>FSZR01001880.1_pt1 | contig 12041 bp, 8 predicted proteins | sample 1638781 | NCBI WGS metagenome assembly FSZR01 (sample SAMEA3914813, study PRJEB12502) | metagenome | biome: forest; material: soil | place: Canada | collected 2011-07-07 | depth 0.3 m | reverse complement strand
GGTGCGTTCGCGCACCTTCTCCTCGAGGCCGTGATTGAGCTCGCGCAGCTGCTCCAGCAGGTTGCGGCGCTCGAGCTGGTAGCGCACGCGGGCGCGCACCTCGTCGGCGTTGATCGGCTTGGAGATGTAGTCGCTGCCGCCGACGGCGAAGCCCTGGCTCACGTCGTCGGTACGCGCGGTGACGAAGATCACCGGCAGGTCGGCGGTGGCCGGCTCGGCCTTCAGGCGGCGACACACCTCGAAGCCGTCCATGCCCGGCATCATCACGTCGAGGAGCACCAGGTCGGGGCGCGCGCGGGCGGCCAGTTCGAGCGCGCGGGCGCCGGACGTGGCGGCCATCAGCTCGCAGTGCTCGTCGGCCAGCGTGGCGCTCAGCACGTCGATGTTGTGCGGCGTGTCGTCGACGATGAGGATTTTCGAGACTCTTGCGGTCACCACCACTCACTCCCGCTGTGTCCGGGGTCGACCCGGGCTTTGCCTTGCACTTGCCTGAGTGTAATCACATGCAAGCGGACCGTTTCGCGCGATTTCTACGCAGATTCGTGGAATGCGGCACGTCCGCGGCGGCACCGAGCCCGGGCGTATCAGCGCCGCTCACCCTGGCGCGGCCGCGTCGGCCGCCGCCGCCGCGTCCATCTGCGCGATCAGCGCGTTGACCCGGTCCTCCAGCAACTGGAAATCGTAGGCCTGGGCCGCGTCGTCGAACGCGCGCCAGCGCTCGCCGCCGAGCATCTCCGGCGTGATCGCCTCCATCAGCTTGCCCACCGCGCCGAGCTGGCCGCTGGAGGCCGCCGCCGCCAGGGCCACCAGTTGGCCGCGCACCCCCGCCGCCAGGCCGGTGGCCGGCGGCAGCGCCGCGTCGTCGGGTGCGTCCTGCGACGGCGCGACGGGGCGCAGCGTGACGCCGGCGAAGTCGACCAGCGCTCGATAGACGTCCTGGAACGGGTAGGGCTTGCCGATGAAGTCCTGGAATCCGTTCTCGATGTAGAAGCGACGTTCGTGCTCCAGGCTGGAGGCCGACACCGCCACCACCGGCAGGGCGGCCGTGAACGGATCGGCGCGCAGGCGCTCCATCATCTCCACGCCGTTCATGTGGGGCATGCGGATGTCGCTGAACACGATGTCGAAGCGCTCGGAACGGCAGCGCTCCAGGCCCTGCAGGCCGTCGTGGGCCTGCATCACCGTGCAGCCGACCTCGCGCAGCAGGTTCACCAGCACGTCGCGGCTGTCGGGATCGTCCTCGATGACCAGCACCGTGCACGGCGTGGCCTCGTCGAGCACCTGGGCGCCGGCCCCCACGAATGCGCCCGTGGTCGACAGCCGGCTGGCCGGCATCGTCAGCCAGAAGCGCACCTGCGTGCCGATGCCGGGCGTGCTGGTGATGGTGAGCTCGCCGCCCATCGCGCGGGCCATGTCGCGCGACAAGGCCAGGCCGAGGCCCGTGCCGCCCTTCTCCTGCCCCGCCGCGCCCTGGCGGAACGGCACGAAAAGGTCGGCAAGCTCCTTGGGGGCAATGCCCGGGCCGGTGTCGTGCACCTCGAACCAGACCCGTTCGGCGCGCTCGGCGTCGCGCCAGACGTGCAGCCCGATGTGACCGTGCTCGGTGAACTTCAGCGCGTTGCCCAGCAGGTTGGCCACGATCTGGCCGACCTTGATGCGATCGCCCTCGACCACCGTCGGTGCGGCCAGCGCCAGCTCGCTCTGCAGCGCCAGCCCCTTGGCGCGCGCATGGGCGCCATACAGCGAGTCGATGTCGCGCAGCTCCTGCAGCAGGTCGAACGGCGCGGTCACCACCTGCAGGCTGCCCGACTCGATCTTGGCCAGGTCCAGCACGTCGTTGATCAGGCCCAGCAGCCGGTTGCCGGCGCTGTGGATCACGCGCAGCCGCGACTGCGTCTCGTCGGGCAGCTTGCGGTCGGCCATCAGCAGTTGCGTGAAACCCAGCACGGCATTGAGCGGCGTGCGGATCTCGTGGCTCATGTTGGCCAGGAACACGCTCTTGCTGCGGTTGGCGCGCTCGGCCTCCTCCTTGGCGTCCTCCAGCGCCTCGATCATGCGGCGGCGCTCGCTCACGTCGCGCAGCACAGCCTGCAGCAGGTTCTGGCCGTTGTGGCGGAACAGGCTGATCGTGATCTCGGCGTCGAACTGCTGCCCGTCCAGGCGGCGGCAGCGCCATTCGAAGGTCTTCATGCCGCCCAGCTTGATGTCGGCGAGGTGCAGCGCGGCCAGGCGCGACGACGGCTCGCCGTCGGGCTGCATGGAGGGCGCGAACAGGTCCATCGACCGGCCCAGCAGCCCGCCGCGCGTACCGGCGCCCAGCAGGTCGGCGGCGCGGCGGTTGCAGTCCACCACCACCGCCTGGCGGATGATCAGGATCGCGTCGCCGGCGGTCTCGAAGGTAGCGCGGAAACGCGCCTCGCTCGTCTTCAAGGCCAGGTTGGCGGCGTGGATCTCGGTCATGTCGCGCGCGATGCCCACGACGCCGATGACATCGCCGCGATCGTCGCGCACCGCCGTCTTCGTGACCTCGAGCTGGCGTTCGCCCTGTTCGCCCGCCGCGTGTTCGGTCTCCTGGAACACCAGCGGCTCGGCCGCCGCCAGCGTCGCCTTGTCCTGGGCCTCGTAGTGCTCGGCCTTGGCCCAGGCGCCCATCTGCAGGTCGGTCTTGCCCAGGACGTCGGCCTCGTCGACGCCCTGGAAGCGCTCGAACTCGGTATTGACGGCCAGGTAGGCGCCGGCACGATCCTTCATCCAGACCTGCTCGGGCAGGCTGCGCAGCAGCGCGCGCAGCCGCGCCTCGTGCACCACCAGGTATTCGCGCGATTCGCGCAGCAACACCTCGGCGCGTTCGCGCTCGGCCACCTCCACCGACAGCTTGCGGTTGGCCTGGCCGATGCGCTCGATCGCGTCGATGACGCTGCGGCGCGAGCGCCAGCCGCCCAGGCCGGCCGCCACCAGCGCGATCGCGCCCGCGCCGGCCACGGCCATCAGCACGAAGTCGAACAGGCGCTCGCGCACGAGGATGCGCACCTCGGGCACCGGCACCGCCACGTAGACGTCCAGGCCCTCGCGCTCCATGTGGTGGCGCACCAGCACGTTGGGCATGGCGTCGTCGCCGAGACGGCGCAACGACGGCGCGAGGTCGCCGTCCCAGGGCTCGATGCGCAGCGGCTCCAGCCTGGGCTGCACGTACAGCGATTCGACCTGCCCCGCGGAAAGCTTGAAGGCGGGGCCGTCGGGCAACGCGCGCAGTTGCAGGCGCGGATCCTGCGACATGATCACGACACCCATCGCGTCGACCACGAACGCGCCCTCGTGGCCCACCATGGCGGCGAGCGCGCGCGTGTTGCGCTTGACGAACACGCCGCCGATGAAGCGGCCGTCGTCGTAGATCGCAGACGAGAAGTACATGCCGGCGACGCCGGTGGAATGCCCCACGGCGAACACGCGGGCGGCGTGCTCGTCGCGCGTCTGCTCGAAGAACGACCTGTCTGTCAGGTGCTGGCCCACGATGCTGCTGGCGGTGCCGGCGTCGCTCGACGCCACGCAGTTGCCGGCGTCGTCGCGCAGGTAGATGAGGTCGGCGCCGAGCTCCTCGGCCGACGACGCGAGGAAGTCGTTCATCGCGGCCAGTTCCGGCTGCGCCTGCAGATTGCTGCGCAGCAGCGCGGTGGGCTCGCGGGTGGTCTGCTCGCTCGGCCCGGCCGCCGTCACGGCGTGGCGCACCGTGGGCAGGCGCGTGAGCATGTGCGCCACGCCATCGAGCTGCGCCAGCCCGTTGCGCAGCCCGTCTTCGACCAGCACCTGGCGCGCCTTCGCCTGCTCGGTGGCGGCGTCGACGGTGCGGTCCATGCGCTCGCGGAAGTGCTGGGCGTTGAGCGTCCACGCCACCGCCGTCCACGCCAGCATCAGCAGCAGCACGACCAACGCCCAGCGGCGCGCCCATGGCGTGCGAAGCACCGAACGCACGTCGCCGTCCGCGTCCGGCGGCACGTACGGCGGAATCGATGAATCGATGGGTTGGCGGTCTCCGGTGTCGTCACTCATGTGGTCAAGCCCTTGACGGCGAGGTCATCGTCGCATATCTGCTAACTTGCCGTCCATTGCGTCACGAGAACCGCCATGTCCGACGACATCTTCGCCCCGCCGCCGTTCGACCCCGCCAGCGCCCGCGCGACGCTGGCACGCGCGCTGCGCGACCTCAAGCTCGCGGAGCGCAACGGCGCATTCGAGATGAACGGCCAGCCCGTGGTGCGCGCCAGCATCGACGGCGCGACGTTGAAGCTGGAGGTCGCCCGCAAGCCCATGCGCTCGCCGGACTGGGATCGCTCGGTGGCCGACGACCACGCCAAGCTGCGCCGCTTCATCGACGACGTGAAGCGGCGGGTGTCGCGCTGGGCCGAGGGGCGCGACGCCGATTGATCAGGCGGACGGGGCCTCGGGACCGACCACGATCACGAAGTGCTTGCGCAGCGTCTCCAGCACCTCGAACGAGCCGGCGAACCCGGCCGGGATCACCAGGGCCTCGCCCGGCCCGGCCTCGGTGAAGCCGCCGCCTGCCGCGTGCAGGCGGCAGCGGCCGGCCAGCACCACCATGTACTCGTGCTCGGTCGGGTCCATCTGGATGCGCCAGCGACCCGGCTCGCACTCCCAGATGCCGGCCACGAGCCCGGCCGGGCCACTCTCGTAGAGCACCCAGGTGCGGCGCTCGGGGGCGCCGATCTCGCGCCGCTCCTCGCGCGGGAAGTCGATGTCGGGGGCGGTCGCGGGCTTGTCGAACTTGACGATGGAAGACATGGTGTCGCTCAGCGGAAAGTGATGGGAATGGTGACGGGGCCGTCGTTGACGAGGTGGACCTGCATGTCGGCGCCGAAGCGGCCGCTGGCCACGCGCGGGTGGCGTTCGGCGGCCAGCCGCAGCACGCTCTCGTAGAGGCGGCGGCCGAGCTCGGGCGGCGCGGCGCCGGTGAAGCTGGGGCGGTTGCCGCCGCTGGTGTCGGCGGCGAGCGTGAACTGGCTGACGATCAGCAGGCCCGCGTCGGGCACGTCCTGCACGCTGAGGTTCATCTTGCCGGCGTCGTCGGAGAAGACGCGCAGCTTGAGCAGCTTGGCCACGAACCGGTCGGCCAGCGCCTCGGTGTCGGCGGGCTCGGCGCACACGAGCACGAGCAGGCCGGCGTCGATCGCGCCGACGGCCTCGCCCGCGATCTCCACATGCGCCCGCCGCACGCGCTGGATGACGGCCAACATGGGCGGCGTTTTCTCAGGTGTGCGCCGGCCGCCCCTCGGCGGCGGGCTCGTCGACGTAGGCCTCGACGTCGTTGGGCAGCAGCTGGATCGAGGTGCGCAGGCCGGAGACGTCGCGCATCAGCGCACGCTCGACGTCGGCACGCACCGCCGCGGCACGGCCCAGCGTCCAGGCGGAGGGCACGTGCATGTGCAGGTCGACGTAGCGGCGCTGGCCGGCGCGGCGCGTGACCACGTGGTCGAAGCGGATGGGCTGGTTCTTGAACACGTCCAGCGTCTTCTCGATCTGCACGCGCACCTCCGGCTCGACCGCCATGTCCATCAGCCCGTCGGCCGAGCGCCAGACGAGCGACACGCCCTCGCGCACGATGTTGCCGGCCACGCACACCGCCACGACCGGATCGAGCCACAGCCAGCCCGTGAAGTGCACGCCGACGAGGCCGACGACCACGCCGACCGACGTCCACACGTCGGTGATCAGGTGCTTGGCGTCGGCCTCCAGCGCGATCGAGCGCTCCCGCGCCGCCTTGCGCAGCATGGCCCAGGCGAGACCGCCGTTGAGCAGCGTGGAGGCGAGCGACAGCGCGATGCCCAGGCCGATCGCCTGCACAGGCGCCGGGTGGAACAGGCGCTCGCCGGCCGCGCCGACGATCGCGATGGCCGCGGCTACGATCAGCACGCCCTCGAACCCGCTGGAGAAGTACTCGGCCTTGTGGTGCCCGTAGGGGTGCCCTTCGTCGGGCGGCTGCGCGGCCCACGACACCATCTTGAGGGCGAACACCGCCCCGACCAGGTTGACCAGCCCTTCTATCGCGTCCGACAACAGGCTCACCGATCCGCTGACGTACCAGGCACCCGCCTTCAGCGAGATGGTGGCCACGGCGACGATCGCCGAGACCTTGAGGTAGGAGCTCACTTGCATGCGCGTATTGTCGCCGCACACCGTGGTCAGCGCCGCAAGTCGACGACGACCGGATCGTGATCGGACGCGCGCCACGGCGTGGGTGTCCACGCGGCGCCGCTCGCGGCCGCCGCCGCGTTGGCCGGCGCGCGCAGCGCGAACGCGTAGTCCAGCAACTCCGGCTCGTCGGCATCGACGTGCCAGGTGGCGACGCCGGCCACCCGTGCCGCCATCGACGCGCTGGCGAACACGCCGTCCAGGCGTCCTGCGGCGCCGTCGAACACGTACGAATAGCCGTCGAGCTCGAAGCGGGCCGCCTGGTCGGCGAAGCCGGCCGCGACGAGGCGTTGCGGGGGGTCCTCGCGCGCGTAGGCGTTGAAGTCGCCCACCAGCAGCGTGTCGGGCGCGGCGTCGGCGCGCGCGACGGCGCCCGCGAAACGCAGCAGCGCGCGCGCCTGCGCAACGCGGCGGTGGTTGAAGCAGCCCTGCAGGTCGCCGCGGTCGCGCTCCTCGGCGGTCGCGCCGTCGCAGCGCCGCGACTTGAAGTGGCTCACGACGACGTTGAAGCGCGCGCCGCCGTCGCGCGGCTCGAAGGTCTGCGCCAGCGGGGCGCGGTTGTGCACCGGATCGGGATCCGCGAGCGACGGCCCCACCGGCGTGACGCGCGCGGGCCGGTAGACCAGTGCGACCCGGATCGCGTCGCCGCCGCTGCCGGCCGCCGGCTCGTCGACCGCGGCCCAGGCGGGGGCGCCGGCGCGACGATTGAGCGCGTCGACCAGCGTGCGCAACGCCGTCGCGCCGTTGTTCTCCACCTCCATCAACGCGAGGACATCGGCATCGAGCGCCGCCAGCATCTCGACGAGCTTGGCGAGCTGGCGTTCGAACTCGAGCGCGCTGCGCGCGCCGCGGCAATCGGCCGCCACATGGCGCGGCGCACAGCCCTGGCGGCCGTCGGCCACGGTGCTGAAGAAGTTGTCGAGGTTGGCCGCGGCGACACGCAGCGCGCCGCCGACCGCGGCCGGCGCCGCCTGGCGCGGATTGGCACGCGTGAACGCCACCGGCCGCACCGGGTGGATCTTCCAGGTGCCGTGGCCCGCGGCGCTCGCCGAGGCCAGGCCGTAGTCGATGACGCCCGTGATCTCGGCCACCGTGTCGCCCGCACGCACGGTGCCGTCCGCCGCCACATGGGGCGGCGGCGCCGGGAACTGCCGCGCCGAGCCGTCGTCCAGCACGATCGCGCGGCGCGCATTCGCGCGCGCCAGCGCCTGGGCGGCCGCCCCCGGACGCTCGCCGTTGGTGGGCACCAGCACGCGCCCGCCGACGGCCAGCGACAGCTGCCCGAAGCGGCCGAGGAAGAAGTTCTGCTGCACCGTCAGCGGGCCGGCAAGCGTGACCAGCATGCCTTCGAGACGCTCCAGGCTGTCGCCGGCGGCCAGGGGCAAGGTCAAGTCCACCGGGGCCACCACGCAGCCTTCGCGCAGCACCTCGACATCCGCCACCTCATGCAGCTCGGTGACGGGGCGTGCCAGCGTCTCGGGGTTGTCGGCGGCGCCGACGTTGAACTCCACGACCCGGCCGGACAGCCGCACGCATTGGCCCGCGGTGGCCGCCGCAGGGTCGTCGCCGGTGAACACGAAGATCGCCCGTGAACTGCGCGAATCGCCAGCCCCGTCGAGTTCCTGCAGGAAGAAGCCGTTGCTCGTCACGAGCGTGACGGCGCCCTCGGTGACGACGCGTCGCTGCGCCCAGGGGCTGCGCGCGCCCGGCCCCTGGATCGTGTGGATGGCGACCAATGCCTCGGCGTGGACCGTGGCGGCGAGCGTGCACAGCGCCAGCGCGGCGAGGCGGCGCGGCAGATCAGGCACGGCTGGCTTCATGGGCCCATGGTGACGCAGCAACCGGGCGACACCGGTCGGCAACACGGCCCATTGACGGGCCTTCGGCGCGGGTCAGTGCCTGTCGATCAGCGGCAGGGCTGCCGAGATCAGCGCCATCGTGAACGACACGCCGATGAACAACGGCAGCAGGCCACCGGGCAGCAGGCGTTCAAACGCCGCGCGCAGGCGGGCCAGTCCGGTGAGCGGTGCGGCCGCGTCGGCGGCGGGCGCGCCGGACTCGGCCTGTTCCTCGGCACGGCGCTGGGCCGCGATCACGGCGCGCGCCTGGTGGGCGGCGTCGTGCGCCTTGGCTTCCTGGGCCGCCACCCACTGCGAGGTGACCCAGGATTGCGGGATGGAGGGTTCGTCGGCCGGCGCGCCGGCGGCGGCGGTCTCGGCCGCGCGCTCGAGCGCCGTGTGCGACGTGGACGCCGCCTGACGGGTGGCGGCAGACGTCGGAGCCGGCGCCTCGCCGGCCGCGGCCAGGTCGTGGTCGTCGAACATCTCGGTGGGCGCAAACCCGCTGTAGTCCTCGTCGTCGGAGGTGTGCAGGAACTGCGTCTCCGCGAATCCGGCGTTCGGTCGGTGGGGCGTCTTGTTGGAGCGAGTCAGCGGCTTGAACATGTCTTTCCTCCGGGGCCGGTTCGTCGTGGGAAGACAGGACTTGCAGTCTTCCCGGCACCGAACTTCAGCGCGGCCCGGGCTCCGGAGGGTGTTCCGGGAGACTGGGTCGGGACGCTTCGTTTCGCTCGAAGCGCCCTTTGTTGGCAGATTTTCGGTCTTCGTGCCCGCCTCGACAGCAGGCGAACTACTTACTTTGAGAGCAGATCGGCCCCGATCGCCGCGATTTCGGCACACCAGGGACGCAGAGAGGGCGTGTCGAATGGCGCCGGACTGCTGCCGGCCCGTCCACCCTCCAGGGCCGCCGAACCGATGAAGGAAGTTTCGCTGAACTGGCAAGGTCGCGCTTCCCCAAAAGGGGGGTCTGAACAACCCTCTGTGGGCGCGGCCCACAGATTGGCCGCGCCGGTCAGTGCGGCCCCTCACTACGCCTGCGGGCCGCGCCGGCACTATGCTGGCGCCGCATGACCGCGATGAGCATTCGGCATCCAGCGCCCGCCGGCGCGCCGTTACAGTCGTTCTCCCGCCACGACCGCGGCGCCCGTCGCGCACCGGAGCCCCGCATGAAGCTGCTGATCGGCAACAAGAACTATTCCTCCTGGTCCATGCGCCCCTGGGTGCTGCTCACGCACTTCGACATCCCGTTCGACGAGGTCATGACCCGCTTCGACAGCTTCGCGCCGGATTCGAAGTTCAAGGCGGCGGTCCTCGCGCTGTCGCCGGCCGGCAAGGTGCCGATCCTGGTGGAGGACGACGGCTTCTGCATCTGGGACACGCTGGCGATCGCCGAATACGTCGCCGAGCGCCATCCCGACAAGGCCTTGTGGCCGCGCGACGCCAGGCTGCGGGCACGCGCCCGCAGCGTCTGCGCCGAGATGCACAGCGGCTTCGGGGCGTTGCGCGACTGCTTCGGCATGAACATCGAAGCCGCGCTCCCCGAGGTGGGCGCGCGCCTGCTGGCCGAGAACGCCGCGGCGCGTGCCGATCTGGCCCGCATGAACCAGCTCTGGAGCGAGGCGCTCGCGGCGTGGGGCGGGCCCTTCCTGTTCGGCGAGTACTCCATCGCCGATGCCTACTTCGCCCCCGTGGTGATGCGCATGCGCACCTACGCGCTGCCGGTGCCGGCCGACGTCGCCGCCTACATCGAGCGCGCGAGCGCCGCCAAGGGCACGGCGGCATGGATCCGCGACGCGCTGGCGGAAAAGGAGTTCCTCGCGTTCGAGGATCCGTACCGCACGTCGCGCGACTGACGCGAGGGCGCGACGCGGCGGCGCCCGCCGCAGCGGTGCGCGGCCGGAGGCGCAGCGTCCTTCGGTATATTGGACGGACATGTCCGATACCCGTCTGTTCGCACTCGCGCCGATCGCTTTTTCCGCTCTCGCGCTGCTGTCCGCGAGCCCTGCTTTCTCCCAGGCCGCTTCGGACGCGGCCTCCGCTGCGCCTGCCGCGTCCGCGCCGTCCGAGCCGTCCGCGTCGTCCGCGCCGGCACCCGTGGCCGCCGGGTCGGCGGTCGAGCCCGCGTCCGCGCCGGTGGTCGTCGTCCCGACAGTGCCCGCGGCCTCTGACTCGGCCGTCGCGCCACCTGCGGCATCCGCACCCACACCAGCACCAGCACCGACACCGGCACCAGTACCGGCACCGACCCGTGTGCCTGCGCCCGTGCCGCCGCCCGCACCTGTCGCCCATGAAGCCGCCGCGCTGCCGCCCGCGCCCACGGCCGATGCACCCACGGGTATCGGCTCGCACGCCGGCGACGACGTCATCCGCGACGCCCGCGACGCGTTCGTCCGCCACGACCGCGCCCGGCTCGAGACGCTGCGGGCCACCGCGCTCGCCAACCGCCTGCCTCTTGCGCCCTGGGTCGACTACTGGGAGCTGACCAACCGCCTGACCGAGGTGAGCTCCGCCGAGGTCGAGCAGTTCTACGTGCGCTGGTCCGGCAGCTACCTGGAAGACCGGCTGCGCAACGACTGGCTGCTCGAGGTGGGCCATCGGCGCGACTGGGACGCGTTCCAGCGCGACTTCCCGCGCTTTCGCATGAACGACGATCGCGACGTCACCTGCTACGCGACGCTCGTCGACCATCTCGCCGGCAAGGAAGTGCACGACGTCGCGCTGGCGCAGTGGCTGGCGCAGAAGGACGGCGGCGAGGCGAGCGGCTGCCAGGTGATGGCGCAGGCGCTGCACGACGACAAGGTGTTCAGCGATGACGACGTCTGGCGCCGCCTGCGCCAGACGGCCGAATTCGGACGCCAGCGCGCCGCGCGGGGCGCCGCCACGATCCTCGGCAAGGACGTGCTCAAGAACATCAACACGATGTGGGACAGCCCGGCGCGCTTCGTCACGCGCAAGGCCGGCATCGACACCATCCGACGCAACGACATGGTCGCGCTGGCGCTCGCGCGCATGGGCGCCAGCGACCCGGCCGCCGCGGCGTTGCAGCTGCAGGAACGCTGGCAGAACACGCTGGGCCCCGACAACACCGCCTGGGCCTGGGCCGTGATCGCCAAGCACGGCGCGCAGTCGCTGCTGCCCGACGCCGTGGACTGGGCCAACCGCGCCTGGGCCGCCCGCAAGCCGCGCAGGAACGACAAGCTCGCGCCGCCCGACTGGAGCGACGACGTGTTCGCGTGGCACGCGCGCGCCGCGCTGCGCGCCGGCAGCGGCACGCAGCGCTGGAAGGACGTGGAGCGCGCGATCGACGCGATGTCGCCCGCCGAGCGCGCCGACGCCGCCTGGACGTACTGGCGCGCGCAGGCCGAGCTCGCGCTGGCGCTCGCGGCGCACGGCGCCGACAGCGACGCGGCCGTCGCCGAGGCGCGCCGGCAGCTGAAGGCGCTGTCGTCGAACGTCACGTTCTACGGCCTGCTCAGCGCGGAAGACCTGGGCGCACCATTCGCGCTGCCGCCGCGGCCGGTGCCGCTCACGCCGCTGGAACGCGGCCTGGCCCACGCGAACATCGGACTGCAGCGCGCACTGGCGCTCAACGCGCTGGACATGCACGACGAGGGCCGGCGCGAATGGAACTACACGCTCCGCGGCATGAGCGACCGCGACCTGATGGCCGCGGCGCAGTGGGCCTGCGACCAGAGCGAATGGCAGCTGTGCATCAACACCAGCGAGCGCACCAAGGCCGAGATCGACATCGTGCAGCGCTACCCGATGCCGTGGCGCCGCGAGATCATGGAGGCCGCCACCAACGCCGGCCTCGACCCGGCCTTCGTGTTCGGCCTGATCCGCCAGGAGACGCGCTTCATGGGCAACATGCGTTCGGCCGTCGGCGCCAACGGCCTGATGCAGTTGATGCCGGCCACCGCCAAGTGGGCGGCGAAGAAGGCGAGCATCCCGTACCGGGCCGACCTGATCACGGATTCGTCGACCAACCTGCGCATCGGC
>FSZR01000444.1_pt1 | contig 12089 bp, 11 predicted proteins | sample 1638781 | NCBI WGS metagenome assembly FSZR01 (sample SAMEA3914813, study PRJEB12502) | metagenome | biome: forest; material: soil | place: Canada | collected 2011-07-07 | depth 0.3 m | reverse complement strand
CGCAGATCGAGAACGAGCTCAACAGCGCCAACGACAACCCGATCATCGATGCCGAGCGCGAGCAGGTGCTTCACGGCGGCCATTTCTACGGCGGCCACATCGCCTTCGCGATGGACGGGCTGAAGAACGCCGTGGCCAACGTGGCCGACCTGCTCGATCGCCAGCTCGCGCTGCTGGTGGACACCCGCTACAACCACGGGCTGGCGCCCAACCTGTCGGGGGCCACGGGCCCGCGCGCCGCGATCAACCACGGGCTGAAGGCGCTGCAGATCAGCGTGTCGGCCTGGACGGCCGAGGCGCTCAAGCAGACGATGCCCGCCAGCGTGTTCTCGCGCTCCACCGAGTGCCACAACCAGGACAAGGTGAGCATGGGCACGATCGCCGCGCGCGACTGCCTGCGCGTGCTCGAACTGACCGAGCAGGTCTGCGCCGGCATGCTGATCGCGGCGCGCCAGGGCCTGGCGCTGCGCGTCGAGCGCGACGGCGTGGCGCTGAGCCCGGCGCTGCACGAGTTCGCGGCCGACCTGGGCGAGCGCGTCGCGTTCGTGGTCGAGGACCGTGCGCTCGACGTCGACCTGCTGGCGCTGCTGGCAGCGATCCGCGGGCGCGCCTGGAGCCTGGCATGAGCGCCGCCCGGCCGCCAGAGGGCGCTCGCTCCGCAGCCGTCAGGCGGAGGGTACCCGTATGAACGCGCTGCCCGACCTGTCGCACGAGATCGAGGTGGTGCCGGCGTTCTTCGACATCGACTCGATGGACATCGTCTGGCACGGCCACTACGTCAAGTACCTGGAGCTGGCGCGCTGCGCGCTGCTCGATCGCTACGACTACGGCTACACGCGCATGCGCGAGTCGGGCTACGGCTGGCCGGTGATCGAGCTGCACCTGAAGTACGTGCGCGCGGCCAGTTTCGGCCAGCCGCTGGTCGTGCGGGCGCGCATCGTCGAATGGGAGAACCGCCTGAAGATCGATTACCTGATCCGCGACGCGAAGACGGGCGCCAAGGTCAACGCGGCAACCTCGGTCCAGGTGGCGGTGGACCTGGCCACGCGCGAGATGCAATACGTGAGCCCGCCCGTGCTGCGGCAACGCCTGGGAGTGGGCGCTTGAGGACGAGTCGACGCGCCGTGCTGGCGCTGGCGCTGTGCGCGGCCGGCGCCGTGCAGGCCCAGGCCCCCGCCGCACCCGACGCGGCGCTGGTGCGCCAGCGCCTGCAGCTCGCGCCGGTTCTGCGCGGCGAGTTCGAGCAGGCCAAGACGATCAAGGGCTTTCGCAATGCGCTCGTGTCGCACGGCGAGTTCATGGTCGCGCGCGGGCAGGGCGTGTGGTGGCACACGCTCAAGCCCTTCGAATCGACGCTGGTCGTCACGCGCACGCGCCTGTTCACGCGCGCCCCCGACGGCAGCGCCAACAACGTGATGGACGCGCAGGCCGAGCCCGGGCTGCGCCAGGTCAACGAGCTCGTCTTCTCGCTGCTGTCGGCCGACCTCGACGCGCTGGCCGATCGCTTCACCATCACGGCGCAGGCCGTGGGCGCGGACGGCTGGACGCTGACCCTGTTGCCGCGCGACGCCAACGTCGCCCGCTTCCTCAAGAGCGCCACCCTGGCCGGCGATCGCTTCGTGCAGAGCGTGCGCATCGACGAGGCACGCGGCGACAGCACGCAGATCCGCTTCACGCACCAGGCGCCGTCCGCCGCGCTGACGGCCGCCGACGCGGCGCGCTTGCAGTGAACGACGGCCCGGATGCGGCGCCGCCGCTGCACCGCGGGCGCTGGCGGCTGGCGGCGTGGGCGTGGCTGGCGCTGGTCGCGGTCGTGGCCGTGCACCAGTGGCACTTCTGGACAGCCGGGCATTTCGACACCGACGTGATGGCCTTGCTGCCGCAGGACGAGCAGGCCCCCGAGGTCGGCCGCGCCACGCGCCAACTGGCCGACCAGGTCTCGCGCCAGGTGGTGGTGATGATCGGCGCGCCCGACTGGGCCTCCGCGACCCGCGCCGCCGACGCCTGGCAGCAGGCCCTGGCCGCCGCGCACCCGCCACTCAAGCCCAGCGCACTGGCCGGCCCGGCGACGCTGGACGGGCTGCTCGCGTTCTACGCGCCGTACCGCGACCGGTTGCTGACGCCGGAGCAGCGGGCTCGCCTTGAACACGCAACGCCGCCCGCGCTGGTGCAGTCGGCGCTGGGCGCGCTGGCGCAGCCGGGCGGCGGCGCGCAACTGTCGGCCTGGAACGCCGACCCGTTGGGCCTCTGGCCGCAATGGTGGTCGGCGCGCGCGGGCGACACGCGCGCCCGGCCGCGCGACGGCCGCCTGGGCCTCGAAGCCGACGGCCTGCAATGGGTGGTGGTGCTGCGCGAGTCGACGCGCTCGGCCTTCTCGCTCAGCGGCGATTCGCCGATCACCGATGCGCTCGCGGCGGCGCGAACGGGCGCCCTGCGCACGGTGCCGGGCGCGCGCGTGATCGCCGCCGGCGTGCCGTTGCACGCCGAATACGCGGCGGCGCGGGCGCATGTGGAGACCAACACGATCGGCTGGGGCTCGGTGGCGGGCGTGCTGGTGCTGGTGTTCCTCGCGTTCCGCTCGCTGTGGCCGCGCCTGCTGATGGCGCTGTCGCTGCTGGTGGGCGTGGCGATGGCCTTGTCGGCCACGGCGTGGGCGTTCGGCCAGGTGCACCTGCTCACGACCGTGTTCGGTGCCAGCCTGGTCGGCTGCGCCGAGGACTACGGCCTGTACTACTTCGCCAACCGCCAGGGCGCACCCGACGTGCCGCCGTTGCGCATGATGTCGCGGCTTCTTCCCGGGCTCGCGCTGGCACTGCTCACCAGCCTGCTGGGCTACGTCGCGCTGGGCCTGCCGCCGTTCCCGGGGCTGCGCCAGATGGCCTTGTTCTCGGTCGTGGGCATCGCCGGCGCGTTCGGCACCACCGTGTGCTGGTTCCCGTGGATCGACCGCGGCAGTCCGCGCCAGACCGCCTTCGCGCGCTGGGTCGCCGCCAGCCTGGAGCGTTATCCGCGCTTCGGCGCGACGCGGGCGTCGTGGCTCGCCCATGCGGCGTTCGCGCTGGCCTGCGCGATCGGCATCTCCCGCCTTCACGTCAACGACGACCTGCGCCAGTTGCAGGGCTCGCCGCAGGCGCTCGTCGACGCGCAGCGCGACATCGGTCGCCTGCTGGGCCTGGCCAGTCCCGCGCAGTTCTTCGTGGTGCGCGGGACCGGCGCCGACGACGTGCTGCAGCGCGAGGAGGCGCTCAAGGCGCGCCTGGACGTGCGCGTCGCGCACGGCGAGCTCGCGGGCTACAGCGCGCTGTCGGACTGGGTGCCGTCGGCGGCGCGCCAGGCGAGCGACGCGGCTCTGACACGGCGCGTCGAGGACGCCGTCATCGCCGGCGTGAACGAGGTGGTGGGCGAGTCGCAGCGGCGCGCGTCGTTCGACGCCGGGCCGTTGACGCTGGATCAGTGGCTCGCCTCGCCCGCGGCGACCACCGGCCGGTCGCTGTGGATCGGCGCGGTGCCGCGCCGCGAGGACGGCACGGCCTTCGCCAGCGTCGTCATGCTGCGCGGCGTGCGCGACCTTGGGGCGCTGCCGGACATCGCCGCGAGCGCCGACGGCCTGTCCGGCGTGCGCTGGGCCGACCAGGTGCAATCGGTGTCGGCGCTGCTGGGTCGCTACCGCCACATGATGGCACTGCTGCTGGTGGTCGGCCATGCCGCGGTGCTGCTGGCGCTGACGTGGCGCTACGGCCGCCGCGCCTGGCGTGCCTGGCTGCCCACGGCGGTGGCGACGTTGGGCACGCTGGCACTGCTGGCGCTGTTCGGCCAGACCTTGCAGCTGTTCAACGTGCTGGCGCTCGCCCTGCTGCTGGGCATCGGCATCGACTACGGCATCTTCCTGCTCGAACGCGAGACCGCCGACGCGGGCTCCGCGTGGCTGGCGGTCGTGCTGGGCGCCGCCGGCACCTGGCTGTCGTTCGGCCTGCTCGCGCTGTCGAGCACGCCCGCGCTGCGCTCGTTCGGGCTGACCTTGCTGTTCGGCATCCTGATCGTGTGGCTCACGGCGCCGTGCTACCGGCCGCGCCGTTCGCCTACGGCCTGACTCGGCGCGATCCCGGACAATGCGCACATGAACCCACAACAGACGGATGTCGTCATCATCGGCGCGGGCCCGTCCGGCGCCGTGGCCGCGGCCTTCCTGCGCCAGCAGGGCCGCCGCGTGGTGGTGCTCGAGCGCGAGCAGTTCCCGCGTTTTTCCATCGGCGAGAGCCTGCTGCCGCAAAGCATGGAATACCTGGAGGCCGCGGGCCTGCTGCGCGACGTCGTCGAGGCCGGCTTCCAGCACAAGAACGGCGCGGCCTTCGCTTGGGACGGGCGCTACGCGGCATTCGACTTCCGTGACAAGTTCTCGCCCGGCTGGGCCACCACCTACCAGGTGCAGCGCGCCACCTTCGACAAGCTGCTGGCCGACGGCGCCGCGCGCCTGGGCGCCGACGTGCGTTACCGCCACACGGTGACGGCGGTGGACGTGGCCGGCGAGCGACCGCGCGTGTCGGTGTGCGACGCCGACGGCGCCGCCTACGACGTCGAAGCGCGCTTCCTGCTCGACGCCAGCGGCTTCGGCCGCGTGCTGCCGCGCCTGCTCGATCTCGAGACGCCGTCCGACTTCCCGGTGCGCGGCGCGTTGTTCACGCAGGTGGCCGACCGCATTCCGGCGGACAGCGGCTTCGATCGCCACAAGGTGCTGGTGACGGTCCATCCGCAGCATCCGGACGTCTGGTACTGGACGATCCCGTTCGCCAACCGCTGCTCCATCGGCGTGGTCGCCAAGCCCGAGTTCCTGGCGCGTTATCCCGGCACGGAAGAGGAGCGCCTGCGCGCCATCGTGGCCGAGGATCCGGCCCTGTCGGCGCTCTTGAAGAACGCGGTGTGGGACACCCGCGTGGGCCAGCTCGGCGGCTACGCCGCCAACGTGCGCTCGCTGTGGGGACGCGGTTACGCGCTGCTGGGCAACGCCGGCGAGTTCCTCGATCCGATCTTCTCCAGCGGCATCACGATCGCATTCAAGTCGGCGTCGCTCGCCGCCGCCTGCATCGACCGCGAGTTCGATGGCGCGGCGGTCGACTGGGAGGCGGAGTACGCGCGGCCGCTGAAGGCCGGCGTGGACACATTCCGCGCGTTCGTCGAATCCTGGTACGCCGGCGGCTTTCGCAAGATCGTGTTCCAGGAGCGCCAGGCCCCCGAGATCCGCCGCATGATTGCCGCGATCCTGGCCGGCTATGCCTGGGACACCGACAACCCCTACGTGGCGCAGCCCAAGCGCCGCCTGGCGGTGCTGGAGGGGCTGTGCAGCTGAAGCGCGTGCAGGCTGCCGCGTTCGTCGCGGCGCTGGCCGGCTGCGCCGCGCCCGGGCCCTCCGAGAGCAGCGTGCCGTCGCTGCGGCTGGCGCCTGCATCGCTCGGACGCTCGCTGGCATTGCAGCAGCACATCACCGTGCGCGCGGCAGGTCGCGAGCAGCAGATGGACGTGCTGCTGGAGGCCGACCCGGCGCGCGTGAAGCTGGCCGTCGTGGCGCTGGGCCAGGTGGCGGCGCGCATCGAATGGGACGGCCGGGCGCTGGACGAATGGCATGCCTCCTGGTGGCCGGCCGCCGTGTCGAGCGCGCGCATCCTCAACGACATGCAGCTGTCACTGTGGCCGCTGGCGGCGGTGCAGGCGGCGCTGCCAGCCGGCTGGCAGGCCGGGGACGACGGCGACGTGCGCACGCTGAGCCAGGCCGGCGTCGCGGTGGCGGTGGTGCGCCATGCGGGACCGGGCACGATCGAATTCGAGCAGCGCCGCGACCACTACTCGCTGACGATCGTCTCGCAGGCCGCCGACGCCGGAGGCACGCCGTGAGCGGCGTCTGGCTGCAGGCGCAGTCGTGCGTGAGCGCGCTGGGCGACACGCCCGCGGCGATGCGCGCGGCGCTGTTTGCCGACCGGGCCACGGGCGTTCGGCCGACCGACCGCCATACCCCTGGCCGCGTGCTGAGCCTGGGCTGCGTCGAGACGCCGCTGCCCGCGCTCGACGCGCTGCCCGCCAACCAGCGCTCGCGCAGCAACGCGCTGCTGCTGGCCGCATTGGGTCCGCTGCGCGGCGCGGCCGAGGCCGCCGTCGAGCGTTTCGGTCCGACGCGCGTGGCGGTGGTGCTGGGCCTGAGCACGGCCGGCCTCGACGAGGGGCTGGCCGCGCTGCGCCAACACGAGGACGGTGGCTACTGGCCCGCGGGCTACGACTACGCGCTGCAGGAGATGGGCAACGGCGCGCAGTGCGTCGCGCAGCAACTGGGCGTGCGCGGCCCGGTGTATGCGATCTCGACGGCCTGCTCGTCGTCGGCCAAGGCACTGGCCACCGGCGCGCGCCTGCTGCGCACGGGCGTCGTCGATGCGGTGATCGCGGGCGGTGCCGACGCCTTGTCGGCCTTCACGCTGGCGGGCTTCGCGGCGCTGGACGCGATGTCGGCCGAGCGCTGCAACCCGCTGTCGGTGCATCGCGAGGGCATCAACATCGGCGAGGGCGCGGCGTTGTTCCTGATGGGCCGCGAGCCCGGCCCGGTGCGCCTGGCCGGCTGGGGCGAGACGGCCGACGCGCACCACATGTCGGCGCCCGAGCCCAACGGCCGTGGCGCGGCCCAGGCGATGCGCCGGGCCCTGGCGCGTGCGGGCCTCGACGCGAACGCGATCGACTACGTGAACCTGCACGGCACCGCCACCGACCAGAACGACTCGATGGAAAGCCGCGCGGTGGCCGCCGTGCTGGGCCTGGAGGTGCCGGTCAGCTCCACCAAGCCCCTGACCGGACACGCGCTCGGCGCCGCCGGCGCGATCGAGGCGGTGATCGCGTGGCACACGCTGGTCGACAACCCGCGTGGCGAGTTGCCCGTGCACTGGTGGGACGGCGCCGCCGATCCCGGGCTGCCGAGCCTGCCGGTGGTCGTGCCGGGCATGACGCTGGGGCGCGCGCCGCGCCACGTGCTCAGCAACTCGTTCGCGTTCGGCGGCAGCAATGCCGCGCTCGTGCTGTCCGCGCCATGAGCGACGGCCATCCGCTCGACGCGTGGCTGCCGCATCGCGGCCGCATGCGCCTGATCGACAGCGTCGAACACTGCGACGCCGACGCCATCACGTGCACGGCCGTCGTGCGACCCGACGGCCTGTTCGGCGGCGTGGACGGCATGCCGGCCTGGATCGGCGTGGAGCTGATGGCGCAGGCGGCGGCGGCGTGGTCGGGCGCACGGGCGCGCGACGGCGGCGGCGGCCCGCGCGTGGGCTACCTGGTCAGCGCGCGACGCTACGAGGCCCACGTGCCGGCATTCGTCTGCGGGGCGACGCTGGTGGTCAACGCCCGCTGCGCAATGGCCGGCGACAACGGCCTGCGGTTGTTCGACTGCACGATCGCCCAGGCGGACCGCGTGCTGGCGGCGGGCCGCATCGGCGTCTACGAACCTCCTTCTCCAGCGCGAGTGGCAATGACATGAGTACCCACCCCGAGCGGAAATGCGTGCTGGTCACCGGCGCGAGCCGCGGCATCGGTCGCGCCATCGCGTTGGCGGCCGCGCGCGACGGCTACGACGTCGTCGTGCATTGCCGGGTCGGCGTCGAGCAGGCGCAGGCCGTGGCCGACGCCGCGGTGGGGCTGGGCGTGCAGGCGCGCGTGCTGACCTTCGACGTGGCCGACCGCGCCGCGGCGGCGGCCGCACTCGGCGACGACATGGAGCGCCACGGCGCCTACTACGGCGTCGTCTGCAACGCCGGCATCGTGCGCGACAACGCGTTTCCGGCGCTCAGCGGCGACGACTGGGACGCCGTGATCCACACCAACCTCGACGCGTTCTACAACGTGCTCAACCCGGTCGTGATGCCGATGGTGCGGCGCCGCCGGCCGGGGCGCATCGTGACGCTGGCGTCGGTGGCGGCGCTGATCGGCAATCGCGGCCAGACCAACTACGCGGCGGCCAAGGCCGGCGTGATCGCCGCGAGCAAGTCGCTCGCGATCGAACTCGGCAAGCGCGCCATCACGGTCAACTGCGTGGCGCCCGGCCTGATCGACACCGAGATGGTGTCGCCCGAGATGCTGGAACAGGCGTTGGCCGCGATCCCGCTGCGGCGCATGGGCCAGCCCGAGGAGGTGGCGGCGCTCGTGGCCTTCCTGCTGCGGCCGGAGGCCGCCTACATCACGCGCCAGGTCATCTCGGTCAACGGCGGCATGGTAGGTTGAGGGCTCGCCGCAATGGCGGCGCGCGGACGATAGTCCCTAGGTTTCGGCGGCCATGCCCGCATTCCGGGGGATGGAGACACTGCCTGCGCGGTTCAAAGTCGCGGCATTCCAATCCCTCCGGACACCGCCATGTCGAACTCGCCGACCCTCAACGCCGCCCAGCCCCATGACGTCGCCCCGCACGACGCGCTGACGCCGCACAACACCGTGGCCTGGCACGGCGCGGGCATCGCCGACCACAAGGCGCTGGTCGACAAGTGGGCCGCGCTGGGCTTTCGCACGCTCTCGCTGTCGATCTACGACGCTCCGGCACATCCGCTGTTCGCCGCGGTGATGGTCAAGCGCGCGGCAATCCACGCCGAGCACCAGGTCTTTCCGCGCACGCTGGCGCAGTTGCAGGCCGACGTGCAAACCAACCAGGCGATCGGGCGCGGGCTGTACCTCGTGGCCGCCACCGGGGCGCAAGGCCAGGCGACCTATGCCGCGAGCTTCAAGCCGATGAACCCGCTGCCGGCCGTGCACCTCGACATGGGCAAGGCGGAGTTCGAGCAGGTCAACGCCAGCGAGCACAAGGCGGGCCGCATCCTGCAGTGGGTGGACGTCTTCGGTGACTCCGCCAACCCGCGTTTCGCGGCGATCTGGGTGCCCAACACGAACAAGGTGGCGTGGACCGTCGACGGGTTCGATCCGTCGACCAACGCGCAGTCGCCCGAGGCGAACGCCGCGCTGTTGCAGCAGCGCTTCGACGCCGTCGCCTCCACCTGGGGCCGACCGCTGCACATCGCGCTGGCGCCGGCGGGCCTCGCCGCCGAGAACTTCGCCGACTCCACCATCGGGGCGTGGGTGTCGCGCGGCGCGATGACGCCGGCGCAGTACCAGGCGGAGTTCGACAAGCAGGTCAAGGCGGGACGGATGCCCCTGCAGGTATCCGGCCGAGGCACCGGCGCCAACGCGCGCATCGCCGCGCTGTTCGCGGCGCGCGAGGAGACCGACGCGCGCACGCTGCGCAGCCAGGGCCCGTTGTCGGTGGCCGGCATCGACGCGGTGATGAACCAGTACCTGCAGGCCGAGAACCTGCGCGGCGCCGCGCTGGCGATCGCGCGCGGCGGCCGGCTGGTCTATGCGAAGGGTTATACCTTCGCTGAACCGGGCTATCCCGACCTGACGCCGCAGACGCCGTTCCGCCAGGCGAGCTGCTCCAAGACCTTCGCCGCCGCGGCCATGATGCGCCTGCTGCAGGACATGCCTTCGGTGACGTTGAACACCAAGGTGCAGAGCCTGATGCACCTGAAGCAACCGAACGGCAACCCGCCGCTCGATCCGCGCTGGGCCGACATCACGCTCAAGCACCTGCTCGAGAGCGACTCCGGCATCGACCAGGGCCTCATGTACGCCAGCGCCGCCGCGGCGCAGGCCGCCGGCGCGCCGCTGCCCGCCACGCACGCGCAACTGCTCAGCTACGCCACCACGAAGATGCTCACGGGCGCGCCGGGCGACACGCACAACTCGGTCTATGGCAACTTCGACTACATGTTCCTGGGCGAGATCATCGCCAGGCTGCACGGTTCGGGCAGCTTCGTGCAGGCGCTCAAGGAGCTGGTGCTGACGCCGCTGCACCAGTCGCACACGCACGGCTCGCGCAGCCACGTGGCCGACCAGCCGGCCGGCGACGCGCGCCACCACATGACCGTCTACGACCCGGACGCCGGCTGGGCGCTGTACCCGTTCGAGGTGCTGCCCAGCGTGCGCGAACCGGGCGGCAAGCTGATGCCCACGCACTACGGCGCGCTCGACTACGAGATGTTCAGCAGCGCCGGCGGCCTGTCGGCGTCGGTGGTGGACATGGCACGCCTGGGCGCGATGTTCAGTGTCACCAGCGGCAATCCGGTGCTCAAGGCCGCGACGATCACGACGCAGCTGCAGGACGCGGTCAACGCCACCAACACGCTCTACACCTCCGGCGGTGCTCGTTCGCACGGCTACTACGGCCTCGACTGGGCCACGCACGACGCCGCGACGGGCGTGTTCACCGGCTCCAAGGGCGGCTGGCTGCCGGGGCAGGGCACGGTGCTGCAGTTCACCACCGGCGGCTTCACCTACGCCCTGGCCATCAACGGCAACGCGGACGTCGAGTTCGACTGGCTGACCCCGATCGCCGCCGCGGCGCAGGGCCATCTGTGGAGCGCCGACGACCTGTTCCAGACGGTCTATGGCATGCCCACGCTTGCACCGGCCAACCCCGGCGTCATCAAGCTGCCCCTGGCCGCGCTGCGCCCGACGCAGGCGATCAGCAGCGTGCGCGAAAGCATGGGACGCGGCCGTCCGACGGCAGCCAGGAATTGAGCCGGGCGGAGGGCGGCGTGCGGGCAAATGCCGGGAACGGCCTTTGCCCGAGCGTTACAAAGCTCGAACGCAAAGCCGGTAGGATCGCATCATCATGAGTTCCGTCATATTCGAAGAACGCCCACAGACGCTGGGAGAAGAGGTCGCCAACGCGATCAGCCACGGCCTGGGCTTCCTGCTGGCCATCGCCTCGCTGCCCATCCTCGTGGTCATGGCGACGCGCCACGGAACGGCCGTCAACATCGTGGCGGTCACGGTGTTCTCGGTCACGATGATGCTGTTGTACCTGTCGTCGACGCTGTATCACGCGGTGCCGGAGGGCCGGGTCAAGGAATTCCTCGGGCGTGTCGACCACGCTGCCATCTACCTGTTCATCGCCGGCAGCTACACGCCGTTCGCGCTGGGCGTGCTGCATGGCCGCTGGGGCTGGATGCTGTTCGGCGCGATCTGGGCCATGGCGGCCGCGGGCATCGCGGTCAAGCTGTTGAACCTGCTCAAGCACCCGTTGTGGTCGACCGGCCTGTACGTGGGCATGGGCTGGTTCGCGCTGCTGGCCGCCGGGCCGCTGATCCACGCCATGCCCACGGCGGGGCTGCTGTGGCTGCTGGCCGGCGGCGTGGCCTACACGCTGGGCGCCATCGTGTTCGTCTTCGACTCGCGCGCCAGGTACATGCACTTCGCGTGGCACCTGTTCGTGCTGGCCGGCACCACCTGCCACTTCTTCGCGGCGCTCTGGTACGCCACGCCCGCGAAGCTCGCCTGAGCGCCGGCACCGACCGGGCGCTTCAGAGCGCGGCGTGCGCCCGCAAGCGCGCGGGCAAGGCGCGCACGTCGGGCGCGAGCGCGTCGGGTGCGAGCGCGGGCAGCGCGGTATCGAGCGCGCCGCGCACCAGCCGGTCGAGCGTCTGCGCATGCGGCATCAGCGGGCCGAAGAACAGCACGTCCTCGCCGCGCGCGAGCAGGAGGGTGGGGAAGTCCTCGATGTCGAGGTCGCCGACCAGGTCGGACTCGTCCTCGATGTCGATCCAGACGAAGCGCATCGCGGCCGCGGGGTGGCTCAGGCGCAGCGCCGATTGCGCGGCGATCAGGGTGTCGCGGTAGGCGTCGCAGGTGCGGCACCACTGGGCGCACAGGCAGGTCACCAGCAAGGGCTCGGCGGACGGGTGGATGGGGGCGCTCATCCGCGGGAGTTTGCCTGCAAAAAAGGAAAAGGGAGCGAGACACCGTCCCGCTCCCCTCACCCGCCGTGGCCCGTCAACCCCGGCGTCCCGTCACGCCCCTTGCGAAAAGCGCAGCGCCAGTTTCAACGGGCGGACGGGGCGGCGCAACGAAGCAAAGAGAATTTGCTAGCGCGCCGCGCGTGGGTTCACTTGTTGGGTTGCGGGGTGATTCGCAGGTACGGGCGCACCGGATCCCAACCCTTGGGGAACTTGGCCTTGAGCACCTCGGGATCCTGCAGCGACGGCACGATCACCACCGGGTCGCCGTCCTTCCAGTTG
>FSZR01000975.1_pt1 | contig 12289 bp, 11 predicted proteins | sample 1638781 | NCBI WGS metagenome assembly FSZR01 (sample SAMEA3914813, study PRJEB12502) | metagenome | biome: forest; material: soil | place: Canada | collected 2011-07-07 | depth 0.3 m | reverse complement strand
GCTGTACGGCGGATCGGTGGCCACCATGATCAGCAGCAGGTCGATGTTGGCCGCGAAATTCTTGCTGCGCCATTCGTCCTGGCGCTTGAGCAGGCTGGTCCGCGGCTCGACGGCCTCGATCACGGCCTCGTCGCCGGACACCTGCCAGCGCACGTGGTCGCCCACGACGACCTCGCTCTTCTTGCCGCGGCCGTGCGCGAGCATGCGCGTGCCTTCGGCGGTCTCGATGACGGAATGGCGGCCGTGCACGCCGACCACGCGCGCGAGCGCGAGGGCGTCGTGGACGGGCCGCTGCGGGGCGCCGGACGGGCGGCGCGACGAGGGCGCGCTCAAGCCGGTGCCCCGACCAGGTCGGTGTCGCGCACGCCGAGCGCCGCGATGCGCGCCGAAGCCGGCGGGTGCGAGTAGTAGAAGCGCACGAACAGCGGGTCGGGTGTCACGGTGGAGGCGTTGTCCTCGTACATCTTGAGCAGCGCGCGCACCAGGTCGGCGGCGCTGGCCTTGCTGCGGGCGTAGGCGTCGGCCTCGTATTCGGCCTTGCGCGAATTGGCGGCCATCAGCGGCGAGATGAAGAAGGTGAACGGCGGGACCGCGAGCATGAACAGCAGCAGCGCGAGGGCGTCGTTGGGCGCCGCGGCGTTGGGCACCACGCCGAGGCCGAAGTAGAAGCCCGCCTGCGAGGCCAGCCAGCCCAGCAACGCGAAGCCCGCGAAGGTGAAGCCGAACGCCATCGCGATGCGCTGCACCAGGTGCCGATGCGCGAAGTGGCCCAGTTCGTGGGCCAGCACGGCCTCGAGCTCGTCGGCGTTGAGGCGCTTGAGCAATGTGTCGTAGAACACCACGCGCTTGCCCGCGCCGAAGCCGGTGAAGTACGCGTTGGAGTGCGCGGAGCGGCGGCTGCCGTCCATCACGTAGAAGCCCTTGGCGCGGAACCCGCAGCGCTGCATCAACGCCTGCACGCGGCCGATGACGGCCTCGTCGGTGAGCGGCTCGAACTTGTTGAACAGCGGCGCGATGAGCATCGGGTAGACCACCATCGCCAACAGCTGGAACGCGGTGAGCGCGCCCCACGCCCACAGCCACCAGGCCGCGCCGGCCGCGTGCATGAGCCACAGGATGAGCGCCAGCAGGGGCGTGCCGATGACCAGCGCGAGCACGAAGCCCTTGAGCGTGTCGGCCACCCACAGCCCCGGCGTGACCTTGTTGAAGCCGAAGCGCTGCTCCAGGCGGAAGGTGCCGTGCAGCGAGAACGGCAGCTCGAGCAGCCAGCCCACCAGCGAGAACGCGCCGACCAGCGCGAGCTGGTAGGCCATGGCGCCCCAGCGCGGCTCGACCAGCTCGCGCACGTGGGCGTTGAGCCAGCCCAGGCCGCCGAGCAGGGTCCAGCCGATGAGCACGGCGGTGCCGAACGCGTCGTCGACCAGGCCCGAGCGCAGCTTGGCGATGGTGTAGTCGGCCGCCTTCTGGTGGGCCTCGAGGGTGATGCGGCCGGCGTAGGCGGCGGGGACCGCGCCGCGGTGGGCGGCGACATGGCGCATCTGGCGCGAGGCCAGCCAGAAATTGACGAGCAGCGAGGCCACGACGGCCGCGGCGAACGCCAGCGAAAGGACGACAGGATTCATGGGCTCAAGTGTAGGCGCAGGGAGGTGGCGGCGCGCCGCGCCGTCTCCCCGTCAAATGCGGCCTTTGGCAGCGGGCGCAAGACCGGCCCTGCGGTCATGATGGCTGACATCTGTTACGACTGCGTACGCGCTGGGCGCGGAGGTTGCCGCTCGCGTGGATACCATTCCCTTCGGCCGCGGCTTTCGGCGGGGGCGTCACGGCAGCATGGAAGGCAACACGTGAGCAACGAAAAGCAGGGCGGCGTGGACCGCGCGCCCGATCTCGAGGCCGAACTGGCCCGCGAGCGCGAGGCGCGGGTGCAGATGCGCGACCGCCTGCGCAACACCGAGGCGCTCGCCGCCGAGGCGCAGGCCCTGCGGGCGCGCATGGCGCACGAGCTCGAGCGCGTGACGGCGGAGCGCGATCGGTTGCGTGCCCAGTCGGTGGCGGCCGCGACGACGGCGACGCCGCCGGCCGGCAACGAGACCACCCCGCCCCGGACCGGAGCCGAGCCTGCGGCGCGGGCCGCGAGCGCGCCGCCGCCACGAGCGGCGACGAGCGCTGCAGCGGCGGCCGCCAGACCCGCTGGCACGGCGCTACCTCATCGGGCCGCCGAGCCCGCCCGTTCGACCCCGCCCGCCGCCGCCCGCGGCCCGTGGCGTTCGCTGGGCCTGCTGGCCGGCGTCGCGGCCTGCGCCGGCGCCGTGGCCTGGCTCACGGGCACGATGCCCGCGACCGGACCGGCCACGACGACGACCGCGACGGCCGCGCCCGCGGCGGCCGTCGCGTCGACGGCCGTCGTCGCCGCGGGCAACGATGCGATGTCGGCGTCGGCCACCGAGGCGCTGGACCGCGCGGCCTCGGCGGTCGCGGCGTCGCGCCGGGCCGAGCCCGAGGACCATGCCTCGCTGGCGATGCCGTTGCCGCCCGCCTCGTCGCCCGAGGCCCTGATCGCGCTGGCGCCGACGGCGGCCGCGCCGGCGTCCGCCGCGTCGCCCGAGCTCGCCGCCCGCCTGCGCAAGGCGCTCGACGCCGAGGGCATCGCGGCGCCGGTGGAGGTGGAGCCGCAGAACGGCCACGTGGCGGTGTCCGACCCCGCCGCGGACAACGCCACGCGCGACCGCACCGACATGCTGATCCGCGCGGTCTACGCCGGCGCCAGCCTGCCCGAGCCGCAGATCGAGCATCGATGGGTCTCGGCGCCGCGCGCCGGCCGCGTCGCGTCGGCGCCCACGGTCCCGCCGAAGGTCGTCGACACCCACGTCCGCGCCACGCAGGCCGCGGCCGACGACGCGCGCCGCCATCGCGCCGGGGAGGCGCGCACGACGGCGACCGTCGCCACCGCGGGCGACCTGCCCGTCATCCTGCCGATGGGCCGCATCACCGCGGCCTGCAAGGACGCGACCGGGACGTCCACCTCGTCTCACCCGCGGGCCGGCGCGCTGACCGCGTGCATGCGCCGCAGCTGCTGCAGCAGCCCCAACCGGCAGACGGAGGAGTGCCGCGCGTACGAGCACGCCTATCCGTTCACCTGCTCGGCGGGCTGAGGGACGCACGACGGCCGGGGCCCGGCGCTTGCCAGGAAGAGGCACTGGCCGACGCGGCGACCCCGCGCCCGGCTTCCTCCAACGGCATGCTGCAAGCAAAGGAACCCTCATGGAAACCGCCATCCGCCACCACGACGTCATCAGCTCCGACCGCGTCGAAGGCACCTCCGTCTACAACACCGCCGGCGACAAGCTGGGCTCGGTCGACCACCTGGTCATCGACAAGCGCTCGGGCGTCGTGCGCTACGCCGTGCTCGAGTTCGGCGGCTTCCTCGGCATGGGCACCGACCGCTATCCGGTGCCCTGGGGCCTGCTGGAGTACGCCACCGACCTGAGCGGCTACCGCGTGCCCATCGACAAGTCGACGCTCGAGAGCGCGCCGCAGTACCGCGACGACCAGCGTCCGGTCTACGACGACGTCTACGGCCGCACCGTCTACGACTACTACGGCGTGGGCTGGTAAGCCGCGCGCGGCCGGCGCCTTTCAGTCGTCGGCCGAGTCGTCGATCGCCACGGTGTCGCCGGCGGCGGGTGCCGTGGCGGGGTCGACGAAGCGCACGACCAGGTCGACCGTGTGGACCGCGTCGTCGTGGCTGTCGCAGCTCATGGCGCGCACGGCCTGCCGCACCTGGCGCATGAGCCGCGGCGAGTCCGCGGCCAACGCGACGTCGTAGATGTCGCTGCCGCGCAGCTTGAACTCCACGGGCACCGAGACCGGCGACCCGTGGTCCTGGAACGCCTGGGCGAGGTCGTCCGGCAACTCGTCGTCGACGCTCGGACACGCCGTGCGCAGCGCGAGATGGTGGCCGAGGATATGGACGTGAGCGACAGTCTCGTCGTCATCGTCGTCCCGCGCGTCGGCGTGCGCGCAGACGCCGTGCAGGACCGCCGCCGCGGCGATCAGGGCCGCGAGGGCCTTCCAGGGATGGCGGGCGCCGGGAGTGGAGGTCATGGGAGTCCTTCGGTGTTGTTCGACCGCATCGTGGCCGTTCGCGTCGCGCCGTTCCAGCACTTGCCGACGAAGCAACCGAGTCCCTGGATGAACCGTCCGGGCGCGCGACGGACGGCATCTTCCGCCGGCGCCCGCCGGGCGACCACGCCGTGCACGGGCCGGCGCGCCTGCGCGAGAATCACGCCTTTGCCCGGGCCTGCGCCCGGGCGACACGACTGCTGGAGTCCGCATGACCGAATCGCTGCTGAAGAAATCCGACGCCAACCTGATCTGGGTCGACATGGAGATGACGGGCCTGTTTCCCGACACCGACCGCATCATCGAGGTGGCCGTCGTCATCACCGACCCGCAGCTGTCGGTGCGCGTCGAGGGTCCGGTGTTCGCCATCCACCAGAGCGACGAGACGCTCGGCAAGATGGATGCGTGGAACCAGAACACGCACGGCCGCAGCGGGCTGATCGACCGCGTGAAGGCGTCGACCGTCACCGAGGAGCAGGCCGAGGCCGCGCTGATCGAGTGGATGGCGCAGTACATCCCCAAGGGCAAGAGCCCGATGTGCGGCAACTCCATCTGCCAGGACCGCCGCTTCATGGCGCGCACGATGCCGAAGCTGGAAGAGTTCTTCCACTACCGCAACCTCGACGTCAGCACGCTCAAGGAACTCGCCAAGCGCTGGAAGCCGTCCGCGCTCGAGGGCCTCAAGAAGGCCGGCAAGCACACCGCGCTGGCCGACATCCACGAGTCCATCGACGAGCTGGTGCACTACCGCGGCACGCTGCTCGCGCTCTGAGGCGGCTCAGGCTTCCATCGCGGCCCGGGGCGGCGTCGACCGCCGGCGCAGGCCCAGCTGGCGCCGCACCAGCAGCAGGCTGACCGCCGCCTGCACGTAGACGCTGGCCACCGACAGGTGCCACACGTCGACCAGCCGGAACCCGGGCCGACCCGACAGCCACAGCGCCGCCAGCACGAAGGTGACCAGCCGCGTGGCCGAGCTCGCCAGCGCGGGCAGCGTGTTGCCCAGCGCCTGGAACATGCCGGAGCAGGCGAGCACCACGCCGATGGCGAAGAAGTTCCAGGAGATGGTCTGCAGGAAGTCGGTCCCCACGCGCGCCGCGGCCGGATCGTCGGTGAACCAGCCGATCGGCACCGCGGCCCACAGCTGGCAGGTGGCGACGATCACGGCCATCACGGCGAACTCCAGCACCAGGGCCTGCCGCAGCGTCTCGCCGATCCGCGCCTGCAGCCGCGCGCCGACGTTCTGCCCGGCGACCGCGGGGATCGCGAACGAGATCGCCAGCGACGGCATGAACAGCGCCTGCATGACGCGCGCGCCGATGCCGAAGCCGGCCTGCGCGTCCGCGCCGAAGCCGCGGATGATCGCGTAGATGGCCGAGTTCAAGCCGACCATCATCAGGAACTCGCCGCCCGCGGGCACGCCCATCGCGAGCATGCGCGCCAGCAGCGCGCGGTCGGGCCGCAGCAGCGCGGGCGAGAACCCGACGACGTCGCGCAGCTGGTGCAGGTAGCGCGCGATCATCAGCACGCCGGCGACCACCGACAGCGTGGTCGCCAGCCCCGCGCCGGCCACGCCCAGCGGATGGTGCGTGCCCCAGCCCGCCACCAGCACCGGCGCCAGCACGATGTTGAGGCCCACGGTGGCCAGCTGCACCACCATGCCGGGCTTGACGATGCCCGCGCCGCGCATCACCGCGCCGGACACCGCCAGCACGAACTGCAGCGCCATGCCGGGCAGCGACCAGAGGATGAACGTGACGCCGGCGTCCGCGATCGCGGCGTTGGCGGACACCGCGTGCATGTAGGCCGGCGCGAGCAGCGGGCCGAGCAGCAGCGTGCCGGCCATGCACGCCCCGCCCAGCAGCGCGGCCTGGCCGAACACGCGGCTGGCGCGCGGCCGGTCCTTCGCGCCGAACGCGTGCGCGACGAGGCCCACGGTGCCCACCGTCAGCATCTGCGTCAGCGCGATCACCAGCATCGACAGGTTGCCGGCCGCGGCGACGCCGGCGACGGCCTCCTTGCCGACGCCCGAGAGGAAGTAGAGGTCCACCATGAGGTACAGCGTCTGCACCAGCATGCCGACCATCATGGGCGCCGCCATCGCGACGAGGTGGCTGCGCACGGAGCCCTGGGTGAGGTCACGCATCGTGTCCTCCTCGGATCGCCGCCGCCACGCGCGGCAGCACGCGCGGCGGCCGGTTGGAGCGACGCGGCGCCCGCGTGCGGCCCGCGGCGCGCAGGCCCCGCAGCAGGGCGCGCACCTCGGCGTCGGGCTCGAGCGCCAGCTTGCGGTACTCGCTGCAGTCGCTCTTGCGGGTGAGCAGCTGGTGGTTGACCAGCTCGCGCCGCAGCGTCGCGTGGTCGCCGTACAGGTGCCAGGCCTTGAGCACCTGATTGACCTCGGCTTCCGTGTAGACGCGGCGCGCGTCGAAGCGCGTCCACAACACCCACATCGCGAGGCGCTGCACGGACAGCTTCAGCGGCCAGCGCTCGAGGCGGCCGGCGGCGTCGAAATGCGCCAGCGCCTTGGCGGCGTGGGCCGTGAGGTCGGGCGTCGCCGGCGTGGATGGCGCAGGCGGCTCGGGCAGGGCGGGCGCGTCGAACCAGGCGTCGGCGGCCGGCGCGACCGGTGCCGGCGCGGCGGCCTGCAGGGCCTGCAGGTTGCGATGGCCCGCGCCACGCGCGAGCAGGTTCATCATCTCCACGTGGCCGGGCAGGCGCTGGTGGGTGACGAGGTGGTCCTGCAGCGCGCGTTCGAGAAGGCGCGCGAGCGCGGACAGGTCGGGGGCCGAATACGGCTGGGCGGTTCGAGTCATGGCAGTGCCTCACGTCGTGCGTGTGCTCGAGAAACCGCAGGGGATGCGGCGCCGGAGGTTGCCCTTGCCGGAATCGAGCTCACGCAGAAGGTGAGTCAGGCCCGAACTTGGAGAGCGCGGCGTGGAGACGCCGTGCGGCAGGTTTAGCGACGCTGGAATGCCAGCGCGGCAACGCCTTGGTGAACTGCCGACCAGGGCGTGCAGTTTAGCGCGATGCGAAGACGCGCGCCGCGCCGGCCCCGTCGTTCACTTCGACGAGATCAGGTCGACCTCGAACACCAGCGTCGCGTTCGGCGGGATCACGCCGCCGGCGCCGCGCGGGCCGTAGCCGAGGTCCGACGGGATGGTCAGCACGCGGGTGCCGCCGGCGGCCATGCCGGCGACGCCTTCGTCCCAGCCCTTGATGACCATGCCCTGTCCGAGGCCGAACACGAAGGGCTGGCCGCGATCCTTGCTGGAGTCGAACTTCTTGCCGCGGCCGTTCGGGGCGGCGGGGTCCGACAGCCAGCCGGTGTAGTGCACGGTGACGGATTGGCCGGCGGTGGCGACGGGGCCCGAGCCGACGACGGTGTCTTCGTATTGCAGTCCGGAGGCGGTGGTGGTCATGTCTTGTTTGCTCTGGTTGAGGAGAGGAGGCGGCGCGTCGGGCGCCGCGGGGACAGGGATCATGCCACCGACCGCGCGCAGGTGCAGTTGCCAGGCCGGCACGGCCAGCGAGAGCCAGCGCGACGGCATCTCGCAGAGGTCGCTGCCGTCGTGCAGCGCGGCGGGCAGGCCGAGGACGCGCGCCGCGCGGCGCAGGGCGGCGACGGCCTCGACGTCGCTGCGCAGCGCGAGCGCGCGCGCACCGGTCTGCTTGGACAATTTCTGGCCGTCCTCGGCGTACACCAGGGGGGTATGCAGGTAGCGCGGCGTCGGCAGGCCCAGCGCGCCTTGCAGGTGGACCTGGCGCGCCGTGTTGTCGGCCAGGTCGGCGCCACGCACGACGTCGGTGATGCCCTGCGCCGCATCGTCGACGACCACCGCGAGCTGGTAGGCCCACAGGCCGTCGGCGCGCTTGAGCACGAAGTCGCCGACGGCCTCGGTGACGTCCTGGCGCTGCGCGCCCAGCAGGCGGTCGTGCCAGTCGACGACGACGTGACCGCCGGCGGCCGTGTGCGTGCGCAGGCGCCAGGCCGGCGTGCGCTTGAACGCTTGCGCGGGCTCGCCCGACGCGGACGCGAAGTCGGCCGGCCGGCAGGTGCCCGGGTACACGCGCTCCACGTGCGGCGCGTGCGTGACGCCCGCACGCGCGAGCGCGGCCGCGATATCGCTGCGCGAACAGGTGCAGGGATACGCCCAGCCGCTTTCACGCAGCTGGGCCAGTGCGGTTTCGTAGCCATCGGTGCGACGCGACTGCCAGGTGGCGGGCGCGTCGGCGACCAGGCCCAGCGCGGCGAGCTGCGCCAGGATGGCCGTGTCGGCCCCGGGCACGCAGCGCGGCGTGTCGACGTTCTCGATGCGCACCAGCCAGCGCCCGCCGTGGGCGCGGGCGTCGAGCCAGCTGGCGAGCGCGGCCACCAGCGAGCCGGCGTGCAGCAGGCCGGTGGGCGAGGGCGCGAAGCGGCCGGTGTAGCTCACTTCTCGGCCGGCGGGCAGGGGCCGCCGCGCAGCAGCAGCGCCGAGCGCGTGGTGGGGCTCTCCAATTGCTGCAGCCACCACTGCAACGCGAGCCCCTGCGGCGCCTTGTGCGGCTGCGGGGCGGCGGCGCTGCGCCAGCCGTAGGACAGGCCCGCGGCCATGCGCTGGCGCGCGACTTCCTTGACCACCAGCCGGCCGGCGGCCACGTGCTCGCGCACCAGCACCTCGGGCAGGAACCCGGTGCCGAGTCCCATCATCTGCGCCTCCAGCTTGGCCTGCATGCTGCTGACGGTGAGCACGTCCTGGCCCGGCTGGATGTTGACGGTCAGCGGCGAGAGGCGCTGTGCCGAGTCGGCGACGGCCACGCCGCGGTGCTGCTTGAGGAGCGCGTCGGACAGCGGCTCCGCCTCGGCGGCCAGCGGGTGGTGCGGCGCGACGACGTAGACGAACGGCGCCTCGCCGAGCGGCCGGATCTCGACGCCCGCGGGCGCCAGCGTGTCCGCCGGCAGGCCGATGGACAGGTCGGCCGCGCCCAGCACCAGCGCCTCCACCGTGCCCGACATCACCTCGGTGCGCAGCCGCAGCCGCGTGCCGGGCCCCGAGCCGTTGAGCTCGACCGGACGCAGCGCGTAGAACGCCTCGCAGAGCTCGAACAACGTCTGGCGCGAGACGACCGCGTCGGCGGCGATCGTCAGCTGCGTCTCCCAGCCGGTGGACACGCGGTGCACGCGATTGGCCACCGCGTCCATCTCGGCCAGCAGGCGCCGGCCTTCGTTGAGCAGCTCGGTGCCCGCCGCGGTGAGCCGCGCCTGGCGCGAGCTGCGGTCGAACAGCAGGACGTCGAGCGCGTCCTCCAGCTGGCGCACGCTGTAGGTGAGGGCGGACGGCACCTTGCCGAGCTCGCGTGCGGCGGCCGCGAAGCTGCCCGTGCGCGCGATGGTGTCCATCATCGTGAGCGCCTCGGGGGTGAGGGCGAAGCGGCGGTCAGCGGTCATGGCGTGGCGGGGGTCGTGTCGAGGCCGAGGAAAGCGTGGACGGGTTTCACGCTTTGCGCAGGATCCTCTTCCTGCGGCACGTGCCCCAGCCCCGGCAGCATCACCAGCTGGCTGCCCGCGATGTCGCGCTGGAAGTGCTGCGCGTTGACGGGCGGCACGAGGCGATCGCGCTCGCCCCACAGGATCAGCGTGGGCACCTGCAGAGTCTTGATGCGCTCGGGGGCGAGGTCGCTGGCGATCATCTGCAGCCGCATGTTGAGCGCGTGGCGGTTGCCTTCGCGCAGCAGCAGCTCGTAGTAGCGGTCGACCAGCGCGGGCGTGACGCGGCGCGGGTCGCCATAGACGTCCTTCAGGCTGGCCTCCAGCACCGGGCGCGGCGTGAGCGCCTCGGTGACCGGGTTGAGCAGGCGTACGCGTCCGGCCTGGAAGCCGAGCGGGATGTGCTCGGGCTCGAACGCGTAGCCGGTGGCGTCGACGAGGATCAGCCGGTCGACGCGTTGCGGCGCGAGCGTCGCCACGCGCCACGCCACCTCGCCGCCCAGCGAATTGCCGCCGATGGCGAAGCGCTGCACGTGTAGCGCGTCGAGCAGGTCGAGCGTGAAGCGGGCGAGGGTGTCGGCGCGGTAGTCGTCGGGCGTGTACTGGCCGGCGAACGGGCCGGTGAGCCCGAAGCCCGGCAGGTCGAAGGTGATGACGCGCTTGCGCGAGCGCAGGTTGGCCGCCCAGCCTTCCCACGTGTGCAGGCTGGCCGCCGTGCCGTGCAGCAGCACCAGCGGCGCCGGGTCGCCGCGCGGGCCCTCGTCGCGGTAGTGGACGAACTGGCCCTTGACGTAGATGAAGTCCGACGGCGGCGGCGCCCAACGGCCGACCAGGCTCTCGGCGGTGCGGTCGGGCACCTGCGTGAGCGAGACGGCCAGCGCCGTCAGCATCATCAGGATGCCGGCGATCTTGACGAGGGTCTGGGTCATGGCGGCTCAGCCCGTCTCGCGCTCGCACGGCGGCAGGTCGCCCGGCGCGAGCTCGGCGTCGACGGTGCGGCGCTCGTCGAACACGAAGCACTGGCCGCTCCAGCCGGGGGCGACGCCGCCCGTGGCCTCGAAGTAGCCGAGGATGCCGCCCTCGAGCTGCAGCACGTCGGGCAGCGCGCGCTCGCGCATGTAGATCGCGGCCTTCTCGCAGCGGATGCCGCCGGTGCAGAAGCTCACCACGGTCTTGCCGGCGAGCTCGTCGCGATGGGCGTCGAAGGCGGCGGGGAAGTCGCTGAACTTCTCGATGCGCCAGTCGTGCGCGCCGTCGAAGGTGCCGGCGTCGACCTCGAAGGCGTTGCGGGTGTCGAGGAGCGCGACCTCGCGGCCGTCGTCGTCGTGTCCCTGCGCCAGCCAGCGCGCGAGCGTCGCGGGTGCGACCGACGCGGCGCGGCCGTCCTGCGGGCGGATCGCCGGGTGGTTCATGCGGATCAGCTCGTCCTTGACCTTCACCTTCAGGCGCTTGAACGGCATCGTGTCGCTGAGGCTGTCCTTGGTGGGCAGACCGGCGAAGGGCGGCTCGGCGCGCAGCGAGCCGGCGATCCAGCCGCGCAGCGCCGCCTCCTCGCCGGCCATGAACAGGTTGATGCCTTCGTGGGCGAGCAGGACGGTGCCCTTGAGGCCGGCGGCGTCGGCGCTCGCCTCGAGGCGGTCGCGCAGCGCGGGCAGGTCGTCCAGGGCGACGAAGCGGTAGGTGGAGATGTTCAGGAAGGGCATTGCGGGCGACGTTGAGCCCGCATTTTCACCTGTGGCGCCCGCAGGGGCCTGCCGTGCGCGACGTTTGACCGCGAAACCGGCCATTGCGCGCCGGAGGGCCGGTCACCGGCTCCCTACAATCGCCCCATGGCTTTCGTTCACCTGCGCACCCACACCGAATTCTCCGTCGTCGACGGCACCCTCCGCATCGACGACGTGGCGGCCGCGGCCAAGGCCGACGGGCAACTGGCGCTGGGCATCACCGACCTTTCCAACCTGTTCGGCGCGGTCAAGTTCTACAAGGCCTGCCGCGGCAAGGGCGTCAAGCCGGTCGTCGGCGTCGACGTCTGGATGGACCCGCTGCCCGAGTCCGGCGACACCGTCCCCACCCGCCTGGCCCTGCTCGTGCAGGACCGCCAGGGCTACCTCAACCTGTGCGAGCTGCTGGGCCGCAGCTGGACGCGCAACGTGCAGCGCGCGCAGGCCTGGGTCAAGTGGGAATGGCTGCAGGAGCTGGGCGGCGGGATGATCGCGCTGTCGGGCGCCGACCTCGGCGCCGTGGGCATGGCGCTGCTGGGCGGCGACAGCGAGCGCGCGGCCACCATCGCGCAGAAGATCGCCGGCCTCTTTCCCGGCCGCTTCTACCTCGAGCTGCAGCGCGGCGGCCTGCCCAACCACGAGCCTCACGTGCGCGCCGCGGTGCCCCTGGCTGCGCGCCTGCAGCTGCCGGTGGTGGCCACGCATCCGGTGCAGTTCCTCGAGCCGGACGACTTCGACGCCCACGAGGCACGCGTCTGCATCGCCGAGGGCGAGACGCTGTCCAACCCGCGCCGCGTCAAGCGCTTCACGCGCGAGCAGTTTTTCAAGTCGCAGGCGCAGATGGAGGCGCTGTGGGCCGACGTGCCCTCGGCCGTCGCCAACACGGTGGAGATCGCGCGCCGCTGCAACCTCACGCTGGCGATGGGCAAGAACTACCTGCCCGACTTCCCCACGCCCATCCTGGCGGACGGCTCGGCCATGC
>FSZR01000233.1_pt1 | contig 12345 bp, 9 predicted proteins | sample 1638781 | NCBI WGS metagenome assembly FSZR01 (sample SAMEA3914813, study PRJEB12502) | metagenome | biome: forest; material: soil | place: Canada | collected 2011-07-07 | depth 0.3 m | reverse complement strand
GTGTTCGACATGCGCTACATCGACGAGATGGGCATGCGCCACACGATGGAGCTGGCGCTCGCCACGCTCGACGACAACACCCACCTGCACGTCAGCTTCGACGTCGACTTCCTCGACCCGCAGATCGCCCCCGGCGTCGGCACCACCATCCCCGGCGGGCCCACGTACCGCGAGGCGCAGCTGTGCATGGAGATGATCGCCGACACCGGCCGCCTCGCGTCGCTGGACGTGATGGAGCTCAATCCGGCGCTCGACGTCCGCAACCAGACTGCCGTGCTGGCGGTCGACCTGATCGAGAGCCTGTTCGGCAAAAGCACCCTGATGCGCAAATAAGCCCGCAAGACGCCGTCTTCCCGACGGCAGGCGGGCCGGCGTCCAGGCGCATACTGGCGCCAGGGTTTCGCTGGGAATTTGGGCAATGATTCTGCTGCGTCGGCTGACGACTCTTGCCGCGAAGGCGACGTGGGCCGTCTCGTTGGGCGCCGCGCTCGCGCTGCCCGCGTCCCGGGCCGCCACGCTGCGCATCGCGAGCGCGTTCGACCCGCAGACGATGGATCCGCACAGCCTCGCGCTGCAGTACCACACGCGGGTGGTGTTCTCGATCTACGAGTCCCTGGTCGGCCGCGACCGCAACTACCAGCTGGTGCCGGTGCTCGCCACCGAGTGGGCCCAGACCGACCCGCTCACCTGGCGCTTCAGGCTGCGCCCCGGCGTGCGCTTCCACGACGGCAGCCCGTTCACCGCCGACGACGCCGTGTTCTCGTTCGAGCGCGCCCTGGCGCCGCCGTCGCAGCGCCAGTTCGTGCTCAAGGGCGTCAAGCGCGTGCGCAAGGTGGATCCGCTCACCATCGCCTTCGACCTGGCCGCACCCGACGCCACCCTGCCGCAGAAGCTCGTACTGGTGGCGATGATGAGCAAGTCCTGGGCGCAGGCGCACCACGTCGAGCGCGCGCAGGACTTCAACGCGCGCCAGGAGACCTTCGGCGTGCGCAACGCCAACGGCACCGGCGCCTACCAGCTCGAGCGCTACGAGCCCGACATCCGCACCGCGCTGAAGGCGTTCCCGCAGTGGTGGAATCGCAAGAACGCCGACAACGGCAACGTCGACTCGGCCAGCTTCGTCACCATCCGCTCCGACGCCACTCGCCTGGCGGCGCTGCAGTCGGGCGAGGTCGACCTGGTGCTCGACCCGCCTTACCAGGACGTCGAGCGCCTGCGCCACGATCCCGACATCGCGGTCACGCAGGTCGGCGACCTCTCCACCGACTACCTCGCGTTCGACCAGGAGAGCGCGACGCTGCCCGGTGTGGCGCCCGGCGCGGACGGCAAGCCGCGCAATCCGTTCAAGGACCTGCGCGTGCGGCGCGCCGTCTACCAGGCGATCAACATCGACCTGGTGATCCAGAAGGTGCTCAAGGGGCTCGCGGCGCCCACCGGCGACCTGCTGTCGCCCGAATTCGGTCCGCACGCGGCCCCCGCCGGCCCGCGCCTGCGCTTCGACCCCGTGCACGCGCGTGAACTGCTGCGCGACGCCGGCTATCCGAACGGCTTCGATCTGTCGATGGACTGCGTCAACGTGGCCTTCCGCGAGCACGTGTGCCAGGCGATCGCGGCCATGCTCACGCAGGTGGGCATCCGCACGGCGCTTCGCACTTTTCCCAGCACGCAGTTCTTCCCGATGATCACGCAGGGCAAGGTGAGCCTGGCGGAATACGGCTTCGCCGGCACGTCCGAGGACGCCTGGCAGAGCCTCAACGGCCTGCTGCACACCTGGGACAAGGACGGCGGCGGCACGTTCAACGGCGGCCGCTATTCCAATCCGCAGCTCGATGCGCTGATCGACGCCGTGCGCACGGAGCTCGATCCGGCCAGGCGCCGCACGCTGGTGGCCGCCGCGCTGAAGATGGCCGGCGACGACATCGCCTACGTGCCGCTCTATCGACGCACCCTCAGCTGGGTGATGCAGAAAAATGTGCAGGCCGTGATGCTGCCCGACGACACGATTCCCGTTCGCTGGGTGATCGTGCGGTAACAGGCGCGGGCTGCCGCGGCCGCGCCGCATCGCCTTGGAAGGCGAAACCTGCGCACCGCATGTGACGCATTTGGCGTACACGTGTGACACGAGGTACGAACGCTCCCATCGGGTATGCCGCGTGCCCTTTCAGCTGGACCGCAGGACGCCTCCCGCGCCAGTCAAAGGCACATGTACCGCCCGCTACTCCGTCACTCGCTCGGCACCAAGCTTCGCCTTGCCATCCTGGGCCCCACGCTCGCCGTCCTGGCGCTCGCTCTGGAACTCCACGAGCCCATCGCCAGCTACGGCGCGATCGCGCTGGGCCTGATCGCGCTGGCGCTGGCCGCCACGTGGGCCGTGTCGTCGTGGCTCCAGGCGATCGTCACACGCCCGCTCGGCGCCATGACCGACATCGCTCGCGACGCGATGCAGAACGGCGTGCTGTCACGGCGCGCCGCCAAGCTGGGCGAGGACGAGGTCGGCGAACTCGTGGACGCCTTCAACGGGCTGCTGACCGAGATCGAGCGCCGCAAGTCCGAACAGGAGGCCGCCGCGGCGGACAAGGATCGCGAGGTCGCGGAGCGGCGCCAGGTGCAGCAGGAGGTGATGCGCCTCAACGAGGAGCTCGAGCGCCGCGTGCACGAGCGCACCGCGCAGCTGGAGGAGTCCAACCGCGACCTGCTGGCGGCCACGCGCGAGGCCGAGGCGGCCAACCGCGCCAAGTCGGAGTTCCTGTCCAACATGAGCCACGAGCTGCGCACGCCGCTCAACGCGATCATCGGCTTCGGCCAGCTGCTGGCCCACTCCGACGGCGCGACGGCGGCACCCGAACGCCGCCAGGACTTCGTCGGCCACATCGTCGACGCGGGCAACCACCTGCTGACGCTGATCAACGAGATCCTGAACCTGGCGCAGATCGAGTCGGGCAAGGTCTCGATCAGCCTCGAGCCGGTGGACCTGCGCGAGGTGCTCGAGGAGTGCCACGCGCTCACGCGAACGGCGTCGGCGCAACGCGACATCCGCCTGGCCTTTCCCACGACGACTTTCAGCGTCAACGCCGACCGCACCCGCCTGAAGCAGGTCCTGCTGAACCTGCTGTCGAACGCGGTGAAGTACAACCGCGAGCACGGCGCGGTGATCGTGGACTGCGGCCCCGGCGACGAGGGCCGCATCCGCGTGGCGATCCAGGACACCGGCGCCGGCCTCACGCCGGAGCAGCTGCGTTCGTTGTTCCAGCCGTTCAATCGCCTCGGCCGCGACGCCAGCATCGAAGGCAGCGGCATCGGCCTGGTGCTGACGAAGCGGCTGGTGGAGCTGATGGGCGGCACGATCGGAGTCCACAGCACGCCGGGCACCGGCAGCACCTTCTGGATCGACCTGCGCAGCGCCGAGCCGGCCCGCATCGACCTGGCCCGGGTCGCGTCGCGCCTGCCCACGCCCGACGAACTGGTGGGCGACGTCCAGGTGTCGACGATCCTGTGCGTGGACGACAACCGAGCCAACCTCGCCCTGCTCACCGAAGCGCTGTCGTTGCGCGCCGACTGCCTGGTGCTGACCGCCATGGACGGCCAGGCCGGCGTCGACATGGCGCGCGCTCACAGTCCCGACGTGATCCTGATGGACAACAACATGCCCATCATGAGCGGCCGCGAGGCCATGCGCATCCTGCGCGACGACCCCGCCACCGCCGGCATTCCGGTGATCGCAGTCAGCGCCGCGGCGATGCCCGACATGGTGTCCTCCGGCCTGGAGCAGGGCTACTTCCGCTACCTCGTGAAGCCCTACGACCTGGTCGACCTCACCGACGCCATCGACGCGGCAATCGACGCGTCACGGGGCGCCAGCGCGAAGCGCTGATCGACACCCAGGGTGGCCAGCGCGAAGCGCTGATCGACACCCAGGGTGGCCAGCGCGAAGCGCTGACCGGCTCAGCGCGCGCGTGCCGCCCCCAACCCGTCGGCGGCCACGATCCAGCCCTCCAGCGCGTCGACGCCGGCCGGCATGCCGTACCCGGGTTGCGTGTCGGCCCAGCCCGCCAGCAGCAGGCATAGCGCCGAGTCGAGGCGGTCGCCTTGCGGGTCGGCCACAAGCTCGTCGCGCTGTGCATGCGTCAGCTTCAGCCGCAGGCCGCGCCAGCGGCCCTGTTCCAGCGCGTCGACCAGATCCTTGCGCGCGATCAGCCGCTCGGTCGTCTGCTGCGCCTTCGCGTCGCTCTTGTACGAGCGACGTCCGATCAACGCGCGCGCCACCATGCCCGGATAGCCTTCGAGCGCGACGCGCGCAGGGTCGCCCGCCTGAATGCCGGGCAGGTCGACGCCGGCCGAGCGCAGCGCCGGCACGCCGGCATGCAGCATGAAGGCCACCGGCGGGTTGACCCATTTCATCGACGGGCTGCTGCCGGCCGGGCCGTCGCACGCACGATGCGCGAACTTTGAACCGACCGGCCGCGCGTCGCAGAAGGCCGCGAAAGTCTCGACGATGTGTTCGCGCGCCAGGCCCGCGTAGTGCGTCATGCAGCCGGCCCAGTCCGTCGGCCAGCCGAGCGTGGTCACCAGCTCGCGCGGCAGGCCGAACGGCAGGTCGAACGCGGCCAGCCACGGACCGGGCCGGTGCAGCGCCTGCTCGAATTCGGCCAGCGACGCGTTCTCCTCGAAACGCTCCAGCCTGAGCAGTCCCGGCCGCTGCCAGCGCCCCCATGCCCAGACGATGGGCTTGCCGCGCCGCGGCGCACTGGAGAAGTCGAGCCCGGCGAGCGCGCGCTGGTCGGCCTCGGCGATGGCGGGGGGCACCGGTACGGCAAGGTTCATGACAGGCATTTTTGCTCACAAGCGCAAGCCGGCACACGAGATCGGCAGCGCCTTGAGGTAGTCTCGAAGCCGTTGCAGACCATCCCGCCCGGCGCCTGCCGGAGCCCCAGCTCGCCATGGTCGCGCCCGCGCCGCCTTCCACTAACCTCTCCGCCGCCGCCACTGGCCCCCTCACCGATGCCGACGTCGCGCGCCATCTCGCGACGGCGCGCGATTTCGACGACGACGATCACGCCCAGGGCGCCCCGCTGCTCGAGGCGCTGATGGCCGGCACTCCCCGGCCATCGCGCCTGGGCCTGCCGGCCGGCGCCGGCCTCGTCTTCGACGTGGCCGCGTTCCTCACCCTTGCCGCCATCGCACTGGCGATCGCCTGTGCGCACCTGGGCGCGCCGCCGGGCTGGGCACGTCTGTTCGACAACGCGCACTGGACGATCGCCGACATCGGCGCCGCCTGGCTCACCTGGATCGGCGTGCGCGACGCGCGCGAGAAGGGCCTGTACGCCGAACGCGCCGCGCGCCGCTGGTTCGCGCTCGGCTTCACGTCGTACGCGATCGGCCAGGCGCTGTGGGACCTGCAGACCTTCCTCGCCTGGCAACCGTTTCCGGCGCCGTCCGACCCGTTCTACATCATGATGGCCCCGTGCTGCGCGCTGGGCATGATGGGTTACCTGCGCGGCCGCGTGAGCGAGTCGCAACGCCTGGCGGCCCTGCTCGACACCCTGTCGCTGGCGATCGCCGTCGTCGCGCTGGCGCTGGTGACCTACCTGCCGGCGCGCGGCGACATGAGCGCGATCGCGCTGGGCGTGATGGTCGCCTACCCCACGCTGCTGCTGGCAGGCGCCTGCGTCGGCCTGATGCTGATCGCGCTGCTGCGGGTGGGCCGCGGCTGGCCCGTGTGGGTGCTCACGGCCATGCTGGCGGCGCACGGCGCGCTGTGGATGGAATGGAACGCGCTGACGCTGCAGCATGCGTTGTCCGATGGCGCCGTCGTCAACTCGATGTTCTCGGTGTGCACGCTTCTGGGTGGCCTGGCGGTCACGCGCTGGCGCGTCGAGGTGGGCGTCAATCGCCGCATCGATCGCTTCTACGAGGGGGCATTGCGCGTGCTGCCGCTGGTCGTCGTGGTGGGCGTCACCTTCGCCGTCACGTTGCAGGACTCGGTGGCGCACCTGTCGCCGTCGGCCCGCTTCACCTGCGACGCCGCCGCGGTGATCGTGATCGTGCTGGCCGCCGTGCGCCAGACGCTGCAGCTGCGCGATCGCGACCAATTGATCGAGGCGCAACACCAGTTGCGCGACCGCGAGGACGAGCTGAACGAGCTCAACCAGCACCTGGAGGCGCGCGTCTCCGACCGCACGCGCGAGGCCGAGCAACGCAACGCGGAGCTGTCCACGGCGCTGCAACAGCTGTCGATGGCCCAGCACGAGCTGGTGCGCGCCGAGAAGCTCGCCGGGCTGGGGTCGCTGGTCAAGGGCGTGGCGGTGGAGATCTCGGCCGCGCTGGCCAACGCCGACATGGTGGCGATGACCCTGCCGGCCCAGGTGGAGGCGCTCGGCCGACTGCAGGCCGGCCCGGCCGAGGAGGCCGGCCGCACGCCCGCCGACGAGCGGCGCCGCAGCCAGGTCGCGGGCTACGTCGCCGCGCTCGACGAGAGCCACAAGCAGCTGGCGCAGTCGCTGAACCAGGCCCAGCATGTGATCGCCGGGTTCCAGCAGATCGCCATCGACCAGACGAGCGAGCACCGCCGCAGCTTCGACCTGCTCGCCACCGTGCGCGAGATGGTCGACATCACGCGCCTCGCGCACCGCCACGATCCGATCGAGATCATCGTCACCGGAGAGGCCGAGCTGATGCTCGACAGCTATCCGGGCGCCATCGGCCAGGTGCTCAACCAGCTGATCGCCAACGCCGTCGTGCACGGCTTCGCGCGCACCGGCGAGGGCACGATAGACGTGCGGGTCCTGCCGTCGGGGGACAACGCGGTGCGCATCACCGTGCACGACGACGGCCTGGGCGTCGCACCCGCCGACCTGCCGCAGGTGTTCGCGCCGTTCTTCACCACGCGCCTCGCCCAGGGCGGCAGCGGGTTGGGCCTGACCATCGCGCGCAACATGGTCAACGGCATCCTTGGCGGCCGCATCGAGATGGTGTCGCCGCCTGGCGCCGGCACCACGGTCACGCTGACGCTGCCGCGGCTGGCACCGCGAGCAAGCAACCCGTGAACCTATAGCGCGAGCAGCGCCACCCCGACCGCCATCAGCAGCGCGCCAAGCACCCGCTGCCCCCGGTCGCCCTCGCCCAGCAACTTGCCGCCGACCAGCGCGGCGAACAGCATCGACACCTCGCGCGCCGGCGCCACGTGCGACAGCGGCGCGAGCCTCACCGCATACAGCACCAGCACGTAGGCCACAGGGCTGACCACGCCGAGGATCACCGCATGCCACTTGTAGCGCCGCCACGCGTCGACGAAGCCGGGCGGATCGCGCAGCAGCGTGGGCAGCATGAAGGGCAGGCGCACCAGGTTGCCGAAGTAGTCGATCAGGATCGGGCCGATCAGCAGCCGCTTGACCGAATAGCCGTCGAGCACCGTGTACAGCGCGATCACCAGGCCGGTGGCCGCACCCCAGCGCAGCCCGGCGTGCACGCGTTCGCGCTGCGCGGGGTCGTGAGCGGCACGCAGCAACGCGGGGCCGCCCGCCACCACGAACACGCCGCCGCAGACGCACAGCACGCCGATCGCGCCGTGCAGGGTCAGCGCCTCGCCCATCACGAACACGGCCCCCACGGAGCTGATCAGCGGGCCGGTGCCGCGCGCCACCGGATACACCACGGTCAGGTCGGACACGCGGTAGCCCTTGAGCAGCACGTGGAAGTAGGCGAGGTGCGAGAGGCCGCTCAGGCCCACGAACGTCCACTGCTGCCAGCCCCAGTGCGGCACCTCGCGCCAGCCCAGATACACGCCCACGGGCGCCCAGAACACGGCGAGCACCAGGCCTCCCATCAGAACGAAGTGGCGGTTGCCGCCCGTCTTCTTTGCAACGATGTTCCAGAAGGCGTGCAGCAAGGCGGCGACGATCACCATCGCGAGGGCGGACGGGGGCATGGCCCGATTCTAGAATCGGCTCCTCATCGAACACGGAAACGACGATGCTGAAGATCCTGGGCAAGGAGGTCTCGATCAACGTGCGCAAGGTGCTGTGGCTGTGCGAGGAGCTCGCGCTGCCCTACGAGTTCGAGGCCTGGGGCGCCGGGCATCGCGACCCGGACGTGCCGGAGTTCCGTGCGCTCAACCCCAACGCGCTGGTGCCGGTGATCGTCGACGGCGACGTGGTGCTGTGGGAGTCCAACACGATCTGCCGCTACCTCGCCGGCCGACAAGGCCGCGACGACCTGCTGCCGCGCGAGCCGCTGCCTCGGGCGCGCGTCGAGCAATGGATGGACTGGCAGGGTGGCGACCTCAACAACTCGTGGCGCCATGCGTTCATGAACCTCGTGCGGCACAGCCCGGCGCACCAGGACGCGCAGGCCGTCGCGGCCAGCGCCGCGTCCTGGAACCGCCACATGGGCATCCTGGAACGCCAGCTCGAGAAGGCCGGCGACTTCGTCACCGGCCCCACCTTCACGCTGGCCGACATCGTGCTGGGCCTGTCGGTCAACCGCTGGTTCATGACGCCCATCGAGCGGCCCAGCCTGCCCTGCGTGCAGGCCTACTACGACCGGCTCGCCACTCGCGCCGGCTTCCGCCAGCACGGGCGCAACGGCACGCCCTGAGAGCGCCTCCAGCGGCGATTCGACCTCGAACGCTGGCGCACAATCGGCATTCCATGAGGAGTGCCGCATGACCCAACCCGTTCTCGTCGAGCTCTGGCGCGGCGACATCGTCGAATCCTTCCATCGCGGGGCGTTCGCCGTGGTCGACGCCGCCGGCGCCGCGCTGCGCGAAGGCGGCGACATCGATCGCCCCATCTACGCCCGCTCCGCGGTCAAGGGCCTGCAGGCCTTGCCGCTGGTGGCCTCCGGCGCGGCCGAGCGCTTCGGCCTCGTCGACGCCGAGCTCGCACTGGCCTGTGCCTCGCACGGCGGCCAGCCCGAGCACGTGGCCACGGCCACCTCGATGCTGGCCAAGGCCGGACTCGACGCCGACGTGCTCGAGTGCGGCGTGCACTGGCCGTCCAACGAGCTGGCCGCGCGTACGCTGGCGGCCGACGGCCAGGTGCCCTGCGCGCTGCACAACAACTGCTCCGGCAAGCATTCCGGCTTTGCCTGCCTGGGCGCGCTGATGGCCGGCGACGCCGACAAGGCGCGCGGTCTCCTGCGCGGCTACGTCGAGCCCGGGCACGTCGTGATGCGCGAGATCGGCGCGTCGCTGGAGTCGGCCACCGGCGTGCGCCTGGCCGACGCGCCGCGCGCCACCGACGGCTGCTCCATTCCCACCTACGGCATCCCCCTGCGCGCGCTGGCGCATGCCTTCGCGCGCTTCGGCACGGGCACGGGCCTGACGCCCGAGCGCGCCCGCGCCGCCGCACGCCTGCGCGCGGCCGTGGCCGCCGCCCCGTTGATGGTGGCCGGCAGCGGCCGGCTCGACACGCGGCTGATGGATCACTTCGGCGCCCGCGTGTTCTGCAAGGTGGGCGCCGAGGGCGTCTACTGCGCGACGCTGCCCGAGCTGGGCCTGGGGCTCGCGCTGAAGATGGACGACGGCAACACGGCGCGCGCGGCCGAGGTGGCAGTGGTCGCGCTCATCGAGTCGCTGCTTGCGCTGGACGACACGGATCGCACGTTCGTCGCGCCCTTGCGCGACGTCGAGCTGAAGAACTGGAACGGGCGACTCGTCGGGCGGCTGGCAGCCGCGGAAGCGTTCGTTCAGAGCGCGCGCTGAGGCTGAGATACGGCCGTCGGCTGGCGCGCATCGGCCGGTGCCACAACGATCTTCGGCACGAACGTGACTTCCATTGCGTGGCCTTCCGCCGTCTTGACATGGACCGTTGCGGCCTGTCCGTCGTGCGTGATCAGGCGCGGCGAGGCCAAGGTCGCCATCGGCGAGCCCCCGCGCAGCGTCGTGTCGATCTGGACGCGATCTGCTTCGAGGCGGCTCGCGGTAAACGCGATATCGAGCGGTGCCCCGAGCCCCCACACGGTGCCGCTATTGAGCCTCAGCAACGCCGGCTCGCCAGCGCGCGTGATCAATTGCAGCGAGGCCGACGTGGACCACGTCGGGCCGCCATCCACCTTCACCTGGACGGCGGTCGTCACCGACGCCCCCTCGGCCGGCGTGGCCTCGGCGGACATGGCGGCTCCGGCCCGCAGCGCGTAGCCCCCGAACCCGGCAACGAGGACGGACAACGCGGCGACGCGCAGGCCGGCGCGATGGCGAGCGGACGAGATGCGATGAAGTTGCAGCATGCGGACTCTTTCCACGAGCGGGTGGGTGGATTGCCAGGACGTGGCGAGCGGCGGCGCCAGCGCGACGCCCTGGACCTTCAGCAATGCCGCGGCATACACGGAAACCGCACCGGGCAACTCCTGGCGCAGCACGGCGGCGTCGCACGACGTTTCCTGGTCGGCGCGCAGGCATCGCCAGGCCCACCACGCGACCGGGTTGAACCAGTGCAGCACCAGCAGCACGGCGGCCAGCAGGTTCCACGCGTTGTCCGCGCGACGCAGGTGAACGCCCTCGTGCAGCAGCATCAGTCGGCGCTCCTCGGCGTCGAAGGCGCTGTCGAAGTCCTTCGGCAGCACGATGCGGCGTCGCCAGACGCCGAGCACGGCAGGTCCGGCGCCAGCAGGCAGGCCCGGCTCGCCTGAGTCTGGCGACGCGGCCAGCAGCGCCACGAAGCCGCGCTGGCGGCGCCACAGGACGAGGGCCAGCAGCGCGGCACCGACGACCCAGGCCGCCATCGCGACGATGACCCACGCCGGTGTGGCCGCCTCCATCGTCGCAGGTACCGCGGCGACCCATGCCGGTGCGATGGCCGCGACGTTCACATGGATGGCCAGCGTGTCGGCGGCCGGATGCGGCAACGCCACCGCCAGCATCGCCACCGGCACCAGCAGCCAGCCCAGGTAGCTCGCCGCCGCGCCGAGTCGGCGCAGGACGCTCGCCTGCAACAGGCGGACGACGCCCGTCGCGATCGCCAGCGCGAGCGTCTGCAGCAACAAGGTTCTCAGCGAATGCTCAAGCACGATCGTGCTCCTTGAGCAGCGCGCGCAGCGCCTCGATGTCGGCCTTCTTCAACTTGCGATGGCTGGAGAAGTGCGCCACCAGCGGCGCCAGGCGGCCGTCGAACAGGCGATCGACGAGGCCCACGCTCTGCTCCTTCAGCCACGCGTCGCGCTGCAGAACCGGCATGTACAGGTAGCGCCGGCCGTCCTTCTCGGCGCTGATCGCGCCCTTGGTCAGCAGGCGGTTGAGCAGGGTCTTGATGGTGGCGAGCTGCCAGTCCCGCCGGCCTTCCAGCGCCTTGGCGATCTCGTCGGTGCCGAGCGGGCTCTTGCGCCACAGCACCTCCATCACCTGCCCTTCCGCGTCCGAGATCGTCATATTGATTACATGCGTAGACGACGACTCATGATTACACGCGTAATCGCAACAGTCAAGAGCTGCAAGGGGCCTGGCCGCTCGTTCGGTCGCCCCGTTCGATCAGCCCTCGCTCAGACCGCCTTCCAGAGCGTCGGCAACCCGTCCAGGTTGCGGAACACCGACGACAACGCCCCCTCGCTGACAAGCGCGGTCGCGCGCTCGATGTCCGGCGCCAGGTAGCGATCGGTGGGCATCGGCGCGCATTGCGCCCGCAGCAACGCATGCGCCTGCTCCAGCGCGGCGGAGCTGCGCAGCGGGCGCAGGAACTCGATGCCCTGCGCGGACGCGAGCCATTCGATGCCCAGGATCACCGACACGTTGGAGATCATGGCCTGCAGGCGACGCGCCGCGAAAGTGGCCATCGACACGTGGTCTTCCTGGTTGGCCGAGGTGGGCAGCGAGTCGACGCTGGCCGGGTGGGCGAGCGACTTGTTCTCGCTGGCCAGCGACGCCGCCGTGACGTGCGCGATCATGAAGCCCGAATTCAGGCCCGCGTCGGCCGACAGGAACGGCGGCAGCTGCGACACGCCGGCGTCGATGAGCATCGCGATGCGGCGCTCGGCGATGGCGCCCACCTCGGCGATCGCCACGGCCATCGCGTCGGCGGCCAGCGCCACCGGTTCGGCGTGGAAGTTGCCGCCGGACACGAGCACGCCGTCCTCGGCGAACACCAGCGGGTTGTCGGTGACCGCATTCGCTTCGCGAACGAGGATCAGCGCGGCGTGGCGCAGTTGATCGAGACACGCGCCCACGACCTGGGGTTGGCAGCGCAGGCAGTACGGATCCTGCACGCGGTCGTCGCCTTCCACATGCGACTGGCGGATCTGGCTGCCGGCCAGCAGCGCGCGATAGTAGCGCGCCACGTCGATCTGGCCCGGCTGGCCGCGCAGCTCGTGGATGCGCGGATCGAACGGGCCGTCGCTGCCGCGCGTGGCGTCCACCGT
>FSZR01000987.1_pt1 | contig 12445 bp, 11 predicted proteins | sample 1638781 | NCBI WGS metagenome assembly FSZR01 (sample SAMEA3914813, study PRJEB12502) | metagenome | biome: forest; material: soil | place: Canada | collected 2011-07-07 | depth 0.3 m | reverse complement strand
CCACGCGAGCTTGTAGTCGAACTTCGGGCCCGGCTGCGGGTTGCCGTTGGGCAGGTACAGCGAGGCGACGATCACGCCGTCGATCTCGGCCTCGAGATAGCGGCTGTGCGTGTCGTCCACGCCGCCGGGCAGCGCGCGCAGGCGCTCGACGGGCGTCGCGTCGCGCGCGAGGATGGCCACGCCGTTGAACGACTTCTGCCCGCTCCAGATCGCGCCGTAGCCGGCGGCGCGGATCTCGGCGATGGGGAACGTGGCGTCCGGCGTCTTGAGCTCCTGCAGGCAGGCGACGTCGGGTCGCGACTCCTCCAGCCATTCGAGCAGCCGCGGCAGGCGGCCGTTGACGCCGTTGACGTTGTAGGTGGCGATCTTCATGGGACGCGGGCGAGCATTCGACATGCCCGGCTCAGCGCTCGGCGCGCAGCGCGGCCAGCGTGCCGGTGGCCACCAGCACGCAGGTGCGCACGACGTCGCGCCGCGGCAGCCGGTAGCCATCGGTCATCCACATCTTGGCCACCTGCAGCGCGGCGCCCACCAGCGCGCGGCCCAGCAAGGCGCGCCGGGACTTCGACAGCTTCAGCGCCGGCTGCGTCGCGGCCAGCGGCGCGATGGTGAGCTCGGCCATCGCGCGCGCCGAGTCCTCGTACAGCGCGTCGATGGCCGCACTCACGCCCAGCACCTCCACGAGCACGATGCGCGCGAAGCGGGGCTCGCGCACCGCGTCGAACCAGAGCTCGTAGGCGGCCGTCGCCTGGCGCTCGACGGCCGCCGCATCGCCGCCCCAGTCCTCGGAGCGCAGCGACTTGTCGGTCAACCGCTGCGCGAACGTCGCCGTCAGGCTGCGATAGACCTCGGCCAGCAGGGCCTCCAGCGACGCGAACGATTCGTAGAAGTAGCGGTCGGTGAGGCCCGCCTCGGCGCACACGCCGCGCACGGTGGCGCCGCGAAAGCCCGCGGTGCCGAACAGCGCGGTGCCGGCCTCGATGAAGCGCGCGCGGCGGGCGGCGACGCGCTCCTCCTGCGCGAGGCCGCCGTAGGATCGTCCCCCCTCGGCCTCGCGCGCGGGCGCCGGGCGCGTCGCGCGGGCGGGAATCGGCTTGGTCGAGGCGGGCATCCCCCTATTTGACACGACCCGGACCGCCGCCTACGATCCTTTCCAACATCTGACGACACGCGTCGTCACTTTCGCGACATCACCGAAGAACGGAGCCGGCATGGCCGCATCCCCCTTGACCTTGCGCGGCGGCGTCGCCGTCATCACCGGCGCGGCCAGCGGCATCGGCGCCGCGCTCGCGCTCGAATTCGCGCGCCGCGGCATGCACCTGGCGCTGGTCGACCTGAACGCCGCCGGCCTCGCGCAGACCGCCGACGGCGCGCGCGCGCTCGGCGCCGACGTCAGCACGCACGCGCTCGACGTGGCCGATGCGGCCGCGGTCGCCGCCCTGCCCGCCGCCGTGCTGGCCGTGCATCCGCGCGTCACGGTGCTGGTGAACAACGCCGGCGTCGCGCTCGGCGGGCTGTTCGAACAGGTCGCGCCGGAGGACTTCGACTGGCTCATGAACATCAACTTCGGCGCGACCGTGCGCCTCACCCGCGCGTTCCTGCCCGTGCTGGCGCGCGAGCCGGCGGCGCAGCTGGCCAACGTGTCCAGCATCTTCGGCATCATCGCGCCGCCCGGGCAGACGGCGTATGCGGCGTCGAAGTTCGCAGTGCGCGGCTTCTCCGAATCGCTGCGCCACGAGCTCGAGATGACGGGCTCGCCGGTGGGCGTCACCATCGTGCATCCGGGCGGCGTGCGCACGTCCATCTCCGACAACGCGCGGCTGGCGCGCGGCCTCGACGCGGCGCAGGTCGCCGGCGAGCGCGCCAACTGGCGCCGCCTGCTGGCGCTGGCGCCCGAGGACGCCGCGCGGATCATCGCCGACGGCATCGAGCGCCGCGCGCCACGCGTGCTGGTGGGCAAGGACGCCAAGGGCGCGGCATTCATCCAGCGGCTGTTCCCGATCGGCTACTGGAAGCACATCGCGCGCGACATCGCCCGCCGCATCAAGACCAAGGCTGCCCGATGAGCGCGAGCTGGCAGGCACGCGTCGCGCGCCACGTCGTGCGCAAGCGCGTGCGTCCCGCGCTCGGCGACATGCGCGACGTCCTGCACGTGCGCAAGGTGTTCGGCCAGCCGCTGCCGCCGCCCAAGGGCGTGCGCTACACGCGCGGCGCGCTCGGCGGCGTCGTCGGCGAATGGGTGGAGTGCGAGGACGCGAGCGGTCCCGCGCCGACGCTGATGTACATCCACGGCGGCGGCTTCATCGGCGGATCGCCGCGCACGCACCGGCCCATCACCGCGGCGTTCGCGCTGCAGGGCCTGCGCGTGTTCGCGCCCGACTACCGGCTCGCCCCCGAGCACCCGTTCCCCGCGCCGCTGGACGACGTGGTCGCGGCGTGGCGGGCCCTGCGCGCGCAGCACGACGCCGACGCGCCGGGCCAGCGCCTGGTCGTGGCCGGCGACAGCGCCGGCGGCAACCTGGCGCTCGCGCTGATGCTCGCGTTGCGCGACGCGGGCGAGCGCCTGCCCGACGCCGCCGCGCTGTTCTCGCCGGCCACCGACCTCGGCGGCGGCAGCCCGTCCCTCACGGGCAACGCCGAGCGCGACCCGATGTTCCACGGCCCGTCGCTCGCGCACCTGGGCGCCGCCTACCTCGGGGCCGGCGGCGACGCCACGAACCCGCTGGTCTCGCCCGTCTTCGGCGACCCCGCCGGCCTGCCGCCGCTGCTGTTCCACGTCGGCGCCGAGGAGGTGCTGCGCGATGACGGCCTGCGCTTCGCCGCCCGGGCGCGCGCCGCGGGCGTGCACGTCGAGACCAGCGTGTGGCCCGTCGTGCCGCACGCCTGGCAGCTGCTGGCCAAGGTGCCGGAGGCGCGGCGCTCGATCGCCCGCGCCACCGAGTTCCTGAAGACGGCGACGACCGACGCGATCGAGCACCTCGACGCCCTCATCGTCGGCGCCGGCCTCTCGGGCATCGGCGCGGCCGTGCACCTGCAGAACGACTTCCCCGGCCGCCGCTACGCCATCCTCGAGAGCCGCGCCGCGATCGGCGGCACGTGGGACCTGTTCCGCTACCCGGGCGTGCGCTCGGACTCCGACATGTTCACCCTCGGCTACGCGTTCAAGCCGTGGACCGACCCGAAGTCGCTGGCGGACGGCCCGGCCATCCGTCGCTACATCGAGGAGACGGCCATCGAGCACGGCGTCCAGCATCAGGTGCGCTTCGGCCACAAGGTCGTGCGCGCCGACTGGTCGAGCGCCCGGGCGCGCTGGACGCTGGAGATCGAGCACGCGCCCGACGCGTCGGGCCAGGTGCGTCGCTCGCGGCTGTCCTGCAACTTCCTGCTCGCCTGCAGCGGCTACTACCGATACAGCGAGGGGTATGCGCCCGAGTTCCCCGGCGCGGCCGATTTCCAGGGCCGGCTGGTGCACCCGCAGTTCTGGCCCGAGGGCCTGGACCACGCCGGCCGGCGCGTGGTGGTGATCGGCAGCGGCGCGACCGCCGTCACGCTGGTGCCCGAGATGGCCCGCACCGCCGCGAAGGTGACGATGCTGCAGCGCTCGCCCAGCTACGTGATGTCGCTGCCCGCGCACGACCGCGTCGCCATCGGCCTGCGCCGCTGGCTGCCGCGCATGCTCGCCTATCGCCTGACGCGCACCAAGAACATCGCGATGGGCATGCTGTTCTTCCGCCTGTCGCGGCGCTGGCCCGCGCGGATCGGCAAGGGGCTGATCGACATGGTGCGCCAGGCGCTGGGCCCCGGCCACGACGTCGACACCCACTTCACCCCGCGCTACGCCCCGTGGGACCAACGCGTGTGCTTCGTGCCCGATGGCGACCTGTTCGCCGCGGTGCGATCCGGCCGCGCCGAGGTCGTCACCGACCATGTCGAGCGCTTCACCGCCGGCGGCATCCGCCTGGCCTCGGGCCGCGAGCTGCCGGCCGACATCGTGGTCTCGGCCACCGGGCTCACGATGAGCCTGCTGGGCGACGTCGCGCTGTCCCTGGACGGCCGGCCGATCGACCTGTCGAAGTCGCTCGGCTACAAGGGCATGATGTTCAGCGGCGTGCCCAACCTGATCTATACCTTCGGCTACACGAATGCATCGTGGACCCTGAAGGCCGACCTCACCGCCAACTACGCCTCGCGCCTGTTCGCCTACCTGGACCGGCACGGCCTGGCCTCGGCGACCCCGGTGCGCGGCGCCGGCATCGAGGAACGCCCCTTCCTCGACTTCTCGTCCGGCTACGTGCAGCGCGCCAGGGACCTCATGCCCAGGCAGGGCTCGAAGGCGCCGTGGCAGCTGTACCAGAACTACCTGCTGGACCTGCTCATCTTGCGGTACCGGCGGATCGACGACGGGACGCTGCAGTTCGGCAAGGCCGTCCCGCGCGCCTGAGGCACGGCGTCAGGGCGTCGAGGCGACGCCGCAGGCCGCGCGCACCAGCCCGCGCAGCCAGCGATGCGCCGGATCGCGGTCCACCCGAGGGTGCCACATCTGCGAGATGGTGATCCCGGGCACCGCCACCGGCAGCTCGAAGCACTGCAGGCGCGACGCGCCATCGCGCCGGCCGAAGAAGGAGGCCGGCAGCAAGGCGACGAGGTCGGACTCCGCGGCGATCTCGAGTGCGGCGCGAAAGCTCGGCACGACGACGCCGATCACGCGCCTCAGGCCCAGCTCCTGCAGCGCGACGTCGACCGGGCCCGACTCGCGGCCCCGTCGTGACGTCACCACGTGCGAGCAGGCCGCGTAGCCCTGCGGCGTCGGGGCCGCGTCCGACAGCAGCGGGTGGCCGATGCGCGCCGCGCCGACGAAGCGATCGCGATAAAGCGCCTGCACGCGGACCTCGGGGCCGGACTCGCCGAGCACGCCGACGTCCAGGTCGATCAGCCCCTCGCGCAGCGCGCGGACGTCCTTGTCGGGCTTGGGCGCGAAACGCAGGCGCACGCCGGGCGCGTCGCGCAGGGCCAGGACCACCAGCCGCGGACCGATGGCCTCGACGAAGCCGTCGTTGGCGCGCAGCGTGAAGACCCGGCGCGCGGTTGCCGGCGTCCAGCGCGGGCCGGCGGGCCGCAGCGCCTGGCGGGCCTCCAGCACCAGGTCGCGAACGCGTTCCCGCAACGCCTGGGCCTGCGGGGTCGGCACCATGCGGCGCCCGGCGCGCACCAGCAGCTCGTCGCCGGTGGCGGCGCGCAGCCGCGCCAGCGTGCGGCTCATGGCCGAATCGCTCAGGCCCAGGCGGCGCGCGGCGCCCGCCACGCTGCCTTCGGCCAGCAGGGCATCCAGGGCCGGCAGGAGGTTCAGGTCGACGTCTTCAGCCATGGCCGAAGCTACCACGGGCCTGCGGCGCACACCCGGCGCCGGACGCAACGATGGACTGCGCGCGGCGCTATCGCTCGTTGGAGGAGGCGTCGCTAACGTGGAACCTTCCCCGTGCCGCCCATGGAGGCCCCCTCATGTCGCAGTCCCCTCCGAACGATTCCGCGTCGCCCGCGCTTCCCGACGGCCTGCCGTTGCCACGGCGTCATGTCGCCGTGCTGGCGCTGCTCAGCGGCCTGGCCCTGGTCGTGATCGACGGCGCGATCGCCAACGTCGCCCTGCCCGCGCTCGCGCAGCAGCTGCACGGCACGGTGGCGCACGCGGTGTGGGTCGTCACCGGCTACCAGCTGGCCGTCGTGATGTGCCTGCTGCCGGCGACGGCGCTCGGCGAGCGCTTCGGCCATCGGCGCGTGTTCACCGCGGGCCTCGCGGCCTTCGTCGCCGGATCGGCGTGGTGCGCGGCCGCCTCGTCGCTCGACGCACTGATCGCCGGCCGCCTGTTGCAGGGCATCGGCGGCGCCGCGGTGATGCCGCTGAGCCTCGCGCTGCTGCGCCACACCTATCCCTCGCGCCTGCTCGGCACGGCCCTGTCGCGCAACGCGCTCACCATCGCCCTGTGCGCCGCGATCGGGCCGCTGCTGGCCTCGTCGCTGCTGGCGCTAGGGTCCTGGCGGTGGCTGTTCGCCGTGAACCTGCCCATCGGCGCCGTCGCCCTGCTCGCCTGCCGCGGACTGCCGGACCCCGCCGGCGCACCGCGCCGCATCGACGCGGTCAGCGTGGCGCTCAACGCGGTGGTCTTCGCCGGCTTCGTCCTCGGCGCGGACCGGTTGTCGACCGACGCCATCGTCGGTGCCGGCTGGTTGCTGGCGGCCGGCGTGGCGCTGGCGACGCTGGTCCGGCGCGAGCGGCGCCAGGCGACGCCGCTGGTCCCGCTCGACCTGCTACGGTCGCGATCGCTGCGGATGTCGGTGGTCGCCTCGGTGTGCTGCTTCTCGGCGCAGACCGCCGGCCTCATCGCGCTGCCCTTCCATTTCCAGCACGGCCTGGGGCTGGACCTGCTGCACACCGGCCTGCTGATGACGCCGTGGCCGCTGGGCGTCGCCATCGCGGCGCCGCTCGCGGGCCGGTGGTCGGACCGGTGGCCGACGGCCTGGCTCTGCGCCGCGGGCGCCCTGGCGCTGGCGTTGGGGCTCGGCGCGTCCGCGGTGCTGCCGCTGCACGCCACGCTCGCCTGGTCGGTCATGGCGACGACGCTCGCCGGCCTGGGCTTCGGCTTCTTCCAGACGCCCAACAACCGCAACCTGATGCTGTCCGCGCCAAGGCACCGCAGCGGCGCCGCGGCGGCCATGCAGGCCACGGCGCGCCTGACCGGCCAGACCGTCGGCAGCCTCGCGGTCGGCATGCTGTTCACCCTGATCGCGCAAGGCCGGGCACCGCGCGCCGCGTTGGGCCTGGCGGCCGTGCTGGCGGTCGGCGGCGCGTGGGCGAGCTGGCGGCGCCATCGGCCGTCGGCGGGGGCGCTGGATCAACCACGGTCCGAGCCGTCCGCAGCCGCCTGACCAGCACCTGACCAGCACCTGCACGGCTTCCCGGCGGGCGGCGCACGCGGCAGAATCCATGCCGCTCGCGACGAACCCGTCCGCCTCCGGAAGTCCTGACCATGAAGTGCAGCGCCTGGTTGATCGCCTCATTGATGCTCGTGCCCGCGGCCCACGCCGGCGACGTCTACAAGTGGACGGACGGCCAGGGCGTCGTCCATTACGGCGACAAGCCGCCCGACGCCCAGGTCGCGAGCAAGCGCCTCGACGTCGGCGTGCATGCGCTCACCGAGGCCGAACAGAAGGCGCTGGCCGCGCGTCTCGCGAGCGACCGCGCGCGACTGACCGCCAGCGCGCCGACGTCCGGCGCCCGGCCCGCTGCGACGGACATCGAGAAGCCGGCCCAATCGGAGTGCGCCCGCCAGTGGAGGGCCTACAACGACAACGCGCGCTGCTGGGATCCGCAGCACCGCTACAACGCCGACCGCGCGGCGCACCCCGAGCGCTACCAGTACTGCACGGCGCCCGGCCACGTGTTCGAGGTGGTCGCGCCGACCTGCCCCGAGACGACCAGGTAGCCGCGTCGGCTCAGTCGTCCGCGTGCCCCTCGAGCCGCACCAGCTCGATGTGCGTGCCGCCCTTCCGCGGCGTCGCCTTGAACACGTGCTGCGCCGCGCCGGTGCCGACCTTGAACAGGCGGCCGCCGGGCTCCACGGTGTCGTTGTCGCAGGTCACCGGCCGGTGGACGTTCTTCTTGAGGTCGCCATCGGACTGGTCCGGCGACGCGGCCGGCTTGCCGCGGTTGGCGCTGCAGTCCAGGACGGGGCCGTAGTGGCGCAGGGCGTCGCGGTAGAAGGCGGCGACGGCGTCGACGCCATCGCTGCTGTCGTAGCTGGCCACCACCAGCTTCACGCCGAACGCGGCGCCCCACAGGCCGAAGGAGAAGCCGTTGGCGCCGCCGTCGCCGTCCTGGCTGCGGACCGCGCCCGGGTAGGCCGGCAGGCCGAGTTCCTGCGCGTCGACGTCGGTATGGATGTCCAGGCCGCCGGCGTGGGCCGCCGACGCGGCGAGTACGACGGAGAGCACGGCCAGGACGTGGGGGAAGCGGGCACGGGTCATCGCGGTCTCCTGGAGGAATGCCGCGCAGCGTAGCGGCCCCGCCGGCGGGCGGCCAGCAACGACCGACGAAGCGGCGCGGCGCACCGACCAGCCGCATCCGCGGGCGACGAGCGGCGCCCGGAAGCCCCCAGCCCGGCACGGCCGCCGCGGCTGGAGTGCAATGGCCCATCGCCCTCTTCCACACGCCTCCATGCCCGCCTTGTTCCAGCCGCTGCAGATCGGCCCGCTCACCCTCGCCAACCGCATCGTCGTCGCGCCGATGTGCCAGTACTCCGCCGAGGACGGCAACGCGACCGACTGGCACGCCATCCACCTCGGCCACCTCGCGCTGTCGGGGGCGGGGCTGCTGATCGTCGAGGCGACGGCGGTCGAGGCCGACGGTCGCATCACCGACGCCGACCTCGGTCTCTACTCGGACGCCAACGAGGCCGCCCTCGCCCGCGTGCTCGCGGCCGTGCGCCCGCACGCGACCACGCCGCTGGCCATCCAGCTCGCGCACGCCGGCCGCAAGGCGTCCAGCCAGGTGCCGTGGGCAGGCGGACGGCAGGTGCCGCAAGGCGAGCCCGGCTCGTGGCTGGCCGTGGCGCCGTCGGCGCTGCCGCATGCGCCGGACGAGCAGCCGCCCGCGGCGCTGGACGAGGCCGGCCTCGCCCGCGTGCGCGACGCGTTCGCGCGCGCGGCCGTGCGCGCCGCGCGGCTCGGCTTCGCGGGCATCGAGCTCCACGCCGCGCACGGCTACCTGCTGCACGAGTTCCTGTCGCCGCTGTCGAACGCGCGCACCGACGCGTACGGCGGCAGCCTGGACAACCGGCTGCGCTTCCCGCTCGAGGTGTTCGACGCGGTGCGCGCCGCGGTCCCGGCGGAGATCCCCGTGTGGGTGCGCGTCTCGGCCACCGACTGGGTGGACGGCGGCTGGGACCTGGACTCGACGGTCGCCTTCGCGCAGGCGCTGAAGTCGCGCGGTTGCGCGGCGATCCACGTCAGCTCGGGCGGCCTGTCGCCGCAGCAGAAGATCGCGCTGGCGCCCGGATACCAGGTGCCGCATGCACGCCGCATCAAGGCCGAGGTGGGGCTGCCGACGATCGCGGTCGGCCTGATCACCGAGCCGCAGCAGGCCGAGGCCATCCTGGCCGCCGGCGACGCCGACGCCATCGGCTTGGCGCGCGCGATGCTCTACGACCCGCGCTGGCCCTGGCACGCCGCCGCGACGCTGGGCGCGCAGGTGCAGGCGCCGCCGCAGTACTGGCGCTCGCAGCCGCGCGAGTTCAAGGCCTTGTTCAAGGACGCGACGATCGGCGGGCGCTGACCCGCTAGTCGCCCTTCTCTTCGCGAAACTCCATCGGCCACGCCTCGCCAGGCTGGCGCGCCTGCTCGCGCTGGCGCAGCGCGACGCGGCGGATCTTGCCCGAGAGCGTCTTGGGCAGCTCGCCGAATTCGACGATGCGGATGCGCTTGTACGAGCCCAGGCGCGCGCGGGCGAACGCGAGAATCGATTGCGCCAACGCGGGGCCGGGCACGAAGCCGGCGCGCAGCGCGACCACCGCCTTGGGCACGGCCAGGCGGATCGGGTCGGGCGACGGGATCACCGCGGCCTCGGCGACGGCCTCGTGCTCGATCAGCACGCTCTCCAGCTCGAACGGGCTGATGCGGTAGTCGGACGCCTTGAACACGTCGTCGGCGCGACCGACGTAGGTGATGTAGCCGTCGGCGTCGCGCGCGGCGACGTCGCCCGTGCGGTAGTGGCCGTCGCGCGTCGCCTCGGCGTTGCGGGCGTCGTCGTCCTGGTAGCCGGGCATCAGGCCCAGCGGGCGCGCGGCGAGCGGCAGCGCGATCTCGCCCTCCTGCGCGAGCCGGCCGTCGGCGTCCAGCAGCTCGACGCGATACCCCGGCAGCGGACGGCCCATCGAGCCGGCCTTGACGGGCTGGCCGGGCGGATTGCCGACCTGCGCGGTGGTCTCGGTCTGGCCGTAGCCGTCGCGGATCGTCAGCCCCCAGGCGCGGCGGACGATGTCGATCACCTCCGGGTTCAGCGGCTCGCCGGCGCCCACGAGCTCGCGCAGGGAGGTGCGATGCGCGGCGAGGTCCTGCTGCATCAGCATGCGCCACACCGTCGGCGGCGCGCACAGCGAGGTCACGCGATGGCGAACCAGCACGTCCAGCGCCGCCCGCGCGTCGAAGCGCGCGTAGTTGAAGATGAACACGGTGGCGCCGGCGTTCCAGGGCGCGAAGAAGCAGCTCCACGCGTGCTTGGCCCAGCCGGGCGAGCTGATGTTCCAGTGCACGTCGCCGGGCAGCAGGCCGATCCAGTACATCGTCGACAGATGCCCCACGGGGTAGCTCTGGTGGGTGTGCAGCACGAGCTTCGGGCGCGACGTGGTGCCCGAGGTGAAGTAGAGGAACAGCGGGTCGGTGGCGAGCGTCGGGCCATCGGGCTCGAACGTGTCGGAGGCGGCCTCGGCGCACGCGTAGTCGTGCCAGCCGGCGGGCGGCACGCCGTCGGCGCCGACCGCCACGCGGGTGTAGTCGCCGTCGAACACGTCGAACTGGGACGTGGCCGACGCCGTGCACAGGACGTGGCGCACGGCGCCGCGCTCGAAGCGGTCGCGCAGGTCGTCGGTGGACACGAGCGTCGTGGTGGGCACGATCACCGCGCCCAGCTTCATGCAGGCCAGCATGCTCTCCCACAGCGCCACCTCGTTGGGCATCAGCAGCAGCACGCCGTCGCCGCGCCGCACGCCCAGCCCGCGCAGCCAGTTGGCCACCCGGGCCGAGCGGCGCGCCATCGTCGCGAAGCTCGCCTTGTCCTCGCGGCCGTGCTCGTCGACGATCCACAGCGCGGGCGCGTCGTTGTCGCGCGCCTGGGCGTCGAACCAGTCGAGTGCCCAGTTGAACTCGCCGAGCTCGGGCCAGCGGAAGTCGCGCACGGCGGTGTCGTGGTCGACGCGGTGGCGCTGCAGGAAGTCGCGCGCGGCGCGGAAGGCGCTGGCGCCGGAGGTCGGGGTCATGTCCTGTCTCCTTCATGGCCGCCGTCATGCGGCTGCCACCTTGTGAGGCAAGGATAAGCGACGCGGGGAACCCGCACGCCGGCGCCACGGTCGCGTTTCGCGGTACAAAGCGGGGTGCAAGGAGAAGCCATGCCGCAAGGCGACACGATCGACACCCGCCGGCACGCCCCGTGCAGATGATGCCGACCCCGCCGGACGCCTCGTGGGACGGCGGCATGGCGGAAGCGCCGTCGGCCACCGAGCCGCGCTTGGCGGCGCCGCAGGAGCAGCTCGCGCTGTTCGCGCCGGAGGACCTGGCGCCCGCCGCGCCGCGCAAGCGCCTGCCGCGCTCCCTCAAGGCCTTGATCGACGCGATCGACGCGCCCACGCGCAAGACACGGCGGCGCCAGGACGCCCAGGCCGCGCCGGCGATGTGGCTGGACAGCTTCTTCGACGAGGCCGCGAAGGCCTGACGCGCCCGCGGCGGGCGCGCGGCTCAGGCGGCCAGCGGCGTCACGCCCACCGGCACCAGCGCGAACACGCGGCCGCGGGGCGCGGCGGCGGGCACGGGATGCGGGACGTGGACGGGGTGCGCGGCGTGCGCCGCCGGACGGCAGGCGCGGGCGGTGTCGAACGTCTCGCGGGCGCAGTCGGTGCAGGCGCCGCAGGCGGTGGCGACGCGCAGCTCGTCCTGCAGTTCGTCGAAGCTGGCACAGCCGTGGCGCACTTCGCGTTCGATGTCGCGGTCGGAGACCCGATGGCAGACGCAGACGATCACTTGCGCGCTCCTTCGACGATGTCGCAGGGGGCGGAGTTCTTGGCAAGATTGAACGTCATTCGCGCAGGCTTCCGGTTCCGGTGGCTCTGGCGTAACTGTAACGCGAATCGTTCGCATTAACAAGACAGGAAAAGGCCAGGTTTCGTGCCGCAGTTCCGGTCCCGGGCGCGCCGGCCCGATCGGAGTCGCTTCCCGCTCGACCATGAAAAACGCGCGGACAAGCCGCGCATGATCCGGGAGGCGGGACGCCGCGGCGTCAGCTCACCTCGCCCATCATCGACTGCAGGTAGTTCTGCTCGCCGACCTTGGCGGCGACGTCGAGCTGGGTCTCCAGGAAGTCGATGTGCTCCTCGGTGTCGTCGAGGATGCCCTGCAGCAGCTCGCGCGAGACGTAGTCGCGCACGACCTCGCAGTGGGCGATGCCTTCCTTGATCGTCGCCTGCGCGCCGTATTCCAGCTTCAGGTCGCAGGCCATGCATTCGAGGAGCGTCTCGCCGATCATCAGCTTGCCGAGATCCTGCAGGTTGGGCAGGCCGTCGAGCATGAAGATGCGGTCCATGAGCTTGTCGGCGTGCTTCATCTCGCCGATCGACTCCTCGTATTCCTTCTTCGCGATCTTGTCGAGACCCCAGTGCTTGTACATCCGGTAGTGGACGAAGTACTG
>FSZR01001281.1_pt1 | contig 12520 bp, 13 predicted proteins | sample 1638781 | NCBI WGS metagenome assembly FSZR01 (sample SAMEA3914813, study PRJEB12502) | metagenome | biome: forest; material: soil | place: Canada | collected 2011-07-07 | depth 0.3 m | reverse complement strand
TCAAGTGATTTCTGAGAGGAACGTGACCATGCTTTTGCAGACCGTCCGTCCCAACATCGTTCAATCGATACGGGCGTATCGGGTCGACGAATTGCTGGACGCAGCGCAAGCTGCCGGGCAGCATTTTCTGTACGCGAACCTGACCATCGCGCAGTCCAAGCAGGAGGTGCTGGAAGGCATCGCCGAGGGCTTCCTGTTCCCGGCGCATTTCGGCAAGAACCTGGATGCGCTGTACGACTGCATGACGGACCTCGTGCACAAGTCCGGCTCGCAGCCGGGCTTCGTCGTCGTGCTGGAACAGCTGCCCGACAACGCGCGCTTCGACCGCGAGTCTCGCGAACAGTTGCTGGATGTCTTCCGGGACGCCGCCGATTTCTGGGGGGAAAGAAAGATTCCCTTCCGGTGCTTCTATTCTTTTCAGTAGCCCGCTCCCAAGAATCCGGGTCATGGGAGCGGGCGGCAGATGCGGCCCCAGTCATCGAGAAGCCGGCCCCGAAGGCCAGCAGCAAAGCCAACGCGAACGCGAACTTCGGCATGAACATGCCGCTGATGAGCAGCGCGTTCGACACCGCCATGTGGCTCAGCGCAGCCTGAGCTGCGCGACGCGTGGAAAGCAAAACGGCGCCCTCGGGCGCCGTTTTGCTTTGGGGCGACGGCTTCTCAGTCGTCGTCCGCGGTGTCCAGCGTGCCCGCGACACCGACCGCGTTCGGCAGCGCCAGCGCGAGCGCGATGTACTCGTCCACCGGCACCTGTTCGGCGCGCCGCGTGAGGTCGAACTCGCCGACGAAGCCCTGCTCCGCCAGCCACTTGCCCAGCGTGCCGCGCAGCATCTTGCGGCGCTGCGAGAACGCCACCGCGACGATCCTGCCCAGCACCGCCGGCACGACGGCTGCGGGCTGCGCGCGCGGGCGCATGCGCACGATGGCCGAGTCCACCCGCGGCGGCGGGTCGAACGCGTCGGGCGCGACATCGAACAGGTGGTCGATCTCGTAGCGCCACTGCAGCATCACCGACAGCCGGCCGAAGGCCTTGCTGCCCGGCTTGGCGGCCATGCGGTCGACCACTTCCTTCTGCAGCATGAACACCTGGTCGACCACGTGGGGCGCGTAGTCCATCAGGTGGAACAGGATCGGCGACGAGATGTTGTACGGCAGGTTGCCGACCACGCGGATCGGGCCGCCCAGGCGCTCGGCGAGCGCCGCGAAGTCGACCTTGAGGACGTCGGACTCGACGACGTCCAGGTCGCCGCGCTTGCGCAGCCGCTCGGCCAGGTCGCGGTCGAGCTCCACCACCGTCAGCGCGTCGGCGCGACCGCGCAGCGGGAATGTCATCGCCCCGAGGCCGGGGCCGATCTCCACCAGCCGGTCGCCCGGTTGCGGCCCGATCGCGCGCACGATGCGGTCGATGACGTCGACCGCGGTCAGGAAATGCTGGCCGAAGCGCTTGCGGGGAATGTGCCCGGCCATGTCAGAGCGGCGGTTCGCGGTACTCGATGAACGCCTTGGCGCGCAGGTCGGTGACCCATTCCTGGTAGGCCGGATCGAACTTCTGCTCGCGCAGCGCGTTGCTGGCCTGCTCGCGCACCTGCTTGGGGTCGAGCGTGCTCTCGCGGCGGTCCAGCACCTGGATCAGGTGGACGCCGAAGCGCGAGCGCACGGGGCCCGACAGGCCGTTGATGGGCAGCTTGTCCATCGCCTCCTCGAACTCCGGCACGAACGAGCCGGGCGAGGCCCAGCCCAGGTCGCCGCCCTGCTGCGCGCTGCCGTCTTCCGAATACTGGCGCGCGACCTCCTCGAAGGTCTTGGCACCGCTGGCGATCTGCTGGCGCAGCTCGAGCACGCGGCGCTCGGCGGCGTCGATGCTCAGTTGCGCCGACGGGCGCAGCACGATGTGGCGCACGCGCGTCTGGGTGATGGTCAGGCCGGATTCCTCGCCGCGCGACAGCACCTTGAGGATGTGGAAGCCCGCGCCGCTGTGCAGGATGGGCGTCACGCCGCCGACCTTCACGCCCTCGACCGCCTTGTTGAACAGCTCGGGGTACTTGTCGACCGCGCGCGAACCCATCTCGCCGCCCTTGGCCTTGTTGCTGTCCTCGGACATCTCGCGCGCCACCTGCTCGAAGGGCTCGCCGTTGCGCACCCGCGCGAGCGCCTGCTCGGCGCGCGCCTTGCGCTCGGCCTCGACCGCGGGCGAGGCCTTCTCGGGCACCGTCACCAGGATCTGCGCGATGTTGACCTGCGGGGCGGACGTCTTGCCGCCATGCATCTTGGCCATGTAGTCGTTGATCTCGGCGTCCGTCACCTTGATGTGCGAGATCACCTCGCGTTCGCGGATGCGCTCGATGGTGATCTGGTCGCGGATGCCGCTGCGGAAGCTGCCGTAGTCCATGCCCTGCTGGCGCAGGCGGTCACGCAGCTGTTCGGGCGTCATCTTGTTGGACGACGCGATGTTGGCGATGGCGCGATCGACCTCGGCGTCGTCGACCTTCACGCCGTTCTCGCGCGCATAGGTGACCAGCACGCGCTCCTCGACCAGCGAGTCGAGCGCCTGCTTGCGCAGCTCGCCCGGCGTGGGCTGCTCGCCACCGCGCTCCTGGCTCTCGGCCTGGGTCTTGGCGATGCGCTGGGTCAGCTCGTTGTTGGTGACCGACTCGCTGTTGACGACCGCGACGATGAAGTCCGCCGACTTGGCCGTCGCCTTGACGCGCGGAAGGGTGCCGAACTGGCGCACGCCGGACGCCACCGCCACCGGGCCCTTCGCGGCCTGCGCAAAGGCGGTGGTCGTCGCGCACAGGGCGAGGACGGCGGCGAGCAGGGGCGGGAAAATGGGCTTCAAGCGATCTCTCATGGTGTAGTCGTGGTCTCGGCCGAGGTGCCGGGATCGTTGAGCAGGGGCTGGTACCCCGGCACATTGTCTTTCAGAACCCTCAGCGAGCCTGTTCCGAGCGTCGACAGGCCGTTGAGTTCCAACTGCAGCACGAGATGGTTCGTGCTCTCGTTGCGGCCGGTGGAGGTACGCTCGATCATGACGCGGCCGATCCAGCAGCCGGCGTCGTACTCGAAGCCGCCGATGCCGTAGGTGGCGCGGCGGTCGGTGACGCTGTAGTCCATCCGGCCCACGGCGTAGAGCGTGCCGCTGCAGCCGTTCTGGCGCGGTGGCTGGTGGTAGACCGGCCACTGGCCGCCGAGCTCCCACTGCTCGCTGGACGCGCGGGCGTAGCGGTAGGTCAGGCTCAGCGTCTTGAAAGGGCCCGGGTGGTAGCGAGTACTCACGATCGCGCGCTGGGTCCAGTCCGAGGACGGATCGACCTCCACCGTGCCGTCGAAGCTCCAGTGCTCCATGGCCGAGGACGAGCCGTACAGCAGCACGTGCGACAGCTTGCGCGAGTCGACCGTGCCGTCCGTCGTGATCTGCTGGTCCTTGAACAGCACGCGCTGGGCGATCCCCAGGCGCAGCAGTTCGCGGCCCGTGCCGGCGTCGTTGAACCGCGTGGTGACGCCGGCGGTGAGCTGGTTGGCGTCGGACACCCGGTCGACCCCGGTGAACTGGTTGTCGCTGAAGATCGAGACTTCGTTGAAGTCCTTGGGCGCCGTGTCGTACAACGGCAGCATGCTCTGGTCGTGGTACGGCGTGAGCACGTACAGGAAGCGCGGCTCCAGCGTCTGCACCAGGTCGCGGCTGAACAGCGAGGCCTGGCGCTCGAAGCTGAACGCGCTGTCGGCGCTGAACGTGGGGATCCAGCGCGTGGCGTCGACACGGTTGCCGTTGGCGTCGGCGTCCGTCCGGTAGGTGGCGCCGTGCATCGTGAAGCGCGGCTCGAAGCGGCCCCAGTCGGACGAGAACTCGCGCGAGAGCGTGCCGATCATGTGGAAGCGGCTGCCGCCGACACGCTCGTCGTTCGCCAGGGCCGTGGCGCTGCTGTCCTGCAGCGCGCGTCCCTGGTTGATGTAGTCGATGTAGCCGTTTTCCTGCGTCTTGTTGGACAGGTCGAAACGGTTGCCTTCCGCCTCGAAGTCCAGCCGCAGCTGGTCGGCGAGCGTCACGTTGCCGCGCAGGCCGACCTGCGGGCTGCGCTGGTAAGGCACGCTGATCAGCGAGGAGGAGTCGGTCTCGTCCGGATCCTGCAGCGTCTGGAAGCGCTGCACGCGGGCGTAGGCGTCGATCTCGCCGGCGTCGCCGAACGGCAGGAAGCGGCGCGTGCCCGACAGGTCGGTGGGCATCAGGCGCGGCGTCAGCGTGGGCAGCTGGCTGGTGAAATCCTTCCAGTACAGCCCGTCCGAGACGCGCTGGACGCGCGCGCTGTAGCTCAGCCAGTCGGCGCGGGTGCCTTCGTGCGCCCACTGGATGGAGTCGCGCGAGGTCTTGGTGACGTTGTCGTTCGGCAGCGAGAACACGGTCAGCTGCCCGAGGTCGCCCGGCTCGAGGTAGCGCACCTCGGTGGTCAGCGTCGGTCCGCGCTTGGTGATCAGCGTGGGCGTCAGCGTGGCATCGATGTTGGGCTCGATGTTCCAGTAGTACGGCGCGCCGAGCGTGAAGCCGTTGCGGGTGCTGTAGTCGATCGTCGGCGGCAGCCAGCCGGACTTGCGCTCCGCCGTCACCGGGAACGTGAGCGACGGCGCCGCCAGGATCGGCACGCCGAGGAAGCGCAGCACCGCGTGGGTGGCCTTGCCCTCGTTGCTGCTGGTGTCGATGTCGATGCGGTCGCCGGTGATGATCCAGTCCGGCTCGGGCATGTCGCGCGGGCAGCTCGTGTAGTTGGCCATGAAGGCCGACGAGTGCTCGCGGTCCTGCAGCTCGATGCGCTGCGCGTGGCCGCCGGCCTTGCGCAGGCCCAGCTCGTACTCGGTGCCGGTGAGCGTGCCGGCCGAGCGCGTGATCTCGAGGTCGAGCCGGTCGGCGCTGAACCAGTCGAGCCCGCGCACGATGCGCACGTTGCCCTCGGCGTGCACGGTGTCGCTGAGGGTGTCGTAGTCGAGCTGGTCGGCGTGCAGGTCGGTGTCGAGGCGGTGCACGACCACCTTGCCGCTCGCCTGGGTGACGCCGCCGACGTGGCTGACGATGTCGTCCGCCGTCAGGGTGACCAGCGCCGGCGCGACGTCGATGCCGACCTGCTCGCGCGGCGGCTCGGGCGCGGGCGTCGCGCGCACGCGCGGGAGCACCTGCGCCTGCACGCCCGCGGCGGCGGTGCACAGCAGCGCCGCGACGGCCAGCGGTGCGAGGGCGGACGGGGGACGGTGGCGGCGACGCGAAAGGGGGGAGCGCAACACGCGAGCGGGGCGACAGGGTGGCGGGAGAGCCTGCTGGGGCGGCGGACGGCCCCGGTGCTGCGGACGGCGGATCGACGCCTGCCCGCCGCCATCGGCGGGGCCCGTGTCGCTTGCGACGCAGGGTGATTATTAGAATGGCGATTATCCACGACAGTGCTGCCGCCTTGTGTCGGCGCCTCGCGCCGCGTTGCCCACGGGTCACGCGCCCGACGGCCTGCCGCGCCCAGCCACCCCGCGACACCCCCCTCCTTCCGATGACCGATCTTCCCAGCGGCCCGCCCGCAGCCTCCACGTCCCACCCGCCCATCGCCTGGGACGACGAGGCCCGCCGCCAGGCGTTCGAGGCCTGGCTGGCCCCGCTGTCGGCGCGCCACGCGTTGCAAGCCGGAACGCTCCACCTCGCCTCGGCCGACGCCAGCTCGCGACGCTATTTCCGCGTGGCGGGCGCCGGCGGCACCAGCTTCATCGTGATGGACTCGCCCGCGGCCGAGGACAGCGTGGCCGCCTTCGTGCGCATCGGCGCCCTGGTGCGCGACGCCGGCCTGAACAGCCCGCGCGTGATCGAGCAGGACGTCCACCAGGGCTTCCTGCTGCTCGACGACCTCGGCGACACCCAGTACCTGCACGCCCTGCGCGACGCCGACCGCGATGGCGCCGACGCCCTGATGCGCGATGCCATCGCCGCCCTGGTGCAATGGCAGCTGCGCGGCGACTGCGCGACCCTGCCGCCCTACGACGACGCCCTGCTGCGTCGCGAGCTGCAGCTGTTCCCCGACTGGTGCGTCGCGCGCGAGTTCGGCGTCACCTGGACGGCCAAGGAACAGGCCGTCTGGCAGACCGTCAGCCAGCGCCTGATCGCCAGCGCGCTGGACCAGCCGCAGGTGGCCGTGCACCGCGACTGGATGCCGCGCAACCTGATGGTTTGCGCGCAGAACCCCGGCGTGCTCGACTTCCAGGACGCCGTGCGCGGCCCGATCACCTACGACGTCGCCTCGCTGCTGCGCGACGCCTTCATCTCGTGGGACGAGGAACACGAGCTCGACTGGGCCGTGCGCTACTGGGAGACCGCGCGTCGCGCCGGCCTGCCGGTGGACGCCGACTTCGGCGAGTTCTGGCGCCAGACCGAATGGATGGGCCTGCAGCGCCACCTCAAGATCCTGGGCATCTTCAGCCGCCTGAAGCACCGCGACGGCAAGCCGCGCTACGCCGACGACCTGCCGCGCTTCTTCGGCTACGCCACCAAGGTGGCCAACCGCTACGGGCCGCTGCGCGGGCTGCTGAACCTGCTGGAGCCGCTGACCGGCGCGGCGGTGGCAGCGGGCTACACCTTCTAGCCACTCGACCCTCCGTCATCCTGCGCGCCGTCGCAGGACGGCGGAGAGTTGCCGCGCTATCACGGAACTGGATGACCTCGCGCAAGCGGGCCCGACGCGTGGCCGCTAACCTGCGCGCCATGACCTCCCTGTTCGACCCCCTCCAGCTCGGCGACATCGCGCTCGCCAACCGCCTCGTGATGGCGCCCCTGACGCGTGACCGTGCCGCCGCCGGCCGCGTCCCGCACGCGCTCAACGCGACCTACTACGCGCAGCGCGCCAACTCGGTCACCGGTGCCGGCCTGATCATCTCGGAGGGCACCCAGGTGGGCCTGCTGGGACAGGGCTACCTCGACACCCCGGGCATCCACAGCCCCGAGCAGGTCGAGGGCTGGAAGCTGGTGACCGACGCCGTGCACGCCGAGGGCGGCAAGATCGTCGCCCAGATCTGGCACGTGGGCCGCATCTCGCACACCTCGCTGCTGCCCGCGGGCGAGCATCCGGTGTCGGCGACCGCCAGGCCGGCCAACACCAAGACCTTCACGCCCGCCGGCTTCGAGCAGGTCTCCGAGCCGCGCGCGCTGCTGACCGCCGAGATCCCCGCGGTGGTCGACCAGTTCCGCCGCGCCGCCCGCAACGCGATCGATGCCGGCTTCGACGGCGTCGAGGTGCACGGCGCCAACGGCTACCTGGTCGAGCAGTTCCTGCGCGACTCCGCCAACGACCGCACCGACCACTATGGCGGCTCGATCGAGAACCGCGCCCGCTTCCTGATCGAGCTGATGACGGCCGTCTGCGAGGAAATCGGCCCGGGCCGCGTCGGCCTGCGCCTGTCGCCGGTCACGCCGGCCAACGACATCGGCCAGGACTCCGACGCCACCGCGCTGTTCACCTACGTCGTGCAGGAGCTCGACAAGCTGGGCTTCGCCTTCATCGAGGTGGTCGAAGGCTCCACCGGCGGACCGCGCGACTTCGCGCCGTTCGACTACGACGCGCTGCGCAAGCACTGGCGCGGCGGCTGGATCCTCAACAACGGCTTCACGCGCGACATGGCGCTCGAGACGGTGGAGAGCGGGCGCGCCGACGCGGTGTCGTTCGGCAAGGCCTTCATCGCCAACCCCGACCTGACGCGCCGCCTGCGCGACGACCGCGAGCTCAACGCCGTCGACATGAAGACGCTCTACGGCGGCGGCGCCGCCGGCTACACGGACTACCCGGCGCTGGCCGACTGATCGCGGGTGCGCCGCGCGAGGCGCGCGCGGAACAGCTCCACGAGCCCCGTCTCGCGCGGCCCCGGGATCACCTCGAAGGCCTCGCCGGCGGCGATCGTCCCCGGCACGCGCACCGCGAGCCAGAACCCGCACCAGCGCGACTGCGCCACCATCTTCGCCGCGTGCGGGAAGCCCAGCGTCTCGTCGAAGCGGGCGTCGGGCAGGCGCGGCACGCTCACCACCAGCGTGCAGTCCGGCAGGCGCAGCAGGTCGCCCTCCCACAGCTGCGATTCCTGCAGGCCGTCGATCGCCAGGTGCTCGTCGAACGAGCCCGGCGGGACGGCCGCATCGGGCTCCGCCACGCGAGCCTGCGCGCGCACGGTGCGCCAGAACGGCAGGTGCGCCGTCGGGTAGGCGTAGAGCGCGTGCGACAGGCGCAGCTCGTCGGCGTGGCGCGGATCCTCGCCCACCGGGTGGCCGACCGCGAGATCGGAGAAACCCGCCAGGCCGACCCCGACCCGGCCGGTGGCGGGCTGCAGGCGCAGCACGCCGGGGGCGCCCGCCGGGCGCGGCACGTTCACCGAGGACACGATCATCGTCATCGGCCCATTGTCCGATGCCGCGGCCACAATCGCGCCATGCCGACGCCCGTGTCCGACCTCGCCACCCTGCTCGCCACGATGGCGCCGGCGCTCGACCCGCAGGCCTGGGCCTGGTGCCTGCTGCCGGCAGGCGAGGCCGCGCCCGCGGACGCCCTCGCCTGCGTGCGCGAGCCCGAGGGCACCACCGTCGTCGTCCCCGAGCCGACGGCGCTGGCGCGCGGCTGGCCCGTGCTGTTCCGCTGCGCCTGGATCATGCTGCGCGTGCACTCCGACCTGGCCGCGGTGGGGCTGACGGCGGCGGTCGCCGGCGCGCTCGCGCAGGCGGGGATCTCGTGCAACGTCGTCGCCGGCGTGCACCACGACCACCTGTTCGTGCCGGTCGATCGCGCGCAGGACGCGCTGGCGACGCTGCGGCGGCTGCAGGCGCGCTAGCCGCCCGCTCATGCGTGCAGCGAGGCCGCTTATGCCGAGCACGCCTCCTATACTGACGCGCCCCCCGTCCGACCGCTCCCGCGTCCTGGTGCCTCCCGTCCGATGACCCCCGCCCTTCCGTCCGGCCCGACCGCCGCCGCGCTGCCGCCGCTGCGGCTCGAAGGCGTGGCCTGCCGGCGCGGCGAACGCGTGCTGTTCGCGGGGCTGGACGAATCGATCGGCGCGGGCGAGCTGGTGTGGCTGCGCGGCGCCAACGGCCGCGGCAAGACCAGCCTGCTGCGCCTGGTCGCCGGCCTCGCCGAGGCCGAGGCTGGCCGCATCCTGTGGGGTGACGCGCCCGCGCGCGGCAACGCCGACTTCGCGCGCCGCCTGGTCTATATCGGCCACGCCAACGCGCTCAAGGACGACCTCGGCGCGCAGGAGGCGCTTGCGTTCCTCGCACGCGTGCACGGCCGCGACGACTCGCCCGCCGTCCTGCGCGCCGCGCTCGCGCGCCTGGGCCTGGCCGGACGCGAGCGCATGCCGGTGCGCAGCCTGTCGCAGGGCCTGCGGCGACGCGTCGCGCTCGCGCGGCTGGCGCTCGAGACGGAGCCCGGCCCCTGGGTGCTGGACGAGCCCTTCGACGCGCTGGACGTCGCCGGCACCGCCACGCTGCACGCGCTGCTGGCCGCGCACCGCGCGCGCGGCGGCAGCGTGCTGCTGACCAGCCACCACCTGCACCTCGACGCGCAGGCCGCCGGCGCGGGGTTTCGCGTCCTCGACCTCGACCGATTGCCCGCCGATGCCGGAGTCCCTGCGTGAACGGCGCGGTGCTGGCCGCGGTCTACCTGCGCGACCTGCGCCTGGCCTGGCGCCGGCGCACCGAGGCGCTGCTGCCGGTCGCGTTCTTCCTGGTCGCGGCCAGCCTGTTCCCGCTCGGCGTGGGCCCGGAGCCGCAGATGCTGCGCCAGATCGCGCCCGGCGTGGTGTGGGTGTGCGCGCTGCTGGCGGCGATGCTGTCGATGCCCACGCTGTTCGCCGCCGACCACGCCGACGGCTCGCTGGAGCAGTTGCTGCTCGCGCCCGGCGCGGCGCTGGCGGTGGCGGTGGCGAAGTCCGCCGCGCACTGGACGATCAGCGGCGCCCCGCTGGTGGCGATCGCGCCGCTGCTGGGCCTGATGCTGGGCCTGCCGCCGGCGGAACTTCCGCTGCTGTTCCTGTCTCTGCTCCTGGGGACGCCGGTGCTGAGCCTGCTGGGCAGCGTCGGCGCCGCGCTGACGCTGGGCCTGCGCAGCGCGGGCATGCTGGTGGTGCTGATCGTGCTGCCGCTGGCCGTTCCCGCACTGATCTTCGGGGCTGGCGCGGTGGTGGCGGCCGAGGCCGGCCAGAGCCCGTCGCCGCACCTGTCCCTGCTGGGCGCGCTGCTGATCGCCTGCGCGCTCGGTGCCCCGCCGGCCACGGCCGCGGCCCTGCGCATCGCGGTCGAATGAGGCCGCGCATGCGTTTCCCTGACATCCTGCAACACGCCCCGGCCCCGTGCCCGGGACAATCGACGCCGTGACCCGCCTGTCCGCCGCTCCAGCCGCCCCCGCGCCAGCCTCGCGCCTGACGTGGTTCACGTTCGCGTCGCCGCCCAACCTCTACCGGCTGGCGGGTCGCCTCGCGCCGCTGGCCGCGATCGTCGCCACGCTGCTGGCGCTGGCCGGGCTGTGGATCGGCTTCTTCGTCGCGCCCGCCGACGCGGTGCAGGGCGAGGTCTTCCGCATCATCTTCATCCACGTGCCGGCGGCCTGGGTGTCGATGGTGCTGTACGTGGCGCTCGCCTTCTGGGGCGCGATGGGCTGGTTCCTCAATGCCCGCAGCGCCTTCGCCGTGGCGCGCGCGATCGCGCCCACCGGCGCGCTGTTCACGTTGCTGGCGCTGTGGACGGGCGCGCTGTGGGGCCGTCCCACCTGGGGCACCTGGTGGGTCTGGGACGCGAAGCTCACGTCGTACCTGATCCTGCTGTTCCTCTACCTCGGCTACATGGCGCTGGTGGCGGCGATCGACGACACCCGGCGCGCCGACAAGGCCGGCGCGCTACTCGCGCTGGTGGGCGTGGTCAACGTGCCCATCATCTATTTCGCGGCGACCTGGTGGAACACGCTGCACCAGGGCTCGAGCCTGTCTTCGCAGGCCAAGGTGGCCGCGCCGGTGCTGTGGGCGATGCTGCTGATGGCGCTGGCCTGCTGGGCCTACGCCTTCGCGGTGGTGTTCGTGCGCGTCCGGGCGATCCTGCTCGAGCGCGAGGGCGCCAACGCGTGGGCGCGGGCGATCGTGGCCGGCAAGGAGTCCTGAGCCATGCATTGGCAATCCGCATCCGAATTCATCGACATGGGCGGCCGCGGCGGCTTCGTCTGGGGCGCGTACGGCGCCGTGGCCGTGCTGCTGCTGGCCGAGGTGCTGCTCGCCCGCGCCCGCCACCGGGCTGCGCGGCGTGCGATCGCCGAGCGCGTCGCCGACGAGGCCGCCGCCCGCGACGGAGCGCCGCGATGACCGCCCGCCAACGACGCCTCGCCATCATCGGCGCCATCCTGCTGGCCGTCGCGGCGGCCACGACGCTGGTGCTGCGCGCGTTCAACTCCAACCTGGTGTTCGCCTACTCGCCCACGCAGGTGGCGGCGCACGAGGCGCCCGACGGCCGCCTGTTCCGCCTCGGCGGGATGGTCGTCAAGGGCAGCCTGCAGCGCCAGGGCGTGGACGTCAGCTTCACGGTCACCGACATGGTGAAGTCGCTGACGGTGCACTACCGCGGCATCCTTCCGGACCTGTTCAAGGAAGGCAAGGGCGTGGTCGCCCAGGGCCGGCTCGGGCCGGACGGCGTCTTCACGGCGCAGGAAGTGCTGGCCAAGCACGACGAGAACTACATGCCGCCGGAGGCCGCCGCGGCGCTGAAGCAGGCCGCCGAGCACGGCAGCACGATGAAGACGGAGACCCACCCATGATCCCGGAACTCGGCCAGGTCGCGCTGCTGCTGGCGCTGGCCATCGCGCTGATCCTCGGCACGCTGCCGCTGCTCGGCGCCACCACCGGGCGCACCGACTGGATGGCGCTTGCGCGGCCCGCCGCGCGCGCCCACGCGCTGCTGGTCGGCGTCGCCTTCGCCTGCCTGGTGGCGTGTTTCGTGCGCAACGACTTCTCGGTGATGTACGTCGCCGGCAACTCCAACAGCACGCTGCCGCTGCCCTACCGAATCGCCGGCGTGTGGGGCGGCCACGAGGGCTCGCTGCTGCTGTGGCTGACGATGCTCGCGGCCTGGATGCTGGCGGTGGCGCAGCTGAGCCAGCGCCTGCCCGCGCCCTTCGTCGCCCGCGTGCTGGGCATCATGGGCCTGGTGTCGATCGGCTTCCTGCTGTTCATGCTCACCACGTCCGACCCGTTCGACCGCCTGGTGCCGGTGCCGCTGGACGGCAACGACCTCAACCCGCTGCTGCAGGACCCGGGCATGGTGGCGCATCCGCCGATGCTCTACATGGGCTACGTCGGCTTCTCGGTGGCGTTCGCGTTCGCCGTCGCCGCGCTGATCGAGGGCAAGCTCGACGCGACATGGGCGCGCTGGACGCGTCCGTGGACGACGGCCGCGTGGTCCTGCCTGACGATCGGCATCATGCTGGGCAGCGCCTGGGCGTACTACGAGCTGGGCTGGGGCGGCTGGTGGTTCTGGGATCCGGTGGAG
>FSZR01001163.1_pt1 | contig 12560 bp, 5 predicted proteins | sample 1638781 | NCBI WGS metagenome assembly FSZR01 (sample SAMEA3914813, study PRJEB12502) | metagenome | biome: forest; material: soil | place: Canada | collected 2011-07-07 | depth 0.3 m | reverse complement strand
GTTCCGCATGAGCGGCGGCCAGAAGCAGCGCGTGATGATCGCGATGACGCTGGCCACCGAGCCCGACTTCCTGGTGGCCGACGAGCCCACCACGGCGCTGGACGTCACGATCCAGGCCCAGGTGCTCGATCTCCTGAAGCAGCTGCAGAAGGAGCAGGGCCTGGGCATGCTGCTGATCACGCACGACCTCGCGGTCGTCGCGGGCATGGCGCATCGCGTGGCGCTGATGTACGCCGGCCAGATCATCGAGGTCGCCAAGGCCGACGACTTCTTCGCCAATCCGAAGCACCCGTACGCACGCGCGCTGCTGCGCGCGCTGCCCGATTCCAAGCGGCGCGGCCAGGCGTTGCAGGCGATACCCGGTACCGTACCGGTTCTCACCCAGCAGTTCACCGGCTGCCGCTTCGCGCCGCGCTGCGATCGCGTGATGGCGCACTGCGCCGGCGTGCTGCCCGAGCTCACCGAGCTGTACGGCAGCGCGGCCGCGGGCGACGTGCATTCGGTGCGCTGCCTGCAGTTCGTGCCGGGCGCGGTGATCGCGCCGGCCACCACGCCGGCGCCGCGCGTGGAGATGCCGCGGGCGGCCGCGCCCGCCATCGACCCGTCCGCCGCGCCGCTGCTGGACGTGCAGGGCCTGCGCGTGCGCTTTCCCATCCGCACCGGCCTGTTCCAGCGCGGCAAGCGCTTCTTCAACGCGGTCGACGGCGTGTCGTTCTCGGTGGCCGAGCGCGAGACGCTGGCGCTGGTGGGGGAGTCGGGCTGCGGCAAGACGACCACCGGCAAGGCCATCGTCCAGCTGCTGCGCGGCAGTGCCACCTTCGAGGGACAGGCGCTGCTCCAGGGGCAGAACCTGTTCCAGCTGGCGGGGCAGCCGCTGGTGCAGGCGCGGCGCGACATCCAGATCATCTTCCAGGATCCGTTCGCCTCGCTCAACCCGCGCATGCGCGTGGCCGACATCCTCGACGAGGGCATGGCCGCGCTGCTGCCCGAGCTCGACGCCGCGGCGCGGCGCCGGCGCATCGAGACGCTGGTCGACCAGGTGGGCCTGCGGCGCGACGCGCTCGACCGCTACCCGCACGAGTTCTCCGGTGGCCAGCGCCAGCGCATCGCCATCGCGCGCGCGCTGGCGGTGCAGCCGCGCCTGATCGTGTGCGACGAGCCCACCTCGGCGCTCGACGTGTCGGTGCAGGCGCAGATCCTCAACCTGCTGCACGACCTGCAACAGGAGCTGGGCGTGTCGTACCTGTTCATCACGCACAACATCGGCGTGGTCGAGTACATCGCCGACCGCGTGGCCGTCATGCGCGCCGGCCGGATCGTGGAGCAGGGCGACTGCGCGGCGGTGCTCGAGCACCCGCAGGATCGCTACACGCGCGACCTCATCGATGCGGTGCCGCGCCTGGGCGCGACCGTTTGATCAGTCCTGTCTAGTCAACCGGCGGCGCCCGTCATTGGTGCACCCGCTGTCGCGTGGCACGAGCGCCGCGAAATGGCCGCTTTTTACACGGGCCTCAGCTCCATGTCAGCGCTGGCCGCGATGACTCGTGTTAGGCGCGTCTTTCGCGTTCGTGCCGGCGTGGACGCACGGTGTCGCTGGCAAGTCCGATTCGCTGCATTCTCGCAACAGTTTGGCTAGGGAAAACGTTCGGAATACATGTCAGATGGTGAGTCCGGCGCAGCGTTCATGGACAATATTTTGACAAGCTTTATTAGCCTGTTCATGCGCTGTTCACAAATCGCCGCATGACTTGCTTTTGGGGCCGGGTCTATCGATCAACCATTCACCCCCCTCAGGAGGGAACCACCCATGTTCCAACGTACGAAGATCTGTACCGGTCTTCTCATCGCGATTGCCGGCGGCAGCTTCGGCGCTTCGGCGTTCGCGCAGGACACCACCGTTCAGCGCGTCGAAGTCATCGGCTCGTCGATCAAGCGTGTCGACTCCGAAACCGACGCTCCCATCCAGACGATCTCCCATGAGGAAATCGCCAAGAGCGGCGCCACCTCCGTCGAAGAACTGATGCGCCACATCACGGCGAACCAGTCCGCCGGCTCGACCGCCGCGGCCTCGTCTTCCGGCGCCACCACGGGCGGCATCTCGACGATCTCCCTGCGCGGCCTGGGCCCGCAGCGCACGCTGGTGCTGGTCAACGGCCAGCGCAGCGCCCCGTACGGCTCGCCCACCGACAGCGTGGCGGTCGACATCGATTCGATCCCCATCGCCGCCATCGAGCGCGTCGAAGTCCTGAAGGAAGGCGCGGGCGCCATCTACGGTTCGGACGCCGTCGCCGGCGTCGTGAACTTCGTGCTGCGCAAGGACTACACGGGCGTCGAAGCCACCGCCTACTACGGCACCAGCTACGACGGCAAGGGCACGGTCACCAAGGGCTCGATCCTGACCGGCTTCAACGGCGAGAAGGGCAACGTCACGTTCGTTCTGACGGCCGAGCACGACCTGCCGCTGTACGGCCGTGACCGTGCGTTCGCCAACTCGGTGAACTTCCCCGACAAGGACAACACGCAAGCGTCGTCGGGCACCTACCCTGCCAACATCTACCTCCCGGGCATGTCGACCCGCTTCAACCCGGCCGTCCCGGTCGCGTTGAATTCCGCCGGTACCGGCTTCACGCGCACCAATGCCAGCCAGGCCGATTGCGGCACGCAGGGCAGCGTCGTCAGCGGCACGTCCTGCCTGTTCGACTTCGGCCCGTTCGTGAGCCTGCAGCCTGACACCAAGCGCGTCGGTGCCCTGCTGAGCGGCCACTACGACGTCAGCGACACGCTAAGCGTGCACGGCGACGTGTCGATCACGAACAAGACCCAGTACGTGCTGATCCAGCCGGCGCCGATCGGCTCCTACGTCAGCATCCCGTACACGCTGACCACGGCGTCGCCGTACTATCCGACGGCCTTCGTGACGGGCATCACTTCCGCTGCCACGGCCGCTGGCCTGTACTCCGGCTCCGCCACGCCCGATCTCACCCTGCGGTATCGTCCGTTCATCACCGGCGGCCGCGGCCTGACCGATTCGGGCACCAACGCGCGCGCCACCCTGGGTGCGGACGGCAGCGTCGCGGGCTGGGATTACGCCGCCAACCTGGTGTACTCGACCAGCGCCGTCACGGAAACGTTGAACTCCGGCTACTTCCGCATCGACACCGACTCCACGGGCCTCGGCATCGAGGACCTGCTGGACGGCAAGGTCAAGGACTCCAGCGGCAACACGCTGTGGACCAACCCCTTCGGCGCTAGCACGGCCGCCTCGTCGGCCGCCGCGCTGGCGACCAACTTCGTGGGCACTGCCTACCAGACGCACACCACGCTGTCGGAAGCCTCCCTGAAGTTCTCGAAGGACGACCTGGCCAAGCTCCCCGGCGGCAACGTCGGCGCCGCGTTCGGTGTCGATCTGCGCAAGGACGAGTACAAGCTGACGTCGTCGCCTGCACTGGCCTCGGGCAACATCTCGGGCTACGGCGGCAACTTCGAGAGCTTCAGCCGTTCGCGCAACGTCGCCAGCGTCTTCGGCGAACTCGACGTGCCCATCATCAAGGGCTGGGACGTCGACGCCGCGGCGCGTTATGACAAGTACGGCTCGACGTCCAACCCGAACTCGACGGCGGGCGGCGTCGCGACGCTCGAGACGCTCACCAGCACGAACAACGACACGATCCCGGTCGGCCTGGCCAACCAGATCGCGACGGCGGGCACCCAGAGCGCCGGCGGCTTCTCGCAAGGCACCTGGAAGCTGGGCTCGAAGTTCGTCCTGAACAAGGAGTTCCTGGCCCGCGGCACGATCAGCACCGGCTTCCGCGCACCGTCGCTGCTGGACCTGTACGCTCCGGTGCAGACCGGCGTGACGGCGGCCGTCGATGATCCGAAGCGTTGCAACGACCCCGCCGACGACCAGACCGACTGCGCCACCCAGTTCAACGAATTCACGGGCGGCCGCGGCAACCTGAAGCCTGAGCGTTCGACCACCTGGACGCTCGGTGGCGTGTTCGAGCCGATCAAGGACACCTCGGTGTCGGTCGACTACTTCCACACCAACCTGCGTGACGCCATCACGGCGCTGACGCCGGAGTTCCTGCTGGCCCACGAAGCGCAGTACCCGAACGCCATCGTCCGCGGTCCTTCCGACGGCATCGGCAACGCCGGCCCGATCATCGGCGTCGACCAGCGCCTGACCAACCTGACGGCCCAGCGCCTCGCGGGTCTGGACTTCGACCTCACCACCCGTCTGAACAGCAGCGTCGGCCGCTTCACGCTGGCCGTCGGTGGAACCTGGTTCCTGAAGGACGAGGCCGTGAACCCGGACGGCAGTATCGAGAACCAGATCAACACCACGTCGAGCACGAGCGTGGGCGTCACGCCCCGCGTCAAGCTGGCCAACGAGGTGTCCTGGCGCGCTCCTTCGGGCGTGCTCGAACTGACCGGCATCTACAACTGGCAATCGGGCGGTAACGACCAGTGCGGCAACCTGATCGAAGACAACAGCGCTTGCCCGGCTGGCGTCTCGGCTCCGAAGTACCGCTCGTACGGCACGGCCGACTTCCAGGCCAAGTGGGATCCGATCAAGTCGTTCACCGGTACCATCGGCGTGAAGGACGCCTTCCAGGCGAAGGTTCCGTACGTCAACGGCAACGGCGGCGCCTTCCAGGGCGGCTACGATCCGACGTACGTCGATCCGCACGGCCGTTTCTGGTACGCCAGCGCGACCGTCCGCTTCTAAGATGCCCCAAGGCGGCTCGCACCGCCTTGCGGATCGTGAAGTCAGAAAGCCGGCCCTCGCGCCGGCTTTTTTCATGATCGTCCGAGCTGTGACATCGGAGAGCCGGAGCAAGCTGCTATCTTTGCCGGCTCGATATTCGGGAGTTCAACGCAACATGCGTCAATTGCTTTTCATTGCCCTGCTGACCCCCATGGCCGGCTTTGCCGCCGACGAGGCGCCGGCGCCGAGCCCGGTCGCCGTCGCAAGCCCAGCGGCGCCAGCGGCGTCCGCCGCGCCCGCCGCTGCTGCGCCCAAGCAGATCTGCCGCCGCGAGACGCCATTGGGCACCAATCGGCCCGTGACGGTGTGCCACAACGTCGACGATCCCAACGATCCGAACGCTACGCGGTCGGCAGAGGACCTGGCGCGCCAGTTGAACCAGGCTGGCGGCGTCATCGGACGCGCGGGCCACTGATCGAGCCCGGCGGCGACTTTCAGTCGTCGGCGAGGTTGCCGAGCGCCGCGCGCAATTGCTCGAGATGCCGCTCGTAGTGGCGCCAGCGGCCCGACGCGCGCCGGTACAGCGGCTGGCGCACCTGCCAGTTGCTCGGCGTTGCCACCGTCGACGGGCCGTCGTGGAACTGCAGGCAGTCGTCGCGCCACTCGAGGCCGAGATGGCGCAGCGCGGCCTCGATCTGCGGACGCGGGTCGGCGACCAGCGCGTCGTAGTCGACGTCGTGGATGTCGTCGGCGTAGAGCGTCTTCCAGTGCGTCATCAGCCGGCGGTACTGGCCGTGCCAGTGCGCGATGTCTTCCAGATCCAGCGCGTAGGGCATGGACGGGCCCAGGTGCAGGAAGAAGACCGACAGGCAGTTGTCCAGCGCGGCGCGGCGCGTGTGCAGGAACTTCGCGTCGGGAAAGAGCTGCTTGATCAGGCCGATGTACAGGAAGTTGTCGGGGCGCTTGTCGGTCAGCAGCGCGGCGCCGGGCAGGCGCGCGGCGACACCCTCGCGGTAGTCGCGCCGCATCCGTTCGGCCACGGCGTCGGGCAGGGGGCGGTCGGGTTGCGGCAACAGGTGCTGGCGCGCGAGCGCGGGCAGCAGGTCGAGTTCGCCGCCGGCAGTCACGCCGGGATGGCGGGACAGGATCTGCTCGATCAGCGTCGAGCCGGAGCGGAACATGCCGCAGATGAACACCGCCGGCGCGGGCGCGTCGGCCAGCGGTGGTGGCGCCGGCTGCAGCGACTGGCGGATCAGCGCGTCGACGAGCCGCTCGTGCGCCTCGCGGTCGTAGCGCAAGGGCGGGCGGTCCGGCAGGTGTCGCGCCGCCCGGTTCGCGTGCGTGTAGGCGGCAAAGGCCTCGTCGTAGCCACCCACCTCGTCGAGCGCCTTGCCCAATGCGTAGGCGAGGTCGGCCTGCTCCCAGGGCGGACGGCCGCGCGTGCCGAGCGCCTGGCGCAGGCGCTGGATCAGCGGGTCGGCGGGGGACTCGAGACGAACCAGGTTCACGAGTCGTGAAAGGGCGAGCGCGTGCGCGGGATCGACCGCGAGCGCGCGTTCGTAGCATTCGCGGGCCGGCGCGCGTTCGCCGCGTTGCTCGTGGAGATTGCCCAGGTTGACCAGCGCCGGCACGTAGCGCGGCGCGATCGCGAGCGAGCGCGCCAGTTCGGCGATGGCGTCGCTCTCGCGTCGCAGATCCTCGGCCAGGATCACGGCGCGGTTCAGGTGGACTTCCTCGGGGCCGTCGACGCCCAGCGCCAATGCGCGGTCGTACGCGGCCAGCGCGGGTTCGAACTGGCGCGCCTGGCGTTGCAGCCAGGCGAGGTTGTACCAGTCGTCCGGCAGGCCGGAGGTGGCCTGCAGCAGGCGTTCATAGGCCGCCAGCGCCTGCGCGGATCGGCCGGCCGACAGGTGGTCGACGGCGACGGCGCGCAGGGACGGGACGGTGTCTTTCATGGGGATGTGGAACGCCGGCGACCCGCGCCGGCGTAGTGCGACCGGGCAGGCCTGGACGGGCCCACCCGGCATGGCCGATCAGAGGTTCGTGGCCAGGAACTTCTCGACGCGGTTCCAGAAGTCCAGATTGTTCTTCAGGAGCGCCCAGCCGTGTCCCTCTTCGGCATAGACGACGTACTCGACATGCTCGTTGTGGTTCGCGTTCAGCGCGTCGCGCATCTTGTCGCCGTTGATCCGCGGCACGCGCACGTCCAGCCCGCCATAGGCCATCAGCACGGGCTGCTTGATCTCGGCGGCGCGCGCGATGGGCGAGGTGCGCTTGAACTGTTCGGCGTCCTTGACGGGGTCGCCGATGAGCATCTTGCGTCCGGCGTCGGAGCCGCCGAAGCGGTTGAAGTCGGTCCAGGTCACGTCGAACATCAGGTTGGGATCGGTGACGCCGACCCAGTTGATGCCGCAGCGGAACATCTCCGGTTCCTTGGCGAGCCCCATCATCGTCAGGTAGCCGCCGTAGCTGGCGCCCGCCAGGCAGACGCGCTTGCCATCGACCAGGCCCTTGTCGACCAGGTAGCGCACGCCGTCGGTGACGTCGTCCTGCATCGCCAGGCCCCATTGCTTCCAGCCGGCGCGATACAGCTTGGCGCCGAAGCCGGTCGACGCCCGCGGCGCCGGCATGAAGACGGCGTAGCCGCGCGAGGCCAGGAACTGGACGTGCGCGTCCCATCCCCAGTGGATCGGGCGCACCCACGGGCCGCCGTAGTGGAGCACCACCAGCGGCGGCTTGCCGTTGCTGTTCTTCGGCAGGGTCAGCTGGGCCGGGATCTTCATGCCGTCGCGCGCCGTGTAATTGACGAAGCGCGTGGGCGACATCTGCTCGGGCTTGATCCACGGACGCGACTGACCGATGCCTTGCAGGCTGCCGGACTTCTCGTCGAAGACGAAATAGCGCCCGGGGTCGCGATCCGAAATGGAGTGGACCAGCGCCGTGCCTTCGCTCAAGGCGAAAAGGTTGACCATGCCGGGCAGTTGCTTGTCGAGGGCCGCCTGCACCGCTGCGCGCTTCTCGTCGATCCAGTAGGTGCCCCGCTGGGCCGCTTCGTAGCGGACCCCGAGCAGGGTCTTGCGACCCTTGTCCCAGGCCAGTCCGCCCTCGAGGTCGTAGCCGTCGATGGCCACCACCGGCTCCTGATCGAGCTTGCCGGTCTTGGGGTCGCACCCCCAGATGGCCATGTTGTCCCGACCGTTGTAGGCCGCGACGTACAGCTTCCCGGCCGCGTCGAACTCGAGCGGCGTGACGGTCGATTCGAAATGCGAGGCGTCGTACTTGAACATCGACCGCCAAGGGGTGCTGGCCGAATCGCGGACCCAGACTTCGGTGTCCTCGTCCTTCGAGGAGACGGCGACGCGCGGCACGCCGTCGATGTCGAGGATCCATCCCTGCACGTTGTTCGGGCCGCCCAGGGTCAGCAGCGTGTTGTGCCCGGTCAGGGTGTCGAGGCGATACAGGTTGCTGCTGGTGCGGCCCAGGCCTTGATAGGAGCCGACCTCGACATACACCTCGGAGGTCAATTCCCCCTTGTCGAGGACGTGCGACAGGTAGCTGATGCCGGCCGGCAGCAGCTTCTGGGCGCCCATCTCGGTCTGCATGCTGCGCTCGGCCAGCGTGGTGTAGTGGCTGGCATCCTTGTTGATGCCGAACATGCCACCGGCGATCTGGTCGGAGCGGCCGCGCGTGCTGTCGGAGACCGAGAACAGCAGCCGATCATTGTTGACCCAGATCAGGTCTTCGGCATCACCATCGCTGAAGTTGGTGATGATGGTGGTCTTGTGGGTGGCGATGTCCAGCACCGCGACGTTCCAGCGGCCATTGACTTGCCTCAGCGCGGCGATGGCCTTGCCGTCCGGCGACAGCACGGCGTCCTCGAGCACGGACGTACGAAAGAAATCGAGAATCGGAATGGACTGCGCGGGCGTCTCGGCCGCGGACAGCGTGGGCAGGCTGGCCAGGGGCGACAGCAGCGATGCTCCGAGGATGGAGCGGCGATTGATCTTCATGATGACGAGGTTCTCCAGGTCGTCGATGTGAAAAAGGGCGCCGAGTGGCGCCCTTGTGCAGTAGCGTGTTTCCGATCAGCGGAAAGTGTACTTGCCTTGGAAGTAGAAGAAGCGGCCGCGGCTGGAGTACAGCTCGGCAAAGCCCATCTGCGTGTACGAGTTGCTGCTGGCGTTCTGCAGGCTCAGCGGGGGCATCTTGTCGAACAGGTTCTGGATGCCGAAGCCCAGATCGACGTTCTTGATGCCCGAGTACTGCACCAGGCCGTCGAACTGGTTGAACGAACCGACCTTGCGGATGCCGGTAGCGACAGGCGAGACGTCCGTGTCGTAGAAGCCGCCCACGTACTTCCAGGTCAGGTCATAGCCCCAGGGACCCGACTCGGTACCGAAGATGAGGTTGTTGCGGAAGCGCGGCGTCGCGTACGTGCCCACGTATTCGGTCCACGGATCGGAGCCGCTGGCGCGGTTCTCCACGTGCGTGTAGTACGTTGCCAGGTCCGTCAGCGTCACGGTGCCGATCGCGGTGCCCGGGAGGCGCATGCGGGCGTCGAGGTCGATGCCCTCGGACTCGGCTTCGGCGAAGTTCTGCAGGTTTGTGTAGACCAGGAAGCGCGGGCCGTCCTTGGCGAAGCGACCTTGTTCGATGGCGGAGTCGATCGTCGGCGTCGTGATGTCGCCCGTCTTCTTGATGCGCCACCAGTCGACGCTGGCGTTGAAGTTCGAACCGACTTCGAACACGGTGCCGAAGTTGAAGCTCTTGCCCTTTTCAGGTTGCAGGGCGGGGTTGGAGCCGTTGACCTGGAAGATGTTGATCAGGCAGGTGCCGTCGCTGTTGAGGGCGACGCCCATCTTCGTGCACAGCGCCGGGTCGGTGACCGTGGAGGCGCCTTGTTCCTGGCCGCCGTAGAGCTGCTTGAGCACCGGTTCCTTGAAGCTGCCCGAGTACGAACCGCGCAGGGCCCAGGTCGGCGTCACGGACCACTTGGCGCCCACCTTCGGGCTGGTCGCGCTGGCGTTCGGGTACTTGTCATGGCGCACCGCGGCCTGGAGTTCGAGCGTCTTCAGAACCGGGATGTTCAGTTCGCCGTAGACGGCCTTGAAGGTGCGGCTGGCGTCGACCGCCGACTGCGCGATGTCGCCCACCACGTGGCCCGCCTGCAGGATCGCGTCCGGCTGGTCGCTCAGGTGCTCGTGGTTCCAGTTCAGGCCCACCGCGAAGCGCATCATGCCGGCCGGCAGTGCCACGACGTCGCCGGCGACTTGTGCGTTGATCGTGCTCAGCGTCGACTTGCCGACGCGCTTGGGGCTGACCTTCAGGCTGTTGACGAAGGTCGGATCGTTGTCGACCGACGTGGGATCGATCTCACCGCTGCCGGTGGCCTCGGCCCACAGGGTCGAGTCGTAGTAGTTGAAGTCCTGGTTGCGGACCTTGCTCACGCCGTTCGAAAAGCTCAGGTTCCAGTCGTAGTCGTGGACCGTGCCTTCGAGGCCCGTCGCCACGTTCACGAAGTCGGACTTGCGCTTGGTGGTGCGCGGGCCGCCTTGCATGAAGCGGCCGGCGATGTAGACGCTGTGCGTGTCCACCGTGTTGCCGTCGGCGTCCTGGTAGGTGACGTCGTAGGGCTGCTGGTTCGCGTTGGTGATCGGCACCAGGAAGTAGTCAGGCACCGGCTGGGCCTTGAACGTGTCCTTCGAGGTCGAGTAGGTCACTTCGACGAAGGCCTTGGTGTCGGCGTTCAGCTGCAGGTTGCCCACGGCCATGCCGCTCAGGCGGTTGGCGCCGTTGTAGGCGGTCAGGATGCTCTTGTCGAAGTCGTAGCGGCAGACGCCGCCGCTGAGGTCTTCCGTCGGGCAATCCGTATAGGTCACGCCGGTGTAGCCGCCCGTGTTCGGGTCGATGACGTTGCCTTGGGGCGCGAAGCCGCTGCGGCCGTCGCTGCCGCCGTAGCGACGGAAGTCGGCCGACGACGAGATGGCGCGCGCCGAGCGCATGATCGGGTCGCGGTTGAAGTAGTCGATGCCGATCAGGACGTTGTAGCGATCCTTGGACAGATCGCCGAAGCCGGCGGTCAGGCCGACGCGGCGTTCCTTGCCGTCGCTGCGGCTGCTCTGGCCGTACGAGGCGGTGGCTTCGATGCCTTGGTAGTCGGTCTTGGTGATGAAGTTGACCACGCCGGCCACGGCGTCCGCGCCGTAGATGGCCGAGCCGCCGTCCTTCAGGATTTCGACGCGCTCGATCGCGCCGATCGGCAGCGAGTTGATGTCGAACGCAGCGCCGGCGCCGCTCGAGTCATACAGGGCGTTGACGGGGGCGCGACGGCCGTTGATCAGCACCAGCGTGTTGCTGGCGTCCAGGCCGCGCATCTTGACGTTGGCGGTGCCCGAGCCGGACGGCGAGTTGGAAGCGAGTTCGCCCTGGTCGAAGATGTCCATCGACGGAATCGAGCTCAGCAGCTCGTTCACGCTGGTGGCGCCGGTCTTCTCGATGTCCTTCTTGGTGATGACCTGGACAGGGGCCGGGCCTTCGACGCTGGTACGCTTGATGGCCGAACCCGTCACCGTGACGCGTTGCATCGGCTGTTCGTCCTGCTGCTGGGCCCACGCAGAGGTGGCGCTCGTGACGACCAACACTGCTGCGCTGATTGCGCTTCGCTTGAACATTTGAAACTCCGTAACGATTGATCTTTATCTGGCGGATTGCCAGTGCGCGCTAAAACTGTGCAGACCACCTTTGTGGGCGACCCGGGTTGGGGAATACCTTCCAGGCATGAGCCTGCAACACTTCTTCATTATTCGGACGTACAAAATAGCCGGAACGAGGGATAGCACCAGCTTGTGTTCAGGTTCCACCTGTACTCGTCGGCGACGCGCGAAAAGCGGCACGGACAGGGTTACCTAGACAACCCTGTAACAAGTCGACGGGGCCAAGCCAGGCCTGCCTTGCGGAGGGTTTACCTCCGGGAGGGCACGATTTTCCCCGCGCAGGAGCGGCCTTTCGAGCGGCCGAGGCCGCCGCGGCACGGCCGTTCGGCGGTGGCTGCGAACCGTCATCGTTGTTGCGTTTTTGTGACGTCTTTGAAGTCTTTTTGAAAGGTTGGCCCGAGCTAGGGGGCCTTCGAAGACGCCTTCGACCCGGTTTGCGGGGTGTTGCTACGCTCCCTGCGCAGGCACCAGGATCGTGCAGGGGCGTGTCAAATGTGAAATGTGCTCGGGACGAAGAAGGGCACGTCCAAGCCTCGGAGAGCGCCGAGCCAGGACGTGCCCTTGCGGATCACCGATCCGCGCGCGGCCTCAGCGCGGCGCCAGGCGGATCGCGCCGTCCAGGCGGATCACTTCACCGTTGAGCATCTCGTTCGTCACGATCGAGTGCACGAGCTTGGCGTAGTCGGCGGGCGTGCCCAGGCGGCTGGGGAAGGGCACGCTGGCGGCCAGCGCGTCCTGCACGTCCTGCGGCATGCCGAACAGCATCGGCGTGCCGAAGATGCCCGGGGCGATCGTCATGTTGCGGATGCCGGTCTTGGCGAGGTCGCGCGCGATCGGCAGCGTCATGCCCACCACGCCGCCCTTGCTCGCCGAGTAGGCGGCCTGGCCGATCTGGCCGTCGAACGCGGCCACGCTGGCCGTGCTGATCATCACGCCACGCTCGCCGGTGGACTCGGGCTCGTTGGCGCTCATCGCCTCGGCGGCCAGGCGGATCATGTTGAAGCTGCCGATCAGGTTGATCGTGATGACCTTGGAGAACAGGTCGAGTGCGTGCGCGCCGGTCTTGCCGACGGTGCGCGAGGCCGGCGCGATGCCGGCGCAGTTGACCAGGCCCATCAGCTTGCCCAGGCCCTTGGCGG
>FSZR01001841.1_pt1 | contig 12620 bp, 13 predicted proteins | sample 1638781 | NCBI WGS metagenome assembly FSZR01 (sample SAMEA3914813, study PRJEB12502) | metagenome | biome: forest; material: soil | place: Canada | collected 2011-07-07 | depth 0.3 m | reverse complement strand
GCCGGGCATGGACTTCAGCTACCGCATCTTCAACAACACCGGCGACGAGGTGGAGCACTGCGGCAACGGCGCGCGCTGCTTCGCCCGCTACGTGCGCGAGCGCGGCCTGATCGACCGCGACACCATCCGCGTCGAGACGGTCAACAACCAGCTCGAGCTGCTGATCCAGCCCGACGGCCGCGTGCGCGTCGACATGAACGTGCCGCGCTTCGAGCATGCCGCGCTGCCCTTCGACGGCAGCGGCCTGGCGCCCAGGCGCGAGGGCGACTTCGAGCTGTGGCCGCTGGATCTCGGCGACGGCCGCGGCGTCGACGTCGCCGTGCTGTCGATGGGCAACCCGCACGCCGTGACGCGCGTCGCCGACGTCGCCAGCCACCCGGTGGCGGACATCGGCCCGCGCGTCGAGGCGCACGCGCGCTTCCCGCGCAAGGTCAACGCCGGCTTCATGGAAATCGTCTCGCGCTCGCACGTGCGACTGCGCGTGTTCGAGCGCGACGCGGGCGAGACGCTCGCCTGCGGCACCGGCGCGTGCGCGGCGATCGTCGCCGGCATCCGCCTGGGCTGGCTGGACGGCCGCGTCGACGTCGACATGCACGGCGGCCAGCTCACCGTGGAATGGGCCGGCGGCGCCGAGGACAGCGTGTTCCTGACCGGCCCGGCCACCACCGTCTTCGAAGGAGAGATCGAACTGTGAACCAAACGAACGGCACCGAGGGCATCACCGAGGACGACATCGCCGGCTACCTGGCCAACACGCCGGGCTTCTTCGAGCGCCACGCCGAACTGCTCGCCACCGTGCAGCTGTCCAGCCCGCACGGCACCCGCGCCGTGTCGCTGCAGGAGCGCCAGATGGAGATGCTGCGCGAGCGCATCAAGGGCCTGGAGCGCAAGATCATGGAGATGATCCGCTACAGCCAGGACAACACCGGCATCGCCGATCGCCTGCATCGCTGGACCCGCTCCGTCATGCTCACGCACGATCCGGACCGCCTCGCCCCGCTGCTGGTGCACGACCTGCAGCACCAGTTCATGATCCCGCAGGCCGCGGTGCGCGTGTGGGGCGTCGCGCCCGAGCTCGAGCACCTGCCGTGCGCGGCCGAGGTGAGCGAGGACGTCAAGATCTTCGCCACCAGCCTCGTCGCGCCCTACTGCGGCGCCAACTCGGGCTTCGAGGCCGCGGGCTGGTTCGAGAACCCGGACTCGGTGATGTCGCTCGCGCTGATCCCGCTGCGCCCCGACCGCCAGCACACCGCGTTCGGCATGCTCGCGCTCGGCTCGCCCGACCCGACGCGCTACACGGCCGACATGGGCATCGAGTTCCTGGCCCAGGTCGGCGACATCGCCGGCGCCGCGCTCACCCGCCTGCTGCCGCGCTGAGCCGGCCATGGACGCGACGCCCGTCCAGCGCTACCTGCTGCACCTGCGCGTGGAGCGCCGCGTGTCGGCGCACACGCTCGCCGCGTACGGCGAGGCGCTGGCGCGGCTCGAGAAGCTGGCTGGCGACGCGCAGCGCGCGCTGGAGAGCCTGGAGAGCGCCCACATCCGCCGCTTCGCCGCGCAGCTGCACGGCGGCGGCCTGGGCCCCCGCTCGATCGCGCTGACCTTGTCGGGCTGGCGCGGCTTCTACCGCTGGTGGAGCCAGCAGCCCGACGCGACGGGCCTGGCCCAGAACCCGGTCGAGGGCGTGCGCGCGCCCAAGGCCGCGCGACCGCTGCCCAAGGCGCTGGCGGTCGACGAGGCCGTAGCGCTCGCCACGCACGACCCGGCGTCCGCCGAGGACGCCGCCGATTCCGTCGAATCCGCCGCGCTCGCCGCCCGCGACCACGCGATCGCCGAGCTGCTGTACGGCTGCGGCCTGCGCCTGGGCGAGCTGCTGGGGCTGGACCTGCGCGCCGGGTCCGAGTCCGGCGGCTGGATCGACGCCGACGATGCCACCGCGCACGTGTTCGGCAAGGGCGCCAAGCGGCGCGCGGTGCCGGTCGGCGCGCCCGCGCTCGCCGCGCTGCAGGACTGGCTGCTGCACCGGCCGGCGCTGGCCGGACCGCTGGCCGAGCCCGCGCTGTTCATCAGCCGGCTCGGCCGCCGGCTGTCGCCCAACCAGCTGCGCGGCCGTCTGAAGGCCCAGGCCGACCGCGCCGGCGTCGCCACCCCGGTGCATCCGCACATGCTGCGCCACAGCTACGCGTCGCACCTGCTGCAATCGAGTGGCGACCTGCGCGGCGTGCAGGAGCTGCTGGGCCACGCGAGCATCGCCACCACCCAGGTCTACACGCGACTCGACTTCCAGCACCTGGCCAAGGTGTACGACGCGGCGCATCCGCGCGCGAAGCGGCAGGGGTCGAAATAGCGCCTTGAAAGCGGGCCGATCGCGCGCATCTGGTGCACATGCGACGCCTCTTCTTCCTCTGGCGACGCGGCCGTGGCGAGCTGGGGCTGCTGTGGTTCGCGCTGCGCCATCCCGACCGCCCGCGCTGGCTGGCGCCGGCCGTCACGCTGCTGGCCTTCTATGCGCTGGAGCCCGCCAACTTCGCGCTGCCCGCGTTCGGCGTGGTCGACGAGCTGGTCGTGGTGCCGATGCTGCTGCACCTGCTCGCGCGCAGCCTGCCGACGCGGCTGCTGGCGGACTTCCGGACGCGCTGATCAGTGCTGCGTGTCGCCGGCGCGCCGGATCGCGGCACGCGCGATGTCCAGCGAGCTGCCGTCGGCCGCGAGCTCGAGCTCGAACTGCGCCTCCTCGAGCCGGCGCACGGTCGCGCCCAGCTCGTTGGCCAGCCGGATGGCGTCGATCGCGAGACGCGCGACCTCGGCCCTGAGCGCGATCTCGGTGCGCTCGCCGTGCTCGCCCTCGCCGTCCGCGGGTCCGGCGGGCCAGGGCCAGCCGCGACGCTCGGGCGCCCGATCTGAAGAGGTGGACATGGCACTTCTTTCACTGACGCGCCGAAGCGGCGCCCTCGTGACAGGCACATGACAGGCCTGCCTGCGGCCCCTGCGCGACGGCACGAAAAATGCGCTCGCCCAGTGCCCGACAATGAAGCAGAATTGTCCGCATCCTTCGTCTGCACGCACTTGGAGTCCCGATGTTTCAGCTCAAGAAGACCGTCGCCACCCTGGCCCTGCTCGCCTGCGCCGCTCCGCTGACCTGCCTGGCCGAGAGCTCGGTCACGTCGCTGGCCTCCGACAGCCTGTCGCGTTCGTCGGGCAGCGTGTCCGACTCCATCACCGGCTCCAGCCACTCCAGCTCGCCGGACAACAAGCAGGTCAAGGGCGACTACAAGGTCATCGACGTCGCCGAGGTCGCGCAACGTCCCGGCATGGTCCGCCTGCAGCTGCAGCCGGTCGCCGCCGGCGCCACCGCCGACGACGCCATCTTCCTGACGCTGCCGCGCGCCGCGGCCGCCGACGGCCACGTGGCCAAGGACGCGATCGTCACCGCGATGCAGCGTCCGTACGGCATCGAGTTCGCGAGCGGGCAGCCGCACGCCGCGTTCTTCCTCGCCCTGGCCGACGACGCCGTGCGCGAGATGAAGATGGCGCCGCTGGCGCTTTGAGCCGGATCGTCGCCACGCGGCTCGCGGCCCTCGCGGCCGCGGGGGCGTTGCTGGCCGCCGCGCCCTGCCGCGCCGCGTCGCTGCAGGTCTGCGACCACCCGGTCGAGCCGAGCGCCGAGCAGAAGGACGTGATGCTGCGCTTCGGCGCCCTGGTGCGCGAGACGCTCGCCGACTCCGACGGCGACGTCGCGCTGGTCGCACGCGCCGGCATGGACCTGCGCCGGCTGCAGACGCGCTTCTCGCACGAGGCCGTCGCGCTCAAGGACAACCCCGCCTCGCCGTGGGCCGTGCGCCAGCTGTACTACTCCTGCGAGGACCATCGACCGCGCGTGTTCGACGAAGGCCTGTCCAGCTTCGTGATGGGCACCGACGACGCGGAGAGCGCCTGGATCTCCGTGGTCTTCCTGCCGCCCGCGGCCGCCGCGCGGCTGCACGACACCGCGCTCGACAAGCGCCAGGCGCTGGCCGTGCTGGGCGCCAGCTACAGCGCCAACGCCTACGCGTTCGGCCTGCTGCACCAGAACTGCAACCAGTGGGTGATGGAACTGCTCGCCCAGGCCTGGGACGACGAGCCGCTGCCCGCCGACGCCACCCAGGCCCCCGCCGCCCGCGTCCGCGCGCAGCGCTGGCTGCGCGCCCAGGGCTACCTGCCCACCGTCTACACGCTCAGCGCGCATCCGATGACGTGGCTGGCCGACCTCGTGCCGTGGATGGCCAACGACGACCACCCGCGCGAGGAGGTCGCGCACGACCGCTACAACGTGAGCATGCCGTCCTCGATCGAGACCTTCGTGCAGGCGAAACAGCCCGAGGCGCGGCGCGTCGAGCTGTGCCACGCCGGCCGCCGGGTGGTGATCCACGCCGGCTGGGACGAGATCGCCGACGGCTGCGTGGCCGGCCCGGACGACCGCGTCATCGAGCTGGCGCGCGACTAGCCGCGCGGCTCCGGCGCGCCCTCGCCCAGCGCCGACAGCACGTCGTAGCACGCGCCCATGTCGTGGTAGTCCACCTTGCCGGCGGGGCTCTTCTCGTCGGTGACCTTCGCGTTGTCGGCCGCGAGGATGCGATACCAGGCGCCGTGGCGGTGGTCGACGAAATGCGCCCACGCGTACTGCCACAGCCGGTCGTACCAGCCCCAGTAGTGCGCCACGTCCGACTCGGGCGCGCCCGATTCCTGCAGCGCCACCGCCATCCACGCCGCCGACGCCATGCTCTCGGCCTGCACCCAGTGGTATTTGTCGCCGTCGTACAGCGTGCCGTCCGGCGCGAAGCCGTAGACCAGCCCGCCGTGCGCCTCGTCCCAGCCGAAGCGCACCGCCGCGTCGAACAGCCTGCGGGCGCGCGCGAGGCGCTCGGGCGCGGGCGCGCGCCCCGCCTGCGCGCACAGGCGATCGAGCTGCAGCAGCAGCTTGGTCCACTCGGTCTGGTGGCCGGTCTGGAAACCCCAGGGGCGGAAGATGTTGGTGCGGTCGCCGCGGTTGTAGTCGGGGTCGATGGACCAGTCGGCGCCGAAGTGTTCCCACACCAGCGCCGCGCACTCGGGGATCGCGCCCGGCAGGCCGGCGGACTTCGCGGCCAGCCGGCCGGTGACCGACTCGGCCAGCGCGACCGCGCGGTCCAGGTACTTGGCGTCGCGCGTCGCGCGCCAGGCGGCCATCATCGCCTCGCAGGCGTGCATGTTGGCGTTCTGGCCGCGGTACGGGCCGACCTGCCAGCCGGGCGTGGCATCGTCGGCGTACAGCGCGTGCTCGGGCTGCCAGAAGCGCTGCTCCATCAGCTGCCAGCAGCGCTCGAGCCCGTCGGCGGCGGCGGACTGGCCGGCCATCAGCGCATGCGCGTGGGCCAGCAGCACGAACGCGAGGCCGTAGCAGTGGTTGGTGCCGTCGACGACGCTGGCCGCGCCGCCTTCCCAGCGCAGCACCCAGGCGAAGCCGCCCTGCGGCTGCGCGTGCACGTCGTTGACGAAGGCCAGCGCGTGGCGCGCGTTGGCTTGCCACTCGGCGCGCTCGAAATGGCGCCAGCCCATCGCCTGCGTGAACACGTAGCGCGTGCTGCTCACGAGGTGGCGCGTGGTGGCGTCGTAGACCGTGCCGTCGTCCTTGAAGAACTGGAAGAAGCCGCCGGTCGGGTCGACGCAACGGCCCTCGTAGAAGGCCATGGTGTCGGCGATGTGGGCGCGCAGGAAAGCGGGCGAGCGGAAGTCGGGGAGCGGGGCGGCGGGCAGCATCGCGCGATGATAGGGGCGCGTCGTGGGCGCCGCAAATACGCGGATGCAGGGCGCGGATACGAAGGCACGTTGCGCAACGATCGCCTCGACCTGAACGCCCGCTTGCGCAACACCTGCGCGGACGCCCGGATGCCCGACGAACCGGCCCGCGCCGCGAACTAAGGCCGAAACACCGGCTTTCAAGTCAGCTCGGCAGCAGGCGAGGCGCGCGAAAATCACGCCATGGGTATCGCACAGGCAGGCATCGCTTTCCGCATCTCGGATTCCGTCAAGGACGTCGCGTCCTTCCTCGGCGACGTGTTCCAGGAACACGCCGCGGAGACGCCGTTGCCCGTCTCCGAGCGCTTCGACATCCGCAACCACTCGGACGTCATGATGCAGACCTTCGGCGACGTCTGCTTCATCAGCAACGACGACCTCGCCTGGCCGCTGATCCGCCGCCCCGAGGCCGACGCCGCCCGCCTGCACGCCGCGCTCGGCAAGCCTGAGAAGATCCTCGCGTTCTGCCACTACGACGCCAGCGGCAGCCACGGCTACGCGCTGTTCGAGAACGGCGTGCGCCGCCGCACCCGGCTGCAGACGCACAACACGCCCGACGCCCCCAAGCTGGTGGAGAGCGGCGCGCCGCTCGCCTTCGAGCAACGCTGGCTCAACGCGCTGCAGACGGAGACCGCCGGCAGCGGCGGCGCCGTCGCCTACCTCGGCGAGCAGGAGGTGGTCGTGCCCGCGCGCGAGCTCACCGGCCGCATGCTGCAGGACGGCCTCGAGTCGCTGTTCGGCATCTGCCCGTGGGAGACGCTGCTCACGCCCACCTACCGCTTCTTCCGTCTCGGGCACGAGCGCGCCCGCGTGGACGAGCCGGCGGTGTCGCGCGCCAAGCAGATCGACGCGATCAAGCGCCCCTGGTGGCAGTTCCTGTGAGCCGCGGCGGCTGACACCGCGTCAGTCCCACACCACCGGCGCCGCCTCGCGATACCACTGCGCCACGCGCCCCGCGACGGCGCCCTCGATGCGTGCGCGCCGGATCTTCAGCGTCGGCGTCAGGCAGCCGTTCTCGATGGACCACGGCTCGCGCGCCACGACCAGCATGCGCAGGCGCTCGTAGTCGACGAGCGTCGCGTTCACGTCCGCGAGCAACGCCCCCAGCGACTGCGTCGCGCCGAGACGCAGCGCGGGGTCGGCCAGCCGCGCGCGCACGTCCTCGGCCAGCACCACCAGGCCGTAGGGCGCCTCCTCGCCGACGCCCGAGACGAGGGCCGACTCCACCATCGGATGCGCGTTCAGCAGGTTCTCGATCGGCGCCGGCGCCACGTACTTGCCCTTGGCGGTCTTGAACAGCTCCTTGATGCGGCCCGTGATCTTCAGCAACCCGTCGGGACGCAGCTCGCCCAGGTCGCCGGTGCGGAAGAAGCCGTCGGCGGTGAAGCAGGCGGCGTCGAGGTCGGGCCGCTTGAAGTAGCCGACCAGCTGGCCCGGCGACCTGATCAGGATCTCGCCGTCCGGCGCGATGCGCACCTGCACGCCGGGGTAGGCGACGCCGACGTGGCCGGGCTGGTTCAGGGTCGCGGTGGACGTGTGCGAGCAGGCGAAATCCTCGCTCATCGCGTAGCCCTCCAGCAGGTTGAGCCCCAGCGACCGGTACCACGTCAACACCTCCGCCGGCAGCGGCGCCGAGCCGCTGCCGGCGGCGATCACGCAGTCCAGTCCGAGGCCGGCGAGGATCTTGCGCGCCACCACGCGGCGCAGCAGCGGGACGCGCAGCAGGCGGTCCAGCCGCCGCGGCGCCACCTTGGCGAACACGCCTTGCTGAAAGCGCATCCACAGCCGCGGCACCGACAGGAAACACGTCGGGCGGGCGCGGCGCAGGTCGTCCAGGAAGGTGTCCAGCGAGTCCGTGAAGAAGACCTGGCTGCGGCCTTCGAGCAGCGTCATGCACTCGATGAAGGCGCGCTCGTACACATGGGCCAGCGGCAGGTACGAGATCACGCGCTCGTACGCCTGCAGGCCCCAGGACCCGCGCAGCTGGTCGGCGATGCATTGCGTGGCTCGCGTGATGCCGTCGAAGCTGTGCATCACGCCCTTGGGCTCGCCGGTCGAGCCGGACGTGTAGACCAGCATCGCCAGGTCCGCGCCCGCGCGCGTCGGCCTTCCGGGCAGGGGCGCATGACGAGCGACGACGTCGTCCCAGCGCTCGTGCGGCGTCGGCGGCGCCAGCGGGAACGCGACGACGGCCAGCCCCTCGGGCACGCCCGCCGCCTGCTGCGCCCAGGCGTCGAGCTTGCCGACGAACAGCAGCCGGGCCTCGCTGTGTTCGAGCACGAAGCGCACGGTGGCGGCCAGCTCGGTCGGATAGATCGCCACCGTCGTCGCGCCGGCCATCCAGATGGCCAGTTCCGCCATGAAGAAGTGCGCGCAGTTCTTCGACAGGATGGCGACGCGGTCGCCCTGCCCGATGCCGCGCGACTGCAGGTGGCTGGCCATGCGGCGCGCCTGTCCGAGCACCTGCGCCCAGGTGTGGTCGACCACCCGGCCGCCGCCCACCGGTTGCGTGAGGTAGACCCGATCGGGCTGCGCCGCCTCGTGCTCGTACACGTGGTCGAGGATCGATTTCGCATCTGCCACGGCACCGCTCCTCGCGTTGCGCCCGGCGCACCGGACGTGCGCAGGCGGTCCGGGAATTGGCGCAGCCGGCCGTCGCGCGGTCAAGGGGACTTGCCCGCCCGTCGCCGCGGCGGGGGACAATCGGGCGATGAAAGTCATCAAGCTTCGCGCCGGCAAGGAGCGCTCGCTGTCGCGCCGCCACCCCTGGGTGTTCGAGGGCAGCATCGCCTCCGGCAAGGCCGACTCCGGCGAGACCGTGCGCGTCGACGGCCACGACGGCCAGTTCCTCGCCTGGGGCGCGTACAGCCCCCAATCGCAGATCCGCGTGCGCGCCTGGAGCTGGGACCAGGCCGAGCGCATCGACGCCGCGTTCTTCGAGCGCCGCCTGCAGGTCGCCCTCGCGCTGCGCGCCCGCCTGGCCATCGCCAGCGACGGCGTGCGGCTGGTGCACGGCGAGGCCGACGGCCTGCCCGGGCTGGTGGTGGACCGCTACGGCGACATCCTGTCCGTGCAGTTCCTTGCCGCCGGCGTGGAGCGCTGGAAGGCCGTCATCGCCGATGCCCTGCTGCGCCTGACCGGCTGCACGCGCCTGTACGAGCGCAGCGACGCCAGCGTGCGCGCGCTCGAGGGCCTGCCCTCGGTGCGCGCCTGGCTGCGCGGCGGCAGCGACGACCCGCAGGCCGCGCGAACCACGATCGACGAGAACGGCTGGAAGCTGACGGTGGACGTCGCCGAGGGCCACAAGACCGGCTACTACCTCGACCAGCGCGACAACCGCGGCCGTTTCGCGCAGCTGGTGCGCCAGTACGGCAGCAAGTCCGTGCTCAATTGCTTCAGCTACACCGGCGGCTTCTCGGTGGCGGCGCTGGCCGGCGGCGCCGAGCGCGTGGTCAGCGTGGACTCGTCCGCGCCCGCGCTGGAGCGCGCGCGCGAGCACGTCGCGTTGAACGGCTTCGACCCGGCCCGCCACGAGACGCGCGACGCCGATGTCAACGCGCTGCTGCGCGAGCTGCTGGCCCAGGGCGAGACCTTCGACGCCATCGTGCTGGACCCGCCGAAGTTCGCGCCCACCGCGGCCCACGCGGACCGCGCGTCGCGCGCCTACAAGGACATCAACCGCCTCGCGCTGAAGCTGCTCGCGCCGGGCGGCCTGCTGCTGACGTTCTCGTGCTCGGGCGGCATCAGCCCCGACCTGTTCCACAAGATCGTCGCCGGCGCGGCGATGGACGCCGAGGTGGACGGGGCGCTGCTGCAACGCCTCGAAGGCGCGCCCGACCATCCGACGACGCTGTTCTTCCCCGAGGGCGAATACCTCAAGGGCTTGGTGGTGCTGAAGTCAGCCTGAGCCCGCGTCGACGGGCCGCCCCCTGGCTTTCCCGACCTGCCGCGCCCGAGCGCCGCGCGATCTGATGTAATTCCGGCAGCGCCCCAGGGAGGGGTCGGAGAAAAAACATGAAGACGCGCACCCGCGCCGCATTCGCCGCGCTTGCCGGCGTGCTCTTGCCCGCCATCGCCGCGACCGCGGCCGAACCCAGCGCCTTCGACGCGCCCGAGGTCGCGGCCCGCTTCGAGTTCGCCCGGATCAAGTCCGTGATCCCCATCGGCGACAAGATCGGCTACGGCGCGACGGGCCTGTTCTGCTCGGACCGCCACGAGGTCCGCGCCAACGCGCGCATCGAGCCGATCAACAACGCCGAGGCCGCGACGGCCTTCCGGGCCGAGCTGGCCGAGCAGGGCCTGACGCCGTCCTCGGCGGACGTGTCGGCATTCGACAACGGCCCGTCGGTCGCCACGCCGGACTACCGCGTGGGCGGCGTGCTGCAGGTGCTCACGATCGACGAATGCACGCACGGCACCGACCACAAGGGCAAGGTCGCGGTCACCGTCAAGTGGGAGGTCTTCGCGCCCAAGCTGCAGAAGGTCGTCTTCACGAAGGTGACGACGGGTCAGGTCAGCACGGACAGCTTCGAGCCGACCTCGGGCCGCGAATTCGAGAGCGGCGCCTACACCGTGGCGTTGCGCGAGCTCATGAGCGACCCGGCATTCAAGGCGCTGCGCCCCGTCGACGGGCCGGCCGCCGCCTCGACGGTGCCCCCCGCTGCCGCCACGACCGCCGCCGACGCGGCGACGCCGGTCTCGCTGCACCTGAAGTCCGCGCCGGCCACGACCGGCGGCGCGCAGGCGAACGCCCCCGCGCTGAGGGACGCCGTGGCGACCGTCCTGCACGACAACGTGACGGGCTCGGGCTTCTACATCGCGGACGACTACCTGGTCACCAACCGCCATGTCGTGGGCACGACGCACTACGTCAAGGTGAAGCTGGCCAACGGCCGCGTGCTGGTGGGCGAGGTCGTGCGCGAGGACGCGCGACGCGACGTCGCGCTCATCAAGACCGAGCCTGCGGGCGTGAAGCCGCTGCGCATCGACATGGCCGAACAGCCCGTGGGCGAGGACGTCTTCGCGATCGGCTCCCCGCTGGGCGAGGACCTCGCCGGAACCTTCACGCGCGGCGTCCTCAGCGGCACCCGCCAGGTCAACGGCCTGGAATTCCTGCAGAGCGATGCCGCGGTCAATCCGGGCAACAGCGGCGGCCCGCTGCTGAACGCCGCGTCGACCGTGATCGGCATGACCGTGCTCAAGATCGAGAAGGCCGCCGGGCTGTCCTTCTTCATCCCGATGCGCGACGTGGCCAACGCGCTGCACCTGGTCTTCGACTGAGCGGTCAGCCCGCCTTGCGCGCGACGCCCAGCAGTATCGGGATCTCGCCGCGGCAGGCGGTGAGGTTGCCCGCGTATTCCTCGGGGCTGTCGAACAGGCGCTGCGCCTCCTGCAGCTTGGCGAGCTGCTGCTTCGCGTAGCGCAGCACGAGGTCGGGCGTGGCCGCGTCGGGGAACGGGTAGGCGAGCGCGGAGAACTGGCGCGCCATGTCGCGGTAGATGCGCACGTGGGTCTGCTCGTGGTGCAGCACGTGCGCGTGCGCGCACGTGGACGCGGGCAGCTCGCGCGCGACGCGCAGCACCGGATGCTGGAACTTCAGCTCCACGCGCAGGCCGCGGCAGGCCGTTTCGGGCTTGACCGAGATCGCGTTCTCCACCGTCACCAGGCCCAGCGCCGTCGCGCCCTCGGCTGCGGGCGCACCCAGGCGCGCGAGGTCGGACGTCGACTTGTCGAACTCCTGCGGCGGGTCGGCGAACCAGTCGGCGACGAAGCGCACGGGCTGCGCGCAGGGCGGCAACGCTGCGGACGGCGGCGCGGCTTGCGCCGCCTGCACGCCGGGGGCGAGCAGGGCCAGGACGAGGAACACGGACGCGCGCATGTCCGGTTATCGGCCGCTGCCGGCCGGCGCTGAAGTCAGCGCGCCGGCGCGAGCGCGATGCGCGGGTCGAACTTGGCGCGCTGCACGCTGAAGTAGGTCTTCACGTTGCGCACGTTGGCGTCCTGCGTGAACAGGCGCTGCACCAGCGCGGCCCAGGCGGCCATGTCGGGGACCCAGGCGACCAGCACGAAGTCGGGCCCGGGCGAGACGCGGTAGCACTGCTGCACCGCGGGCTCGGCCACGGCGCGCGCCTCGAAGGCCTGCAGCAGCTCGGCGCCCTGGCGGTCCAGCGAGACCTCGGCGATGGCGGTGAGGCCGACGTCCGAGAAGCGCGGCGCCAGCAACGCGACCTGGCGCTCGATCACGCCCGTCTCGGTGAGCCGGCGCACGCGGCGCAGCGCCGTCGCCGGCGAGACGCCCGCCGCCTCGGCCAGCGCCTGGTTGGTGCGCGTGGCGTCGGATTGCAGGAGATCGAGCAGGCGTCTGTCGACGTCGTCGAGATCTTCTCGACCGTTTATTTCATCGGATGTCGACATTTGACGTTTTCCACCACTCAATGCAGCCGGTGCAATTTTCCATCCTTTTCCGGCTATTTTTGCAAACACCTGAAATCTTGTCGCCCCTAGGATCTCGTCCATCGCACCGTTCCAGGAATCAGCACCATGTGTGGCATCGTCGCCGGGGTCAGCACCCGCAACATCGTTCCCATCCTCGTCGAGGGCCTCAAGCGCCTCGAATACCGGGGCTACGACTCCTGCGGCGTGGCGGTCCACCAGGACGGCAACCTGCGCCGCTCGCGCAGCACGGCGCGCGTGGCCGAGCTGTCCGAGCAGATCGCGACCGACGGCGTGCAGTCGGGCACCGGCATCGCGCACACCCGCTGGGCCACGCACGGTGCGCCGGCCGTGCACAACGCGCACCCGCACTT
>FSZR01001642.1_pt1 | contig 12696 bp, 13 predicted proteins | sample 1638781 | NCBI WGS metagenome assembly FSZR01 (sample SAMEA3914813, study PRJEB12502) | metagenome | biome: forest; material: soil | place: Canada | collected 2011-07-07 | depth 0.3 m | reverse complement strand
GCCGCGCACGGCCTGTGCACCGGCGTGCCCAAGGCGCGTCAATTCCACTACGACGTGGTCGGTGCCGGCCACTACGGCATCTTCTCTGGCCGACGCTGGCGCGACATCGTCTACCCGCAGGTGCGCGACTTCATCGCGCGCTTCGAGACGGAACGTGCCGGCAATGCGGTCGCCAGGCGCGTCGCGAAGCCCAAGGCCACGCCCGCCGTGAAGAAGACGCGCACGCCCGCCATTGCGGCGAAGGCCGCACCGGCCAAGGGCCGCAAGACCGTCAAAGTCACGGCCTGAGCGCGACGATAATCCGGCGGTGAGCCCCGCCGCCCCGAATCCGGACCCAAACGCGACGCCCTCCTCGGGCGTCGCGTCGCTTGCGCAGCGCATCGACGCGCTGTTGCCGCAGACGCAATGCACGCGCTGCGGCTACCCCGACTGCCGCTCCTACGCCGACGCCGTCGCCACGGGCGAGGCCGCGCTCAACCAATGCCCGCCGGGCGGTGCCGAAGGCATCCGTCAACTCGCCGCGCTGCTGGGCCGACCCGAGTTGCCACTGAATCCCGAGTTCGGCGACGAAGGCCCGCGGCGCATCGTCTACATCGAGGAGGCCACCTGCATCGGCTGCACCCTGTGCATCCAGGCCTGCCCGGTCGACGCGATCGTCGGCGCGCCCAAGCGCATGCACGCCGTGCTCGAGGCCGACTGCACCGGCTGCGAGCTGTGCCTGCCGGTGTGCCCCATGGATTGCATTGCGCTCGAGGAAGCCAGCGCCGGCGCCACCGGCTGGGCTGCCTGGTCGCCCGCGCAGGCCGACACGGCGCGCGTGCGCTATGCGGGCCGCCAGGCGCGCCTCGCGCGCGAGGTGCGCGACGAAGACGAGCGCCTGTCCGCGCAGGCCACCGCGCCCGCTGTCGACGCGGCCACTCCCGACGACCCCAAGCGCGCCGCCATCGCGGCCGCGCTGGCCCGCGCCCGCGTGCGCGCAAAGGCGCGGCCGCAATGACGCAGCCGGTGCAGGCAGACGCCTCCACGTTCGACGACGTCGTCCTGCCGTCGACCACCTTCGTGCCGCTGACGCGCGCACGCTCCAACCTGCTCCTGCTGCTCGTTGCGCTGATCTGGGCCTCGGCCTTCGTCGCGCAGTCGATCGCGTCGCGCAGCCTCGGCCCGCTGCTGTTCACCGGCCTGCGCTTCACGCTCGGCGCGGCCATCGTGGCGCCGTTCGCCTGGCGCGAATGGCACGCGCTGCGGGCGCGCCGGCGCCAGCCGCTGGCGCGCGACCTGGCCCACATCGCCGGGCTGGGCACGCTGCTGTTCATGGGCTCGGCGATGCAGCAGGCCGGCATGCTCACGACCTCCGTGACCAACACCGGCTTCCTGTCCGCGCTGTACATCCCGCTGGTGCCGCTGCTGGCCTGGATCGCGCAGCGCCAGGCGCCGCACTGGACGACGTGGATCGCCGCGGCGGGCTGCGTCGCGGGCTCGTGGCTGCTGACCGGCGGCGGTGGCCTGTCCGACTTCAAGGCGGGTGACTGGTGGGTGATCGCCAGCAGCGTGCCCTGGGCCGCGCACGTGATGCTGGTGGGGCGCGCGGCCAACCGGCTGCACGGCGCGATGCTGGTGGCCTGCGGCCAGTTCATCGCGTGCGGCGTGCTGGCGCTGGCCCTGGGCACCGCCACGGAGCCGCTCAGCACCGACGGCATCCGCGCGGCGGCGGGCGCGATCCTGTACACCGGCGTCCTGTCCGTCGGACTGGGGTTCACGTTGCAGGTGGTGGCCCAGCGCCACACCCGCGCCGCCGACTCGGCCATCGTGCTGTCGTCGGAGACGGTGTTCACCGCCGCCTTCGGCGCGGCCTTCATGGGCGACCGCATCGGCGCCACCGGCCTGGCCGGCTGCGCCCTGATCCTGGCGGGCGTCATGCTCGTCCAGATCCAACCGATCGTCTGGCGCTGGTTCGCCGAGCGCCGATCCGAGACCGCATGACGCCCTCCGACATCGACACCTTCTTCGCCACGCTGCAGGCGGCCAATCCGCACCCGGCCTCCGAACTGCACTACGCCAGCGTGTTCGAGCTGCTGACCGCAGTGCTGCTGTCGGCGCAGGCCACCGACGTCGGGGTCAACAAGGCCACGCGCTCGCTGTTCGTCGCGGCGCCGACGCCGCAGCGCATGCTGGCACTCGGCACCGCGGGCGTGGAGGCGCACGTGCGCACGATCGGCCTGTACCGCAACAAGACCAGGCACCTGCTCGAGACCTGCCGCCTTCTCATCGAACGGCACGGCGGCGAAGTGCCGCGCGACCGGGCCGCGCTGGAGGCGCTGCCGGGCGTCGGCCGCAAGACGGCCAACGTGATCCTCAACGTCGCGTTCGGCGAGCCCACGCTGGCGGTGGACACGCACGTGTTCCGCGTGTCCAACCGCACCGGCCTCGCGCCCGGCAAGACGCCCATCGCCGTGGAGATGAAGCTGCTCGAGCGCGTGCCTGCGAAGTACCTCGACGATGCGCACCACTGGCTGATCCTGCACGGCCGCTACGTCTGCCTCGCCCGCATGCCCCAGTGCGGCCGCTGCGCCGTCGCGGCCACCTGCGACTTCTACAAGAGCCTGCCCCCCGCCGCCCGCCCCAAGCCCGGCGAAGCCGCCCCCAACGCGCGCGCGCTGCGCGACGCCGGAATCTCGCCATGACCCTGCGCCCGTTCGCCCTCGCCGCCGCCGCCCTCGTCCTCGTCTTTGCCGCGAGCGCGCACGCCGACGAACCCGAACTGCGCCTGGTGGACGACGGCGGCCACGCCGTGGTGCTGGCGCATCCGGCGCAGCGCATCGTGGCGCTGGCGCCGCACCTCACCGAGCTGGTCTATGCGGCCGGCGCCGGCGACCACCTGGTGGCGGTGGGCAAGTACAGCGACTATCCGGCCGAGGCGTTGACCAAGCCGGTGATCAGCGACGCGTTCGCCGTCAACTACGAGGCGCTGTCCAAGCTCCGTCCCGACCTCATCCTCGTGTGGGGCAGCGGCACGCCCGAGCGCACGCGCGCCAAGCTGCGCACGCTGGGCATCCCCGTCTACGAGATCGAGATCCGCAACGTCGCCGGCCTGGCCGACACCTTGCGCAGCATCGGCCGCCTTGCCGGCACCGAAGGCGTGGCGCAGGCCCGCGCCCAGGCGGTCAGCAACGAATGGGCCGCGCTCAAGGCGAGCTACGCCGGCCGCCGGCCGGTGCGCGTGTTCTTCCAGCTGTGGGACGCGCCGCTGATGACGCTCAACGGCCAGCACCTGATCTCCAGCGCCATCAGCGCCTGCGGCGGCGTCAACGTATTTGCGGAGCTGCCCACGCTCACGGCCACCGTGAGCTGGGAGGTGGCCGTGCAGCGCGACCCGGACCTCGTCATGACCGCCGGCAGCCCCAGCGAGCCGGCCCGGCCGGGGCGCTGGAGCACCTTCCCGCAGGTCAGCGCCACCCGCCATGGCGAGTTCGGCCGCATCGAGGGCGACCTGATCGCCCGCAGCGGCCCGCGCTTCGTGGACGGCGCGCGCGAACTGTGCGTGGCGATCGACCGCGCCCGTCAGGGCCAGCCGCAACCGGTGTTCGCCGGAGCCAAGGCGGCCAGCGCGGCACGCTGAGCAACGACCCGCAGCGGGGGAACTTGAGGAGCGGATCCGGCCTGCGGAGCAAGAAAGCGCTGTCTTTCCGGACAATTTACTGGCGGGAACGCCCGCGCTTATCGGTGCTTACGCAAAGCTGCAATTTCTAACAATCAGCTCATGTTTCAGCCTGCAACGGCCGAAGACCCGACATGAGCACCGTCCTCTTCCATCGCCTCCTCAACAGCAAGCCCGCCGCGCCCACGACGCTGCGCATGAACGTCTGCCCGCCCGACATCTGCCCGCAGGCCGAGTCGCTGTGGTCGGCGACGCTGCGCTGGCTGGTCGGCGGCAACGTGGAAGAGGTGCCGGCCCTGCGCACGCCGCTGGAAAAGGCGCGCGCCGAGTTCGTCGCCGCGTTCGACGGGCTGCTCGACTTCGATCACAACGGCCTGCTCAAGCGCGCCCAGCACGCCCGCTCGCTGCGCGAGCTGTGGCACCTGCGCTCCGAGCTCTACACGCTGATCGCGCGTCGCGTCAGCCAGTTCGAGGCCGACACGCGCCTGGCGCGCGTGAACCAGTATTTCCCGACCCGCGCCCAGCGCACGAGCACTCCCGCCACGGAAGCCGACGATGTCCAATAGCCCTCGCATCGACCTGCTCGGTCTCGCCGAACTCGACTCCCGGTTCGGGCCCGAGTCGGTCTTTCCCGTCCACATCGACCTGCCCGACGTGCGCTCGGCACGCCTCGAGTCGCGGCGAGCGTTCGTCGAGATGAAGCAGCTGTTCATGCGGGCCGTCGAGAACCTGGCCCATCGCAAGGGCGCCTGGCTGCGCGCCCAGGTGCGTGCCGCCGAGGATCCGATCGACCTGTGGCTGCTGCGCGGCCCGCTGCTGGCCACGCTGCGCGAGGACGACGTCGCGACCCGCACGATGCGTGCCGCGCTGTACCGCACCCTCGACCGCACCTTTCCCGAAGCCTTCGGCAGCGCCGAGATCAGCGCGATGGCGTCCGTGCGGCCCTGAACCACCGCGCATCCGTCCGACCAGGCCGCCTGCGGGCGGCTTTTTTGCGTCCGCTGCGCGACCGGAGCCGTGTCGCGCGGGGGCCATAATCGGACGCGTGAACATCATCATCCTCGACGACTACCAGGACGCGGTGCGCAAGTTGCCGTGCGCCGCCAAGCTCAGCGAACTGAACGCGAAGGTGTTCACCAATACCGTCAAGGGCATCGGGCAGCTGTCGGTGCGACTGCGCGACGCCGAGGTGCTGGTGCTGATCCGCGAGCGCACGCGCTTTCCGCGCCAGTTGCTGGAGAAGCTGCCCAAGCTGCGCCTCATCGCCCAGACCGGCAAGGTCGGCGAACACATCGACATCGACGCCTGCACGCAGCACGGCATCGCGGTGGCCGAAGGCGTGGGCTCGCCGTACGCGCCCGCCGAGCTCGCCTGGGCCCTGATCATGGCCTCCATGCGGCGCCTGCCGCAGTACATCGCCAACCTCAAGCACGGCGCCTGGCAACAGTCCGGACTCAAGGCCGCGTCGATGCCGCCCAACTTCGGCCTGGGCGTCACCTTGCGCGGCAAGACACTGGGCATCTGGGGCTACGGGCGCATCGGCAAGCTGGTGGCCGGCTACGGCCGCGCGTTCGGCATGGAAGTGGCGGTGTGGGGCTCGGAGGAGTCGCGCACCCGCGCCGCCGCCGACGGCTACCGCGCCCTCGCCTCGAGCGAGGAGCTGTTCGCGAGCGCCGACGTGCTGAGCATCCACCTGCGCCTGACCGAATCCACCCGCCACCTGATCAAGCTCAACGACCTGCTGCAGATGAAGCCGACCGCGCTGTTCGTCAACACTTCGCGCGCCGAGCTGCTCGAGGAGAGCGCGCTGGTCGCGGCCCTCAACCGCGGCCGCCCCGGCATGGCCGCCGTCGACGTGTTCGAGAGCGAGCCCATCCTGGCCGGACATCCGCTGCTGCGCCTGGAAAACGCCGTGTGCACGCCGCACATCGGCTACGTCGAGCAGAACAGCTACGAGTCGTACTTCGGCGCCGCGTTCGACAACGTCGTCAACTTCATCAACGGCACGCCGACGAACATCGTCAACCCCGAGGCGCTGAAGGTACTCCGCTGAAGCGGCCGAGCCTCGCGGGCGGCGCATACCCGACTGCTTAAGTCCTATATAAGACACAAGACTTGGCGTCTTCAGGTTGCGGGAGTACGCTGCACCCACGTTCTCGCTGCCATGTCGACACCCGAAACCTCCCTCGTCCCCGATGCCGAGATCGACCGGATCGCGGCGGCCGACGAGGCGCCCAGCGTGATGTCCGACGCCGCGGCGGTCGACACCCTCGCCCGCGACGACGGGCCCCGTTCCATCCTCGACGACGACTCGCCGCGCGTGCCCGGCTCGCCAGCCGAGATCTTCCGCGTCTTCACGCGACTCGCGCTGCAGGGCTTCGGCGGCGTGCTGCCGATCGCCCAGCGCGAGCTGGTGGAGCGCGAACGCTGGCTCACCCGCGAGCAATTCCTGGAGATGCTCGCGGTCTCGCAGGTGCTGCCCGGGCCCAATGTCGTGAACCTGTCGCTGATGTTCGGCGACCGCGCGTTCGGCTGGCGCGGCGGGCTCGCGGCCCTCGGCGGCATGCTGCTGGCGCCGCTGGGCGTGGTGCTGGTGCTGACCGTGGGCTACATCCACTACGCCCAGCATCCGGTGATCGCCGGCGTGCTGCGCGGCATGGGCGCGGTCGCCGCCGGCCTGATCTTCTCGACCGGCCTCAAGCTGCTGCCGGCTCTGCGCCGCAACGTGCTGGGGGCCGCGCCGGCCTACCTGTTCACCGCGCTCATGTTCGCCTGCATCGCGTTGCTGCGCGTGCCGCTCGCGTGGATGCTTGGCGGCCTGGGCGGCATCGGCTTCGCGCTCGCCTGGCGAAAGCTCAAGCCATGACGCCCGTTGCCGCGCTACCTACCGGCAGCGACTGGGGCGGCGTGCTGGCGCAGTTCCTGATGCTGTCGCTGCTGTCCATCGGCGGCGCGATCAGCACCGCTCCCGAGATGCACCGCTACCTGGTCGACCAGCACCACTGGCTCACCGACGGGCAGTTCAGCGCGATGGTGGCCATCGCCCAGGCCGCGCCCGGGCCCAACCTGCTGTTCGTGGCGGTGCTGGGCTGGGGCATCGGCGGCGCCCTCGGCATGGGCGTCACGATGCTGGGCATCCTGCTGCCGTCGACCACGCTCACGCTGGCCGCCGCGCGCTGGGGCGAGTCGCGCCGCCACACCCGCGGCGTGCAGGCCTTCGTGACCGGCCTGGCCCCGCTGACCGTGGGGCTGGTGCTGTCCACCGGCTTCCTGCTGGGCAAGCCGGCCTACGCCAGCCCATGGCTCGTGGCGACGATGATCGTCACCGTCGTCGTGTGCGTGCGCACCAAGGTGAGCCCGCTGTGGCTGATCGCGGCGGGCGGGCTGGTCGGCGGCCTCCTCGCCTGAACGCCGCCGCGCCTCACTTCACCTCGAAGGTTCCCACCAGCACGTCGTCCCTGGCCTCCTCCAGGCGCAGGATCACGTCGCGATGCTTCTCGGCCGGCGTGCCGAAGCCGGTGGTCAGCCGCATCATCACGCTGGTGCCGTTGCCCAGCGCCTGTCGGTGCGAGCCGAAGTACTTCGCGTGCACCTCGTAGACGCCAGCAACGGCTCTCCTCAGCGCGAACACCTCGGGCCCATAGCCGTTGGTGATGTCGCGCGTCACGCGACCGCCCTGGCGACTCAGCGGGCGCTGGTAGCTCACCCACTCGTCGTGCGGATCCTTCACCCACAGGTCGATGTCGGTGTTGTCGGTGTCCCAGGCCAGCGCCACTCGAACGTCCAGCGGCAGGTTGCGGCGCAGGCGCGGGTCGACGGCGGAGACGTTCACGCGGTGCGTCGCGGCGATGGCGTCGAGCTCGCCCAGCGCGATCACGTCGACGTCGCCGAAGCGATCGTCCCAGGTGCCCGAGGCAGCCGTCCAAAGCGCATCGACCGCGGCTTGCCAGGCGCCGGCGGCGGCGTGGGCCAGGCCCAGGTCGCGCCACGACTGCGGCTCGTCGGGAGCCAGTTCGGCCACCCGCTGCAGCTGGCGGATCGCCTCGCCGGTCTCGCCCATGTCCTGCAGGCGGTAGCCCAGCACGCGCAGCAGGCCGCGCTCCTCGAGGTGCAGCTCGGCCAGGTTGGACAGCACCCGCAGCGCCAGCGCCGGCTGGCCGTGCGTCGCGAACACCTGCGCCGCGTCGAGGTAGAACGCCGGGCTGTCCGGCGCCGCGAGGCGCATGTCCAGGTAGACCGCGTAGCGGTCGCCCGCGGCGGCCTGCGCCAGGCGGCGCATGCCGGCCGCGTCGGGCGACCAGGCCTGCACCGCGATGCGGATGTCGGCATCGGCCGCCGTGGCGGACTTCTTCAGCGCCTTCGCATCGCCACTGACGGCGCGCGACTCGCGCGGTGACGGGGCCGCCGCGACGTCCGCGGCCGGCGCGAAATTCGCCGTCGGCGGGGGCGCCATCGCGGGCGCGGCCGCGATCATCATCGGCACCGGGGGCGGCGCCGGAATGATGCGAGCCGGCGCCCGCTCGCGGGCCACGGCCCCGGTGCGCATTGATTCGGAGACCTGGGCCTCGGCATCGCGCGGCACGGCGGCACTGTCCTTCGGGAAGTCCTTGTCCCACCAGGCCTGCACCGCGCGATAGCGCTCGACCAGCGACTGCAAGTGTTGCGCGCCGCGGGCCGCCTTCGCGGCGACCATCGTGCGCTGGCCGTCGTTGTACGCATCGCGCAGCGGCCCGGGCGGTGGCACGAGCTCGTAGCGCTGGTAGTCGGCCAGCGTCTCCAGCACGATCAGCGAGGTCTCCGGCGTCACGAGGCCGAAGCGCTGGCCCAGCGCGGCGATCTCGGTGCGGTGCAGCGCCGGCTGCGCGAGCAGCTCGTCGACGCGCAGGCGAGCCCAGCGCTGTGCCGCGAAGCCGGGTGCGTCGCTCGACGGGCCGCCAGGCGCGGGCAGGTCGATCGTCTTGTGCAGCGTCACGCCGGTGCCCGACTCGAGCACGAGGTCGAGCCTTGCCGCGGCCGCGGTGAAACGCCCGGCCACGACGAGTCGGCCCGCGTCGGGGCGGTACGAGGCCAGCGCGGCCTGATCGAAGCCCTCGCCGTCGACCCGCAGCACGCGCGTGCCGCGCTGCTGGATCAGGCGCAGCGCGTCCTCGGCCCGCAGCGTCGCGAGATCGAGCAGCCGTCCGCCGCGCGACTCGGCCCACTGGCGCAGCGCGAGCGCCGAGCCGCCGCTTGCCGACATCACGGCGTACGCCGGCACGTTGCCCGCCGCGGGCAGTTGCGGCACGCCCCAGTTGCCGAGGCCGTCGGAGAACAGCAGCGCGAGGCTCGTCTGCGGCGACTTCGAGGCCGGTGCCGTCCACAGCGACGCGTTGCTGGCGCCGTCGTAGGCGACGTGCTTCAAGGCGTCGCGCAGCGCCTGCCAGTCGCCGTGGCGCACGTCGAACAGGCGGTCGGGCTCGGCGGCGTCTCGCACGACGCGCAGGCGCACCTTGACGTCGGGCTGCCATGCGAAGAACACCGCGAGCAGGCGCAGCTCGGCCGCGTGGTCGCGCGTGGCGCCGGAGCCGGACGCGTCCCACACCAGCGTCACGTCGTCGGGGCGAGCGCGCGGCGCGGGCTGGTCGGGCACCTGCAGCTCGGCGTGGAAGTACGCCTGGTCGTCGACGCGTTCGGCCATCAGCGTGTCGCGCTGCGCCGCGGGCCAGCTCAGGTCTTGCGCGCGGGCGCGCGTGCCGCCCGGGCGTGCGCCGGCAGGGTGCAGCGTGATGTCGGCGTCGGCGCCTGCGGCCACCAGCGTCGCGCCGGCCAGCGCGTCGCCCAGGTGAACGGCCGCCGTGTCGGTGGCATGCAGCCGCACGTGGACGTCGAGCTGCTCGGCCTTCGTCCCGGCGAAGTCCAGCGGCAACGCCAAGCCCAGGCGCTGGCGCGCGTCGGGCGTCAGCCATTGCTCGATCGCGATGAGCACGTGCCGCGTGCCGCCGGGTCGCAGCGGATAGACGCGCAAGCGAAAGTTGTCGCCGGCGGTCTGCTCCAGCAGCGCCGGATCGACGCCACGCCGCACCACCTCCTCGAACACCTGGCGCCCCCGCGCCTTGCCCACAGGCACCGCGGCGCGCATCGAGCCGTCGGCCATGTCCAGCGCGAAGCCGGTGACGGTCTGTCCGGCGTGCAGCGGAAACTGCAGCTCGCCCTCCAGCACGCGGGAATTCGGATTGGCCAGCGTCAGGTCGATGACCGTATGGACCAGGCTGCCCTCGACGAAGACGTCGACGCCTGCATGTGCCAGGCGGATCGGACGCTCGCCTGACGCCACCTGCACGAGCGCGGGTTCGGGGTGCGGCGGCGCGATCATCACGGGCTGCGACGCGCCCTGCGCCATCGCCTGCCCCACCGCCAGCGCCAACCCCGCGAACACGATCCTTCCGGCCTGCCTCATGGCACCCTCCTCATTGAACGTCGATGAGGGTTGAACGCAGGCCCCGGCGAAACGGGGTCAGGCCGGGCGCAGAAAGTTCAGACGGCGGCCTTCGTGCGTTGGCGCAGCGCCTCGTAGAGGCACACCGCGGCCGCCACCGACACGTTGAGGCTCTCCACGGCGCCCGCCATCGGGATGCGCACCAGCTTGTCGCAGGTCTTGCGCGTGAGCTGGCGCATGCCGTCGCCCTCGTTGCCCAGCACGAAGGCCACGGGGCCGGTGAGATCGAGGTCGTAAAGCGTGTGCTCGGCGTCGTCGCTGGTGCCGATGACCGTCAGCTCGTGTTCCTTGACCTCGGTCATCGCGCGCGCGAGGTTGGTCACCATGATGTAGGGCACCGTCTCGGCCGCGCCGCTGGCCACCTTGGCCACCGTGGCGTTGATGCCGGCCGCGTTGTCCTTGGGTGCGACGACGGCGTGCGCGCCGGCGCCGTCGGCCACGCGCAGGCAGGCGCCCAGGTTGTGCGGGTCGGTGACGCCGTCCAGGAACAGGATCAGCGGCGGGCCCTCCACCGATTCGATCACCTCGTCGAGCGAGTGCGGCATCACGACCGCCTCGACGCGGGCCACCACGCCCTGGTGGCGCGACGTGCCGGCCAGCTTGTCGAGCCGCTCGTTGTCGGAATCGACGATCTTGATGCCGGCCTCGCGCGCCCGGTCGACGAACGAGCGCATGCGGGCGTCGCGCCGCTGGGTCTCGACATGCAGTTCGACGACGGAGTTGGGCGCCGTCTTCATGCGCACCGTGACGGCATGGAAGCCGAACAGGATTCGAGGGCTGCTCATTGTTTGAAGACCAATCTGAAGAGTTCCAGCGAGCCTATCAGGATCGGCTGGTGAAGCATGTAGAAACTGAGCGACCAGCCGCCGAGGACGGCCAGCGGCCGCACGAAGGCCGGCACCGGGCCGGTGAACGCGGCGCGCGCATGCACCAGCAGCAGGCTGGCGAGCAGGTAGCCGCCCAGCATCGTCCCGAACCACGGCAGCACGGGCACGTAGTCCTCGGTGCGTGGCAGGTGCGTGATGAGCCCCACCCAGTTGGTCAGGCGGGTGTCGAAGAACGCGCTGTGCACCCAGTGCGGCAGAAGCCATGCCAGCGCCGCGAGCCCGGCCATGCCCACGAAGGCGAGCGGCATGCGGGCGAGGCGCTGCGGCGGCAGGCGCGTGCCGAGCGCGCGAAGCGCGACCAGCATCACGGCCATGCCGTGCAGCACGCCGAAGCTGATCCAGCCTTGCGGAAACATGAAAAACGAGCCGACGGACACCAGCAGCGCGCAGCCGGCCACCTGGGCCCAGCGGCGCCAGAAGCGCGCCCAGGTCTGCCCGGCGGCGATCGCCACCGCCTGGCCCGCGCCGGCGCCGACCAGGATCATGGAGACGATGCACCAGCGCTGTTGCGTCCAGAACGGGTCGGCGTAGAAATTCTGCGGCGGCAGGAAGCGGTACTGGTCGAGGTCGAACGAGAAGTGGAAGCAGGCCATCCAGACGATGGCCAGGCCGCGCCACAGGTCGAGGCGGTCGAAACGGGAAGGTGCGGGTCGGTCTGTCACGGGCGGGACCATACCTCACGCGGCCCGTGCCCTAACATCGCGGCCATGCCCCATCGCTCCGACGACTCCCCCGCCGCCGCGCACCGCAGCGCCGCCGAACAGGCCCGCTTCGTGGCGCTGCTCACCGACATGTTCGAGCAGCGCATCAGCTTCAACCAGGTGCTGGGACTGCGCGTGCTGTCGCTGGCCGCCCCGCAGGTGGCGCTGCGCTTCGACATGAAGCCCGAGCTGGTCGGCCACTTCCTCTACGGCCGGCTGCACGGCGGCGTGATCAGCGCCGCGCTGGACGCCGCCGCTGGCCTGGGCCTGATGGCGGCCATCGGCGCCAAGCATCCGGCCGACACGGCCGAGCAGGTGCTGCAGCGCTTCGCACGCATGGGCACGATCGACCTGCGCGTCGACTTCCTGCGCCAGGGCATCGGCAAGCACTTCATCGCCACAGCCGAGGTGACGCGCCTGGGCGGACGCGTGGGATCGACCCAGATGCGGCTGGTCAACGATCAAGGCGAGCTCATCTCGACGGGCGCCGCCTCGTACATCCTGGCCTGACGAGCGGGCGGCACGCCAGGGATGCATGAAAACCCCTGGCCTGCGATAATCCGCAATTCCGCGCGCCCCTGGCCCTTGGCCCGTTCGAGCGCGCTCCGTTGCCCCGAGCGGCAGCGCGCCCCGCTCCCGTCGCCCACGAGGCGACGTGCAGCGACTCCACGAGCCCGACCACCATGCATTCAACCCCGTTCCACTTCACCTCCGCGGCCCCGGCCGTCATGGCCGAGATCGAGCTGCTCGCGCCCGCGAAGAACGCCGACATCGGCATCGAGGCGGTGAACCACGGCGCCGACGCCATCTACATCGGCGGCCCGGCGTTCGGCGCGCGCGCCTCCGCGGGCAACGAGATCGCCGACATCGAGCGCCTGACGCGCCATGCCCACCGCTACGGCGCCAAGGTGTTCATCACCCTCAACACCATCCTGCGCGACGACGAGCTCGAAGGCGCGCGCCAGATGGCGTGGCAGG
>FSZR01000903.1_pt1 | contig 12705 bp, 10 predicted proteins | sample 1638781 | NCBI WGS metagenome assembly FSZR01 (sample SAMEA3914813, study PRJEB12502) | metagenome | biome: forest; material: soil | place: Canada | collected 2011-07-07 | depth 0.3 m | reverse complement strand
GTCCATCAGCCAGCTGCCGTCCTCGCGGCGCACGGCCCACGCATCATCGCCCGATTCGGGGCCGAATTCGCCGGTGATCGCCTCCAGGACATCCCGCAGCGTGATCACGCCCTGCACCGCGCCGTACTCGTCGACGACGAACACCAGCTGCGCCACGTGCGTGCGGAAATGATCCAGCAGCTCCATGCCGGACAACGTCTCGGGCACGAACACGGGCGGCTGCAATTCCTCGGTGAGCACCGGCGTGCGGCCGGCGGCCAGCGGCTTGAGCAGGCCCTGCGCGGTCACCACGCCGATGACGTCGTCGAGCCCGCCGCGGCACACCGGGTAGCGCGCGTGCGGCTCCTCGATGACGGCCTTGAGCACGTCGTCGATGGGCGCGTTGGCGTCGAGCCAGTGGATTTCGGCGCGCGGGATCATCATCGAGCCGATCTGGCGGTCGTCCAGGCGGAACACGTTGCGCACCATCTGGTGCTCCTGGGCCTCGATGACGCCGGCGTCCAGGCCCTCTTCGAGGCTGGCGGCGATCTCCTCTTCCGTCACCGCGCGGCTGGAATTGCCGCGGACGCCCAGCAGGCGCAGGATGCCCTCGGTGGTCTTGGACAGCACCACCACCATCGGCCGCGTGGCCGTCGACAGCATCTGCATGGCCGGCGCCATGATGCTGGCCACCGTCTCGGGGAACATCTGGCCGATGCGCTTGGGCACCAGCTCGCCGAAGATGATGGTCACGATCGTGATGATCAGCACCACCAGCGCCGTGGCGGTCGGGTGCGCGGTCTTGGGCGTCAGGCTCGCCGTGCGCTGCAGCCACTCCGACAGCGGCTCCGAGAACGCCGCATCGCCGACGATGCCGTTGAGCAGCGTGATGGACGTGATGCCCACCTGCACCGTCGACAGGAACTTGGTGGGATGGTCGTGCAGGTCGATGGCCGCCTGCGCCCCGCGCTCGCCGGCCTCCAGCATCACCTGCAGGCGCGCCTTGCGGCTCGCGGTGAGCGCCATTTCCGACATGGCGAACGCGGCGTTCAGCACGATCAGGAAAAAGAGAAGGGCGACGTCCATCGAGAGGCGCTTGAGGCTGGGGTTCGCGCCCGCGGGCGCGTGACGCGAGGCGTCTAGGGGGAATTACGGAGGCGCGACAGGGCCAAAGCCCGCGAGCGTAGCAGAATCGGATCATGGATTATCTGATAGGCGACCTCCAGGGCTGCTGCGACCCTCTCGAGGAGCTGCTGGCCACGATCGATTTCTCGCCCTCGCGCGACCGCATCCACCTGCTGGGCGACCTCGTCAACCGCGGCCCGCAATCGCTGCCCGTGCTGAGACGCCTGGTCGCGCTGGGCGACGCCGCGCAGTGCCTGCTGGGCAACCACGACCTGCACCTGCTCGCGGTCGCGCAGGGCGTGCGCAAGGCCAGCAAGGGCGACACGCTCGACCCCATCCTGGCCGACCCCGACCGCGACGCCCTGCTCGACTGGCTGCGCCACCGCCACATGGCCGCGCAAGCGTGCGGGTGGCTGCTGGTGCACGCCGGCGTCATCCCGCAGTGGAGCGCCGACGACACCCTCGCCCACGCGCGCGAGATCGAGACCCTGCTGCGCTCCGACGACATCGCCGAGTTCCTGCCCACCATGTACGGCAACGAGCCGCGCCGCTGGCATCCCGCGCTGCAAGGCCCCGACCGCTGGCGCGTCATCGTCAACGTGCTCACGCGCATGCGCCTGTGCAGCGCCGACGGCGAGCTGGAGTTGAAGAAGGACGCGCCGGGCGAGGCGCCCGAGGGCATGCTGCCGTGGTTCTCGCACCCGGATCGCCTGACGCGCGACACGCCGATCGCCTTCGGGCATTGGTCGCAGCTGGGGCTGAAGGACACGCCGACCGTCCTGGGCATCGACACCGGCTGCCTGTGGGGCGGCGCGCTGACAGCCGTGCGCGTGGATGGCGGGCGGCGGGAGATCATCCAGGTGCAGTGTCCGCAGGCGCGCAAGCCGGGCTGATTCCCGATGCGGGTCGCTACAATCGCGGCCTCGATCCGGAAGCGTGGCAGAGTGGTCGATTGCAACGGTCTTGAAAACCGTCGGCTCGAAAGGGCCCGTGAGTTCGAATCTCACCGCTTCCGCCAGCAGGCTGCAAGTCGACGCCGGTCGCCAGGCCGGACAAGATCAACGCGGAGTTCGAATGTCGGTACATCTTCGCGGCCAGGACGGCGAGCAGATCAAGATCAGCGGTGGTCATTGGGCGGTCTACCTGCACGTGGCCTAGGCATTCGGATGGGTGCCTCAGGGCACCGTCAGGCCCGCGCAGTGGCCGGCAGAGGCGCAATGGGGCGGCGCCTACGATTCGAGCGATGGGCAGGTCGTCGCCGAGGCCGACGCGAAAGCGCTGGCGCAGACGCTCAACGGTGCCATCCGCAGTCCGCAGATCGGCGAAGCGTTGTTCGACGTCATCGCGGGCATCGAGAGCCTGCTCGAGGCCAGGGGCGTCCAGGTTCCCGAACAGATGCGCATGCATCCGAACGATTTCAGCCAGGAGTTCTCGCCCGTCATCCTGTTTCTGTACAAGGGCTCGTTCGTCATCGAATAGCGGCACTTGGCTGGCCGCTTCGGAGTCGAGTAGAGCGGGTCAACCGAAGGCGTAGCCGGCCATGTCGGCTGATCAGCAACGCCTGCTTTCGCGCGCGCGCCGCCTACACTCAGAGAATGCGCAAGGCCTTCCTCGCCCCCACTCTGCTCACGATCTTCGCCACGGCTTACGGCGCTCCGGCGCCACTGAAACCTGGAGACTACTGGGTCTGCGTTGAACGTGTGCATATTCGAGCCGCCCCTGATGCGAAGGCCAAGGAGACAAGCTACAACGGCCGTGGCTGGAAGATGACCGTGTTCGAGGTCAAGAATGGTTGGGGTCGGACGAGCAAGTACTACGACGGGGCGGTCGACGGCCTTCACGGGCAGATTGCGGAATGGGTGCCGATGTCTGCCCTGGACACGGACCCGCCTGCCGAAGAGAAGCCTCACGCGGGCGATCCGGAAGTCACGCAGTATCTGACCAGCTCGGACAACTTTGGTAAGTTTCGCAAGGTCATGATCAAGGGATCGCAGGAACTGATTGCCAAGGGGACGTGCACCGTGGCGGACTTCAAGATGTCTGGCGGCTGGTGGCAGGAGCCTGAAGGCGGCGCATCGAATCCTGTGTATTTCTCCTACTGCGGTTCGATGACGTCGGCTGGACGCATCTTCCTGAATGTCAGCACTGGAAAGACCTATAGGTAGCCGATGACGGAGTACCGGAAGTCGGAGCCAAGTCTTGCTCTTCGCGTCACGCATGCGCGCGCGAGGCAAAAGGCAAGACCTGAACAGCTCCGTCTTGCTCGAGTGATCCAGCCGGATGAGGAGGTCGTGAAACCTGGCTTGCCTGCTTGTTCGAGATGAACACCATCTCCCGAGTCTTCATTTCGAACACACATCGGTGGGGCTATTTCGCCGCGATCGATTTGGACGTCCGATTTGCTGGAGGCGCGGCGGGGGTTGCAAGCGGTATCGCGGCGCGAAGCGCGTCGGCGTCGGGAATGCGGGCGAAGCGCACGACCCCGTATCCGGCCGTCTCCAGCAAGGCCGCGCGCCGCGCGTCGGCTTCCTCGCGGCCTCGATGCGTTGAGTCGTCCAGTTCGATCACCGCCAAGACACTCATCGACTTGTCGAGCAGAACGAAGTCAGCCACTTTCTGGCTGTAGCTGTTTCGATGTTCGCGGGCGCTCGTGATGAGCGCCGAGAACGCGACTTGCGCCAGCACGACGAAGTCCGGAAACGTTTCCCGTAGTCGCCAGTACATCGCCTGCTCGTTCCTGGTCAGCACCGGCTTGGCCTTGGTCTGTATGACTCCGCTCGCCTTGCCCTTGGCCTTCATGGCGACGGCGGCTATTGCAATGAGCGCGAGTACGAGCAGCAGGATTTTCAGCATCGAGAGGGTTGGTTGTGGCTGGACACGTTGATTCTGCCCGCGGGCATGAGGCGGGCGCGGCGATGTCGCACTTCACCTGCTCGCTGCACTGTTCGTACCTCGCGCCGGAGCAGCGACGTGTCGCCAACGTCTTCGTCGAACCTTTGGCCTGAACGACCTATGTCACCGTGAGGTGTCGCGCCGTCCGGCACGCGCATGGGCGCGAATTCGAAAAGGCTCCTGGCTTCATCCTGCAAGCTTGTTCGCGGCCGCCTGCACTCCCGCGAGAACGGCGTCGGCCAGCCGTTCAGGGAAGCCGCGTGGCAGTGCCTGGCGCACAGTCTCCACGACACCCGGCGTACGTTCGACCAGGTCGTCGATGACGAATGACGCACCGCGGCCATCGGCCGAGACGATGCCGTGGCGTTCGCCGACGGCCACCCAGTGCCTGCGCAGGATGTCCCGCACGCGCCAGTGCGCGTTCTTCGAGCGAACCGCCATGGCCAGCTTGACCTTGAACGGAGACAGCTTGCCTGGCCCGTCGCCCAACACCGGATACGCCGACAGCACGTCATAGAGCGGCGTGAGCTGATAGCGGCCGCCGGGGCGCAGGACCACGCTGAAGTTCTTCGCGTGCCCATCGGGAGCGCAGAGCAACCAGAAAACGACCTGGGCCTGGAAGAACGTACGCCGGTCTGCGTCGCGCGTCATCGAGCCTTCCAGCGATTCCAGAATGCCGGCGATGCCCGGGCCGCCATCTGCCTCGTACTTGGCCTGCGGCGACAGGCCCTTGACCTGGCACATGTCCTCCTGGGGCAGCCGGACGATCCAGTGGTCGCCGCCATCACCAAGCCACCAGCGACGGTCGAAGCGTTCGACCGCGAGCGCCTTCATGTCGTCGAATTGCACGCACTCGCAGGTCGCCACGGGGAGACCGTAGGCTTTCAGGATCAACGAGCAGAGCCATTCGTTCTCCACCGATTGGCTGAGGTCGAGCCGCATGCCGCCCGCCAGCCCCAGGGGCAGCTTGAGGATGTGCGTGGTGGGCGTGGTGCCGTGCGGCAGGTACCACTGGCCGCCGATGCGCAGCAGCGCCGTCTTTTCCTGGGCGCCCGCGATCGAGATGCGGAAGTCGTCCACGTCGTGCCCCGGCCCCAGCGGCCCCGGCGTGATGGCACCCCGCAGGATCTCTGCGACCTGCGCCTCGGTCAAAGGCTCACACTCGAGCGTTGTCACGCCCTGCGGCGCATCGCCTCTTGGCAGGATCTCGAGCGCGCCCACGCAATCGCGGCCGACCTGCGCCAGCAAGTCGAAGGGCTCGACCGAACCCGTCTGGAATCGCCGGGCGACGCGTTGGCGGATGGACTTGCTGTCAGGCAGCAGTTCTCAAACCAGGCCGCGATTGGATGTATTCCAGAGATGCAACCCAGTCGACGTGAGCCCAATACGCGAGGCTGGCCCCGCATCCGTTCGGACCGACCTAACGCCCCCTGCACGCGTCGATCACCAACCACCCATACGCCACGATCGTCGGCAATGCCGTCATCACCATCCCAAACGCCCGCGCCGTCGGATAGACGAGGTAACCCGCCCAGAACGTGGCGCGGCCGACGACGAACAGCACGGCCATCGCCGGAATGAACGCCAGCCCCGCATGCGGCGCGCTCACCGCCAGCCCCAGCCACGCGATCGCCGCGAGCACGGTCTGTTCGACGGTGTTCTGGTTGTAGCGCAGCGCGATCTCCAGCGCGTGGCTCTTCGGTGAGCGCGTGCCGTCGATCGCATCGGGATGGAAGCCTCGCCCCGCCGCGACCTGGATGCCGGCGAGCAGCGCGCAGCCCGGCGCGAGCAGCCAACGCATGGCGAAGGCGAGCCGTGTCGAAAGGTCATCCGCAGCCGGCAACCACGCAGCGAACCAGGCGGTCGCGTGCAGCCCGACGAACACGACGACCAGTGCCGCCAGCAGTCCGAGAACAGCAACGACGGCCTGCTTGCGCCGGAACCCCGAGTCGACCATGGCGGCGACTATCGTGGCAAGCCGCCTGTCGCGTCAAGCGTCAAGCGTCCGTCGCGGCCTCCGACGTCCCAGCCTCCGGCATCACGCGCGGCAACGTGAACGTGAACACGCTCCCCACGCCCGGCGTGCTCGCCACACCGATGCTGCCGCCCATCGCCTCCACCACGCGCCGCGTCAGCGCGAGGCCCAGCCCCGCGCCCTGGTGCGTGCGCGTCAGGCCCTGGCTCAGCTGCTGGAACGGCGTGAACAGGCGCGGCAGGTCGGCGGGCGCGATGCCCACGCCGTGGTCCTCGACGTCGACGACGACCTCGCGCGTGCCCAGCGCGCGCGCGCGCACCGCGACCGCGCCGCCCGCGTGCGAGAAGCGGATGGCGTTGGACAGCGCGTGCGACATCACCTGCGACAGCCGCATCGGGTCGATCATCAGCTCCAGCGCATCGGGCTCGACGGACAGCGCCACGTCGACGTCGCGCGCGCGCGCTGCGGGCCGCGCGATGTCGACCACGCTCTCCAGCACCGCGCGCAAGGCCACGCGCTGCGGCTGCAGGCGGATGCGGCCCGACTCGGCGTCGGTGTACGCGAGCACCGACTGCACCTGCGCGAGCAGCTGGTGGCCGCTGGCGCCGATGTCGGCCAGGTAGCGCGCGAAGCGCGGCGAGTCGGCGGGGAAGGCGCCGATGCCCAGCAGGTGCGCGTAGCCGATGATGGCGTTCAGCGGCGTGTAGAACTCGTGCGACATGTTGGCCAGGAACACGCCCTTCATGCGCGCGGCCTCCACCAGCTGGCGGTTCTCGGCCTCCAGCGCGTTGGCTCGAATCCGGATCTCCTCGGCGCGCTTGAGTTCGGTGATGTCCTGCAGCACGCACAGCACCTCGCCGGGCTGGCCGGGCGTCTGCATGACGCTGATGTCCACCACCACCTCGCTGCCGTCCTTGCGGTCGATGGGCACCTGGGCGCGATGCACGCCGCCGCCGGCGGTCAGCAGCGCCTTGGCCGTGATGCCGGCCTCCACGTACGCCGCGTCGTCGCGATAGAACATGCGCGTCGAGCGGCCGGTGATCTCGTCCAGCGGCCAGCCCAGCAGCTTCTCGATGCCCTTGTTGGCCCACGCGATCGTGCGGTCCTTGATCTTGACGATGCCCACCAGGTCGGTGTCGATGATCGCCTGCTGCTCGACGCCGAGCCGGCGCAGGTGCTCGCGGGCGCGGTGCAGCTCGGTGATGTCGTGCACCACGGTGCGCGTCATCAGGAACTCGCCGTCGCGCCCGACCACGGCGCTGGCGCTGCCGATCACGTGGCGGCGCTGGCCGTTGCGGCACACGAGGTCGTACTCGATGTCGACCACGCGGCCATCGTGCTTGAGCCGCGGAAAGCGTGCGTTGAAGAACTGGCGGCCGTTGGCGTCCATGAACTCGGTGATCGACGGCCGGCGGGCCAGCTCGTTGCGCGAGAAGCCGAACCAGCGCAGTGCCGTGTCGTTGATGCGCACGAAGCAGCCCTCGGCGTCGAGCGAGTAGTACCCGCAGGGCGCGTTGGTGTACAGGTCGTCGAGCTCGGCGCTCTTGGCGGCCAGCGCCTGTTCGGCCTCGTGGTGGACGAGCCGGGTGCGCTCGATCAGGTCGCGCCGCATCACGAGGGCCTGCGTCACCAGCCCGGCCAGGGACGTGAGCGTGCGGCGCTGGGCGGCGTCGAGCCGGCGCACGTGCGTGTCGAGCACGCACAGTGCGCCCACCCGGGTGCCGTCGAACAGGATCAGCGGCGCGCCGGCGTAGAAGCGGACGCCGGGCTCATGATTGACGAATGGATTGTTGGCAAAACGCGGATCGTCGCGCGCGTCGGGCACCTCCATCAGTTCGTCGCACTCGATGGTGTGCTTGCAGAACGCGTACTCGCGCGGCGTCTCGCTGAGCCCGCCCAGCCCGAAGTCGGCCTTGAACCATTGACGCTCGGCGTCGATGAGGGTGATCACGGCGATGGAAGACCCGCACACCTCGGCCGCCATGCGGACGAAGCCGTCGAACAAGGGTTCGCGCGCCGTGTCGAGGATGTGAAGGTCGTGCAGCCGAGTGAGGCGGGCCGCTTCGCCCGGGGTGCGGTGGAATGCGCTCATGCGCTGTTTTACGGCCGCGCCGCGAATCGCGAAGGGGGGAGTTCTTGACGCCTGCGACCGGGGCAAGCCTGCCTTCAGGATCGGGTCGCGCCGCCGTGACGCCCTGCACGGAACGCGTGCCGATTTCCAACACGACCGTGGCCGCGCTACGGCCGGCTGCGTTCCTCGTCGAGCCATTCCTGCACGGCCTGCGGCAGCGGCGCGGCGCGCTCGTCCTCGTGCAGCAGGTCGTCGGGCTCGAGCGCCTGCCGGTGCACGACGCCGGTGCGGTCGGCGGCGCGCGTCTCGAGCACGCCCAGCAGGCCGCCGTCGGACAGCTGGTGCACGGCGACGCCGGTGGTCGGGAAGCCTGCCGTCGGGCTGCCGAAGTAGCGCGTGTGGGCGCGTCCGCGGAACGCGACTGCCAGCGCCTCGCCGCCGTTGCGCGTGCCGGGGCCGATCAGCACCGCCAGCGGGCCGTGCAGCGGCGGCTCGGGCGCGGCCTGCACGTCCACCAGCGCGGGGCCGCCGGCCAGGCGCGCGACGCCGCGGTCGGCGATCCAGTGCTCGGTCTCGGTGCGGTTGACGAACCCGCCGATGGCCGGGCCGTCCAGCAGCGCCGACAACGCGGCGAAGGCCGGCCAGGGGCTGTCGGCGTCGTGGTCGCGCAGGTCGACGACCCAGCCGCGCGGGTGCCGCGCGGCCAGCGATGCGACGCCGTCGTGCAGCGCGACGGCCCACGCGGCGGCGGCGTTGTCGGCGTCGGTGTCCAGGCCGTGCAGGCGGACGATGGCCGTGCCGTCGGGGCGCAGGTCGAACTCGGGCGCGCGGGTGGCCACCACGCGGCGCGGCGGCGGCGCCTCGCCGGGGCCCACGGCCCAGCCGTGCGCGTCGTGCACGGACTGCATCACCGCGCGCAGCGTCCACACCACGTCGGCGCCGTCCTGGGCGCCGCTGCCCAGCAGGCGCGCCTGGTCGTAGGCGGCGCGCGGGTCGGGCAGCGGGTCGACGAAGCCGTTGAAGTAGACGCGCAGCGCCTCGTCCATCAACGGCGCGATGCCCAGCGCGCGCTCGCCCACTTCGAAGCGCGCCTCGGAGCATTCGACCGCGAACGACGCGGCCACGCTGCCGGCCAGCGTGGCGCCCAGCAGGCGCACGCCCAGGCTGCGGGCGTCGTCGGGCACGTAGATCGAGAGGCGGTCGCTGACGTGCGCGCGCGGCGCCAGCGTCAGCGGCGGGCCCACCAGCACGGTGCCCGCGGTGCCGTCGGCGTGCGCGTCGAGCAGCATCTCGGGCAGCAGGTGCGCGGGGGCGTCGGCGCGGTTCTCGGCCGACACCGTGATCCAGACGCGGTGCTTGTTCCACCAGCGCACGTCCCAGTTCGCCAGGGCCGTGGGCTGCGCGGCGTCCAGCGTCACCGACAGTGCGTCGGCGGCCTGCGAGGGCACGTCGCCGGACGGCTTCAGCGCGCACGCGGCGCGTGCGGCGGCGGTCGCCGCGTCGGCGTCGAGGGCGGGCAGCGCCAGGCAGGCGGCCGCGATGGCTTGGAGGACGACGTGACGCGTGGGCTTCATGCCCGGAATATACGATCCCGAGCTGTCGCTCAGAGCTGCGCGACCAGCTCGCGGTACTGGTGCCGCACTGCCGCCTCGCCATACTTGCGCTCGAGCCGCCGCACCACGAAGTGGCCGCGAGCCACCGACTGGAAGTGGTCGATGAAGATCGTGTTGATGGCCGCGCCGCCCACCGCGCCCACCAGCGGCACGAGCTGCGCCGCGGCCTTCTCCGTGACGTTGACGGAGTAGTGCTCGGCGATCAGCGTGATCAGCCGCACGAGTGCCGGCGCGCCCTCCTTGGCCAGGCCGTGGCGCGCCAGGTGCGAGGCGGCGCTGGAGACGGCGCGCGTCATCGCCTCGCGCACCGCGAAGTAGCCCACCTCCGCGGCGTCGTCGGTCGTGTCGTTGCCGCCCAGGCCCAGCACCATCACGCATTCGAGCTGCACCTGGCGGTCGGCGAGGTCGGCGCCCTCGCTGCGCGCGACGTCGGCGATCGACCGCATCATGATGGTGGTGGACACCGGCAGCTCCACGCCCAGCGCCGCGAGCCCGAACGCGCCGCCCACCGCGCCGCTGGCCGCGCTGGCCACCTTGTGCCAGCCGTTGGACGCCGGCGGCGGCTCCGCGCGGCCGGGCGCGCCGTGCGTGGCGAGCGTGCGCAGCGACAGCCTGAGCGCGCCGTGGATCGCCTTGCGCGCGGCGGCCGCGATCACGCCCGACGCGCGCGCCGGCAGCATGCCGATGAGCCGCTCGATGGGCGAGCCCACCACGCTCGCGATGCGCGCGCCCACGCTGGGGCGCTCCAGCGCGCGCACGGCGTCGGTCAGGGCGAGGAGGTCGGTGGCGTCAAGAGTCATCGTGTTTGCCCGAAGGAACGATACAGGCTCGGCAATTGGCGCGCCACGAATGGTCAAATGCGTCCCATGAACCGACTGCTCGCCTTTCCCCTGCTGACCGCCGCCCTGCTCGCCACGGGCTGCGCCTCCAAGGCCTCGCTCGACGCCGGCTACGACGCGTCGCTGCAGCACTGGCGAGGCGCCTCGCGGGCCGACCTGGAGGCCTCGTGGGGCAAGCCGCAGCTGGTGGCGCTCGGCGCCGACGGGCTGGTGCTCACGTGGGTGGTGCGCAACGACAGCCTGCAGGATCGTCCGGGCAATGTCGGTGCGGGTGCCGTGGTGGTGAGCCATCCCATGGGGAGCAACGGCCCCACCGTGGGCACCGTGGTGCCTGGCGCGATGGCGTCGGCCACGGTGCCGATCACGTGCACCACGCACTTCTCGATGAAGGACGGCAAGGTGGTGTCGTGGAAGTTCGAGGGGCTGGGCTGCGGGGCGCCGTTCTAGGAGCAGCGCGCGATCCGATGCAGCGGGGGTCGGCGTTCAGCCGATGCAAGTGCGGTTCTTGCCCGTCCGCTTCGCCTCATAAAGCGCCTCGTCCGCCCGCTCCAGCGCCGATTCGAGCGGCTCGCCCGGGCGGAACTTGGTGACGCCGGCCGAGAACGTGACGAACACCTCGCGCCCGTCGTGCATGAACAGGCTGGCCGACAACGTGCGCTGCAGCCGCGTGAGCGTGACCTGCGCCTCGTCGACCGGCACGCCCGGCAGCAGCACCACGAACTCCTCGCCGCCGAAACGCGCGACCACGTCCACGGCGCGCAGCTGCTTCTGCACGTGGCCGGCCAGCGTCTTGAGCGCCATGTCGCCCACCGAGTGACCCAGCGTGTCGTTGAGCTTCTTGAAGTTGTCGATGTCCAGCAGCCCGACGGCCAGCTCGCCGCCCTGGCGATCCAGGCGCGCGGTCTCCACCTCGAACGCCGCCATCAGGCCGCGCCGGTTGGCCACCTCGGTGAGCACGTCGGTGGACACCTCTTCCGACAGCCGCCGCAGCTCGCTCTCGAGGTTGCGCACCTGCGCCTCCAGCTCGGTCGCGCGCTGGCGGCCGTCCTGCAAGCGCTGCTGCGTCTCGCTGACGAGGCCGTGCACCGCGCGGCTTTCTTCCACCATCTGCTTGACGACGCTGGCCAGGCTCTCCAGCGACTCGGCCTGCGCGATCGTGTCGACGTAGCGCGCCACGCTGTCTGCAAAGCCGCCGGTGTGGTCGCCCAGCGCGTCGAGCTCGGCGAGCATCTGCGAGATCGCGCCCTTGAGCGCCGCGCGCGCGCTGTCGCGTTCCGCGCGCACGCGCTGCTGGCGCGCGCGCGTCTGCGCGAGCATCTCGCTGGCCGCGCGCACCGAGCGCACGCTGGGCGCGTCGCCCAGGCTCAGCGCGAGGCTCTCGGTCTGGCCCTTGACCCAGCTGCCGTCCTCGGCCACCTCGGCCAGGCCCGAGCTCATCTCCTGCGTGAGGCGATGCAGCTCGTCGACCAGGTGATGGCGATGCGCCAGCAGCCGGCGCGCGCGCTCGCACACCTGTTCGGCCTGCAGCCGCAGCGACGCGGTGGCGCCGTCGCGCGCCAGGCTGGCCTGCAGCGCGCGCAGCTCGCCTTCGAGCGCGAGGGCGCGTTCGTCGCCAGGGGGCAGCGCGGCGCGCACGGTGGCGTCGTACTGCTCGAGCACCGGCGGCCAGTCGCCGTGCGTGCCGGCGGCCGCGCGCGCGGGCGCGTCGACGCCGCCGCGCACTTCGATCGGGCGCGATGCCGGGCCGTCGCCGGCGTCCAGCACTTCCACGCCCTTGCCGGACGAAGACGTGTCGCGCATGTCGTCGGTCTCGTCCACCGCCACCGCCTCGTCGCTGACGTCGCCGTCCCACGACGCCACGAGCTGCCTGAGCCGCTGGTGCAGCCGCGCGACGTCGCTGCGGTTGGCCTCCAGCACGCGCTGCAGGCTGTCCTTCTTGCGCGCCGCCGTCCACTGGCGGCCGCCGCGTTCCAGGCCGCGGGCGAGCTTCTCGATGGTCTGCGCGAAGCCGTTGGCCAGCGCGGTCTGCGATTCGGCGGCCTTCTCGACGTGGCCGCGCGCGGCGTCCCAGTCGGCGCGCTGCATCACTTGCGAGAACTCCTCGCGCTGCGTGCCGTCCTCGAACAGGCGCGCGGCGATGCGGTCGTACACGTTCTTGGCCTTGGCGCTGGGCGCCGCCGGAGCGGCCGCGGCCGCGGCCGGCGCGGGGGC
>FSZR01001568.1_pt1 | contig 12750 bp, 9 predicted proteins | sample 1638781 | NCBI WGS metagenome assembly FSZR01 (sample SAMEA3914813, study PRJEB12502) | metagenome | biome: forest; material: soil | place: Canada | collected 2011-07-07 | depth 0.3 m | reverse complement strand
GCAGGTGACGGCCATCAACCTGAACGGCGTGTTCAACGTGATGTCCAAGTGCGCCGAGCAGATGGCCAGGAACGAGCCCGAGGCCGGCGAGGAGCGCGGGGTGGTCATCAACATCTCGTCCGGCGCTGCCTACGAAGGCCAGATCGGCCAGTGCGCCTACGGCTCGACCAAGGCCGGCGTGATCGGCCTGAACATGCCCGCGGCGCGCGAGCTGGGGACCATCGGCGTGCGCGTCAACGCGATCGCGCCGGGCCTGTTCCTCACGCCGATGGTGGCCGCGCTCGACGAGAAGATCCTCGACTCGCTCAAGGCGCAGGCGGAGGCGCCGAAGCGCCTGGGCGATCCGCGTGAATTCGCGCACTGCTGCGCGTTCATCATCGAGAACGCCTACGTCAACGCCGAGACGATCCGCCTGGACGCCGCGTCCCGTCTCAAAGCCAAGTAAGCAAGCGCCGCCTGAGCGCACCGGAGACAAGACAATGAGACTCGCTGACTATTTCGACGCGGCGGCCGACAAGTACCCCGACAACATCGCCGTCGTCGATGGCGACGTGCGCGTGACGTTCGCGCAGGCGCGCGACACGGTGCACGCGATGGCCACCGCGCTGGCGCGCGCGCGCGACGGCGGCGCGGGATCCCACGTGGCGATCTATGCGCCCAACGACCATCGCGTCTCGCTGCTGCAGCTCGGTGCCAACCTGGCCGACATGGCCTGGTTGTCAGTGCACATCCGCAACACGATCGAGACCAACGCGGAGGTCCTGGACTACTTCGATGCCAGCATCGTGTTCTTCCACAGCGTCTTCGAGGCCGGCGTCCCGGTGCTCAAGGCGAAGCTGTCGAAGGCGCAGCTGTTCGTGTGCATCGACGCCACGTCCGCGCATGGTCCGTCGCTGGAAGACTGGCTGGATGGATCTTGGAAGCCGTTTCAAAACGCGCCCGAGAACCCGAACGAGGTGGCCTTCCTGCAGCCCACGGGCGGCACCACGGGCCCGTCCAAGGGCGCGGTGCACACCCATCGCACGCTCGAGATGATGGCGCTGGCGGTGAGTTCGGCCTTCGACGTGACGCCCAGCTCGCGCCACCTCGTGATCGCACCGCTGACGCACGCGGCGGGCCTGCTGGCGCTGGCGTTCTGCATCCAGGGCGGCACCAACGTCGTCATCCCGGCCTTCGACCCGGACGTCATTCTCGGGCTGATCGAGAAGGAGCGGATCACGCACGTCTTCCTGCCGCCCACCGCCGTCTACGCGCTGCTCGCGCATCCGCGTACGAAGCAGGCCGACTTCTCGTCGCTGAAGTGCTTCATCGTCGGCGCCGCGCCGATCGCGCCGGAGAAGTTCAAGGAGGCGGTGCGCGTCTTCGGGCCGATCATGTACGAGGGCTTCGGACAGACGGAGACGCTGGTGCCGATCCTGGTCAAGCGCCCGGTGGACTACCTGCTGGACGACGGCAGCTTCGACGAGGACGCGGTACGTGCGGCCGGCAAGGCCGTGGACGTGGTGCGCGTGGCCATCATGGGCCCGGATGGACAACTGTTGCCCGCGGGCGAGCGCGGAGAGATCGTCGTGCGTTCGTCGATGGTGATGCTGGGCTACTACAAGAAGCCCGAGGAAACGGCCGCGGTATCCACCCACGGCTGGCATCACACCAGCGACGTCGGCATCATCGATTCGCGCGGCTTCGTCACGATTGTCGACCGCGTCAAGGACATGATCGTCTCTGGCGGCTTCAACATCTTCCCGGTGGAGATCGAGAAGGTCATCCAGGGACATCCGGCGGTGCTCGACTGCATCGTCGTGGGCGTGCCCGACGACAAGTGGGGCGAGGCCGTCAAGGCCGTCGTCCAGCTCAAGCCGGGCCAGTCGGTCGACGAGGAGCAGATCATCGCGCTGTGCAAGGAGCAGCTGGGCAGCACCAAGGCGCCGAAATCGGTCGAATTCTGGCCGGAGCTGCCGCGCAGCGCAGTCGGCAAGTTGCTGAAGAAGGACGTCCGCGCCAGGTTCTGGGGCGACCAATGGCGTTCGGTGTGAACCTCATCGAAAGGCCCGGAGCCATGCACGCCGCCCTCGCGCAGAACGACCCGATCATGGATGACAGCGTCGCCGCGCTGGAGGCGACGCTGGCGGCCCAGCGCAGCGCCTGCCTGGCCGCGCCGTTTCCCGGCATCGGCAGCCGCCGACGCGACCTCAAGGCCTTGCGCGACGCGCTCGGCCGCTACCAGGACGCGCTGTCCCGGGCCATGAGCGAAGACTTCGGCGGCCGCTCCGACTTCGAATGCAAGATGCTGGACGTCCTCGCGCCGGCCGTGCAGATCGACCATGCGCTGCGCTACCTGCGCGGCTGGATGTCCACGCGCCGCCGCGGCGTCGACTGGCTGTTCCTCACGAACCACGCCCGCGTCGTCTACCAGCCCAAGGGCGTCGTCGGCGTGATCGCCGCCTGGAACTTTCCGATCATCGAGGCCGTGGGCCCGCTGGTGACCGCGCTGGCGGCCGGCAATCGGGTGATGATCAAGATGTCGGAGTTCTCGCCGCGCAGCACCGCCGTGCTGCGCCGCATGCTGGCCGACTTGTTCCCGCGGGACCAGGTCGCCGTCTTCGGCGGCGGCGTCGAGATCGGCCAGGCCTTCGCCGGCCTGCCGCTGGACCACATCGTGTTCACGGGCTCGCCGGCCGTCGGCCGCCAGATCATGCGTGCCGCGTCGGCGCACCTGACGCCGGTCACGCTGGAGCTGGGCGGCAAGTCGCCGGCCATCGTCTCGCGCTCGGCCAACCTGGCCCATGCGGCGCAGTCGATGGCGCACGGCAAGGCCTTCAACAGCGGGCAGGCCTGCGTCGCGCCCGACTACGCGCTCGTTCCCCCCGAACTGATGGACGATTTCGTGACGGCCACTGCGGCCGCCTTCCAGCGCATCTACCCCGATCCGGTCAACGACGTGCACTACACGCGCATGGCCTCGTCGCGCCACGCGGATCGCGTGCGCGAGCTGCTGGCCGACGCCGTCGCCAAGGGCGCGAAGGTGACCTCGTGCGGCGCCGGCGACGGCCGCCACGTCATCCCGTTGCAGATCGTCACCGGCGTGACGGCGGACATGCGGCTGATGCAGGAAGAGCTCTTCAACCCGATCCTGCCGGTGCTGGCGGTCGACGGCATCGACGAGGCGGTCGCGTTCGTCACCGCGCGCCCGCGGCCGCTGGCCCTGTACTACTACGGCACCGACGTCCACGAGGAGCGGCGCTGGACGCGCGACGTCCACGCCGGCGGCATGACGATCAACGACTGGGCCTGGCACGTGTTCCAGTGCGACCTGCCCTTCGGCGGCACCGGCAACTCGGGCATCGGCAGCTGGCGCGGCCCGGAGGGCTTTCGCGCGCTGTCGCATGCCAAGTCGGTGCTGTCCGTGCACCGCTTCTTCCCGATCCGCCTGTTCCATCCGCCGTACGACACCTGGCTGCAGCGCACGATCCAGAAGATCTTCCTGCGCCGTGCGGATCCGGCGCTGGCATCATCCCGACCATGCGCTGCGAGCTCCTCCGACAAGGCCCCCGAATGAGCGAACGATCGGTGGCGGCGCCGCTCGCCTCGCGCGGGTATGCCTGGACGGTGTTCGGGCTCACGTTCGGCCTGATGCTGTCGGACTATCTCTCGCGCCAGGTGATCGGTGCCGTGTTCCCGCTGCTCAAGTCGGACTGGGGCGTGCTCGACGCGCAGCTGGGCGCGCTGGTGAGCGTGGTCTCGCTGGTGGTGGGCGTGTTCACCATTCCCCTCTCACTCATCGCCGATCGCTGGGGCCGCGTGCGCAGCATCACCGTGATGGCCTTCGTCTGGTGCCTGGCGACCGTGGCCTGCGGGCTGGCGACGAACTACTGGCAACTGCTCGCGGCGCGCGCGGTCGTCGGCCTGGGCGAGGCGGCCTATGCCGCGGCCGGCGCCGCGCTGCTCGCGCACACGTTCGCGCCCGAACGCCGGGCCGCCGTGCAGGGCGCCTTCCAGTCCGCGGGCCTGTTCGGCTCCGTGCTGGGCGTGATGATCGGGGGCGCCGTGGCGGCCCACCTGGGCTGGCGCGCCGCCTTCTTCGCCGTCGGCACGCCGGGCTTCGTGCTCGCGGCGATCTATCCGTTCGTCGTCCGCGACTACGTCGCGCCGCGCCTGGGCGGGCCGTCGCACGCGACGAACGCGCATGGCGTCGCGCTGCCGGCGCGCGAGGTCGTGACGCAGGTGTTCCGTGCCCGCTCCGGCAACCTCACGTTCCTCGCGTTCGGCCTGCAGATGGCCATGCCGGCGATCCTCATCGCGTGGACGCCCACCTTCCTCAACCGGTTCTACGGCTTCACGCCGCAGAAGGCCGCGCTGATGGCGGCGGTCGCCGTGCTCGCCGGCGGCGTGGGCCTGCTGATGGGCGGGGGCATCGCCGATCGGCTGAGCCGCGCGCATGCACGTTACCGCGCCGTCGTGCCGGCCAGCTACGCCTTGCTGTCGGGCATCGCGCTGGCCGTCGGCTTCGCGCTGCCGGCGTCGGCGTTCGCGCTTTGCCTGATCGTGGTCGGCGCGGTGTTCGCCGCGGCGCACGGCGGCTGCGCCATCGCGCTGGTGATGGACGTGACGCATCCCGCGGTGCGCACCACCGTCACCGCCACCGCGGTGCTCGGCGTGAGCCTGCTGGGCTTCGCGCCGGGCCCGTTCTTCGTGGGCGTCGTCTCGGACGTCACCGACCTGCGGACGGCGCTGATGCTCGCGCCGCTGGTCTCGCTGCTGGCCGCTGCGCTGTTCCTGCTGGCGTCGCGCTGCTACGAGCGCGACGTGGCCAGCCTGGCGCTGTCCGATGCCCACCAATCCGACGCCGACCGTTGAGGAGCGCCCGGCCGACGCGGCCGCGCACCCTCGCGTGACGCGCACGGGGCGCCGGCGCCTGTTGCGGGCCGCCCGCTGGTCGGCGACGGCCGCCGCGCTGCCGGTCTGGCTGCGCGCGGTGGTCACCGGCTGCGTGGTCGCGTTCGTCACGATCGCCTTTCGCTGGCTCGTGCAGGCGGTGGAATGGCTGGCCACGGGCCAGACCAGCGAGCTCGCCCAGGCCGCGCGCGCGCTAGCGCCCTGGCAACGCCTGGCCGTCTGCAGCGTCGGAGCGCTGCTGGCCGGGCTGGCGCTGCATTGGGGAAATCGCTGGGCCGCACGCGGGCCGCGCGGCGACGTGCACGTCGACTACATCGACGCGGCGCGCGCCGGCCACGTCGACCTGAACGACCGCACGAACCTGGCCCGATCGGTTTCCGCGTTGCTGTCCATCGGCACCGGTGCGTCGATCGGGCGCGAGGGCCCGATGGTGCAGGTGTCGGCCTGGGCCGCGTCCACGTTGCCCCGGCTGTTCAAGGCGCCGCCCGAGCAACGGCGCATCCTGCTCGTGTGCGGCATCGCCGCGGGCATCGCGGCCACCTACCGCGCGCCGGTGGCCGGCGTGGTGTTCGTGCTGGAGCTCGCGCTCGGCTTCTTCGCCCGCCACGCCGTGGCGCCGGTGCTGATCGCCGCGGGCACGGCCAGCTGCCTGTCCTGGATGGTGGTCGATGCGCGCCCGCTCTACGCCGTGGCGCCGCTGCAGATGCAGGCGTCCAGCCTGCTCTTCGCGGTCGCCGCCGGCGTGCTGTTCGGCGGCGTCGGCTGGGCCTTCCTGCACGTGATGGAGCTCAGCCGGCGCGCCTTCGCCCACGTGCGCTCGCTGCCGCTGCGCATGGGCCTGGGCGGCGTGCTGGTGGGCGCGTTGTCGGCGTACGTGCCCGAGGTGTGGGGCAACGGCTACGGCCTCGTCGCCTCCGCGCTGCAGGGCGTCGACGCCTGGCAGTGGCTGGCGCTGGTGCTGCTGGCCAAGGTCGCGGCGACGTCGTTCAGCGCGGGCAGCGGCGCCATCGGCGGCGTGTTCACGCCGGCGCTGTTCGTCGGCGCGGCCGGCGGCGGCGTGCTGGCACGCGTGGCCGCGCTGGAGCTGCCCGCGGCGTGGGTGGGCGATGCCCGGGTGCTGGTGGTGATCGGCATGGCGGCGGTGCTGACCTCGACGACCCGGGCCCCGCTGATGGCCATCACCATCGTGCTGGAAATGACCAACCAGTTCCAGCTGACCATGCCGGTGATGCTGGCGTGTGCGATGGCGTACGCTGTCAGCACGCAGTTCGGCACGCGCCCGCTCTACGGCAATCCGATCGAGGCCGGGTCGGCCGGACCGGGGAATTGACGGCAAAGACAGGTCGCTCGCCGGCCGCGTGCCAATACTCGATTCCTCGGTGAGGCGCTCGTCCGCGCAGCTCGAAACAGGAGTCCCCGATGACGACCGACCCCACCACGTCGCTGACCGGCATCCACCTCATGGCCAAGCCCGTGGGTGCGCTGTGCAACCTGGACTGCGGCTACTGCTTCTACCTCGAGAAGGAAAGCCTGTACCCGGCGCGGCACCGCTTCCGCATGCAGGACGACGTGCTCGAGGCCTACGTGAAGCGCTACATCGCGTCGGTGCAGGCGCCGGTCGTCGAGTTCACCTGGCAGGGCGGCGAGCCGACGTTGATCGGACTCGACTTCTTCGAGCGTGCCGTGGCGCTGCAGCGCCGGCACGCCGGCGGCAAGCGCATCGCCAACACCCTGCAGACCAACGGCACGCTGATCGACAACCGCTGGGGCGCGTTCCTGGCGCGCGAGAAGTTCCTGGTCGGCGTGAGCCTGGACGGCCCGCGCGAGCTCAACGACGTCGCGCGGCCCGACAAGCAGGGGCGCTCGAGCTACGACGATGTCCTGCGCGGCATGGACGCGTTGGCGCGCCACGGCGTCGACTTCAACGTGCTGGTGACGGTCTCCAGCGCCAACGTCGACCATCCGCTGGAGATCTATCGCCACCTGAAGTCCGTCGGCGCGCAGTTCATCCAGTTCAATCCGGTCGTCGAGCGCGAGCCCGTGGCGACCGAGGCCGCGACCGGGCTGCACTTCGCCGCGCCGCCCTCGCTGGGCAAGGCCAGCCTGTCGGCACCCGCACCCGTCGTCGTGCGCGACGCGCCCGCGCAGGTGACGCCCCACACCGTGCCGTCGGAGGCCTATGGCGACTTCCTGAATGCCGTGTTCGACGAGTGGGTGCGGACCGACGTCGGCACCGTGCACGTGATGAACTTCGAATGGGCGCTGGCCTCGTGGTGCCAGCTGCCGCCCAGCGCCTGCATCTTCAGCCCCCGCTGCGGCAAGGCCGGCATCGTCGAGCACGACGGCAGCGTCTATTCCTGCGACCATTTCATGTACCCGGCGTACAAGCTCGGCAACATCACTACCGACGATCCGGCGCGGCTGATGGACTCGCCCGCGCAACGTGCCTTCGGCGCCGCCAAGGAAACGGCCCTGCCGGGCGAATGCCGGCGTTGCGACTTCCGGTTCGCCTGCAACGGCGAGTGCCCGAAGAATCGGTTCATCGAGACGTCCGACGGCGAACCGGGGTTGAACTACCTCTGCGCGGGCTACAAGAAGTACTTCCGGCACATCACGCCGGCCATGAACCGGATGGCGGTGCTGCTCAGCGAAGGGCGAAGCGCGGCGGAAGTCATGCGGCCGCACTGAAGCTGCCGCCCGGCGCCTGGCCGAGCACGAACACCACCTCCACCGCCAACCCGACGCCCGCCGCCGCCGTCCGCAGCGTCAGCCGCGCGCCCAGCTGCGACGCGAACTCCTTGACGATCGCCAGGCCCAGGCCGCAGCCGTCGGAGTCGCGGTCGTCGATGCGGTAGAAGCGTTCGAGCACGCGCTCGCGCTCGGATTCGGGGATGCCGGGGCCGTTGTCTTCGACGGTGAGCGTGGCGGTGCCTGCGGCGACGCTGATGCGGGTGGTGACGATGCCGCCGGGCTGGGTGTAGCGGATGGCGTTGTCGACCAGGTTCATCACGATCTCACGCAACGTGATGGCGTGGCCGCGCACGGCGATGTCGTTGGCGGTGGCCTCGAAGCCGAGGTCGATGTCCTTGCTCTGCGCGCGCCCGGCCAGGTCGACGAGGACGCCGCGCACCACCTCGTCGAGGCTGCCCTGCTCGCCGTGCAGGTCGCCGGGGCCGTGCACCTCCGCGCTGGACAAGGTGAGCAACTGGTTGACGAGGCGTACGGACTGCTGCACGGTCTGGCGGATCGCCGCCAGCGACTCGCTGCGGCCGGCCGGGTCGGCCGCGCGCACCGCGTAGCTCACCTGCGTGGTGAGCAGCGTCAGCGGCGTGCGCAGCTGATGCGCGGCGTTCTGGATGAAGGACTGCTGCACGCTGGTGTGGCGCTCAAGCCGGGTCGCGTATTCGTTGATGGCGTCCACCAGCGGGCTCAGCTCCACCGGCACGGCCTGGATCTCCAGCGGGTGCAGCGAGCCAGGCCGGCGCGCGAGCACGGCGTCGCGCAGGCGCAGCAGCGGCTTCAGGCAGTTGCGCAGGCCCACCCACACCAGCAGCGCCACCAGCGCCAGCGTCGCGAGCTGCTGCACCATCGCCTGCAACCACAGGCTCTTGGCGAGCGCGGAGCGTCCCTGCAGCGTCTGGGCGATCTGCACGCGCACCGGCTGGATGCCCGTCTCGGTGAGCACCGGCTGCAGGTAGACCACCGCGCGCACGGCCTGCCCGCGCACGCGGGCGTCGAAGAACTGGGCCGTCTCGGGCTGAAGCTTCGCGTCGGACGTCTGGAACTCGGGGTAGCCGGTGACGGTGCGGCCGTCGCCGGTGATGACACGGTAGTAGACGTGGTCGATGTCGCTCGACTGGAACAGCTCGAGCGCCGCCGGCGGGATCGGATCCTGGATGCTGCCGTCCTCGAAGCGCAGCTGTTCCGCGACGATGCGCGCGGAGCCGAGCAGCAGCCGGTCCTGCACCACGGCCGCCGTGGCCTCGGCGTTCTGGCGGCTGACCACGCCGGCCAGCACCACGGCGCCGGCCAGCGGGAGCATTACCCAGGCCAGCAGGCGACCGCCCAGGCTATGCGCCATGATGGACGGGTCGCAACAGGTAGCCGAGCCCGCGCAGCGTCACGATGGTGGCGTCGCTGCCTTCGAGCTTCTTGCGCAGCCGGTGCACGTAGATCTCGATCGCGTCGGCGGACACGCCGTCCTCCAGCGACGGCAGGCTCTGGCCCAGCGCCGCCTTCGACACCGTGGCGCCTGCCTTCAGTACCAGCACCTCCAGCACGCTGCGTTCGCGCGGCGTCAGCGTCAGCGGCTTGCCGCCCAGCGTGAACTCGCGGCTGCCGCCGAGGTAGACCAGGTCGCCGCACGCGACCTGCGGGTTGGAGACGTGTGCCGAGCGGCGCAGCAGCACGCGGATGCGGGCCTCCAGCTCCTCGACGTCGAACGGCTTGGCCACGTAGTCGTCGGCGCCGTGATCGAGCTCGGTGACGCGGCTGCGCGTGGTGTTGTCGGCCGTGAGCACGAGCACGGGCGTGGCGTTGCCGCGCTCGCGCAGCCGCCGCAGCACCTCGTGGCCGCCGAGCTTGGGCAGCGCAAGGTCGAGCAGCACCAGGTCGTAGGTCTCGGTGCGGAGCACGAAGTCGGCGTCGGCACCGTTGTCCACGCAGTCGACCGCGTAGAGCTGCTTGCGCAGCGTGCGCGACAGCCAGTCGGCCAGCACCTTGTTGTCTTCGACCAGCAGGATGCGCATGGCGTGCCTCAGCGCGCGGCCAGGGCGAACTCGGTCGTGTAGGTGCGCGACAGGTCGATCGGCTTGCCCACCACGGCGCGCTCGGCGGCGCGCATCACGCGCAGCACGTTGGCCGGGCCGCTCGCGGGCATCACGCCGTCGGCGGTGAACATGGCCTTGCTTTGCTGCAGCGTGCTCACGTACAGCGCGCGATCGCCCGCCATGTAGTCGGCGGGCAGCTGCGCCGCGATGTCCTGCGCGCTGTGCGTGGCGATGAAGCGCAGCGCCTTCACGAGCGCGTTGACCAGGCGCTGCACCTCGTCGCGATGGGTGGCGATCCACGGCGCCGACATGTACAGGCAGGCCGCCGGGTAGACGCCGCCCAGTTCGTTCGCGGCCTGGGCGGGGGTGCGCAGGTCCACCAGCAGGCGCGCCTCGCCCGACTTGAGCAGCCGCGACACGGTGGGCTCCGTCGTCATGCCCACATCGATGCGGCCCTCGCGCAAGGCCGCGGCGAACGCGTCGCCCGAGCCGACACCGGAGACCGTGACCTCGCCCTTGCGGATGCCTTGCTGCGCAAGCAGGTACTGCATCAACAGATGCGTCGACGAGCCCAGTCCGGTCACGCCCAGCGCGTGACCGCGGAAGTTGGCGGGCGTGCGGATCGAGTCGGCGTGGCGCGTTGCCACCACCACCGCCTCGCCCGGCGCCTGGCTGAACTGCACGACGGCCTGCACGAACTTGCCCTTGGCCTGCAGGTCGATCGTGTGGTCGTAGAAGCCGACAACGCCTTGCACGCTTCCGGTGAGCAGGCCGTCCTCGGCGTGGCCGCCGGATGTGTCGCTGAGCACCTGCACGTCCAGCCCCTGCTCCTTGAAATAGCCAAGGCGATCGGCGAGCGCGGCGGGCAGGTAGATCTGCTTCTCGATGCCGCCCACCATCAGCTGGATGGGCGCGGCTCGCGCGGACGAGACGCATGCGAGCGCGCACACGGCCGCGGCCAGCGCGCGCGTGAATGTCGAACGCAGTGTCGTCTTGTCGTTTTGCATGGCGTGGCGCCGATCGGTCGTGTCCGGGCCTGTCTCCGTCTCGAATACTACGAGTACGCAGGTGCCGTCGCACGCGTGGCGTGCGTGCCGTTGTATGGGCGACTACGTGATTTCCCTCAGCTAATTCTTTTGAAAGCTAACGGAAGGGTGGGGACTTGTAGCCTCGGCGGCAGACGGGTGGACGCGAAGTCGTCCGGGCCCGCAACCACGGAGACAGACCCTCATGCAAAACGTCATTTCGCGCCGCGCGGCGCTGCTCGCGGCAGCCGCTGCACTGGCCGGGACGGGCTCGCGGCCCGCCCTGGCACAGGGCGGCCCCATCGTCATCAAGTTCAGCCACGTCGTGGCGCCCGACACGCCCAAGGGCAACGGCGCACAGCGCTTCAAGGAACTCGCCGAGGAGCGCACCAAGGGGCGCGTGAAGGTGGAGGTCTACCCGAACAGCCAGCTCTACAAGGACAAGGAGGAGATGGAGGCGCTGCAGCTCGGATCGGTGCAGATGCTCGCCCCCTCGCTGGCCAAGTTCGGGCCGCTGGGCGTCAAGGAATTCGAGGTGTTCGACCTGCCGTTCCTGTTCAAGGACCAGGCCGCGTTCAAGGCCGTCACCGACGGCCCCGTCGGAGCGGAGCTGTTCCGCAAGCTGGAGCCCAAGGGCATCCGCGGCATGGCGTACTGGGACAACGGCTTCCACATCATGAGCGCCAACCGGCCGCTGCACGGCGTGGCGGACTTCAAGGGCCTGAAGATGCGCATCCAGAGCTCCAAGGTGCTCGATGCGCAGATGCGCGCGCTCGGGGCGATCCCGCAGGTGATGGCTTTCAGCGAGCTGTACCAGGCCTTGCAGTCGGGCGTCGTCGACGGCACCGAGGGCGTGCCGTCGAACTTCTACACCCAGAAGATCTACGAGGTGCAGAAGCACATGACGCTGTCGTACCACGGCCACCTGGCCTATGCCCTGATCGTCAACAAGAAGTTCTGGGACGGCCTGCCCGAGGACATCCGCACGATCCTCGACGGCTGCGTGAAGGACGCGACGACATATGCCAACGCGCTCGCGGCCACCGAGAACGCGATGGCGCTGGACAAGATCAAGGCGAGCGGCAAGACGACCGTCTACACGCCCACCGCCGCGGAGCTCAACGAGTGGAAACGGGCGCTGATGCCCGTCCACCAGGAGATGGCCTCGCGCATCGGCCAGGCCACGATCGACGTGGTCTACAAGGCCGCGGGCTTCACGGCCCCCAAGTGATTTCACGGATCTGGACTCCCTCGCCAGACGACAACCAGCCCCTGACATGGGGCGACAACCCTGGAGACATGACATGAAGAAGTTTGCAATGCGCGCGAGCGCGCTGGCCGTGCTCGCACTGTGCCAACCCGTTTTCGCGGGCGAGATCGACGACCTGAAGGCCGAGATCGCCGCGCAGAAGGCCGCCGAGGCGGCGCAGAAGGCGCGCCTCGATGCGCTGGAGCAGCGTCTCAACGCCGTACAGAGCCAGCAGCCCGCCGCGCCGGCCGCACCCGTGGTCAACAAGGCCCTGCTCACCGACCAGAACGGCGCGAAGATCGTCGACGCGCCCGCTGGCGTCTCGCTGTACGACAACGGCAACACCAGCCTGCACATGTACGGTCTGATCGAAGCGACCGGCAGCCATGCCAACCATCAGACCGCCGGTGGCGGATCTGCAACGGGCATGCAGGTGGCCTGGTTCAGCGGCAACCGCCTGGGCTTCGACGCCGACCACGCGCTGGCCATCGGCGACCAGATCGGCCTGCCGGGCCTGAAGGTGATCTCCAAGCTCGAGACCGAGTTCGAACTGCCCACCGGCGACATGGACACCTCCGACGTGTTCTTCAACCGCGACGCCTGGATGGGCCTCTACAGCGAGGATCTGGGCAAGGTCACGGTCGGCCGCCAGAACACGCTCACGCGCGACTTCACGGCCAACTGGGGCGACCCGTACGGCGGTGCCGATGTCTCGCTGAAGGAAGGCGGCTACTCCAACGTCAACAACTTCAAGCAGTTCATCTTCTATTCGGGCGGCGCCAACGGCACCCGCCTGAACAGCGCCATCGAGTGG
>FSZR01001736.1_pt1 | contig 13139 bp, 9 predicted proteins | sample 1638781 | NCBI WGS metagenome assembly FSZR01 (sample SAMEA3914813, study PRJEB12502) | metagenome | biome: forest; material: soil | place: Canada | collected 2011-07-07 | depth 0.3 m | reverse complement strand
CGGCATCACGGTGCCGGTGCTGATCATGACGGCGCGCGACGCGCTGCAGGATCGCCTCAAGGGCTTCAACAGCGGCGCCGACGACTACCTGATCAAGCCCTTCGACATCCCCGAGCTGCTCGTGCGCTTGCGCGCGATCGTGCGCCGCAGCGGCGGCGCGGCCGACGCCGAGTCGCAGTGGACGCTGCGCGACCTGGTCGTCGAGGAGCGCCGCATGCAGGTCTCGCGCGCGGGCGCGCCCGTGACGCTCTCGCGCACGGAATTCACGCTGCTGCTCACGCTGATGAAGCAGTCCGACCGCGTGCTCACGCGCGTGGAGCTCGAGCGCCGTGCCCTGCCCTTCAGCGAGGGACAGACGCTGGACGTGCACATCTCCAACCTGCGCAAGAAGATCGGCGACGGCTACATCCGCACGGTGCGCGGCGTGGGCTACATGGTGCAGCGTGACGCCGCGTAGTCCGCGCCAGTCCTCGCTGTTCCGCCGGCTGATGCTGGGGTTCAGTGCCGTCATCCTGGCGGTGGCCGTGGGCGGCATGAGCTACGTGATCAACGATGCCAAGGCCACGCAGCGCGCGCGCACGGCCGCCGAGAACCACGCCCACGCCACCGAGTTGCTGCTGCACCTGGAACGGGTGGCCGGCGACGACGCGGCCATCGCCGGGTCGGCCACGGCGATCGAGCAAGTTCGCCGCGAGATGTTCCGCGAGCTGGACTACCACTCGCAGGTACGGGTGCGGGTATGGAAGGGGGAACGTCTCCTCTACAACTCGCGGCCCGACCTGCCCGACGCCCTGCCGCAGGTGGGAAGCCCCGAGGCGCGCCAGGTCAACGCCTGGGTGCGCAGCGTGGGGCGCGATGCGGCCACCGGCCTCATGGTGGAGCGCATGCACGAAGTCGACGACAAGTGGATGCTGTCCATGTCGGGCATCACCTTCCTGCAGAAGTCCACGGTGTTCAGCCTGCCGCTGCTGCTCGTTCCGGCATGGCTGATCGTGGGCATCGGCCTGCGCCCGCTGCGCTCCATCGCGCAGGCCATCGAGCAGCGCTCCGACGCCGACCTGACGCCGCTGGCCGACTCGAAGTACCGCGAGCTCTCGCCGCTGGTCAGCGCCATCAACCACCTGATGGCGCGGCTGCGCCAGCGCGTGGAGCACGAGCGCGAGTTCCTCACCGACGCGGCGCACGAGCTGAAGACGCCGCTGGCCGCGATCCAGCTCAACGCCCACCTGCTGCAGAACCCCACGGCCACCAGCGGGGCGCAGCGCCACGCGGAGGTCAGCGCGGGCCTGCGCGAAGGCGTCGCGCGCGCCACCCACCTGGTGCACCAGTTGCTCGCGCTGGAACGTGCGCGCGCCGAGCCCGATGCCGCCCCGCCGCCGTCGACGGCGCTCGACGCCGTGGTGCGCGACCGCCTCGCGATGGCCGCACCGCTGGCCCTGCAGCGCGACATCGACATCGAGTTCCACGCCGACGCCGACTGCGTGCGTCCCGTGCACCTCGAGAGCATGGCCGCGTTGCTGGACAACCTGATCAGCAACGCGATCAAGTACACGCCGGCCTCCGGGCGCATCCAGGTGCGCCTGCAGTGCCTGGCGCCGCAGCCCGGCTGCCGCCTGACGATCGCCGACGAGGGCCCCGGCATCGCACCGCACCTGCGCCAGAAGGTGTTCGAACGCTTCTACCGCATCCCGGGCCAGGAGGCCACGGGCAGCGGCCTGGGGCTGGCCATCGCGGAGCGCGCCGCGCTGCGCAACGAGGCCCGGATCTCTCTGTCGGAAGGCCCGGACGGGCTCGGGCTCGTGGCGACGGTGGACTTCCTGGCCGAGGCGTAGCTCAGCGCGCGGCCTGTCCCAGCCACGCGCGCAGGCGCCGCACGCCCTCGGCCAGCCGCGCCGTGTCCTTCGTCGCGAAGCACCAGCGCAACCAGCCGCGCGCCTCCGGCGCGAAGGCCGCGCCCGGGGCGAGGCCCAGCCCGGCCTCGACGACCAGCCGCTTCGCCACGTCCAGCGAGTCGTCGAAGCCGTCGAGCTTGAAGAACGCGTACATGCCGCCGCGCGGCACGGCCACCTGCAGGCCGGGGATGGCGGCCAGCAGCGGCACCAGCGTGTCGCGGCAGGCCTTGAGGTGCGCGACGATCGCCGGCGTGATCTCGTCGCGGTGGGCCAGCGCGGCGAGCGCGGCGCGCTGCGTGAACACGCTGGCGCACGAGGTGTTGAACTCGATCAGCTTGCCCAGCGCATCGGTGAGCGTTGGCGGCACCACGAGCCAGCCCAGGCGCCAGCCGGTCATCAGGAAGCTCTTGGAGAAGCTGTGCGCCACGACCAGGCGGTCGTCGGGCGCGGCCACGTCCAGGAAGCTCGGCGCGCAGCCGCGCTCGGTGGGTTCGAAGTACAGGCGCTCGTAGACCTCGTCGGCCAGGAGCCAGGTGCCGGTCGAGCGGCAATGGTCGAGGATGCGCTGCTGCTCGGCACGCGTGAGCGTCCAGCCGGTCGGGTTGCTGGGTGCGTTGACCACCAGCATCCTCGTGTGGGGCGTGACCGCGGCGAGCAGCTTGCCCATGTCCAGCGTCCAGGCGCCGGCGACCGGCTCCAGCGCGACGCTGCGCACCGTGGCGCCCATGATCGCGGGCTGGGCCAGCAGGTTGGGCCACACGGGCGTCACGACCACGACCTCGTCGCCCGCGTCGACCAGCGCTTGCGCCGCGAGCATCAGCCCGCTGACGCCGCCCGAGGTGACGACGACGCGCCCGGCGTCGACCGGCGGATGCAGGCCGGACATGTAGCGTGCCAGGTCTTCGCGCAGCTCCGGCAGGCCCAGGTTCTGCGCGTAGAAGGTCTCGCCGCGCTCCAGCGACGCGATGGCGGCGCGGCGGATCACGTCGGGCGTCACCTCGTCGCTCTCGCCGAACCAGAACGCGAGCACGTCGGGTCGGCCCATGCCGGCGTTGGCGATCTCGCGGATGAGCGAGCCCTGGAGTCGTTCGATGGCCTGGCGCATGCAGGCGATTGTGCGGCCTCCGCCGCTCGGCCGCCCGGCGCCGGCGCCTTCGCCCCGCGTGGGGCGTGCCGCGTCAGGCGCCGAAGCCGATGAAGCCCAACGTGCGCGCCCGCGTGACGGCGTGCTTGCGCGAACCCGCATCGAGCTTGTTGAACAGGTTCTTGAGATGCCACTTCACGGTCTCGTCGCTGACCGCGATCGACTTGGCGATCTCCTTGTTGGAGTAGTCGCGCGCCAGCAATTGCAGGATGCTCTGCTCCTTGGGCGTCAGCGTGCGCGAGCCCTGGCGCCGCTGGCGCTCGTCGCCGCCATCGGGCGCGGCGGCGGACGCGCCCGCGCCGCCGGCGGGCGCATCGGCCGGCGCGCCGCGCCCGCGCAGGCGCACCAGCGCCAGCGGGTAGTTCATCTTCTGGACGGCCTCCTTCTCGTTGGCCTCCAGTGCCTGGCGCGCGTAGTCGTAGGCACGCTCGTGGTCGCCGGCCTCGGCCCAGCGTTCGGCCAGGAAGGTGAACAGGCGCGCCGGCGCCTTCCATCCGGCCACGCGCCGGCCCTCGACCAGGGCGGCCTCGGCGTAGTGCAGGGCCGCGCCAGGCAACGTCATGCCCGCCGGCGCGGGCAGGTCGAAGCGGTGGTGGGCGTCGGCGAGCACGTCGGTGACGCCCACATGCAGCGAATGCAGGTCGTTCTCGACGATCAGGGCACGCGCCTCGGCCAACGCCGCCACCGCCTCGTTCGGGCGGTTCGCGGCCACCAGCCCGCGCGCCTGGAAGATGAGGTTGAGGGCCAGCGTGTTCGTGAAGCCCGTCTCGCGGTGCAGCGCGATCGCCCGGCTCATGGGCTCCAGCGACTCCTCGGCGCGGCCCATCGCCCGCAGCGTCTCGGCCAGCGACGCGCAGGCGATGCCCAGGTGCAGGCCGGGTGCGCCGATGGACAACGCCACGATCGCGTCGACCAGGATGGCGCGGCTCTCCTCGAACGCGCCCAGGGTCTGCATCAGCTCGCCCACGCGCGTGTTGGCGGTGCCGATCAGCGTGGGCCAGCCGGTGGCGGCGGCGCGCGCGGCGGCGCTCTCGAAATGCTCGGCCGCCAGGTCGAGGTCGCCCAGGCCCCGCGTGGACGCGCCCGCGTTGATCGTCGCGATGATCTCGAGGCGAACCATGCCCACCTCGCGCGCGAGCGCCGCGGCCTGGCGGTACAGCTGCGCCGACTCCGCCGGATCGCGGAACGACAGCGCCAGGCCGCGCGACGCGCACCACAACGCGTTCCAGCCCATCGTCGCCTCGGGCCAGGCGTCGCCGGGCGCCTGCAGGCCGACGCCGTGGTCCACCCCGGACTGCGCGTAGCCGCGCTCGTAGCTGAGCCAGACCTGCGCGATCGCCAGCCGGTCGGGCGCGCCGGCAGCCTCGAAGCACACGATCGCGTTCTCGTGGGCGGCCATCTCGCGCGCGCGCTGGACGCGCAACTTGGAGAGCACCGCCTCCACCAGCCAGGCGTCGCCTTCGGCGCGCGGGTCGGCGCGCAGGTCGACATGCCGGCGCGCCTCTGCCAGCCAGCGCTCGGCGACCTCGAAGTCGCACAACAGCGCCGACGCCTCGCAGGCGGCGAGCGCGGCGCGCGCTCGCGCTGCGTCGGCCGGCGGCTCGCCTTCCGGCGCCGCCGCGAGCAGCGCGACCACACCTTCGACCAGGCGCAAGGCGCGCGCGCTGTCACGCTGGCGCAGGTGCCATGCGAGCGCCACGGTCGCGGCCAGCACGTCGTCGCCCCAGGGGCGCGTCAACACCTCTTCGAGAGACGCAAGCTCGGCCTCGGCCGCGAAGAACTTCATCGTCTCGATTGTAGGTGTCCGGTCGAGCAGCAGAGGGCCATCAAGCAGTGGAACGCCCGCCAGTTCCGCCACGTCCGCAGGCCCGCCGCCCGGACGAAGGGCGCCCTCGACTATTGCCGGGAGGATGCCGGCGATCCACGGTCGTATGCAATCATGGCAACCTTCACGGAAGGTTTCGCCTTGGATTCCCTCTCCGCCGCCATCGGCCAAGGGTTCACCGCCACCGCCATCGTGGCCGTGTTCCTGGCCATGCTTTCGGGCGTCTATGCGTTCGTCTGGTTCCGCGACCGCGACCCGGGAATGGGCTGGTTCGCATGCACCTGGGCGCTCGGGGCCACATGGTTCGCGACGTCGCCCTGGCAGCACAACGACGGTGCCTATGTGGTGCTCAGCGCATGGATGTTCGTGCTCTTCGCGCTGTTCTTCACCCTCAGCATCGGCCTGGTCGACTATCTCGCCGTCGAACCGCCGATGCGCCGACGGCTGCTCTGGATCGTCCTGGCCGCGGGCGCGCTCTATTGGATCGCGCCGCTGTGCATCCTCGCATTCGACCTGCAGATGCGCCGTTCGCTGAGCAACCTGCCGCTCGGTTTCTGGTACGGCGCGCTGGGCGGCGTGGCGTTCTGGGCCGGCCGGCGCGAACCCGGCGCCGGGCATCAGTTCGTCGCGTTGACGCTGTGGTCGGTGCCGGTGCTCACGGTCCTCGTGGCCGCCCTGCACGTCGAAGCGCCGGTGCTGCGCTTCTACGGCGCGATCCCGCTGCTGCTTCTGGCGTTGACGCTGCTCACCGCCACGCTGCTGCGACGTCGGCGCGCGCTGGAGGCGGAGGTGGAGCGGCGTGCGGCCGCCGAGACCGCGATCACGCGGCTCAACGCCGAACTGGCAGCGAGGGTCGACAGCCTGGTGGCGGAGCGTACCGCCGTGTTGTCCACGGCCATGCAGGCCGCCGAGGCGGCCAACGAGGCCAAGAGCTCGTTCCTGGCCAACATGAGCCACGAGATCCGCACGCCGATGAACGCCATCATGGGCATGACCGACCTGGCGCTGCGCAGCCCCGACCTGCCGCCGCGCGTGTCGGCGTACCTGGGCCGCATCGGCGGCGCGGCCGAGTCGCTGCTCAACATCATCAACGACATCCTCGACTTCTCGAAGATCGAATCGGGCAAGCTGGACATCCAGGTCGGCGAGTTCGCGCTCCAGGAGGTGATGGACAAGGTCACCGCGCTGGTCGCCCAGAACGCCAGTCGCAAGGGGCTCGAGTTCCTGCTGTCCACCGCGCCGGGCGTGCCGCGGCGCCTGCTGGGCGACCCGTTGCGCCTGGGCCAGGTGCTGCTGAACCTGTGCAGCAACGCGATCAAGTTCACCGAGCAAGGCGAGATCGTGGTGGTGACGATCAAGGCCGAACCCGCCGGTGCCGACAGCACGCGCTTGCGCTTCACGGTGCGCGACACCGGCATCGGCATGGACGCCGAGCAGCTGGGCCGCCTGTTCCAGCCCTTCGACCAGCTCGACGCCTCGATCACGCGCAAGTACGGCGGCACCGGCCTGGGACTGGCGATCAGCAAGCAGCTGGTGGGCATGATGGGCGGCGAGATCGGCGTGCGCAGCACGCCCGGTCGCGGCAGCGAGTTCTTCTTCACGCTGCCGTTCGGCGTCACGGCCGATGCCACGCCCGCCGACGCCGGGCCCGACTGGTCGCGCCTGAACGTGCTGGCTGTCGACGACAGTGCCAACGCGCGCGAGATCCACGCCGGCCTGCTGGCGGGCCTGGGCTGCCGCCACGCCGAGGCCGACGGCACGGAGACGGCGCTGCGGGCGCTGTCCGAGGCCGCGGCCGCCGGCACGCCGTACGACCTCGTGCTGATCGACTGGAAGATGCCCGAGGCCGACGGCTTCGAGCTGGCGCGCCGCATCCGCGAGACGTCCGCGCCAACCGCGCTGCCCAAGCTGGTGCTGGTCACGGCCTACGGCGACGAGTCGGTGGCGCAACGCGCGCTGGCCGAGCAGTTCGACAGCTACCTGGCCAAGCCGGTGGGCACGCCCGCGCTGCACGCCGCGCTGGCGGCCGCGTTCGGCAAGACCCCGGCCGCGGCGCTGCCCGGCGGCGTGCTCCCCGGCGGCCCTGCGCGCAGCGGGGCGCCCCGGCTCAAGGGCCGCCGGCTGCTGCTGGTGGACGACAACGAGCTCAATCGCATCGTCGCCGTCGACCTGCTGGCCGGCGTCGCCGGCGCGCAGGTGGTGGAGGCGCACAACGGGCGCGAGGCGCTGCAGCGCCTGGGCGTCGACCTGCCGGGTGCGACGCCGTCCAGCGCCGGGTACGACCTGGTGCTGATGGACGTTCAGATGCCCGAGATGGACGGCCTGGAGGCGACGCGCCGCATCCGCGCCGAGCCCGCGCTGGCCGGCCTGCCGGTGCTGGGCATGACGGCCCACGCGCTGGCGCGCGACAAGGCACAGTGCCTGGACGCGGGCATGAACGAGGTGGTGGTCAAGCCGTTCGAGCCCGAGGCGCTGTTCGCCGAGATCGCCCGCTGGCTGCCCGCGGCGCCCGCCACGGCCTCAGCCGACGCGGTGAACGGCGTCGGCGACGGCGCCGCGGCCGTGTCGTTCGAACTGGGGCTGAGCCGCTGCCTGAGCCGCCACGATCTCTACCTGCGCGTGGTGCGGCGCTTTCTCGACACGCGCCGCGACGACGTCGACCAGCTGCGCGACGCGCTGGGGCGCGGCGACGACGCGGCCATCTCCTACCTTGCGCACAGCACGATCTCCACGGCCGGCACCATCGGCGCGACGCAGCTGTCGGAGATCGCCGCCCGCCTCCAGGCGAGCGTGCGTACCGGCACGCGCGCCGGGTTGCCCGCCTTGATCGAGGCGTTCGCCGCGGCGCACGGACGCGTGGTCGACGAGCTCGCCGCGTTCATCGCCACGCGCTAAAGAACCTGTGAACGATTCCGACACGCCCGCGCGTCTCACCAAAACGCGCCCGCTCGGACGCGCCGGACTCATTTACAGGTTCTGGCCGCGGCCTTCAGCCACTCGAACACGCGGTCGGCCATCGCCGTGCGCGGCGTGAGCCGGCTGCGCATCGCCCACAGGGGCGGCCGCGGGCTGGCGGGCACCTGCGCGAGATGCACGCAGCGGCCGCCGGCGAGCGCATCGGCGGCCAGCACCTGCGAGACGTAGGCGATGCCCGCGCCGCGTTCGGCGGCGTCGAGCAGCAGGCGCTCGTCCTGGATCGTCGCGGCGCGCCGGCGCGGCGACTTCGGCGCGGCCGCCGGCACCACGCCGCCCCACTCGGGCGCGCTCTCGAGGAACAGCAGCGGCGCCTTGTCCAGCAGCTTCGGGAACGCGACGCCGCGCAGCTTCTCCGCCAGGCGCGCGTCGCACACGGCGATCGAGCGATCCTGCAGCAGCGGCACGCACTCGATGTCGGGCCCTTGCAGCGGCTTGCGCGACACGATCAGGTCGACGTCGATGCGGTCGATGGCCGAGACGTCGTGCTCGGCCATCAGCCACACCTCGAGGCCGCCATGCGCCGCGCGCAAGGCATCCAGCCGCGGCATGAGCCAGCCGTGCGCGAAGTCGGGCGCGCAGGCGAGCAGCAGCGACTGCTTGTTGCGGTAGGGCTCGATGCGGTCGAAGCCGGCGCGCAGGCGCTGCAGGGTATCGACGGCCGTCTCCATGAGCAGTTCGCCGGCACCGGTCAGGCGCACACCGTGGCCCTGGCGGATGAACAGGCGCTGGCCCACGTGCGCCTCGAGCTTGAGCACGCGCTGGCTCACGGCCGACTGCGTCAGGTCGAGCTCGTCCGCCGCGGCCGACATGCTGCCCAGCCGCCCCGTCGCCTCGAAGGCGACCAGCCCTGAAAACGGCAGTTCTCGCCGGGCCGCGTTATCAGAAATATTCATATCTCTTCGGATCGGGCTAATGGGCGGCGCGGCGCGCTTTTGAGAGCATGAAGGCCTGGATTCAACGAGACTTTCCCATGACAGAAGCCATTCGCGACACCGATCATGCCATCCACCGGGCCAGCCACCTGGGCTACGAGAGCGAGAACACCTATTCGGGCGTCTTGTCCTTCATGCGTCGGCGCTACACCCGCGACCTGGCCGGCGTGGACGTCGCCGTGACCGGCTTCCCGCTCGACCTGGCCACCACCTTCCGCACCGGGGCGCGCCTGGGCCCGGCGGCGATCCGCGCCGCCACCGCGCAGTTGAACGAGAAGATCCACCCGTGGGGCTTCGGCCCGTGCGACCACCTGGCGGTCGTCGACTACGGCGACTGCCCGCTCGACAACCATCGCCCGCACACGATCGTGGACAGCATCACGGCGCACACCCGCCGCATCATCGCGGGCGGCACGACGATGCTGGGGCTGGGCGGCGATCATTTCATCACTTACCCGATCCTGAAGGCGCAGGTGGAAAAGCACGGCAGCCCGCTGTCGCTGATCCACTTCGACGCCCACTGCGACACCTGGGCCGACGATGCGCCCGACTCGCTCAACCACGGCACGATGTTCTACAAGGCGATCAAGGAAGGCCTCATCGACCCGAAGCGCTCGGTGCAGGTGGGCATTCGCACGTGGAACGACGACTTCATGGGCATGAACGTCCTTGGCGCCGACTGGGTGCACGCCAACGGCACGAAGGCCACCGTCGAGCGCATCCTCGACATCGTGGGCACCCACGCGAGCTACCTCACCTTCGACATCGACTGCCTCGACCCGGCCTTCGCGCCCGGCACCGGCACGCCGGTGGCCGGCGGCCTGAGCAGCGCGCAGGCCTTCGCGATCCTGCGCGGCCTGGTGCCGGTCAAGCTGGTGGGCATGGACGTGGTGGAGGTCGCGCCCTCGTACGACCACGCCGAGATCACCGCCATCGCCGCCGCCCACGTCGCCGCCGAGATGCTTTGCGTGCTCGCCGCACAACGCCGCTGACCCGTCCCCACCAGGAGCCCGCCATGTCCACACGCCGTTCCACCCTGGCCCTGCTGTGCGCGGTTCTGCTGTCGTGCGCCAGCGCAAGCTTCGCCGCCGAAGACAAGGTCCTCAACATCGCGAACTGGGCCGAGTACATCGGCGAGGACACGGTGCACCGCTTCGAGAAGGAGACGGGCATCCAGGTGCGCTACGACCTGTTCGACTCCAACGAAGTGCTGCTCGCCAAGATGATCGCCGGGCGCACCGGCTACGACATCGTCGTGCCGTCGTCGGACTTCGCGCACATGATGCTGGAGGGCGGCGTCATCCAGAAGCTCGATCGCAGCAAGCTCACGCACTGGGGCAACCTGAGCCCGCAGGTGATGGCCCTCATGAGCAAGCTCGATCCCGGCAACCAGTACATGGTGCCGTGGCTGGGCAGCACGGTCAGCGTGGGCTACAACCTCGACAAGGTCAAGGCCGCGCTCGGCGCCGAGCCGATTCCCGCCAATCCGTTCGAGTTGGTGTTCAACCCGAAATACGCGGACAGGCTCAAGTCCTGCGGCATCTCGATGATCGACAGCGCCGCCGACCTGTTCCCGTCGGCGCTGATGTACGTGGGCAAGAAGGGCTACAGCAACGATTCGAGCGACTACAACGCCGCCGCCGCGATGCTGGCGCAGGTGCGCAAGGACGTCGGCCTGTTCAGCTACAACGGCTACATCGACGACCTGGCCTCCGGCCAGATCTGCGTGGCGCTCGGCTACGGCGGCGACTTCAACAATGCCGAGCGCCGCGCCGAGGCCGCCGGCAACGGCGTGCACATCGTCGCCCCGCTGCCGCCCGGCGGCGTGCAGTTCGGCTTCGAGTCGATGGTCATCCCCGCCGACGCGCCGCACCCGCAGAACGCGCTGCTGTGGATGGACTACATCCTGCGCCCCGAGGTGCAGGCAGCGATCACCAACAAGGTGATGTTCACCAGCCCCAACCTGGCCGCGCGCGCCTTCGTGCACGCCGACGTGCTGGCCAACGTCATCGCCTTCCCGCCCGACGACTACCTCGCGCACCGCGTGCAGTTCTACGAAGTGCGCACGCGCGACACGCGACGCACCATGACCCGGCTCTACACGAAGTTCAAGTCCGGCGTGTAGGGCGGCCGCGGCACCGGGTCAGGCCGCGGTGAACGGCAGCGTGAGGTACAGGCTGCCCAGCGCGGTGAGCGTTCCGGGGCTGGCGCCCAGCAGGCTCGTGAAGTGCACGTCGCTGTTCCAGCGGCCCGTGAACCACGCGTAGCGGAAGACGTCGGCGCGGGCTTCGCACGTCTTGACCATGTCGGTCATCTGGGCCTGCTGCTTCGCCACCGTGTCGATCGCGGCGGTGCCGTCGCCGGTGTGCCAGTTGGCCATCTCGGTGACCCAGAACGGCTTGCCGTACTTCGCCAGTCGATCGAGCTGGTCGGCCAGCCCGTAGTCGTACCAGTGGAACGCCAGGTAGTCGATCTGCGGGCTGCGGCCGCCGTTGGCCGCCTGGTAGGCGGCGATGAACGCGTCCATCCACACCACCGGATCGCTGAAGCCGGGCATCGTGCCCCAGGTGATGGCGGGGCCGACGATCTTCGCGCCCGTGGCGGCGGCCACCGCCTCGTAACCGGGCCACGCGGCGGCAGCCTGGGTCGGCGTGAGGTTGGCCTGGGCTACCAGGTTGGGCTCGTTGAGCACCAGCAGATACTTGATGGCGTTGGCCTCGATGTAGGCCGTGACCGAGGGCGCGTCGTAGCTGGCGTTCCAGAGCATCGGGACAAAGTCCATCGCGGCCTGCGCCGCCGCGTTGGCCGGCAATGCGTTGTCGGGATGGGCGCCCCAGTCGTACCACCAGCTCACGCCGGCCGACACCGCCTGCAGGTCGGCCAGGGTCGCGAAGTTGTATGCCACGCCGCGCTTGGCGCTCTTGGCCGGCGGCGGCGCCGGGATGGGTTGCGGCGGCGACGGCGACGGCGACGGCGGCGCGGGCGAGCCACCGCCGCCGCAGGACACGAGCGCGAAGCTCGCGGCCAGCAGCAGCATGCGGCGCCGGGCGTCGAGTTCGTGCGCCTGATCGTCGTTCATCGCGACACCACCATGTGGATCACCTTGGGCCCGGAGCCGGGACGCCCCAACGACGTCCGTTCATATTCTGTCAAGGATTCGCAAATCGCGTGCCAAGAGTCGCGTCGCCGTTGTCATGGTCGTATCCAGATGAAAGGGCGCCGGGCGTCGTCGCGTGGAACCGGTTCCTGTGCACGCGGTTCGTGCGGATGGCGCTGGCAGGAACCGACCAGAATTGTCACTCCAGGAGGTGACGATTCCGGTCACTTTCGACCCGGCACCGACACGTCGCGTTCGCCGCCGCCGCGGCGTTGCAAAATGCCGGTTGCGAATCAAGGAGACGCCATGTCCACCGTCAGGATCACCCCCACCATCGCTTGCGGCAACGACGCCCCGTTCGTGCTGTTCGGCGGCATCAACGTGCTCGAGTCGAAAGACCTCGCGCTGCGCGCGGCCGAGGCGTACGTGCGGGTCACGACGAAGCTGGGCATCCCCTACGTCTTCAAGGGCAGCTTCGACAAGGCCAACCGCTCGTCGATCCACTCCTATCGCGGCCCGGGCCTCGAGGAGGGGCTGAAGATCCTGGAGGCGGTCAAGACCACCTTCGGCGTGCCGCTGATCACCGACGTCCACGAGCCGCACCAGTGCGCCGCCGTGGCCGAGGTGGTGGACGTGCTGCAGCTGCCCGCCTTCCTCGCGCGCCAGACCGATCTGGTGGTGGCGCTCGCCAGGACCGGCCGCATCATCAACATCAAGAAGCCGCAGTTCCTGAGCCCGTCGCAGATGGCAAACATCTGCGAGAAGTTCCGCGAGGCCGGCAACGACCAGCTGATCCTGTGCGAGCGCGGCTCCAGCTTCGGCTACGACAACCTGGTGGTCGACATGCTGGGCTTCTCCGTGATGAAGAAGACCACCGGCAACGCCCCGGTGATCTTCGACGTCACGCACTCGCTGCAGCAACGCGCCTCCGGCGCCGCCGCATCGGGCGGGCGGCGCGAGCAGGTGGTAGAGCTCGCGCGGTCGGGGCTGGCGCTCGGGCTGGCCGGGCTTTTCCTCGAGGCGCATCCGGATCCGGACAAGGCCTTGTGCGATGGGCCCAGCGCGCTGCCGCTGGACAAGCTGGAGCCGTTCCTGGCGCAGATGAAGGCGGTCGACGATCTGGTGAAGTCGTTTCCTGCTTTGGACATTCGCGGCTGACACAGGGCAGGGGTCAGGCACACCCTCGCGCCGCGCAGCGGCGTGAGGCCGTGCCTGACCCCGATCGAGCGCTGCTGCAGGGGATCGGGGTCAGGCCCGGCCACCGATCGCTGCG
>FSZR01001672.1_pt1 | contig 13142 bp, 13 predicted proteins | sample 1638781 | NCBI WGS metagenome assembly FSZR01 (sample SAMEA3914813, study PRJEB12502) | metagenome | biome: forest; material: soil | place: Canada | collected 2011-07-07 | depth 0.3 m | reverse complement strand
GCTGGTGGGCAGGATCGCGTAGTCCTTCTTCGCCGGGCCCAGCTTGGCGTAGTCGTTGACCAGCGAGGCCTCGTCGTTGACATAGCCCGCGCCCTTGCCCTGCTGCAGCGCGAGGAAGGCCTGCTGCGTGGTCTCGAACGTGACGACGTCGACGCCCGGCACCGCCTTGCGGATGTTGGGCTCCTGCGTGCCGCCCTTGACGGTCAGCACCTTCCTGCCCGCCAGCTGCGCGATGTCGGCGATGCCGCTGCTCTTCTTGACCAGCACCTTCTGGCCGGTGACGAAGGTGGTCAGCGAGAAGTCGACCTGCGACTCGCGCTCCTTGTTGTGCGTCAGCGAGGCGGCGAGCACGTCGACGCGCCCCTGCTGCAGCTCGGGGATGCGCGCCGCGACGGCCAGCTGCTTGAACACCGGCTTGACGCCCAGCTTCGCCGCGATCGCCTTGCCGATGTCCACCTCGTAGCCGACGATCTCCCGCGAGGCCGGGTCGACGAAGCTGTTGGGCTCGTCGGTCCCGAGCACGCCGAAGACGATCTCGCCCTTCTTCCTGATGTCGGCGAGCTGGTCGGCGTGCGCCGTCGTGACGAGGAACACGGCCGCCAGGGCGGAGGCGACGAGGGTGCGCAGACGGATGAGCATGGCAGGGGGTCGCGTGCTGTTGGAATGGAAGCAAGGGTAGGCCAGCATTCGCCGCCGAGGAAGCGACGCTTGCGCATATCCATCAACGCGACCGGGCCACGCCGGCAGCCGCCAGGCTCAGTCCTGCACCCACTTCAGGCCGCGGAAGCGCCAGCCGCCCAGGCCGCCGCGGCGGCCGGACTCGTCCAGGTCGCCCTCGAAGCCTTCCAGCACGTTGAACGCCTGCGTGAAGCCGATGCGCGACGCCGCCTCGGCCGCCAGCGCCGAGCGCTTGCCGCTGCGGCACAGCAGCAGGATGACGTCGTCCTTGCCGACCTTGGCCTCGAGCTCGCGCAGGAAGCGCGGGTTGCGCGTCAGAGCGGTGCCGGTGGCCCAGGGCACGTGCACGCTGTCGACCACGTAGCCGACGAACTTGCGCTCCTCGTGCGAGCGCACGTCCACGAGGACGGCGCGGTCGGCCTGCACCATGGCCCAGGCGTCGATGGGCGAGATGCTGCCCGCGTAGGGCTTGTTGTCCACCCGCGCGGCCTGGCGGGCGCGTTCGAGGATGAGGTCTTCCGCCGTTTCGGCGAGCAATGCGGACATGGTGTTCTCCAGGGCGCGCCGGCCTCAATGCCGATGCGACGCCACAGCTTAAGCCCGGTTGACAGCGGGAGAAACGAAGGTTTGCGCGATTGGTTAGGCGACCGGCGTCCGAGCGCCGACCACCGACCTAGGGGTCGCCCGCATGTCCGGCCCGCCGGCACGGCTGCGTATTGGCTGGTGGACCCCGTTTCCTCCGCAGCCCGGCCGCCGGCCGGCGCCCCCCTTCTCGTCCCACCGAAAGAGTCGTCCCATGAGCAAGCTGAATCCCGCCGGGCTGCGCGCCGCCGCCCTCTCCGTGCTGGCCGTCGCGGCCGCGCTCGCGCTGGCCCCCGCGCGCGGGCTCGCCGCGGACGCGCCCGTGTCCGATCCGCGCATCGTCGACCTGGGCGCCGCCGTCCCGGGCCAGGTGCACACCCTCAACCTCACGCTGGCGCTGCGCAACGGCGCGGCGCTCGAGACCTTGGTGGCGGCCCTGGCCAACCCGAAGAGCGCGAGCTACCGCCAGTTCATCACCCCCGCCCAGTTCGCCGCCAGCTACGGCCAGACGCCGCAGGCCGTCGCGCAGGCCGTCGCGTTCCTGAAGGCCCAGGGCTTCACCGTCAACCGCGTCAGCCCCAACAACCTGCTCGTCAACATCACCGGCACCAACGCCCAGCTGGCGGCGACCTTCGGCACCTCGATGCACGCCTACGCGCTGGGCGACGAGACCTGGACCGCGCCCGCCTCCGCGGTCGTCCTGCCCGCCGCGCTGGCCGGCATCGCCACCGGCCTGGACAGCCTCAGCACCCGCGCCGCCTGGCGCACGCACGGCGCCGCCGTGCCCGACGCCGGCGCGCTGGCCAACGACCTGCCGGGCCTGGTCCGCGCGTCCGCCACGCTGCCCGCCAGCGGACCGGGCGCCTACACCGTGCGCGACCTGGCCACGCAGTACGACGCGGGCCCGGTCTACGCGAAGGGCTTGACCGGCGCCGGTCGCACCCTGGGCATCCTGACGCTGGCGGGCTACCAGCAGGCCGACGCGTTCGCCTACTGGAACGCGCTGGGCCTCGCGACCGATCCCGCCCGCATCACCGACATCCCCGTGGACGGCGGCCCGCCGCGCCAGTCGGCGACCTCGACCGCCGTCATGGAGACGACGCTGGACGTGCAGCAGGCCGGCGGCGTCGCCCCGGGGGCGGCGATCCGCGTCTACCTCGCGCCCAACTCGATGAGCGGCCTGCTGGACGTGTTCAGCACCGCGATCAACGAGAACCGCGCCGACGTGATCTCCACCAGCTGGGGCCTCGGCGAGAACTACGTCTCCGCCGTCTACCGCAACGCGTTCCACAACCTGTTCCTGCAGGCGGCGTCGCAGGGGGTGCCGCTGATCGCCGCCTCCGGCGACAACGGCGCGTTCGACCTCGCCGCCGCCTACCCGTTCCCGGACTGCACGACGCTGCTGGCCGTGGACTTCCCCGCCGCCGACCCGCTGGTGCTCGCGGCGGGCGGCACCACGCTGCCCTACTCGGTGCAGCACCAGTACGGCACGATCACGGTGCCCGCCGAGCGGCCCTGGGGCTGGGACTACCTGCGCAGCTACATCGTGGGCAACTACGGCAGCGCCCTCTACTACGCCGACTACTACACGGTCGGCGGCGGGGGCGGGGTGAGCGTCGACTACGCGGTGCCCACGTTCCAGGCCGGCCTCGCGGGCGTCGCCACCTCGGCGCCGGCGCAGACGCTGCTCTGCAGCGCCGCGTTCCTCTACGGCGCGGGCACCGGCTACGGCGTGGTCACCAGCCTGCCCGCCGCGTACGCCGGGCGCAACCTCCCCGACGTCTCGCTGGACGCCGATCCGTTCACCGGCTATTCGATCTACCTGAACGGCCAATGGGTCACCGGCCACGGCGGCACCAGCTTCGTCGCGCCCCAGCTCAACGGGATCCTGACGCTGATCTCGTCCGGCCTGTCCGGCAACGGCCGCCTCGGCGCCATCAACCCGCAGCTGTACGCGCTGTTCAGGACCCAGGGCTACGCCGCCGGCTCGCCGTTCCGGCCGATCACCACTGGCGACAACGAGTACTACAAGGCCGCTGCCCGCTTCAACCCGGCCACCGGCCTGGGCACGCTGGACATCGGCGCGCTCGCCACCGCCCTGGGCGTGCAGTGAGCCGTCCCCTCCCCTCCATCCACCGAGACCACACCATGACCCTCCTCAAGTCCCTCGTCGCCGCCGGCGCCCTCGCCTTCGCGGCCGTCGGCGCCGCCCACGCGGATACCCGCGGCACCTGGCTGCTGCTGGACGACAGCCCCCCCGGCGTCTTCGTCGACACCTGGTCGTTCGACAGCACGAGCTTCGACGCCCTGCCGCCCGGCACGTCGTTCCAGGACTACTTCATCTTCAACCCGCCGACGGACGAGGACGTCACCATCAGCGTGACCGGCGACGGCGTGACCCTCGACCACTTCACCCTGCGCATCTACACCGACTTCTCCGTCGTCGCCACGCAGGCCGCGGCCGGTCCCGGCGCGCTGTCCGGCGGTCCCTACGCGCTGACCATCGGCACCTACTGGCTGGACCTGTACGGCGTCAGCGACCTGGCCGACGGCCACTACCAGCTGCAGATCAGCGGCACCCAGGGCGACGAGACCACGCCGCCGGTCACGCTGGTGCCCGAACCGGGCGCCGCGACGCTGCTGCTGGCCGGCCTGCTCGCGGTCGCCGCGCGGACGCGTCGCGCCGCGCGCCGCGCCGCCGGCTAACTGGCGTCCTGGTCGCAGGCCCCCTCGTGGAATGCGCATTGCCGAGCCGGATGGACGCCGGTCCGTCGATCGGCGGAAAACGCACGGTCCGTGCGCCGCGACATCCCAACCACGAGGACTTCCATGCACGTCAACCAACGCATCTCGGCAATCGCCGCCGCCGCCGCCCTGGCCGCGGTGATCGCCGGGATCGAGGCGTCCCAGGCCGCCACGCCGACGGCCGCGGAGGCGCTTGCGGCCTCCGCCGTCGGCGCGCCGAACCCGCCGCCGCGCCACGGCAACGGCACGACATACAAGTCCAACCACGACATGAGCCAGGTGCTGGCGGCGCTGGGCCAGCTGGGCGGCAAGCCGATCGAGACGCTGTCCGCCGCCGAGGCCCGCAGGCAGCCGAACGCCAGCGACGCGGTCGCCGCGGTGCTCAAGGAGGAAGGCCGGGACACGGCGCCGGGCAAGCTGGTGCCGGGGGTCTCGAGCGTGGACGGCAGCATCCCCGGGCCGGCCGGACCGCTGCCCATCCGCACCTACACGCCCGAGGGCAAGGGGCCGTTCCCGGTCATCGTCTACTTCCACGGCGGCGGCTGGGTGCTGGCCGACAAGAACGTGTACGACGGCGGCGCGCGCGGGCTGGCGAAGCAGGCCGACGCGATCGTCGTGTCGGTCGACTACCGCCTGGCGCCCGAGGCCAGGTTCCCGGCGCAGTACGACGACTCGGTGGCGACGTACGAGTGGGTCGCGGCGAACGCGGCCTCCTTCAACGGCGACCCCAAACGGCTCGCGGTCGCGGGCGAGAGCGCCGGCGGCAACCTCGCGGTCGAGGTGGCGCTCGCCGCGCGCGACCGCAAGCTCACCGCGCCGCTGGGCATCGTCGCCGTCTATCCGGTGGTGCAGCTGGACGACCTGGGCACGCCGTCGTACCTCGACGCCGCCACGGCCAGGCCGCTGGACAAGGCCATGATGGCGTGGTTCGCCGACCAGGTGTTCGCCAGGCCCGAGGACAAGTCCGACCCGCGCGTCGCGTTGCTCAAGAACGACCTCCGGGGACTGCCGCCGGTCACGCTCCTCAACGCGCAGATCGACCCGCTGCGCAGCGACGGCGACCTGCTGGCCAACGCGCTGAAGAAGGCGGGCGTGAAGGTCGACCACAAGGTCTACGACGGCGTGACGCACGAGTTCTTCGGCATGGCGGCGGCCGTCGGCGACGCCAAGGGAGCGCAGGAGCGGGCCGGCGCCGACCTGCGCAAGCTGTTCAGGAGGGCCAAGGGTCGAACCTGAACCGGACTTGAGGGCCGCGCGGGTCGCGGCGCTCTCTGACGCCGGGCGTGCGCCAGCCGGTGCATGCTGGCCCACCACCGCAAGGAGACACGATGCAAGCAGACGCCGCACAGGACTCGTCGCCGCTCGGCGCGATGCCGTCGACCAACACCGTCGACTATGCGAAGCGCTCGACGCTGCTGACCTGGTTCGACCGCTTCGCGTCGCGCGCGACACGCTGGGCCGGCTCGCCGCTGGCGTTCGCGCTCGCGACCCTGTGCGTCGTCGTCTGGGCCGCGACGGGCCGCCTGTTCCAGTATTCGGAGAACTGGCAGCTGGTGATCAACACCGGCACGACCATCATCACGTTCCTGATGGTGTTCCTGATCCAGCAGAGCCAGAACAAGGACAGCATCGCGCTGCACCTGAAGCTCAACGAGCTGCTGGCCGCGTCGCGCCAGGCAAGCAACCGCATGATCGGCATCGAGGACCTCGACGAGCAGGACTTGCGCGAGGTGGCGAGCTTCTACGTCCGGCTGGCGGCGCGCGCCAAGGACGGCGGCAAGGGCAAGGAGATGCATTCCATCGACGAGGAAGGCATGCCGTCGGACGCGCCGGCCAGGCGCTAGCTAGGCCTGGGCGCTCTCGTGCTGGCGCCCCTCCAGGTCGTCCACCAGCGCCAGCAGCGCGTTGGTGTCGGCGGGCTTCTGCAGGTAGAGGTCGAAGCCCGCCGCGCGCGTCTGCTCCTGCACGTCGATGCCGGCACGCGCCGTCAGCGCGACGATGAACGGGTGGTCGGTGTCGGGCGATTCGCGAATCGCCCGCGCGGCCCCGAAGCCGTCGAGGACGGGCATGTCGAGGTCGAGAAAGATGATGTGCGGCAAGTGCCGCCTGGCCTCCTCGACGCCCTGCCGCCCGTCGTGCGCGACATGCGCCTCGTGGCCGCAGGCCTCGAACAGCATGGCGAGCGTCTCGGCGGAATCGGTGGCGTCGTCGACGACGAGGATATTGGTCATTCGGGCTCCCTGGACCTGACGCCAAGCATTCGGCGTGCCTTCCGTCCGCGCCGCCGCTGGCTTCCTGCTTGCCCGGGAACCCGCACTTTCTCCACACGAAGCGCGCAACCATGGCACACGACAAGACCACCGGCACCTACCTCCATCTCGTCCACGACCCCAAGGGCGGCGTCGAGGGCTTCCTCGTCCAGGCGGACGGCGAGACGATCCAGTTCGTCCTCGACAAGCACGACGACGCCAGCGGCGCGCTCGTCGCGACGCTGAAGAGCGGCCAGGCGGTCGTCGTCGCGGGCGAGGCGCTGCCGCCCTCGCCCAAGGGCCGCGGCGCACACCCGGTGCGCGCGTTCCGCAAGCTCGTCTCGATCGACGGCCAGCGGCCGTCCAAGGTCGACGCCGCGGCCACGGGCTACGCCGGCAAGATCGTGCGCTTCAACTACGCGCGCCACGGCGCGCCCAACGGCTACGTCCTGGACAGCGGCGACTTCATCCACGTGAAGCCCGACGGCTTCACGAAGCTGGGGCTGAAGGTGGGCGACGCCGTGCGCGCGCAGGGCGATGCGCACTTCCTGGCCACCGGCGGCGGCTGGGCGGTCGAGGCGGAGCGCGTCAACGGCAAGTCGCCGCGCTGAGGCCCGTCACGCGCGCGGCAGCGGCCGCACCATCCGCGCCATCAGCTTGTCGACGGCCACGTCCAGGTCGGCGCAACGGCCCGAGTGCACCGGCGAGGTCTGGATGCTGGCGCTGCGCGGCGCCACCAGCCAGTCGAAGCGCTGGCGCGCGCCGAGCGCCGCGAACGGCCCCGCGCCCGCGCCGCCGGCGCAGATGGCCGGCAGCGCGGCGAGCGCGCGGCGGATCGAGGTCAGGTCGAGGCCCGGCGCGAGCGCCAGCACGCGCGCCTCGTCGAGCTCGATGCGCGCCTCGAGGAAGCGGCGCGCCGTGCACGACACGATGACGCCGGCGTTGACGAACTCGCCCCGGTCCACGTGCGGCACGACCCGCACGACCGCGTAGTCATACGTGCAGTGATCGGGCACGCAGCGCCTCCTCGAAGAACGCGCGCGGCGCCTGCAGCCGGCGCACGAGGTAGGCGACGTAGGCCGCGCGGTGCGCCGCCTTGTCGGCGAACAGCGGGTCGTCCTCGAGCCAGTCGTCGGGGATCAGGGCGACGACCGCGGCCACGACCGCGGGCGTCAGCGCCGCGCTCATCGCCGCATCGGCCTGCGCGAGCTCGCTGGCGAAGGGCAGCAGCACGTGGTCCTTCACCAGCGCGAACGGACTCGTCGCGCGCTCGAGGTAGCCGTCCCAGTGATGATGGAAGTACAGCGCGGCGCCATGGTCGATCAGCCACAGCTTCTCGTGCCACACCATCAGGTTGGCGTTGCGCGCGGTGCGGTCGACGTTGCTGACGAAGGCGTCGAGCCACACGATGCGCGACGCGAGGCCGGCGTCCGGCGTGAACGCGAGCGGGTCGAACGTGACGGCGCTGGGCAGGTAGTCGAGCGCGAGGTTTAGGCCGGCGCTCGCCTTGAGCAGGTCCTGGATCTCGGCGTCGGGCTCGGTGCGCGCGAGATCGGGGTCGAGCTCGACGAACACGATCTCGGGCACCGGCAGGCCGGCGGCGCGCGCGAGCTCGCCGGCGACCAGTTCGGCGATCAACGCGCGCCGGCCCTGTCCCGCGCCGCGGAACTTGAGCACGTACAGGCCGTCGTCGTCGGCCTCGACCAGCGCGGGCAGCGAGCCGCCTTCGCGCAGCGGCGTGACGTAGCGGGTGGCGGTGACGGTGCGCAGGGTCATGGTGTCGCCGCCATCCTAGCTCAGGACCCCCGCTTGCCTGCTGACGTCGACGGCTGCCGGCGACTTCCCGCTGGCCCGTCTTCCAACAAAGAACCCAAGGAATCCCCATGGTCGAATCGACATCGCTGGGACGCGACACGCGCGCCGGCACCGACGCCGCACGCGCGCGTCCCTGGACCCCGGCGGACGGCGCCGCATCGACCTCCGCGGTCTCATGGACGGCCATCCTCGCCGGCGCCGCGGCGGCCGCGGCGCTGTCGCTGATCCTGCTGGTCCTCGGCACGGGGCTGGGGCTGTCCTCCGTCTCGCCGTGGGCGGCGCAGGGCGTCAGCGCCACGACGTTCGGCGTCTCCACCATCGCCTGGCTGACGCTCACGCAGCTGGCCGCCTCCGGCATGGGCGGCTATCTCGCCGGCCGCCTGCGCACGCGCTGGATCGCCACCCACACCGACGAGGTCTACTTCCGCGACACGGCCCACGGCTTCCTCGCCTGGGCGATGGCCACGCTCGCCACCGCGGCCCTGCTGACGTCGGCGATCGGCGCCGTCCTCGGCACCGGCGCGACGGCGGCGGGTGCCGTCGCGGGCGGTGCCGGCGCCGCGGCCGCGCCCCTGGTGGCAGGCGCGGGCAAGCACGCCGCCCCCGACGTCGGCAACGGCTACTTCACCGACAGCCTGTTCCGCCAGACCGCCCCGGCGGCCGGCGCCGCGGCGCCCGCCACGGGCGCGGACAACGGCCAGGCGGTCGCCGAATCGGGACGCATCCTGGCCGAAGGCCTGGAGGCCGGCGCGCTGCCGCCCGACGACGTGCACTACCTCGGCCAGCTCGTCTCGCAGAAGACCGGCCTGTCGCAAGCGGACGCCGAGAAGCGCGTCACCGACGACTTCGGCCGCATGAAGGCCAAGGCCGACCAGGCCAAGGCGCAGGCCCAGGATGCCGCCGACACCGCCCGCAAGGCCTCGGCCCATGCGGCGCTGTGGCTGTTCATCTCGCTGCTGCTCGGCGCCTTCGTCGCGAGCCTGTCCGCCACCTTCGGCGGCCGCCAGCGCGACCTCGTCTAACCCACACCGGAGCCCACCATGCGTTCACTGCTGCTGCTTTTCCTCGGGGTCCCGCTGCCCATCGTCATCCTCATCGCGCTCTTCGCGCGCTGATCTTCTGACCCCCCGTCGCCGGCGCCCTCGAGGCGCCGGCCGACGTTGCGCCATCCAACTCGAGGTCCCATGTCCCGACGCTCCCCCGCCCCCGACGAACGCCAGGCCCTGCTGCTGCGATCGCGCAGCCTGAAGATGGCGCGCTCGGCGCACGCCTATGTCCGCGGCAACACGCTCAAGTTCTACGAGTGGCTCGACGCCAGTCCATCCGCGGCCCTGCCGCAGGGTCCCGCGGTCTGGATCTGCGGCGACTGCCACCTGGGCAACCTCGGCCCGGTGGCCGACGGCGAAGGCCGCGTCGACATCCAGATCCGCGACTTCGACCAGACCGTGATCGGCAATCCGGCGCACGACCTGGTGCGGCTCGGGCTGTCGCTCGCGATGGCCGTGCGCGGCTCCGACCTGCCCGGCGTCACCACCGCGCTGATGATCGAGCAGATGATGGCCGGCTACGTGCAAGCCTTCGACCCGGAAGGTCCCGACGAACTGCCCACGCAGCGCCCGGCCGCGGTCCACATCGCGCTGAAGACGGCCACGCGCCGCACCTGGCGCCACCTCGCCACCGAGCGCCTCGAAGGCCAGACCGTGCACCTGCCGCTGGGCCGCCGCTTCTGGAAGGCCACGCCCGACGAACGCGCCGCGGCGCGCGCGCTGTGCGAGACCGCGGAGATGCAGGAACTGGTCACCGCCATCCGCCGCCGCGCGTCGGGCGAGCCGGTGCGCTTCCTCGACGTCGCCTACTGGAAGAAGGGCTGCAGCTCGCTGGGCAAGCTGCGCTACGCCGCGGTGCTGGACGTCGGCGGCCGCGGCCGCAAGGGACGCGACCTGTGCCTGATCGACATCAAGGAAGCCGCGCTCGCCGCCGCGCCGCGGCAGGCGTCGATGGACATGCCGCGCGAGTACGCGCACCGCGTGCTCGCGGGCGCGCGGGCGCTCTCGCCGCACCTGGGCGAACGCATGATCGCCACCCGCATGCTGGACCGGTCCGTCTTCGCACGCGAGCTGCTGCCCGAGGACCTGAAGCTCGAGATCGAGCACATCGCGCCCGACGAGGCCAAGCGCACGGCGCACTACCTCGCGATGGTCGTCGGCCGCGCCCACGCGCGCCAGCTCGACCCGGCCGATCGCGCGCGCTGGCAGCGCGAGCTGTCGCGGGCGCAGGGCAAGTCGTTCGAGGCGCCGTCGTGGTTGTGGAACAGCGTGCTGGAGCTGGTCGGCTCGCACGAGCAGGGCTACCTGGAGCACTGCCGCCGCTACGCGCTCGGCCCGGCGCGCGAGATCGAGGCGGTGGTGGCGCAGCCGAACTAGCCGCCTCGGCAGCGCACCGGTTTGCTGCGGCATCGCATCCTCGCCGCGCTTGCCGCTCGCGGCCTGCCGTTGCCAGCCCAAAGAACCGGCCTCGGCGGGCGGCGCCATCCGGTGGCCGCGCCAACGTCCACACGCGGTGGCCGCAGGATCGCGCTTCGGCAATCCCCTGGATGAGCAGGCGCACGCGCCGCGGACGCCTCCCTGCCGCGGGGCGACCCGCTTAGCATTCGAGCAGACCTCGGAGGGAGTCGGATGACATCGAGAAACTGGCGGCTGGCCGCGTTCCTGGCCGCGTTTGCCCTGTGGCTGCAACCGGCGTCGGCGCTCGATGCGTTCTCGGGCGGCGACGAGCTGCTGGCCTCGATGGTCTCGCCGCGGACGCTGGCGATGCTGAAGGACAGCCAGGTGCGGACGCTGCAGAAGGCGCTCACGCTGCTGGCGATCCCGGCCACGCCCGACGAGTTCGGCCGCATGCTGACCATCGCCTCGCAGTTCGCGCGCAGCGATCCGCAGGCCCAGGCCGGCATGCAGGCGCTCGTCGCGGAAAACGCGAAGTGGATGGACCTGGCGCGCGGCAACCCGCCGCCCGTCGACCTGCAGACCTTCCTCGGCCTGCGCCGCTGGAAGGCGACCTTGCCGGTCTACTCCAAGATGGCCGAGCTGACGGGCAAGCCGACGACCTTCGATGAGCTGAACAGGACCACCGACGCCTGGCTGCGCAGCCCGTTCACGGTGCAGGCGTTCCGCGTGCGCCAGGCCTACGTCGACCTGCTCGCGCAGGAGCGGCCCAAGGCCGAACGCAACGTGCCGGGCGCGCGCGACATGCTCACCGCCCTGCTCGCCCCCGGCTCCGCCGCGGCCCTGCAGCAGCTCGACCAGCCCGCGGCGAACGCGGCGCTGCCGTCCTGCGAGGACGTGATGTGGCTGCCCTCGCTCGCCTCCGAGGCCGGCGCGCGCCGGACCAGGGATGGCTGGGAGCGCCCGGAGGTCCCATGCCGCTGAACGCCTGCCGCACGATGCTGCTCGCGGCGCTCGCCCTGGCCGCGCTGGCATCGGCGCCCTCGCGCGCGGCCGCCGACGAGGGCGTCCTGGCCATGGACGTCATGCGCAGGTCGACGATCGGCGCGTACAGCGGCCGCTTCCTGAACTGCGCCAACAAGGCCAGCAGCGCGACCCTCGCCCTCCAGCTCCACGAGGTGCCGGGCCAGGACGAGAACCTGCACCTCGAGGGCACCCTCAAGACGGCGGACGCGGGCGGCGGCGGTCCGCAGATCGACGCGGAGGTCCGCGGCACGGTGCTCGCCGACTCCGGCTACCTCACGCTGTCGCCCAAGCCGCCGGCGCCCAGGCCCGACCCGTCGACCAGCACCATCGGCGGCGTGACGTTCAAGAACCCGTTCGCCAACGTGACGGCGGCGGTCAAGCAGACGCTGCACATCAAGGACGCGGCGCCGACGCCGCCGCTGGCCTTCGAGGGCGGGTTCATCCGCGACTTCGATGGCAAGGGCTTCGTCGGCGTCGTCGACAGCGAGCAGTTCAAGTGCCACGCGTTCGTGCTCCAGCGCACCGACGGCACGCGCAGCGACCGGCTGCCGCTGCCCTCCGCGGAGTTCGCCTTCCGCCAGGCCGGCCTGGAGAACCCGTTCCTGCGCGAGGACGCGCCGTTCGACGGCACGCAGACCGGCTTCGTGCCGTCGCACCACAAGTCGTGGGGCGCGTTCTCCGACGACGCCTGGCTGCTGTACGCCGGGCAGCTGGGCGACACCAAGTCGATCGCCTACCTCGGCCGCATCTACGAATACGGCTTCGGCGTCCAGATCGACTACGCGAAGGCGCTCGCCTACTACCAGCAGGCGGCGGCCCGCAATGACGCGATGGCGCAGCTGGGGCTCGCGCACCTCTACAGCCACGGGTTCGGCGTCGAGCGCGACATGGCGCGCGCCAGGCAGTACGCCGCCCAGTACGGCGCGGTGCGCATCGCCGCGCTCAAGGTGTGCACCGACGCGACCGTGCTGGCCCGCGTCAACGAGATGATCATCGCGGGCAGCAAGGCGCCGCCCAGCACGATCGGCGGGATGCTGGCCAGCGTCGCGATGATGAACACGCGCATCGACGCCGGCGACGTCTTCCTCTACCAGGCGGTCAGCGCGGCCGACCTCGACTCGATGACGGCGCCCTTCCTCTGCAAGTACACCGTGAAGGCGATCAACGCCAAGGTCACCGACATGACGCCGTTCCGCTCGTGGCGCACGGTCGACGCCAACGGCCGCGAGTTCTACGAGGACAACGCCGACGAGATCGTCAGCAACCAGCAGCGCGCCGGGCTGATGGAGGCGATCATCAAGAACGCCAGCGTGCAGGAGGTGATGCAGGTCGAGGCCCGGGGCGGCAGCCGCTTCACGGTCTCGCGGCTGCAGGAGAACATGGTCGGGTTGATGGTGCCGGCCGCCTCGGCGGAGGTCGAGGTCGGCGCGCGCCGCTGAGGACGCGCACGGCCCGGCCGCCCGAAGCGCCACCATCGCTGGACAATCGGGCCGGTTCCCGCGAAGCTGTCTCCCATGTCGTCCCGCGAGCCCCCGCCACCGCCGCCCGCCGCCGAGGCGCCCGCGGGCCGCCCGGATGCCGAGGCCACCGCCCGCCACGAGGCCCG
>FSZR01000698.1_pt1 | contig 13317 bp, 11 predicted proteins | sample 1638781 | NCBI WGS metagenome assembly FSZR01 (sample SAMEA3914813, study PRJEB12502) | metagenome | biome: forest; material: soil | place: Canada | collected 2011-07-07 | depth 0.3 m | reverse complement strand
GGACAAGGTGCCGGTGGCCGACGGCAAGACCAAGATCATCCTGCTGCGCGTCGGCGAGAAGCGCCAGGGCGTCGTCGGCCTGTTCCAGCCGGGCCTCACCGGCGAACAGAGCCCGGGGCTGTCGGTGCGCTTCATGGGCATCAACCGCAACGCGATCGCGTCGTACCTGATCTCGCTGTACTGCTCGCTGGCCGTGCACACCGCCGACGCGCTGGCCGTGCTCGAGGACGTCGAGATCGGCAAGTACCACGAATACCCCGACACGTACAAGTAAGCCGCCCATGTCGAGCCATGATCCCGCAGCCGCGGGCCTGCCCGACCTCGCGACGCTGACGCGGCTGGCGGGCGAGTTCTTCAGCGCGCTGCCCGGCACGCCGTCGGCCGGCGGCGTGCCGGTGCCGTCCAACCCGCTGCCCGCGGGCGTGAGCGTGCCACCGGGCGCCACGGGTCCGTCGACGCCGACGGCCGTGCCGTACGGCGCGCTGCCGCCGGGTGCGAACCTGATGCCCTCGTCGCTGCAGTCGCCGGCCAACGCGGGGGCCTCGGCGCCCGCGCTGCGCCCGCACGCGCAGGCGCCCAACGGCGTGCCCGACCTCGTGCTCGAAGCGGCGCCGGGTTACGACAGCCGCACCGGCGGCACGGTGCTGGGCGTGCCGGCGATCGGGCCGCAGTCGTCGCTGTCGACGCCGTCGGTGCCCACCGCGGTGCCGGCCGAACCGGTGTCTTCCGCATCGCCGTACTACTTCCTCGGCGAGCGTGGCGTCGCGGGCCGGCAAGGCCTGCCGGAGTCGCCGGCCGTCGCCAAGCCGGACATCTCCGCCACCGACGCGCGCGCCTTCGGCCTGCCCGATGGCGACGCGCTGCGTGCGCTGCTCGGCACGCACCAGCCCTCGCCCGGCGCGCGCGCGCCGTCCGCCAGTGGCTTCTACTTTCTCGAGCCCGCGCCGACGCCGGCCGCGCCGTCGATCGCGCATCCGCCGTTCGACGTCAACGCCATCCGCCGCGACTTCCCCATCCTGCGCGAACGCGTCAACGGCCGCCCGCTGGTGTGGTTCGACAACGCGGCCACCACGCAGAAGCCGCAGTCGGTGATCGATCGCATCTCGTATTTCTACGAGCACGAGAACTCGAACATCCACCGCGCGGCGCACGAACTCGCCGCGCGCGCCACCGACGCGTACGAGGGCGCGCGCGAGACGGTGCGCCGCTTCATCGGCGCGGCGTCCACCGACGAGATCGTGTTCGTGCGCGGCACCACCGAGGCCATCAACCTGGTGGCCAAGAGTTGGGGCGCGGCCAACGTGCGCGCGGGCGACGAGATCATCGTGTCGCACCTGGAGCACCACGCCAACATCGTGCCGTGGCAGCAGCTGTGCGCGGCCACGGGCGCGCACCTGCGCGTGATCCCGGTGGACGACACGGGCCAGGTGCTGCTCGACGAGTACGCCAGGCTGCTCAACGACCGCACGAAGATCGTCGCGGTGACGCAGGTGTCCAACGCGCTGGGCACCGTGGTGCCGGTGCGCGAGATCGTGGCCATGGCGCGCCGCGCGGGCGTCACGACGCTGGTGGATGGCGCGCAGTCGGTCTCGCACATGCGGGTGGACGTGCGCGCGCTCGACGCCGACTTCTTCGTGTTCTCCGGCCACAAGATCTTCGGCCCGACCGGCATCGGCGCGCTGTACGGCCGCAAGGCAGTGCTCGACGCGATGCCGCCATGGCAAGGCGGCGGCAACATGATCGCCGACGTCACGTTCGAAAAGACGATCTACCACGGGCCACCGTCACGCTTCGAGGCCGGCACCGGCAACATCGCCGACGCGGTGGGGCTGGGCGCGGCGCTGGAATACGTCGAACGCATCGGCATCGAGAACATCGGAGCCTACGAACACGCGCTGCTGGACTACGCCACGCACCGCATGGCCCCGCTGCCCGGCGTGCGCCTGGTGGGCACGGCGCGCGACAAGGCCAGCGTGCTGTCGTTCGTGCTGGCCGGCTACACGACGCAGGAAGTGGGCGTGGCGCTGAACGAGGAAGGCATCGCGGTGCGCACGGGGCACCACTGCGCGCAGCCGATCCTGCGGCGCTTCGGCCTCGAGGCGACGGTGCGGCCGTCGCTGGCGTTCTACAACACGTGCGAGGAGGTCGATCGCATGGTGGATGTGGTGCGCAGGCTGGGCGCGAAGCGGCGCTGAGAAGACCCGAAGGGTCTGGCCCCTCCTTCGTCCACGCTCACGCGTTGGCAACCACCGAGTCGCATCACGCGGACGCAGGAGGGGCCAGGCCCCTCCGGGTTCGCGACGTCAGCCCTTGACCAGGTGCCAGACACTGCCCTTGCCATCACCGGTCGTATCCCCCGGCTTCGCATCCTTGGCGAACGTGTACAGCGGCGCGCCCTTGAACGCCCACTGCTTCGACCCGTCATCGCGCGTGACGATGGACCAGTCGCCCGACGCCGCATCCGACGCCTGCGCGGCCAGCGGCGGCCAGTTGGTGGCGCACGGGCCGTTGCAGACGCTCTTGCCGCTGCCGGCGGCGTCCTTGTCGTAGGTGTACAGCGTGGCGCCGGCGGGCGTGGCGAGCACGCCGTTGGCGACGGCAGCGGGCGCCGGCGAGGACGCCGCGACGGCGACGAGCGAGAAAAGAGCCAGCGCGGCGAGCGCGGCCGTGGCCTTGAGCATGAGGTTCTCCTGATGGGGTTGGCAGATCACGCCGCGCATGTTTGCCGCATCGTGCGGCGGTGCGAAGGAAGGTTTTCGCAGATGCTTGCGACGAGGCTCGCGAAGGCTGGTTCGCCGAAACGACGTCCTGGCGAACGAGCCCTACGACGGCGTCGCGAGTCCCGCCGCGAGCCACAGCCGCCGCTCGTCGAGCGCGCACGGTGCCGCGAAGCCTTCCTCGCGCAGCAGCCGCGCGATCGCTGCCTCGTCCAGCGCCGCCACCGTGAACGCGTGCGTCCAGGTTTCGCCGCCGACGTCGTAGCGCAGCGTCATGCTCACATGGTCGCCATCATCGGCCACCGACCGATCGACGCGATCGACGGCGATGGCCATGCCGTCGCGCGCGCCCAGCGGTCCGACCGTCGCCGCTCGCAGCCACGCGTCGTCCTGGCGCTTGATGATCACGTCGCCGTCGTGCGCGACGTGCCGCGCGGCTGCCGCGACGAACGCGCGCCGCACGCGCGCATCGGCGTGGTTGACGAGGCCGCTGGCCAGCAGCACGACGTCGAAGCGCTCGGCCAGCCGCAGCGCCTCGATGTCCGACTGCACGCGGCGCACGCGCGGCGACACGTGCTCCAGCATCTGCGCGGAGTTGTCCACGCCGGTGACGACGCAGCCGAAATCGAGCAGGCGATGCGCCAGCAGGCCGGTGCCGCAACCCAGCTCCAGCACGGTGGTTCCCGGCGGAAGCAGCGGCTGCAGGGGCTCGATCTCGCCGGCGTAGCGCTGGCGGCGATAGAGTTCCACCGAACAGCCGTCGCGGGCGCGCGCGCCGGGCCCGGTACCGCTGAAGTCGAAAGAGCTGTCCATTCGAGGAGCTTATCTGCTCGCGCGCGACTGACGTCGTCGCAGGACAACTTCAGCGAACGAGCGCCGGCCTCTTCGGATCGAACTTCCACCCCGGCATCAGGTACTGCATCGCCATCGCATCATCACGAGCACCGAGCCCATGCTGCCTGTAGAGCGCATGCGCCTTCTCCACCTCGCCCATGTCCAGCTCCACGCCCAGCCCCGGCTTCCCGGGCACCTGCACCTTGCCGCCCTCGATGCGCAGCGGTTCGCGCGTGAGGCGCTGGCCGTCCTGCCAGATCCAGTGCGTGTCGATGGCCGTGACGCGCCCCGGCGCCGCCGCGCCCACGTGCGTGAACATGGCCAGCGAGACGTCGAAGTGGTTGTTGGAATGCGAGCCCCACGTGAGGCCCCAGTCGCGGCAGGTCTGGGCCACGCGGATGGAGCCGGCCATCGTCCAGAAGTGCGGGTCGGCCAGCGGGATGTCCACCGACTGCAGCGCGAGCGCGTGCTGCATCTGGCGCCAGTCGGTGGCGACCATGTTGGTGGCGGTGGGCAGGCCCGTGGCGCGGCGGAATTCGGCCATCACCTCGCGGCCCGAGAAGCCGTCCTCGGCGCCGCACGGATCCTCGGCGTAGGCCAGCACGCCGTGCAGGTCGCGCGTGAGGCGCACCGCGTCCTTGAGCAGCCAGCCGCCGTTGGGGTCGAGCGTGACGCGCGCGCGCGGGAAGCGCTCGTGCAGCGCGGTGACGGCCTCGACCTCGGCCTCGCCGGCCAGCACGCCGCCCTTCAGCTTGAAGTCGGCGAAGCCGTAGCGCGCGTACGCGGCCTCGGCCAGGCGCACGACGGCCTCGGGCGTCATCGCCTCCTCGTGGCGCAGGCGCAGCCAGGCGTCGTCGGCGTCGCGCGCGTGCGCGTACGCGAGGTCGGTCTTGTCGGCGTCGCCGATGAAGAACAGGTAGCCGAGCATCTCCACGGCGTCGCGCTGCTGGCCCTCGCCCAGCAAGGCGGCCACGGGCACGCCCAGGTGCTGGCCCAGCAGGTCGAGCAGCGCGCATTCGATGGCGGCCACGGCGTGGATGGTGGTGCGCAGGTCGAAGGTCTGCAGCCCGCGGCCGCCGGAATCGCGGTCGGCGAAAGCCTGCTGCACGCGCGCGAGCAGGCCCTGGTGCGCGCCGATGGCCTCGCCCACCACCAGCGAACGCGCGTCCTCGAGCGTCTGGCGGATCTTCTCGCCGCCGGGCACTTCGCCGACGCCGGTGCGGCCCGCGGAGTCGGTGAGCAGCAACAGGTTGCGCGTGAAGAACGGGCCGTGCGCGCCGCTCAGGTTCAGCAGCATGCTGTCGCGGCCGGCCACGGGGATGACGGTGAGCGACGTGACGACGGGCGTGGACGGGCCGGGCATGACACTCCAGACGGGCCGCCAGACGCGGCCAAGTTGTACGATGACTTGACCGAACTATCGACGATAGTGGCGCCAAGGTCAACCCGAAAATCCCGACTCACCAATGAAACAGGCCTCCGGGCGCGAACACCGGAGGCCGTCATGTCGTACGACAACCAGGCGACTCAGCCCGGAAGCGCGAACCGGTACGTCAGGCCCAGCCCCACGTTGGTGGTGCTGAAGCGATACCGCTCGGGGTACACGTGCAGGCCGTTCACCGAGAACGTCTTGCCGACGTTCGCGAACACGGCCAGGCGGTCGCTGAGCGTGAAGTTCAGGCCCACGCTGGGCTTGGTGATGAGGCCGTGCACGTTGATGCCGGCCACCAGTTGCGCGAAGCCCTGCAGCGGCTGGTCGGCCGAGTACGTGGTCTGCAGGCCCAGGCCCGCGAGCATCTCGCCGTAGCCCGGATAGCCCAGGTAGGGGCTGGTGGCGATGCTCGCCTGGATCGGCACGTAGACGTTGGGCGCCAGCACCGCGTCCACCTGCGTGGTGAGCAGCTTGATGACGTCCTGCGTGCGGTCGCCGATCTTCGGATGCAGCTCGGACTGCGGGAAGATGTCGACGCGGTAGCCGCTGTTCTCGCCGCCGGCCGTGCTGGCGGTGCCGTGGCCGCCCAGGTGGAAGTCGAGCGCGGCGCCCACCGTCACGTTGCGCGCCGTGGCCTTGGGCGCGAACAGGTAGCCTGCCGACAGCGCCAGGCCCACGGTGTCGGTGAGCTTGTACTCGCCGAACACCTTGGGGTACACGAGCAGGCCGGGGCCGGTGTCGAACTTCTCGGGGTCGTAGCCGCCCGAGCCCACGCCCAGCTGCGCGTAGACGTTGGCGCGCTGGCCCAGCTTCGCGCGGTAGCCCGCGCCGCCCAGCAGCTGGTTGTAGATCGGCAGGCCGTGCACGCCCACGCTGCCCTCCACGAACAGGTAGGTGTTCGGGTCGATGAAGTGGTCGAACTGCACGTCGGCGAGATCGACGGTGCCCTTGTACGAGCCCTTGGGCTTGATCTGGATGAAGTTGTCCAGGCCCAGCATCAGCACGTCGTCGTCGGGCTCGCGCGGCGTGGTCGACGCGCGCCCCGCGCTCGCATACGGTACCGCCGTATACGAGAACGGCATCTGGAAGAACGCGTCCACCTGGGTGCCGCGGATCACCGAGTCGGTGAATCGGATGTGCGACGCGTTGACGCCCAGCGAGAAGCTGTCGAAGCGATATCCCAGCCCGGCATAGCCCTTGTAGAACGCGCCCGAGCCCGAGATGATCTTCGACTGCGCGATCGTGTTGCCGCCGCCGCCGCCGCCGTACGACACGCCGGCCTGCGCGAACAGCGGGCCGGCGATATCGTGCTGCACGTGCGCGGTGACGTCGAACGACATGAACCCGCCGTACTCGCCCTTGAACAGCGGCGCGTGGGCGCCGACGCCCAGGTACAGCCAGTCGTTGAACTTGCTCAGCACGTGGGCGCCGAACAGGTCGATGGACGGATAGCCGTGGATCGGGATGCTCTGGTAGTCGAGCACCACGAGGCCGTCGTCGTGCACGGGCGCGGCGTCGGGGGTGTCGGCGGCGAAGGCCTGGCCGGCCAGGGCCAGCACGGCGGCGGCGATGATGGTGGGGGCCGTCTTCGGCGTCATCTCGATGTTCCTCTGTGTCCTGCGGATGGCGCCTTCTGGTGGCGGGCGCACCATCCCTTCCTCGCGGCGCATGGTACGACGGCGCGCGGGCCGCGCGGCGCGGCGATGCGAAATCGCGACGCGACCCTCCCCCGCTTTCAGGCCGGCGTGAACGCCTCCGCCGGCAGCGGCGTGCCGCAGGCCGCGAGGAAGGCGAGCTTGTCCGCGCGCGGCCGGCGCTTGAGCGCGTACTCGGCCTTCAGCGCCGCCGAGCGCGACGGCAACTGCGCCGCGGCCACGATGCGCAGCGGCGGGAACGCCCGCGTGAAGCGCGCGCCGCGGCCCGCGCAATGGGCGGCGTAGCGCGCGGCCAGGTCGTTGGTGATGCCGGCGTACAGGCGCGCGCCGGTGCATTCCAGCACGTACAGCACCCAGGGTTCGTCGGCGCCGGCCATCAGTCGAAGTGCTCCGCGCCGTCGGGCACGCTCACCCACGGATGGCGGCGCGCCTCCCACACCGACACGCGCGGCGGCGGGAAGCCAGGGTCCGCGAAGACGCCGATGGGCACCGCGATGGCGGCGCCGTCGTCGGTCCAGTAGTACACGGTGGCACCGCAGCGCGGGCAGAAATGGAAGTGCGCGGCGCCGCCCTCGTCGCCGATGCGCACGTACTCGGTCGACTCGCCGCGGATGCGGACGTCCTCGCGCGGGAAGCGCGCCTGTGCGCCGTACATGCTGCCGGTGCGGCGCTGGCACGCGAGGCAGTGGCACATCGAGATGCGGATCGGGTCGCCGTGCGCGACCAGCGAGAGCTGGCCGCAGGAACAGGCGGCGTGGTGGGTCGTCATGCGGGGTCTCCGGGGAGAACTGCGCGCATTCTCCGCGATTGCCCGGGCCCGGACGCCGCATCCTTCACGCTGCACGCCGTTTCGACACGCGCGCCGCGGCCGCGTCGTGCGAACATCGCGCGATACCGTCACACGCATCGCTGTCGCATGTCCAAAGCCCTTCTCGCCTCCGCCCTGCTGTTCGTTGCCGTCGCCGCGCCGGCGCAAGCGGTCTACAAGTGCGCGCAGCCCGGTGGCGGCACCGCCTACCAGTCCACGCCCTGCCCGCAGCCCGGCGCGAAGCCGCCCGCGCATCCGACGGCGGCGCAGCTGAACGCGCTGCGCGCCAGCGCACCCGTGGTCGCCAGGCAGCCCACCAGCGATCCGTACAGCAGCGACCAGCGCCGCCGCGACTGCACCGTGGCGCTGCAGAACCAGATGGTGCTCAAGCGCGTGGCCGGCAATCCGAACAGCCGCGCCTACACGACCGATGGCTCGGGCCAGCGCAATTACGTGGCGCCCGGCGAGAGCGCGGGCCTGGTCGCGCAGAACGAGAAGGCGGCATCGGCCAAGTGCGATTGAGCGCTCGGGCCTGACGCGGCCCGGCCGGGGTGGATCCTGCGACTGCGCGCAGGATGACACTCCTTTGCTTCGGATGGCACGCCTTTGCTTCGGATGGCACGCCTTCGCTTCGGATGGCACGCCTTTGCTTCGGATGACGCCTCACGCGTCGCACTGACGTCCCGCGAGACACGCCGTCTTGCTGCGCGCAGTCGCAGGATCCCCCCCGCCAACCCGCTTCCCGCAAGCCGACGAAAAACCGCACTTGCAAACTCGCGCCCAGAAGTTCTACACTTGTAGTACTACATGTGTAGAGGATGCCGCGATGACGGACGAACCGATTGCCCTCAGCGCCCTGCAGCTGAGCCTGATGCGCGCGCTGTGGACGGCGGGACAGGCCACCGCCGCCGAGGTCGTGCAGGCGCTGCGCGAGGAGCGCGGGCTGGCGCACACCACCGTCGCCACGCTGCTGACACGGCTGGAGAAGCGCGGCGTGGTCGCCGCCGAGCGCGACGGCCGCCAGATCGTGTACCGGCCGCAGGTGACCGAGTCGCAGGTGCGCCAGTCGATGGTGTCGGGCCTGCTCGCCAACCTGTTCGAAGGCCGTGCCAGCGACCTGCTGAGCCACCTGATCAAGCGCGACGAGATCGCGCCCGAAGACCTGGCGCGCATCCGCCAGCTGCTCGACACGCCGCGCGGAGGCGACCATGAGTGACGCGCTGCTGCTGTGGCCGCTGGCCTACCTCGTGCACAGCGCGCTGCTGCTGGGCGGCGCTTGGCTCGCCAGCCGCTGGGTGCGCCATCCCGCGCTCGCCGAAGCCTTGTGGCGCTGCGCCTTCTTCGGCGCCTTCATCACGGCCAGCCTGCAGCCGCTGGCGCAGCTGCTGCCAGCGCGCACGCAGGCGGCCACGCCGGTCGCGCGCGTGGCCGAGCCCGCGCCCGCGACGCCCGCGCGCGTGACGCCCGCGCGCGCGCAGGCGCCCGAGCCGCCCGTGGCGCCGGCCTCGTCGGTCATACCCCATGCCGTATCTCCCGACGGCGCATGGCGCCTGTGGCTGCCGCAGCAGGCGCGCCTCGCGCTGCTGGCCATGCTGGCCGCCTGGGCGGTCGTCGCGACGGCCGGACTGCTGGTGCTCGCGGGCCAATGGCTCGCCCTGGCACGCGCGTGCGGCCGCCTGCGGCCCAATGTCGACGCCGACTGGACGCAGTCGCTGCGCGAGCTCGCGCGCCACTACGGCCTGCCGCGCACGCCCGCGCTGCGCGTGGGCAGCGCCTGGGCCAGCCCTCTGGTGGGGCCGCGCGGCGTCGTCTGCCTGCCCGACTGGTGCCTCACGCAGCTCGAGGGCGCGCCACGCGACGCCGTGCTGGCGCATGAACTCGCCCACCTGGCGCGGCGCGATCCCGCATGGCGCCTGGCCACGCGCATCGCCGCCTGCCTGGGCTGGATGCAGCCGCTCAATGCGCTGGCCCTGCGCCGCCTCGACGCGCTGGCCGAACAGGCCTGCGACGCCCGCGCCGCGCGCGCGGTCGCCGACCGCCACGCCGTCGCCCAGGCACTGTACGCGTGCGCCAGCCAGGTGGCGTCCGGGCGCCGCCCGCCGCGCCTGCAGCCCGGCATGGCGGCCACGCGCTCGCCGCTGCTGCGACGCATCGAGCACCTGACCGGGCCGCAGCCGGCCCACGAATCGCGCCGCGCGCCGCGCCGCGGATGGCTGCTGCTCGCGGCCGTGCCCGTCGCCGCCGTCTGCATGGTGCCCGCGATCACCGTGCGCGGCCACGCGCTGCAGGCGGCCGACTGGCACGAATGGCTGGAGGACACGCTGCCGGGCCCCGGCTCGCACGTGATGATGCGATCGCCCGGCGACCAGGTCGACCTGTGGATCCGCGGCCCGGCCGCGTTGCGCGACGACAGTGACGAGCTGAGGGCCGGCCGTATCACGTTGCGCGAGACCACGGGCGGCGTCACGCGCCGGATGGACATCGATACGGCCACGGGTACACCGGTGCGCCGCTACGAGCTCGACGGCGCGCCGCACCCGCTCGACGCCGACATGAAGCGCTGGGCCGACCGCCGCTGGGACATGGTGATGGGCACGCTGTTGCGGCCCGACCAGCGCGTCGAGCGCCTGCTGCAACGCGGCGGCCCCGAGAGGGTGATGCAGGCCATCGAACACCCGGTGGACATCGGCACGCAGCACGCGCTCATCGAGGCCTGGGTAGGCAGGCGCACGCTGGACGAGCGCAAGGTGCAGCGCCTGATCGCCGCTGCGGACCGCGCCGAGCCCGCCGGCGACGACAACGACCGCGTGCTGTCGCTGCGCGACATCGCGCGCCGCCAGCAGCTCGGCGACGACCAGAAGCGGCAGTTCCTTGCGGCGCTGGTTGCGCGGCGCAGCGACTCCGACGCGGCCTCCGCGCTGCAGGCCCTGCTGATGCAGTTGAACGCGCAGACCCCGGGCGAGATCGTCGCGGACAGCGCCGATGCGTTGCGCGCACTGCATTCCGACGAGCAACGCCGCGAGTCGCTGCTGCAGGCGCTCGACGCCGGCAACGCTGCGGCCATCGAACTGGCGCTGCAGGTCTCGCCGTCGTTCACGTCGGACTTCGACCACCGCGATCTCCTGGAGCACGTGGCCAGGCGCCTGGGCGCGTCGGACAACGGCGCCGACGTCGTGCGCTACGCCGACTCGGCCCGTCGCCTGCGCTCGGCCAGCGACCGTCGCCTGGCACTGGTGGCGCTGGCGGAGTCCGTGCCGCTGCGCGCCGACGGTTGCCTGGCCGTGCTCGCCGCACTCGACGGCATGAACAACCCCGGCGAGCTCACGCCGGTGCTGCTCGCGCTCGCCAGGCACATGCCGGCCGACGCGGCCCTGGTGGCACGCTACCGCCAGGTCGCGCGCGTGCTGCCCGCGTTCGAGCGCGGCCAGGCGGAACAGGCGCTCGACGCGCTGCCGCAGCCGGGCTGATGTGGCTCGCGGGCGCGCGACGGCATCCGCATGTCGAGTTCGACGACGCGCCTCCCCAGGCGTTTCATGCGCTGGCGGCCACCGGGTTCGTCGGCGTCGATGGCTGCGCGCGCATCGTGTTCGAGGCAGGCGCGAACGGCACGGTCGCGCGGGTGCGCGTCACGCGCGCGTGCGGGGCCTGGCCTTCAGAACGGCGGCTGCCACACCTGCCGCGCCACGCGCATCCAGTTGCCGCCGAAGATGCGCGCCAGCGCCGCATCGTCGACGCCCCGCTTGGCCAAGGCCTCCGCCAGATCCGGCAGCGCCTCGGGCGGCGTCATCGCGATGCCCGCCGAATACCCCAGGTGCGGCGGGAACTTGTCGGGATTCGCCTTGATCTCGGTGTCGAGCTCGCTCGAATCGAAGATGTAGTCCAGGCCCAGGCCCACGTGCTCGCTGCCGACGAGGTCGAGCATGTGCAGGACATGCCGCGCGACGTTGTCGACCGACGCATCGTTGTCGCCCAGGAAGATGCCGATGCCGTTGACGCCCACCACGCCGCCACGCGCCGCGCAGGCGCGGATCAGGTCGTCGGGGATGTTGCGCGGGTGCTCCACGAGCGCGCGGGCGTTCGAGTGCGAGAAGATCACCGGCGTCGGCGACTCGTCGATCGCTTCGCGGGCGGTACGGTACCCCGTATGCGAGCAGCAGGCGACGATGCCCACGCGCGCCATCTCGTGAAGCATCTTCCGGCCGAAGTCGGTGAGGCCCGGGTCGTCGTCCTGGCAGCCGCCGCCGGCGAGGTTGTTGCGGTTGTAGGCCAGCAGCATCCAGCGCACGCCCAGGTCGGCGTACAGGCCCAGCAGGCTCAGCTGGTCGCCGATGGCGTTGGCGCCCTCGACGTCGAAGCCGACCGCGAGCTGGCCCGCGGCGCGCGCGCGTTCGATGTCGTCGACGCTGCGGATCAGGCGGTAATCACGCGAGTGGGCGGCGAGCCAGTCGCGCATCGAGGCGAGCACGCGCAGGTGCTGCTCGGGGCCGTCGTCGCCGTAGCCGACGTTGACGATCACCACGTCGGCGCCGGCGTCGCGATGGCGTTGCAGCTGCGGCAGGAACGACGTGTCGTTCGGCTTCAGGGGCATGCAGGCGTGGTTGTCCCACACCAGCATCGAGTCGACCAGGCGTGTCATGAGGAGCTCGTCATCAGGCCGGCGAAGTGCCGGCGTTCGGTGGAGGCCAGCAGCCGTAGCAGCACGCCCGAGACGGCGGCGATGCCGGCCATGGCCAGGAAGAAGGCGGCGGGGCTCATGTGGCTCCACCAGGTGCCGACGACGCCCGACAGCAGGTTGCCTGCGAACGCGGCGAGGAACCACGCGGCGACGGTGGTGGCGCCGAAGCCGGGCAACGCCAGCTGCGCGAACATGCCCAGGCCCACGGGCAGGATGTACAGCTCGCCGAACGTGAGCAGCGCGAAGAACGCCACCAGCCACAGCCAGTGCACGGGCGCGCCGGCGCCGTCCGAATGGCTGGCGACGGCGGCCAGCAGCACGAACGACGCGGCCACGGCCAGCGCGCCGAACGACATCTTCGCGAGCGGCGCGGCCGGCGACGCCGAGCCGCCGCGCCGGTTCCAGAACGCCACCAGCAGCGGCGTCATCGCGAACACGAACAGCGGGTTGAGCGACTGCAGCCAGGTGGCGGGCACCTGCCAGCCGAACGCGTGGCGGTCGACGCAGGTGTCGGCCCACAGCGCGAGCGTGTTGCCCGTCTGCTCGTAGGCGGTGCGGAACAGGATGACGGCCGCGCCCGCGCCGACGAGGAAGGCCAGCTGGTGACGCGACGCCGCGGGCGCATCGGCCGGCTCCGCGACGGCGGTGTCGGGCGCGAGATGGCGCGAGCCCCACACGTAGATGACCAGCCCCAGGCACATGCCCACGCCCGCGGCGCCGAAGCCCCAGTGCCAGCCGTACAGCTCGCCCAGCGTGCCGCACACCAGCGGCGCGAAGAACGCGCCGAGGTTGATGCCCATGTAGTACAGGTTGTACGCGCCGGCCAGGCGCGCGTCGTTCGCGGCGTACAGCGGCTTGACCTGGCTGGGCAGGTTGGGCAGGAACAGGCCGTTGCCGCACGCGATGACGGCCATCGCCGGGAAGAACAGCGTCTCGAACGCCATCATGAAATGGCCGGCCGCCATCAGCAGGCCGCCAACGATCACCGCGCGCCGCTTGCCCAGCCAGCGGTCGGCGATCACGCCGCCGGCGATCGGCGTGAGGTAGACCCCTGCCGCGTATCCGCCGTACACCAGCGAGGCCGAGGCCTGGTCGTAGTGCAGCGCCTTGACCATGTAGTAGACCTGCAGCGCCCGCATGCCGAAGAAGGAGAACTTCTCCCACATCTCGGTGAGGAACAGGATGGCCAGGCCGGG
>FSZR01001480.1_pt1 | contig 13402 bp, 11 predicted proteins | sample 1638781 | NCBI WGS metagenome assembly FSZR01 (sample SAMEA3914813, study PRJEB12502) | metagenome | biome: forest; material: soil | place: Canada | collected 2011-07-07 | depth 0.3 m | reverse complement strand
GAGCCGCGGCGGCATCGTGCCGCACTGGCTGCGCACCGAGATGCGCGCCGACCAGTTCTGGATGCAGACCTCGCTGTCCGGCTACGCCCCGTTCAACCTCATCGCCGCCGACTTCCGCCGCGGCGACTGCTTCTGGGCCAGCAACGACCTGGCGATCCCGCGCCGCATCGAACGCGGCATCTTCGGCTTGTCCAACGCCGCGCTCGACACGCCCTGGCCCAAGGTGACGACGCTCAAGGAACGCCTCGGCGAAGCCTTGAAGAACGCCGAATCGGTGGACTCGCTGTCCGCGCAACTGTTCACCGCCCTCGCCGACCGCGAGCTCGCGCCCGAAGACCGGTTGCCCAACACCGGCATCGGCCGCGACCGCGAACGCCTGCTGAGCCCCGCCTTCATCCGCACCCCCGACGGCACCTACGGCACGCGCTGCTCCACGGTGATCATCACCGAGAAGATCAAGCGCCAGCTCGTGACGCACGTGTTCGAACGCACCTTCACCGCCGGCCCGGGCCTGGCGCTGCTGCGCCGCACCGTGTTGAAGGACTGGCCGCCGCGCTACGCCGACCGCTCGCACCTGCAGGTGGAGACGTCGGTCGTCGCCGAGACCGAGGTCGACGGCGCGCAGGTGCCGGCGATGGCGATGCCGCCGCCGGTGAAGAAGACCCGCGTGCGCAGCCTGTTGAAGCCGATCAGCCGCTAGTCGGCCACGTTGGGCGTGAGCCCGATCGGCCGTGTCCGGCGCGACACGATGGCGCCGTTCGCGTCCACCCCGACCTCGCAGATCGCCTCGTTCTTGCCCGGCGCGGAAAAGCGGAAGTGGTACGCCAGGCTGTCCGGCTTGTGCCAGAACGGCGTCCGCTGCGCCTTGGCCAGCGCCTGCGCCGTCGCGATGTTCGCGCCGATCGGGACCGATTCGCAGAACGCCTCGGACTTGGCCACCGACGTCTTCTTGCCCGCCCAGTTCCCGACCACGAAGAACGCGAACGGCAACGCGATGAACAGCGCGATCACGCCGACGACGGCCAGTCGGACACGAACCTCTCTTTTCACGGGAATTCCGTTTCTCGTACGCAAGGGGCTGCCGCGCATCATGCCCGTGATTCGTCAATGAAAGCGCAGCGCGACGCCGATCGCGAAAACGCCGTACAGCGCGGCCAGCGCGAACAGCCGCTTCGCGGTGAGCGCATGACGCCTGAGGAGCACCAGCATCACGACGATCGCCGCCATCGTCACCGCCGCCGCCCACAGCAGCGACGAGCTCAACAGCCACGGCGTGAAGAACAGGCCCAGCGCGCTGGGCACCGTCGCCTGGATCATCATGGCGCCGCTGATGTTGCCGAGCGCCAGCGACGTCTTGCCCTGGCGCACCCAGATCACCGCGTTGAGGATCTCCGGCAACTCGGTGGCGATCGGGCTCAGAAGCAGCGCGACCAGCTGCGGCGACAGCCCCAGCCACGGCCCGACCGCCTCCAGCTGATGCACGAACAGCTGCGACGCGAAGAAGATCACCGCGAGCGCGGCCAGCGTCTGCAGCACGGCCCACGAGGTCGACGGATTCTCGGCATGCGGCCGCAGCTTCAACGCCTCGCGACCCTCCTCGCCGACCTCGTCGGCCGCATGCCCCTCGCTGCTCAGCTCGCGCCACACGTAGAGCCCGTAGGCGGCGAGGAACAGCCAGCCCAGCCAGGGCTTCCAGGCGAACGCCGCCAGCCCCAGCCCGACCTTGAACACGAACACGCCCAGGAACCAGGCCTGGTCGTGCGCGAGCCGCGTGGTGCTGAACTCCTGCGCGATCCTTTCCTGGTGGCGCGAGCGATCGAGCAGGAACATCGCGCCGACCACCGCGTAGGCCAGGGTGGACAGCGCCAACGGCCCGCCCAGGGCCGCCCCGACGCCGATGTCCTTCTGCGCCTCGGTCTTGCCGAACACGACGGCCACCAGCGTGACGACGCTCTCAGGCAACGCCGTCCCGAACGCCGCCAGCACCGTGCCGACCGCCGTGCGCGACACGCCGAAATGATGGCCGACCCATTCGACCGCGTTGACGAAGTACTCGCAGGCCACGTAGATGACGACGGCCGAGCCGAACAGGAGCGCGAGGGTGACCATCATCGCGTCGCCCGCGTGCGTGCGACGCGTTCCGCGAGCGCCCTCGCGCGCAGGCGCAGGGGGGCGCGGGCTCGCGCGAAGGTCGGCGTCGATGACGGCCCGGGATGAGGTCTGGAGTTCAAGCTGGATTTTCGCGGGGCAGGGATTCGACTACCAATGACGCCGCGTCCCCCCGGCCCCGGGTCAGGACTCAACGCCAAAGGTCTTGCCAGACCCGCTGCTGCGGGCCGCGCCGGCCATGGTGCGATGGGGCACCAAGCATGTTGACCGGCGCACTTCGGCTCGAGCGAGCTGAAGGCGGCTACTCCCCCAAGGACGGCGCGACTTTAGCATGGCCACCGGCCCGGAACGGGGTTCGCGCGCACCCCGCCTGCCGGCACGCGAGCCGCATCCACAACCCTGCTGACGCCCGAAGGACGAGCTCTCGCTAACCTGCGTCCACGTCGGCAAACCCCGATCCGCGGCATCCGATGACCGCGGACGGGGCGTCGATCCCGTCTCGAGGGAGAAGATCTTGGGCATGCTTTCGCGCTACGACCCGCCGGCGAACCTGGTGGACTTCGACGCCATCGCGGGTCAACGCGAGGCGTGGCATCGGTTCGTGCAGTCCCTGTTCGACAGCGAGATCGCATCCTTGCAGAAGAGGCTGCAGGCCGTGCCGGGCCACGGCGCCGGCGTCCCGCAGTTCTACAGCGCGACGCAGCTCGATCCCGGATGCGTCGTCGAGCAGGACATCGTCTGGAACGCTTTTCCGAAGGAATTGCTGCGCCGGTTCGGCCGCGACAAGGCGCTGGTCGAGGCCGATCGCCGCTGGCCCCTGCCGGCCTACCAGCTGGGCTGGCGCTTCGACCCCGACCTGCCGCTGGTCGACGACGCGGCCTTGCGCGCGCTCGAGATCCTCTCCCCCCGCGACGTCTTCTACCAGCCGGCAGAGGAATACTGCGAGTGGCACGTCGACCGCTGCGAGCGCACCGGCAGGATGCGCCGCGTCGCGTTCACTTCCGAGCCGCCCGAGTACTGGCAGGCCCTGTTCGGCGGGCAGCTGCCGGCCTCCGCCACGCGTTTTCCAGGCGATCCGGCCCTGGTGGTGGCGCTCTACCAGAAGCTGGTCGACCCGCGGGTGACCGAGGCGGACCTGCGCGTCAAGCACGCGTTCCACTCGCCATTGGGCTTGCTGCAGGTCGGCGACTACAACCCGTACAACAAGTGGAACACGACCCACGGGATCGTCCACCTGTCCGCGCCGCCGAACGTGCTGGCCGCGGAGATCGACCTGGCCGCCCAGGCGACCTTGCTGGTCAAGGATGGCCGCGGCGAGCTGCTGACGTCGGCCGACGCGCTCATCGCGGGAACGGGCATCGGCGGCGCCAATCGCAACAGCGACCCGACGATCGCGGGCAGCGTGAACGTCCAGGCCCGCCTGGGCAGGCGCGTCACGCTGGCCAATCCGGTCGGGCTGTACATCGATCACATCGACTTGTCCGGCTGGGAGACGCCGCGCGGAATCGAGGCGCAGGAGTGCGTGCGGACGACGCGCGGCAGCGGCCGGTCGATCGCCCGGCTCGAGGTCGCGATGCCGACCCCCGAGTTCGACCTGGCCGACATCCGCATCGGCGGCGTCCCGCTGGTTCACGGCGGCCAGATCGCGGAATGCATCACCGTGAAGCTGACCGCGGCGGTGTGCCTGGCCAGCGCGATCACGAACAGGCACTTCCCGTCCGGCACGTCCGCCTACGTCGATCCGAGGGGCGGCAGCATGACCTACGTGATGAACCGGCGCACGAGTCCGACGGGCACGATCCGGGCGTTCGACGACAAGGGCGCCGGCCATCGTGGCGCCGAGGGCATTCTTCAAGGCGGGAGACGATGATGAACGCTGTCAAGGACTGGTATCGCGAGCCCGTGCTCGAACTGGAACAGATCCAGGGCATCGCCGTTCCGGGGTTCATCAAGCCGTACCAGACGCTGATCTGCGTGCGGCACGCGCCCGACGAGGAGACGATCGTCAACGTGCGGGCGTTCCTGCGCCAACTGCTGCCCCACCTGACCAACGGCAACGACGCCCTCGCGGACCGCCGCGCGCATCGCGCCCATCGTCGCGCCGGCGAGCGTGGCGCGCCGCCAGAAGGCCAGCCGTTGCTGGCCATCGGCTTCACCTACCCGGGCCTGTTCAGCCTCACGCCGAGCGCGGAGTCGATGACCAGCCAGGCGTTCAAGCTCGGACTGCCGGCGCGCTCCGCGCTGCTGGGCGATCCGGTCGAGAGGGATCACCCCGGGCACCCGTCGAAATGGGCCGTCGGCGCGCCAGGCAGGGAGCCTCATTTCATGGTCGTCGTCGCGGGGGACGACAAGGGCCGCGTCCATGCCCGCGCCGAAGCGGTCATCGCGCAGCTCAGGGGCATCGGTCTCGACGACCACGTCCGCCAGGACGGCCACAAGCATGGCGGCAAGGTCAGCCGGGAGCACTTCGGCTTCGCCGACGGCATTTCCCAGCCGGGGATCCGCGGCGTCGATCCGGTCAAGCAGGCGTACGTCACCGACCGGCACATCGACCCGGCCACGCAGCCCGACGCCTCGCTCTACGGCTATCCCGGGCAGGATCTCGTCTGGCCCGGGGAGTTCGTGTTCGGCTACCCCAGGTCGGGCCCGGACCCGTTGTTGCCGGGCCCGCTCGCCGACGCGGGTCCGCCCTGGACCCGCAATGGCTCGTACCTCGTCTACAACCGCCTGGTGCAGGACGTGCGGCTGTTCTGGCGCACGATGCGCAGCGAGGCCAGGCGACTGGCCGAGCTGCCCGGGTTCGCGGCGCTCAGCGAAGAGTCGCTGGCGGAGCTGATGGTGGGGCGCACCAGGAGCGGCGCGCCCATCAGTCGCCTGCGGGGCACGGGTTGCGCCGCCCACCCTGGCCTGGGCAGCGACGAATTCGCGAACAACGATTTCCGCTTCGATTCGGACACGCCGCGGCCGCTGCGCGCACAGGGCGAGGCGTATCCCCAGGCGCTGGCGGATCCGATCGGCCAGACCTGCCCGCTCGCGTCCCACATCCGCAAGGTCAATCCGCGCGACGCGACGACCGACGTCGGCGGCCCGGCCTCGACCTACGCGCATCGCATTCTTCGCGTCGGCGTGCCCTTCGGCGAGCCGCTGGCCGATCCGCACGCCCGGCCGCGCGACGACGAGAAGGAGGAGGAGCGCGGGCTGCTGTTCCTCGCGATCCAGTCTTCGATCGAGGAGCAGTTCGAGTTCCTCCAGGCGCGCTGGATGAACGACGACCGCCGGCCGAAGGCGCCGAGCGGCCACGACATGGTGGCGGGCCGCAATCCCGTCGCGGGCGACGCGACCCGGCGCTGCGTGATCTTCGGATCCGACAACCAGGCGGCCACGGTCGAGGCACGCAAGCCCTTCGTCATCCCGACGGGCGGCGGCTACTTCTTCGTGCCCGCACTGGACGCCATCCGCGACGTCCTCGCCGTGCGCTGACCGCCATGCCCGCGAGGACGACGCCCCGTGCCTCAATATCGCGCCGTGACCGGGGGCACCTCGGCGGCGCGCAGCAGCAGCGCGTCGATGCTGCGCACGCCGAGCTTGTCGCGCACGGCCTGGATCTGGGTGCGCACCGTCGCCACCGCCACGCCGTGCGACGCCGCGATCTCGCGCGGCGTGCGATTGCCCACCAGCCCGCGGAAGACGCGGCGCTCGGCGAACGTCAGGCCGTGGCTGTTGGACAGCATCTCCAGGCCCAGCGGCGAGCACAGCGCGCGGCGCCCCATCATCGCCACCGCGGCCGGCGTCCGCGCGCCTTCCACGTTCACAGGCATCAGCGCCACCATCAGGCGCTCGCCGGCGTCGTCGACGCAGATCAGGCTGCTGCGCAGGCGGACGGCCGCGTCATGAAGCGCATCGAGCCAGACCGCCTGCGACGAGCCCGCGCAACGCACGCAATCGTCGACGATGCGCATCGGCCGGCCGACATCCAGCTCGCGGCGCGCGGCGATGTTGGCGTGGTACAGCTCGCCCGCCGGTCCGCAGGCCAGCACGCCGCACTCGATGCGGTCCATGAGGGCCGCGAGCAGGTTGCTCAGGCCGGATTGCGCCGAAGTCGGCGCGGCGTTCTCGGTTCGTTGGCTCGCAAGATCAAACATGTGCATCCCCTTGTATTGATGCCCGCCGCCGGATGCCGGGCATGCATCGGCGACGGGGTGCTGTCACTTTCGGAGATGCGGGACTCAAAGTCCTTTAGCACTCCTAAAGAATCCAAAACATGCGCCGGATGTCTTTTCGAAGGGCCCGACATCCGTGCATAGTCGAACCGCGCCGCACGGTGAAGGCCGGCGGCGCGATCCATCGGAACCTTCAAACCAGGGAGCAAGATTCATGACTTCCAAGACCGCCTCCGCCGACCCTCTCCACAAGGCGGCGAACCTGTTGCGCTCCGCCAAGCCGGGAGACCACTGGACGCAGCGCCAGAAGGATCATCTCGAGACGCTCAGGAAAAAATCGGTGATCCTGGCCAAGGACGTCGGCACCTGCCAGGGCCGCGGCCCCACCTGCCAGGAGAACCTGTTCCGGCCGGCCACGGTCACGTCCGCCCAGCCGGTGAGCCACGCGGCGGCCCTGCTGGGCACCTTCAGCCGCACGGCGCTGGACCCGGCCAGGCGCACGCAGCTCGAGGAGCTCAGCACGGAAACCCGGACCTTGGCCAGGGCCACCGAGAGTCGCAAGACCAGTTCCGCCAAGCCGCTGCAGGAGGCGGCGGACACGCTGCGTTCCGTCCAGCCGGACGCGCATTGGAGCGCCGAACACAAGGCGCGCCTGAAGTCGATGCGGGGCCGGTCGGTGAAGCTGGCCAGCGACGTCAGCCTTTGCCAGGGCCGCAACGGCGTCTGCCAGCCGAACGCGTTCGTGGCGAAGACGCTGCCGCCGGGCCGCAGTGTGAACAATGCAGCCGACCTGCTCGGAAGCTACGACCCGGACGTGCTGGACGCACGGACGCGCAAGCGCCTCGACAACCTGCATGCCCAGGTGCGGGCGTTGTCGGACGATGTCGCCGCTACCCCCCGCAAGCGTGTCGGCTAGCCGGTCGCCCGCAGCCTTTCGGCTGGGCTCGAGCCTGCGTTGCCGCGCGCCCGCCGAGACGCTGGCGCTCGGAACCGGCCTGATGCGGTCGCTGGGCATCTCGCGCGTCACCGACCTGACGCGCATGGATCGCCTCGGCCTGCCGGTGTTCGCCAGCATCCGTCCGCGCGGACGCGCGCTGTGCGTGCATGCGGGCAAGGGCGTGCACGCCGTCGAGGCGCGCGTGGGCGCGTTGATGGAGGCCATCGAGTACGCCGCGGCGGAGCCGCAGCGCAGCGCCCTGCCCCGTCGCGCGATGCGCATCGACGAACTCGAGGACAGCTGGTCGGACCGGCTGACGCTGCTCGATCTCGCGCCGCGGATCGGACTGGACATCCCGTCCGAGCGGCTGGCCGACGTCGTCCTGTGCGACGAGGCCGGTGGCGGGCGCCCGGCCTGGCTGCCCGCCGAACTCGTCTTCGTGCCGTTCGAGGATCCGCACGGCGAGGCGCTGTTCGGCTGGTCGACCAATGGCCTGGCCTCCGGCAATTCGCCGGACGAAGCGACGCTGCACGGCCTGCTCGAGGTGCTCGAGCGCGATGCGGTCGCCATGGACCTGTCCGACGACGCCTCGTGCTGGGTCGATCCGGGCGACCTGCCGGAGCCGTTCCGCACGCTGGCCGCCGAGTGGCGCCGGATCGGCATCGCGCTGGCGGTGCGCTACGTTCCCAACGAGTTCGCCCTGCCCTGCTTCACCGCGCTGGTGCATGAAGGCGGCGGCGCGAGCGTCGACATGGCCGCGGGCTCCGGCCTGCATCTCGACCCCGGGATCGCGCTCGCCCGGGCCGTCTGCGAGGCGGCGCAATCGCGGCTCGGCCATATCCACGGGGGGCGCGACGACGTCACGCGCTTCTTCTCGAAGCACGACGAATCGCCGCGGTCCCCGCGCGACGCCCGCGACAACCCCGTCTTCCAGGAAGCGTTCGATACGCGCCGCCGTATCGCCTGGAGCGAGCTGCCGTCCATGCCGCATGAGGACGAGACCATCGAAGCCGTGCTCGGCCGGCTCACCGAGCACCTGGCCGCGCTCGGTTTCCCGCACGTCTTCCGCCATCGCTTCGAGGCCGATCTCGGCGGGCTGCACGTCGTCAAGGTCGTCGTGCCGCGCTGCCAGGAACTCGGCACGGAGCTGGATCGCCTGGGGCCGCGCATGCTGCAGCAGATCGAAGCCCATGCCTGACACGATACTTTTCGCCGGGCCTTCGGCCTGGGGCGTCTCCGACGCGCTCATCGAGGGCGCCGGCATCCTGCGGCTGCCGCCCGTGCAGCGCGGAGACGTCGAGCGCGCGGTGGCGCTCGCCGACGGACCCGGCGTCCTCATCGTCTGCGACGGCATCTTCCAGGTTGCACCGGCGGTGTCGCACGCCGAGCTGTGCGAGGCGATCGACGCCGGTTGGCAGGTGTGGGGCGTGTCCAGCCTCGGCGCGATCCGGGCCTGGGAGCTGCGCCACGAAGGCATGCGCGGCTTCGGCGAGGTCTACGCGATGTTCGAGCGCTTCGACGACTTCACAGACGACGAGATGTGCCTGCTCCACTTTCCCGCGCCACCGTGGTTCCCCGTCTCCGAGGCGCTCGTCAACCTGCGCCATGCGTTCGATGTCCGCGGGCGCGAACTGGGCATCGGCGAAGACGCCGCAAACGCCGTCATCGCGGCGCTGCGGTCGATGTGGTTCGGAGAGCGCACGCCGGAGCGCATTCGCGGGCTGATGGTCGACGCGGCGGGCATCGCCGAACACGGCGCGGATCAGCTGCTCGCCTGGCTCACGACACACCGAGTGAAGACAACGGATCTCGAGCGGCTGCTGGCGACGCGTCCGTGGCAAGACCTCGCGGCTCCCGCGCGAACACCTTGATGTCGAGGGCCTCGCTGGCCGTCATCGTCGAACCCAGCTTCATCAGCTCGGTGCGCTGCAGCGGGCTCATCTCGCGTTCCAGCCGCGCGGCCGTCTCGGCGATCGCCGCGGATTCCGAGGCGTCGGGCTGGTGGCTCTTGTCCTGGCGGATGCGGCTGCCGCATCCGTGCAGCACGGCGGCGTCAGCAAAATGGCCCTCCCGCGCCGCGGCGAGCGCGAACGAGTCCACGAGGAAGTAGGCCACGGCCGGCATCGCCTGGAACGCCAGGCGCGCGGCTTCGCGGGCGTCGTCGACGCAGCCCAGCTGGATCAGCGCCGCAGCCTTGTTGTGGAGGATGAACGCGATCGCGCGCGGCAGGTGGATGCCCGAAGCCAGCAGGCGTTCGGCCGCGGTCACGACTTCCGCGTTGCGCCCGGCGATCAGCAGCTTGTTGGTGAGGTTGCAGCCGCAGATCGCGGCGATGGCGTCGAAGCCCATGCTCTCAGCCAGGCGCCCGAGCTCCTGCAGGCGCTCGATCTCGTCCGCGCGGTTGACCAGGCCGGCCGATATCGAGCAGAACAGGCGGGTACGCAGCGACACCTGGCGGTCGTCGAACTGCTGCAGTCGCGCCCAGGCGGCCTGCGCCTCGTGCGACATGCCGGGCCGCGATTCGTGCAGGCGCGTGAGCTGCGCCAGCGCCCGGTACGCGCGCGCGTTGTCCCCGAGCGCGCTGAACAGGTCGCAGGCCTCCTGCGCCAGCCGGGCGCCGAGGTCGTGGTTGCCGTCGCAGTAGTGGGCCCAGCTGAGCTCCAGGTAGGCCTCGGCGCGCAGCCGGGGCGCGGCCCGCTCCAGCAATTCGAGCGGCACGTCGCATTCGATGATCTCGGCCTGTCTGCAGAGGAACCAGTCCATCATGGACAGCGCCGTGACGAGTTGCGCGCAGTCGTCGGCCGCCCGCTCGCCGCATGCCCATGCCAGCGCGGCCCGGGCGTTGTGGCGCTCCGGCGCGTAGATGCGCAGCCACTGGGCGTCGGTCATTCGGTCGGCATCCGCCTGCGCGTGCGCGAACCAGCCCGCCACCGTGCGCGCGTGGCGCGTGCGCACGGCCGCCGTCTCGCGGGCGGCCTGCAGGCAGGTGCGCGCGTAGTCGCGCGCGCTCTCGAGCAGGAAGAACCGGCCGGCATCGTCCGCGCTGCGCTGGACGAGCGACTTGTCGACCAGCGCGCCGAGCACGTTGAGCGTTTCCGAGGAGTCGATGAAGCCGCCGTCGGCCGCATCGCCCGCGACCTCCTGCACCATGTCCGGGCGGAAGCCGCCGAGGAAGGGTTCCAGGCGCCGGAAGACCACCTGCTCGCGCTCGGACAGCAGGCTGCAGCTCCATTCGTAGGTGCCTTGCAGCGTGCCGTGCCGGTAGGCGACCCGCTTCGAGCTGGCGGTGAGCAGGTTCTGCCGCTGCTGCAGCCGCCGGCAGACGTCCTCGAGGCCGAACGTGGCCGCGCGCGCGGCGGCCAGCTCGATGGCCAGCGGCAGGCCGTCCAGTTGCGAGCAGAGAACGATCGCGGCCTCGAGATTCGATTCATCGAGGCGGAAGGACCGATCCGCCTCGACGATGCGCTTGCACAGGAGCGCGATCGACCCGAACTCGAGGGCCTTGGCCGGCGACATCCGGTCCATGGGCACGGCGAGCGACTCCAGCCGGTAGACCCGCTCGTTGGGTACCCGCAGATGCTCCTGCGACGTCGCGAGCCAGCGGATCCCGGGCGCCTTCCTCATCGCCAGGCTGACGAACGCGGCGAGGTCGTCCAGCAGGTGTTCGCAGTTGTCCAGCACCACGAAGGCCGCCATGTGGCTCAGGGCCAGCGCCAGGAGTTCGGCCTGGTCCGGAACCTCCTGGAGGTCGATGTCGAGCGACTTCGCCAGGAAGGCGAGCACCTGCCGCGATTCGCGGATCGGCGCCAGGTCGATCCAGCAGCCCGCCTGCCGGTGCAGGGCGCATTGCTGCGCGAACACCTCGCGCGCCAGCGACGTCTTGCCCACGCCGCCGGTGCCCACCAGCGTCAGCAGCGGCGCGGTGCGCAGGATCTCCAGCACCTCGGCGACGTCCTGCTGGCGGCCGAACAGCTCGGCGCGCATGTCCACGCCCGCGGGCACCGCGGTCATCTTCGGATCGGACGGCGCGGCGGCGGCGACGATCGGCGTGGCGCTCAGTTGGTAGCCCCGGCCGGGGATCGTCGCGATCGCCCGCGGACCCAGCACCTTGCGCAGGGCCGCGATCTGCACGGAGATGTTGTTCTCCTCGACCACCAGGCCGCGCCAGGCTGCTTCGAGCAGTTCTCCCTTGGAGACGACGCGACCTCGGCGTTCGACCAGCGCCAGCAGCAGCTCGAAGGCGCGTCCACCGACCTGGACAGGCGTTCCTGCGACCAGCAACGCGCGCTCCTCGGGGCGGATTTCCCAGCCCTGGAATTGGATGGCGGCGACTGCGGTCGGAGCGATTGTCATCATTCCTCGAGGGGATGCGGCAACACACCTGCACTGTAGCGCTGGTGATGGGGAATGTCGTTGGGGCAATTGCCCCATGCAGGCTATCGACGCGGCATCTCCGGTGCGTCGGCGCGATGGGGCCCCCCGTATGCCGACCGATGCACTCAAATGGAGCGCGGCAAGGTCGGCTACCCCTTACGGACGACGCGGCCTTGCCACGGCGCGCGCGCGCGAGCTCACCGGGCGCTGCGGCGTGGCGTGCAGGTCACCGGCCCGAACATCTGCTCTGCAGCGGACATGTCCGGGGTTCGTCCAAGGAAGCGTCCGCGCCCTGCTCAAGCCACCACGCCTGCCACGAGCCGACTGCATTTCGCCTCATGGGCGAACGCGCCGTCATCCAGCCGTGCCGCCTGCTCGAACACGCCCCAGTTCTCCACCAGGCGCGCCGAGGCCCGCACGAGCAGCTCGCGCGCATCGACGCTTTCGTCTTCCTTCACGAGCCTGCCGGCCGGGCTCGCCGGATCGACTTCGTCGCAGCGTTCGAGGTGCCCCACCTCGTACAGCCGCTCGATCAGCTCGCCCTCGCCGTCGAACGCGGCCCGCATCGCGATGCCGCCCCAGCGCGCGCGCAGCAGACGATCGACGACCTCGGCGAATTCGTCCAGCAGGCCCGCGAAGGTGACGTCGTCGGCCGCGCGGTCGGTGCTGAAGCCCTTCTTGCTCAGGCGAAACTGCAGCAGCCTGACCTGGCCGCGCACGCCCACGAAGGCCAGCGAATAGCCGCGCTCCATGACGACGTGGTCGGCGTCCGGCCCGAGGGCGCTGGCGAGCTTGTCGCGGCTGGAGTCGTCGGTCATGGGTTCTCGCTGGGGGTGCAGGACGCGCCCAGTCTAGCCCGTCGCGACGCGCCATCCTCGCGCGCTGCAGTCACTCGTACGGGCAGCGCGCCTGCTGGCCGAAACCAGCCGGCGCATGCGGCGCCGCGCGCCGCCGGGCTCACCGACTCTCCGCGTCCCGCAACCAGGCCGGCGGGTTGCGGATCTCCATCATCCGGTCCGGCGCCGCCAGCGCCTTGAAGCCGAACTGTGCGTAGAGCCCGTGCGCATCCGCCGTCGCGAGCAGGACGCGCCGCAGCCCCTGCAGGTCGGGATGGGCCAGGATCTGCTCGAGGAGCCGCTTGGACAGTCCCTGTCCGCGGTGCTCCTCCAGCACGTACAGGTCCGCCAGGTAGGCGAAGCTGGCCTTGTCGGTGATGACCCGTGCGAACCCGAGCTGGGCCTCTCCCTGATAGATCCCGAAGCACAGGGAATTGGCGATTCCGCGCGCGACGACGTCCTTGGGAACGCCCGGCGACCAGTAGCTGCGGGTCAGGTAGGCGTGGATGGTGTCGAGCTGCAACCGGCTCGGGTCGGTGCTGATGTCGTAGGTGTTCACCCTCGATATTCTGGCGTGGTCGCGACCCCGCATCGCTTTCGTTCGCCAGGATATCGAAACTGATATGGGTTCGTGCCTAAAAACGATTTGCCTGATATCGATCCGCTGCCTAGCATCCGGCCCACTGGTGGTGCGTGACACGGCCAGGGACCGCTTTCATCCAAGGCGGCACACGAACGACAGGAGACAAAGCATCATGACCATCCAACGACGCGCGGTCCTGGCCGCGACCCTCGTGGCCGCAGCCTTCGCCACGCCTTCGATCGCATTCGCGCAGAAGAAGATCGTGCTGGGGTTCAGCCAGATCGGCGCCGAGAGCGAGTGGCGTACCGCCAACACCGAGTCGATCAAGCAGGCCGCCAAGGACGCGGGCATCGAGCTGAAGTTCTCCGACGCGCAGCAGAAGCAGGAGAACCAGATCAAGGCG
>FSZR01001934.1_pt1 | contig 13422 bp, 13 predicted proteins | sample 1638781 | NCBI WGS metagenome assembly FSZR01 (sample SAMEA3914813, study PRJEB12502) | metagenome | biome: forest; material: soil | place: Canada | collected 2011-07-07 | depth 0.3 m | reverse complement strand
CGGCAACGGCACCGCGTTCTGCAACTACGACGCCGACGACAACGGCACGCAGACCGGCCTGAACCCGTCGCTGATCCTGCAGGGCGACCTCGCGCTGCAACGCATCGTGACGGCGATCAAGGCATCGCGCACCTGGGCCGAGCGCCGCAGCGCGATCGTCGTGCTGTGGGACGAGAACGACTACAGCACCAGCACGTCCAACCAGGTGGTGACCATCGTCGAGACGAACTACGGCCGCAATCGCGTCTCCAGCAACAAGTTCTACGACCACTACTCGCTCACCAAGACGCTCGACGCCGCGTTCAACCTGCCCTGCCTCAACCATGCCTGCGACGGCGGCGTCGAGGTGATGTCCGACCTGTTCCGTCCGTGATGGCGGCTGCCGGTTCGCGCAGAGGGTCGGCGGCTCGATGAGTCGCACGATCGCCGGCCTGGCCTTCACGCTGTTCGCCGCGTCGGCCGCCCAGGCCGGCGCGGCGACGGCGTTCGACCCGCGCAGCACCGACGCCGCACCCTGCGGCGTCGGCGTGCCCGCGCCCGGCCATGTGGCGCCCGATCTGCGGCCACCACCGCAAGGCGCCCTGCTGACCGTGCGCCAGGACGGCGGCCGCCTCTGCTACGTGGCCGACGGCAGCGCCGACGCGCCAGTGATCCGCGCGCGCCAGGGCGCCGACCTGGTGCTCATGCTGCGCAACGAGATCACCGACCCGGCGGCGATCGAGGCGGTCATGGCACCCGGCACGCTCAAGGACGCCAACATGCCGGTGCCCGCGACGCCGGGCTTCTACAAGGTGATTGCCGGCATGCACCACGCCGCCACCGGCGCGACCAACCTGCACGTGCACGGCTTCGCCGTGCCGCCCGTGGCGCCGCAGGACGACGTGCTGAGCGTCTGCACCGACCCCGCCATCGGCCCCGCCATCGGCCCCGCGAGCTGCGGCCAACGCTCGTTCACCTACCGCTACCGCCTCCCGCCGACCATGCCCGAAGGGCTTTACTGGTACCACCCGCACATGCACGGCGAGGTGCAGGCGCAGATGCTCATGGGACTCACCGGCGCGATCGTCGTCGAAGGGCCCGCGCACGACGCGCGGCGAGCCGCGGGCATCGCCGAGCGCGTGCTGGTGGTGCGCCAGACGCAGGACCAGGACGCCGGCAAGACGCCCGCGGCGTCCATGACCGCGGCGCCGACGGACGCACACGCGACGCGGCGCTCCGCCGCGCCGGCCACCGCCGTCGACACCGCGCACGAGTTGCTGTGCACGTCCAACTCGGGCATCGACCAGATCAGCCTGGACGGTGTGCCGGTGCCGGTGGGCGACGCGCCTGACTCGGCGCTGGCGCGCCTGGAGATCGGCGCGGGCACGCGCCAGTACTGGCAGTTGCTCAACGCGGCAACCGATGCGTTCCTCAGCGTGGACGTCGAGGACGAGCACGGACTGACGCTGCCACTCGACATCGTCGCGCGCGATGGCAGCCCGCTGTCCGACGACGCCGGCCGGCGCCTGCGTTCGGCGCCGACGACCGCCGCGCAATCGGTGCCGCCCGGCGGGCGCCTCGAGTTCTATATCGGCGCCCCGCCACCGGGGGCCAAGGTCTGGTTGGTGACGCATGCGATCGACACCGGCTGCGCGGGCGACCGCCTGCCCGAGCGGCGGCTGGCGATGGTGGTGGCGGTGCCGGCCACCGGCGCGAGCGCCGCAGCGTCTGCCGCGGTCGATCCGCCGAAACCCGCCGCGAAGCGCGATCTCTTCTCAGGCGTGCTGTCGCGCGCGCCCGATCGCCGACGCGTGATCGCGCTGGCCGAGTACCCGCGGCCGGGCACCGACGACCAGACGGACTTCTACATCGTCGAGCGCAAGCCCGGCGCGGTGCTGCGCCCCTACATGATGGGCGACGCGCCGACCATCGTCGTGAAGGCCGGCACCACCGAGGAGTGGGTGATCGAGAACTGGACCAACGAGCTCCACACGTTCCACATCCACCAGCTGCATTTCCGCGTGCTCGGTATCGACGGCCGCCCCGTGGCGCAGCCCGATCTGCTCGACGTCGTGGAAGTGCCCTACGCCACGGCGACCGGCTATCGCAGCAAGGACGGGCCGGTGCGCCCCGGTCGTATCCGGATCCGCATGCGCTTCCCGCCTGAGCTGGCGGGGGACATCCCGTTCCACTGCCACCTGGTCGACCACGAGGACAACGGCATGATGGCGGTGCTGCGCATCGTCAAGCCGGGCGTCGTCCAGAGCCGCGCCGCCGCCATGCCTCACGGCATGGTGATGAAGTGACCGCGCGCGGTCGACTCAGTCCGCTTTCGGACGCCCGGTCTTGAGCGTCGGCACCGCGCCGATCGCCTTCAGGAACGCGCGGTCGTTCATCGCGCAGAGGGCCTGCAGGCCTGCGCGCAGCAGCTCGCTCTTGCGCACCTGCTTCTCGAGGCCCAGCGCGCGCGCCTTCAGCGCGTCGATCGCCTGGTACTCGTCCTTGGGCATCGTGAAGCTGTCGCGCACGAGCTTGGGCTTGTGGACCTTGGCGGTCTTGGTCGGCGCCGGTGGCGCGACCGGCACGACCGCGGGCTTGGCATGAATCGGGCTGGGAGTCTTGGCCATGACTATGGTGATGAAGTAAACGGTATATACAGTTTATACCGATTCACGGCACTGTCATATTTCGAGGGCACGGCGGGCACCTGCTCGATAACCTAGGGGGGTACCCATCGGATCGACACATCCACTGACCAATAGCCTCTGCAGTCGTCACGTTGTCGTCATCGCACTCTCCGACAGTCGCCTTTCCCGCCACGCCCGCCCACGAGGCCGGCGTGCCACGAACGACACCTGGAGAGAGACTGATGAGCAAGCAACTGATTGCGCTGGCCGTTGCCGCCGCGACCGTGATGGCCTCCCCTGCCGAGGCGACCAGCGTTGCGCTGACCGGCGACGGCAACTGGAACGAATTCAACGTCGACAACATGATCGCGTCCGACTTCGGCAACGGCTGGATCGACGACGCCGATGGTTCCGCGCTCAGCTTCACCTTCACCGTGCCCGCCGGCCAGGTCGGCAGGCTCACGGTAGTCGACGCCGGCTTCGCCGGCGACACGTTCACCTTGACGAACTTCGGCGCCGTGCTCGGCGCGACCTCGGGCGTGGCCGTGGGTACTACCATGGGCTCGACGCAGTTCGACTTCGACGCCGCGCTCGCCGACCCGGCCTACAGCCGCGGCCTGTTCACGTTCGGCGCCGGCAGCTACAGCATCAGCGGCTCGCTGCTGCAGTCGGTGCTGGACGGCGGCGTCGACCTGGACGCCACCAACGGCGCGGTGCGCCTGAGCCTCACGGCCGTACCCGAGCCGGCCGGCACCACGCTGATGCTCGGCGGACTCGCCGCGCTCGCGCTGTTCGCTCGCCGCCGCCAGGCCGGCAAGCCCCACCACTCGCTTTGAGGCCCGCACCATGAAGACCCCACTGTTCGCGCTCGGCCGCACTCTTCTCGCCGCCGCCGTCGCCTGCGCGTCGGCCGGCTCCGCCCTGGCCCAGTCCGCCAGCGCCCCGATCACCGTCAAGATCATCGGCTTCAACGACTTCCACGGCAACCTGCAGTCGCCCGGCACGTTCGGCCAGAACACCGTCGTCCCGACGAACCAGCGCCCCGCGGTCGGCGGTGCCGAATACATCGCCGCCTACGTCGCGCGGCTGAAGGCGCAGAACCCGCTCAACGCGGTGGTCGGCGGCGGCGACTTCATCGGCGCCTCGCCGCTGATCTCGGCGCTGTTCTTCGACGAGCCCGCGGTCGAGGTGATGAACCACGTCGGCGTCGACTTCACGTCGGTCGGCAACCACGAGTTCGACAAGGGCTCGGCCGAGCTGAAGCGCCTGCAGGCCGGCGGCTGCAAGCTGACCAACGGCCACCCCGACCCGAACAGCTGCAAGGGCCTCGGCTCGCGCGCGCCGGGCACCTTCGACGGCGCCCAGTTCAAGTGGCTGTCGGCCAACGTGATCGAGAACGCCACCGGCCGCACGCTGCTGCCGCCCTACGGCATCAAGACCTTCAACGGCGTCAAGATCGCATTCATCGGCATGACGCTCAAGGGCACGCCCGGCATCGTCACGCCCACCGGCGTCGCCGGCCTCACGTTCCAGGACGAGGCCGACACCGTCAACGCGCTCGTGCCGCGCCTGCGCGCCCAGGGCATCGAGGCCATCGTCGTGCTGGTGCACCAGGGCGGCTTCCAGACCAGCCCGAACGTGGGCGACATCAACGGCTGCGACGGCAACCTGAAGAACACCGACGGCAGCAAGTCCGACATCGAGAACATCGTCAACCGGCTCGACGACGCCGTCGACCTGGTGATCAGTGCCCACACGCACGCGGCCTACAACTGCTCGGCCAACACGGTGGACGTCAGGAAGGTGGGCGGCACGGCGCAGTCGACGGCGCGCCCGACGGGCCTGGCCAACAAGTCCGGCCGCCTGATCCCGGTGACCAGTGCCAGCGCGTTCGGGCGCATCGTCACCGACATCGACGTCACGCTCGACCCGAAGACGCACAACGTCATCGCCGTCGCGCCGACCAACCGGCTCGTCGATCGCACCGATCCGGCGATCAACCAGGCGATCGCCACCGACCCGACCGTGCGCAACATCGTGCAGGGCTACAACGCGCTCGTGTCGCCGCTCGCCGGCGCCGTCGTGGGCACGATCACCGCAGCGCTGCCATCGACGGCAAACCCTGCGGGCGAGATGCCCGCAGGCGACCTCATCGCCGACGCGCAGCTGCTGGCCACGCAACCCGGCTCGCTGGGCGGCGCGCAGATCGCGTTCATGAACGCCGGCGGCGTACGCTCGCCGGGCTTCGTGTCCGCCGCGGCGACCTACCCGTATGCGCTCACCTACGGCGACGCGTTCACGGTGCAGCCGTTCGGCAACAGCCTCGTCACGATGACGCTGACCGCGGTGCAGCTGAAGGCCTTGCTCGAACAGCAGTTCAACGGCTGCAACGGCCAGGTCGCCAACCGCGTGATGCAGGTGTCCAACGGCCTGAAGTACTCGTGGAGCGCCGCGGCACCCGCATGCTCGAAGATCGTCGACGTCACGTTCACGCCGACCGACGTCACCGTGACGCCGCCGGTGGCCACCGGCGCGCCGGAGATCATCGTGTCGGGCGGCGTGGTGCAGAACCCGTCCAGGACCTACCGCGTCACCGTCAACAACTTCATGGCGACCGGCGGCGACGGCTTCGCGACGCTGACAGGCGGCACGAACACGCTGGGCGGCGCGCAGGACATCGACGCACTGGTGGCCTACCTGGCCAGCTACAAGGCGCCCGCCGCCGCCTACGACCCCACGCTGCCGGCGATGGGCATCCCGCGCGTGACGCTGCTGCCTTGAGCGTCGCCACCCTGGCGCGGCGCGCGCGCGTCGCGTCGCTGCTGGTACTCGCCTGCGGCGCCGCGCCGGCGCACGACGACGAAGCGGCCGCGGCCGCCCGCATCCCGCAGCGCGTGGCGCTGCTGGCCCGCGCACAGGGCGAACTCGAACGCGGCGACGCGGCCCAGGCGCTCGACGACTTCGAGCGCGCGGCGATGATGCTGCACGCTGCCGACGCCGAGCTGGGGCTGATTCGCGCCGCAATGCAGGACGGCCAGTACCGCCGCGCGCTCGCGTTCTGCGCGCACACGGCGGGCGAACACACCGACGACGCCGATGGCGCCGCGCTCTACGCCTGGCTGCTGCGCATCGGCGGCCAGGACGCGCTCGCCCGCCGCACGCTCGCGCAGGCACGCGCCGAGGCGCCGGACGACTCGATCGCCGCGGCCGTCACGACGGCCTTCGAGGCGACGCCGCTGGTGGCCACGGGCGTGCTGCTGCAGCCGCTGCACCGCATGGCACCGTGGCCCGTGGCATTGGCCGCCGAGGCGCCGCCCCCGGCCGCGGCGCGGTTCGCGGGCAACGCGGTGCTGGTCGGCGACGGCCGCGTCGCGCTGCTGCCGTCGACGTCGACCGCGCTCTCGACGGGCGCCCGCGTGTGGGTACGCAACGGGCTGGGCCAGGCGACCGCGGCGATCGTGGAACCGTCCGACGCCGCGCTGGCGGCGCGCGGGCTGGCACGACTGGCCCTGCATGTCGCCTTGCCAGTCGGCGCGTCGCGCGAGTCAACCGGCCGCGCGCCGTTCGCGGGCAGCCCGGGCTACGCGGTGCGGTTCGAAGCCGTCGATACGCCGGCCTGGCCGCTGCTCGTGCAGGGCTTTCTTGGTGGTCCCGTGGGGGACACGGACGTGCGCAAGCTCGGCTTCGAGGCGGCGCCGGGCACGCCGGTGCTCGACGCGCACGGCGAGCTGATCGGCATCACGCTGGCGCCCGCCGCGTGGCTGCCGCTCGCCGCGCTGGCGGCGTCGCACGGCGCCGACTCGCCGCGCGCCACGGGCCTCGTGGCGCCCGACGCGATCTACGAGGCCGGCCTGCGCCGCGCGCTGCAGGTGCTGGTCGAGCCGTCTCGTTGAGCGACCGGCCATCGCGGACTCCCGCCGAAGGGTGCGGGTGGGTACACTGTATGCATGAACAGCGACTCCGATTTCGCGGACGGTGCACCGGTCGGCCGCGACGGCAGCGCACCCGCGCCGGCGGCGCGCCGCACCTCCAACGCCTTCGGATCGCCGGGCGCCGACTCCACGGTCAGGCGCGTCGACCTCAACGACGCGCTGATCCGCCATCCCGACGCCACCTTCGTGATGCGCGCGGCGGGCGACGCGATGCGCGACGCCGGCATCGCGGACGGCGACGTGCTGCTGGTCGACCGCGCCCTCACCGCGGCCCACGGCACGGTGGTCATCGCGGCGGTCGCGGGCGAGCTGCTGTGTCGCCGACTCGAGTTGCCCCCGACGAAGCGCGCGGGCGGCGCCGGCCCCTGCCTCGCGGCCGCGGACGGCGTCACCGCGGCGATCGCGATCACGCCCGAGACGCCCCTGGAGGTGTGGGGCGTCGTGACCACCGTCATCAAGTCCCTGCCTGTCTGAGCCATGTACGCGCTGGTCGACGGCAACAACTTCTACGTCAGCTGCGAGCGCGTGTTCGCGCCGCGGCTCGCGGGCAAGCCCGTCGTCGTGCTGAGCTCGAACGACGGGGCGTGCATCGCGCGCAGCAACGAGGCCAAGGACCTGGGCGTCAAGATGGCCCAGCCCTGGTTCCAGGTGCGCCACCTCGAGAAGAGCGCGGGCCTGCTGGCCGTCTCGGCCAACCACGAGCTGTACTCCGACATGAGTGCGCGGATGATGGCCGTGGAGGCGCGCTATGCGCCGCGCCAGGAGGTCTACAGCGTCGACGAGTCCTTCCTCGACTTCGAAGGCCTGCGCGACGACCTCACGGCCACCGGCCGCGCCATGCGCGCCGCCATCCTGAAGGAAACAGGGCTGCCCACCAGCGTCGGCTTCGGCGCCACCAAGACGCTGGCCAAGCTCGCCAACCACATCGGCAAGACCGCCGACCGCAAGGCCGGCAGCTACCCCGCACACCTCGCCCAGGTCTGCGACTTCGCCAGCCTGGCCCCGCAGCAGCTCGACGCGCTGTTCGCCGCGACCGAGGTCGGCTGCGTCTGGGGCGTGGGCAAGCGCACGACCGAGAAGCTCAAGGCCGGCGGCATCCACAGCGTGCTCGACCTCGTGCGCGCCGATGCCGCCTCGCTGCGCGCGCAATTCTCGGTGACGCTGGAGAAGACGCTTCTGGAGCTGCGCGGCACCTCGTGCATGGAGGTCGACGACGCGCCGCCGCCACGCCAGCAGATCCTGGTCTCGCGCTCGTTCGGCACGCCCATCACGCACGTCGACGGCATCCTCGAGGCGGTCGGCGAGTTCGTGTCGCGCGCGGCCGAGCGCCTGCGCCTGCAAGGCAGCGTCGCAGGCGCGTTGGGCATCTTCTTCATGACCAGTCCGTTCCGCAGCAACGATCGCCAGCACGTCGTCAACGTGACGCTGCCGCTGATCCGTCCCACCGGTGACTCGAGCGTGCTCGTGAGCGCCGCCGCCGTCGCCGTGCGCCGCGAGTTCCGTGCCGGCTTTCGCTACGCGAAGGCCGGCGCCGTGCTGTCGCAGCTGCAGCCCGTGGGCCACGTGCAGGGCGAGCTGGACCTGTTCGCGGCCACGGCCGACGTGAGCGCGCCAGCCGCGCGCGATTCGCGCTCCAGGCTGATGTCCGCGATGGACGCGTTGAACCACCGCTTCGGCCGCGACTCCGTTCGCCTGGGCACCACGGCCGCGGCCAGCAGCGGCGCCGAGCTGCGCGTGTGGGCCACGAAGCAGGAACGGCGCTCGCCGCGCTACACGACGCGCTGGGACGAGATCCCGATCGTGCGGGCCTAGCCGCGCTAGTCTCCGCCGCGCACCAGCAGCACCGGCACGGGCGCGATGCGCAGGATCTGCTCCGCGTCGCTGCCCAGCAGCATGCGCTGCAGTCCGCGTCGGCCATGGCTGCCCAGCACGATCAGCGAGGCGCGCCAGTTCTGCGCCGCCTCGACGACATGGTCGCACAGGCGCCGACCGTCGGCGTCCAGCAATTGCTCGTCGACCTCGAGACCGGCGGCCTTCACGCTCGCGGCGGCGTCCGCCAGCACCGCACGGCCGGCGTCGCGGGCCACGTTGTAGATGTCCTCGCCGCGCAGCAGTGCGGCCTCGCTGCCGATGGCCAGCGGCGGCAGCTCGAACACATGCATCAGCTTGACGCGGGCGTGCGTCGTCTTCGCCAGCGCGATCGCCTCCATGAGCCCCTTGCGGGACGTGGCACTGCCATCCACGGGCACCAGGATCCTCTCGTACATGGTTCGCCTCCGTTCGCTGCGGGATGCAGCGGCAGTCGCCAGTCTGGGCGACCGGCCGACGGACCGCTTGACACAGATCAACCCGCGCACGCCGGGCACGGCATACGCTCGCCGCGAGACGCATCGTGGATGCGCCCATCCCATCCCGCCCCCGCCACAAGGACCCTCTCATGACTTCCCGCCGCTCGTTCATCCAGATCATGCCCTTGGCCGCCGCGCTTGCGCTCGTATCGCGCGGCGTACTGGCCGACGCGCCCAAGGTCGACGAGAAGGATCCGCAGGCGGCCGCGCTCGGCTACGTCGCCGACGCCACCAAGGCCGACAAGGCCAAGTTCCCGAAGTACGCTGCAGGCCAGGCCTGCAGCGGCTGCCAGCTGTACCAGGGCAAGGCCGGCGACGCCGCCGGGGCGTGCGCGATCTTTGCCGGCAAGCAGGTGGCCGCCAAGGGCTGGTGCAGCGCGTACGTGAAGAAGGCCTGACGGGTCGCTCGTCCCGGGACGCCGCCATGCGCCACGCGCTGCGAGTGCTGCACGACGAGCACCTGTCTCTGGGCGGGCTGTTGCGCGCGATCCTGGACCTGCTTGCGGAGTCGCGCGTCCAGGGCCTGCCACCCGACTTCGGGCTGCTGCGGGCGATGCTTTTCTACATCGCCGAGTTCCCCGAGAAGCGGCACCATCGCCACGAATCCGAGCTGCTGTTTCCCAAGCTCCGGGCGCGCCATCCGCGCCTGCGCGGTGTGCTGGACCGGCTCGACGAGGATCACCGCCGCGGCGACGCCCGGGTCCGCGAGCTCGAGCACGAGCTCACCGCGTTCGAACTGGTCGGCGAGGCGCGACGCGACGCGTTCGAGCGGGCCGCGCGGCGATACGTCGACTTCCACCTCGCGCACATCGCCGTCGAGGACCGCGAGATCCTGCCGCTCGCGGCCGAGGCGCTGGAGCCCGAGGACTGGGACGAGATCGAGGACGCGATGGCGCGCGATCCCGATCCATTGGCCCGGGCCGGCCCCGATCCGGACTACCGGCGCCTGTTCCGCCTCATCGCCTTCGCCATGACACCCGGCCGCACGACGGTCGACGCCCACCTGGCGGACACGGCCCGCTGAGCCGGGCGTCATGCGGCGATGGTGGAGGCGGCGCGGCGCGGCCCGCCTTGATCCAGCGCAAGCCCGTGCGGGACGGGTCCGCCAACAATCGGTCCCTTGATATTCGTCACTGCCGCCCATGCATGCCAGCATCGACTGTTCCTCCCCCGCGCCCGGCGCCACCAAGGGCGCCTGTTCCAGCTGCAACCTGCGCGAACTGTGCCTGCCGGTGGGCCTCTCGGCCGGCGAGCTGGCGCGGCTCGACGGGCTCGTCGCGACGCGGCGCAGCGTGCAGCGCGGCGAATCGCTGTTCCGGCGCGGCGACGCCTTCCACGGCGTCCATGCCGTGCGCACCGGCTTCTTCAAGACCTGCTCGACGTCGGCCGACGGCCGCGAGCAGGTGACCGGCTTCCAGATGGCCGGCGAGCTTCTCGGCTTCGACGGCCTGGGCGAGTCTCGCCATGAATGCGACGCCGTCGCGCTCGAGGACTCGCAGGTCTGCGTGATTCCCTACCAGCAGCTCGAGACGCTTGCGCAGGAGTTCGCGCCGCTGCAGCGCCAGTTCCACCGCGTGATGAGCCGCGAGATCGTGCGCGAGCAAGGCGTGATGCTGCTCCTGAGCAGCATGCGCGCGGAGGAGCGCCTGGCCGCGTTCCTGGCCAACCTGGCGCAGCGCCTCGAGGCGCGCGGCTTTTCCCCGTCGGCGTTCGTGCTGCGCATGACGCGAGACGCGATCGGCACCTACCTGGGCCTGTCGCTGGAAACGGTCAGCCGCTGCTTCTCACGCCTCGCCGAGCAAGGCGTGCTGGAGGTTCAGCAGCGCAACGTCCGCATCCTCGATCCCGCGGCGCTGGCGCGCCTGGTGGCCGGCGTGAGCGTCTGAGCGGTCATGGCGCAGATCCTCGAGTCCGCCGCCGAGACCACGTTGCTGATCGGCGGCATGCACTGCGCCGCCTGCGCCGGCACCGTCGAGGCGGCGCTGATGCGCGAGCCCGGCCTGCTGGCGGCCCGCGTCAGCGCAGCGGCGCGCGTCGCCACGTTGCGCTGGAACCCGGCGCTCACCTCGGTCGGCCGGCTGGCCGAGGCGATCCGGCGCGCCGGCTACGAGGCCGCCCCCGACACCGCCTTCGCCGCGCGCAGCGCGCGCCAACGCGAGTCGCGCCAGGCGATCTGGCGGCTGTTCGTCGCGAGCTTTTGCGCAATGCAGATCATGATGCTCGCCGCCCCGGCGTACTTCAGCGCGCCCGGCGAACTCGGCGCCGAATACAAGAAGCTGCTGGACTGGGGCAGCTGGTTCCTGATGCTGCCCGTGCTGTGCTTCGCGGCGGCGCCGTTCTTCGCGGGCGCCTGGCGCTCGCTGCGCCGGCGCGCCATCGGCATGGACGTGCCTGTAGCGCTCGGCCTGGCCGTGGGCTTCATCGCGAGCACGGGGGCCGCGTTCGAGCCGGGCGGCCTCTTCGGCGATGCCGTCTACTTCGATTCGCTCTCGATGTTCGTCGCCTTCCTGCTCGCGGGCCGCACCCTCGAGATGCGCGCCCGCCACCGCGCCGAGGCGCTGCTGGACGACGCCACCGCGGCGTTGCCGCGGACCGTGGCACGCCTGCGCGCGGACGGCGCGATCGAACAGGTCGACATCGACGCGCTCGCGATCGGCGACACGGTGCGCGTGCCGTTTGGCGAGGCGTTCCCGGCCGACGGAAGCGTCGTCGACGGCCGATCGACGGCGAACGAGGCCTTGTTGACCGGCGAGTCGCGGCCGGTCGCCAAGGGCCCGGGCGACCCCGTGGTCGCCGGCAGCCTGAACCTGGTCGCGCCCCTGACGATGCGCGTGGAACAGGTGGGCGCCGACACGCGCTACGAGGCCATCGCGGCGCTGAGCCGCGCCGCACGCGCGTTGCGCCCGGCCGTGCTCGCGTCCGGCGAGCGCTGGGCCGCGCCCTTCCTGTGGGGCGTGCTCGCGCTCGCGGCGCTGGCGGGCGTCGCGTGGAGCGTCGTCGATCCCGCGCGTACCGTGTGGGTCGTGGTCTCCGTACTGATCGTGACGTGTCCGTGCGCGCTGTCGCTGGCAGGCCCCTCGGCCCTGATCGCCGCGGCCGGCACGATGAGCCGGCACGGCGTCGTGCTGCGCGACCTCGATGCGATCGACGGCCTGGTGCGGCTGCGCACCCTGTTCATCGACAAGACCGGCACGCTGACGGATCCGATCCTGGCCTGCACGCGGGCGCAATCGCTGGACCGCGCGCACGCCCACCCCGAGCGACGCGCCGCGTCGCTGGCGGCCTGGTCGCACCATCCGTTGTCGCAGGCGATCGAGCGTGCGTTCGACAGCGACGGCGCGGTGTGGCTCGACATCGTCGAATACCCCGGTCTCGGCGTCGAAGGCAAGGACCTGGACGGCCAGGCCTGGCGCCTCGGCAGCGCGGCCTGGGCCGCGCCCGCCGCCGCGGCCGCGATCGACGGTGCGCAGGTCGTGCTGTCGTGCGCCGGCCGCGCCGTCGCCAGCTTCTCGTTCGACGAGCGCCCGCGCGACGATGCCCGGGCGGCGGTCGCGGCGCTGCAGTCGCAGGGCGTGGGCGTTCACCTGCTGTCGGGCGACGCGGCCGACCGCGCCGAACGCCTCGGCGCGCTGCTGGGCCTGGACAGCGCACGCGGCGGCCTCGCGCCGGAGGACAAGCTGCGCGAGCTGCGCGCGGCCCAGGCACGCGGCGAGTTCGTGGCGATGATCGGCGACGGCGTCAACGACGCGCCGGTGCTGGCGCAGGCGGACGTCTCGTTCGCGATGGGCGACGGCGCCCAGGTGGCGCGCGCGCAGGCCGACGGGGTGCTGGTGTCCAACCGCCTGGGCGACCTGGTCGCGGCCCGCGCGCTGGCGGGTCGCACGCTGCGCGTCGTCCGCCAGAACATGGCCTGGGCCGCGGCCTACAACGCGTGCTGCGTGCCGCTCGCGCTGCTGGGCGTGCTGCCGCCGTGGCTGGCCGGGCTGGGCATGGCCGCGAGCTCGCTGGTCGTCGTGACAAACTCGATGCGCCTGGCGCGCTGAGCGGCAATGGACATCCTGTACCTGCTGATCCCGTTCTCCGTGCTGCTGGTGCTGGCGCTGCTGGCGCTGTTCGCCTGGGCGCTCGATGGCGGCCAGTTCGACGACCTGCAGCGCGAAGGCGAGCGAATCCTCGCCGACGACGCGCCGTCAGTTGATCCGCATCAAGGGCCCTGAAGCCGCGCCACGAAACAATCCCTCAGCCCCTGCCGTTGCCAGGGACGCCAAGGGGATTTCAATGGTCACTCGATCCTTGCCGGATCAGCCACAGACGGTCTACGACGACAGCGCCGTTCGATTGTTCGCGATCGCGGCCGTCATCTGGGGCGTCGTCGGGATGCTGGTGGGCGTGTACATCGCCGCCGAACTGGCGTGGCCCGACATCAACTTCGGCATTCCCTGGCTCAGCTACGGCCGCATCCGGCCGCTGCACACCAACGCGGTGATCTTCGCGTTCGGCGGCTGCGCGCTGATGGCCACCAGCTACTACGTGGTG
>FSZR01001960.1_pt1 | contig 13659 bp, 12 predicted proteins | sample 1638781 | NCBI WGS metagenome assembly FSZR01 (sample SAMEA3914813, study PRJEB12502) | metagenome | biome: forest; material: soil | place: Canada | collected 2011-07-07 | depth 0.3 m | reverse complement strand
GCCATCCAGTGGTTCCCGGGTCACATGCACACGACCCGCAAGGCGATCGCCGAGCGCCTGCCGGACATCGACGTGGTGATCGAGTTGCTCGACGCCCGCTTGCCCGGCTCCAGCGCCAACTCGCTGCTGGCCGAGATGACGCGCGGCAAGCCCGCGCTGAAGGTGCTCAACAAGCAGGATCTCGCCGACGCCGAACTCACCGAGCAGTGGCTCGCGCACTACCGCGCGCTGCCGGGCACGCACGCGATCGGGCTCGACGCGAGCGTCACCGCGCCGGCGCGCGCCCTGATCGCCGAATGCCGGGCACTGGCGCCCAACCGCGGCGGCATGGTCAAGCCGGTGCGCGTGATGATCTGCGGCATTCCCAACGTGGGCAAGTCCACGCTGGTGAACACGCTCAACGGCCAGCGTGCCGCCAAGACCGGCGACGAGCCGGGCATCACGAAGCTGGAACAGAAGATCGTGCTGGCCAACGACTTCTACCTGTTCGACACGCCGGGCATGCTGTGGCCGCGCATCATCATCGAGGAGGGCGGCTACAACCTGGCCGCCAGCGGTGCGATCGGCCGCAACGCCTATGACGAGGAGGAGGTGGCGATGGCGCTGCTGGCGCGCGTGCGCCACCGCTACGCCGATCGCATCGTGGCGCGCTACAAGACGGCCGACTTCAGCGCGATGACCGACGAGGGGCTGCTGGAAGAGGTGGGCCGCAAGCGCGGCGGCCTGATGGCCGGCGGACGCGTGAACATGCAGAAGGCCGCGGAGATCGCCTTGAACGACTTCCGCAGCGGCGCCTGGGGACGCGTCACGCTGGAGACGCCGCAGGAGTTCACGGCGTGGTGGGCGGCGGGACAAGCCGCCGAGGAGGCGCGCCTCGACAAGAAGGCCGCGCGCAAGAAGCCTTAGGCCGCAGGGGCCGCCGGCTTGAGGAACGCCTCGACCGTGCCCTTGATCTTGACCGTCAGCGGCTTGCCCTTGCGGTCCACGGTCTTGCCCACCGGCACGCGCACCCAGCCCTCGCTGATGCAGTATTCCTCGACGTCGAAGCGCTCCTTGCCGTTGAAGCGGATGCCCACGTCGTGTTCGAAGATCGCGGCGACGTGGTGCGGGCTGCGCGGGTCGACGGAGAGGCGGTCGGGCAGCGCGGGGGCCGGGGTGGCTTCGGTCATGGTCGGGCGTCTTCGGAAAGCGTGGAAGCGGCGATTTTACGTGCGCGGGCGGATCGCGAGCTCGGCGTAGCCCGTGGCGGCGTCCGGCTCGCGCGCGAAGACCACGTCGTCGAGCACGGCCAGCAGCACTTCCGCGGTCGTGCGCACCTCGCAACCCGCCACCACATGGCCGCCGAACACGCGGCCGTCGGCGTCGGCCAGGCTGGCGTGCAGGTGCGGGCCGCCGGCCCCCAGCGTGCCCGACAGCGTGAGGATCTCGAGATCGCCGACGACCCGCGTCGGCGTGTCGCGTCCGGCCAGGCGCAGCGTGGCCGCGCGCAGGCTGCCGATGCCCGCCACCACGAACGCGGCCTGCGCGCCGTGCGCCGCGAGCGCCGCCGACAACGCGTCGCGCAGGTCGTCGCCGGGGTTCAGTCGCAAGGGCAGCGTCTTCATGGCGCCAGCGTACCCGAACAGCTTGTTGACGAATCAATAACCAAATGGTTATGATTTGGCCATGCACTCCGCGCCGGACGATCTCTTCAAGGCCCTGGCCGACCCGACGCGGCGCGCGCTCCTGGAGCGCCTGCTGCGCGAGGGCGAGCTCAACGTTCGGGCGCTCACCGAGCAGGCGGGCGTGTCGCAGCCGGCCGTCTCCAAGCACCTGGGCGTGTTGAAGGAGGCCGGCCTGGTGCTGGAGCGGCCGCAAGGGCGCGTCGTGCACTACCGCGCCGAACCCAAGGGACTGGCGCCGTTGATGAACTGGGTACGCTTCTACGCCGTCTTCTGGGACGAGCGCATGGATCGCCTCGAGACCTTGTTGAACAGGATGGACCAATGAACACCGCAACCGCTGAACAGCGCGCCGTCGTCGTCGAACGCCGCGTGCCCCATTCGCTGGACAAGGTCTGGCGCGCCCTCACGCAAGCCCCGCTGCTGGAGGACTGGCTCATGGCCAACGACTTCGAGCCGCGCGTGGGCCACCGCTTCACCTTCCACATGACACCCATGGAGGGCTGGAACGGCGTCACCGACTGCGAGGTGCTCACGGTGGTGCCGCAGCGAGAGCTCTCCTACACCTGGAACGCCTCCGGCGCCGAGGCCGCCGCGGGCCTGCGAACGGTGGTGAAGTGGACGTTGGAGGCCGCTGCCGACGGCGTGCTGGTGCGCATGGAGCAGTCGGGCTTCCGTCCGCAGGACCAGCGCAACTTCATGGGCGCGAAGTACGGCTGGGAACGCAACCTGGGCGAGCTCGAGCGCGTCGCCGGGGCGCTGCAATGACAGCCCTCAACCGGCGCTCGGACTCTCGATCCGGTACCCCTCGCCGCGCACCGTCACCAGAATGCCCTCGTCGGCCGAGATCGTCTTGAATGCGCGGCGCAGGCGCGACACGGCGACGTCCACGGTGCGCACGTCGACCCGGTCATGCTGGTCGTACATGCGCGCGAGCAACTCGTCGCGCCTCAGCACCTCGCCGTCCGACAGCAGCAGGCAGCACAGCAGGCGGAACTCCGCCTCGGCCAGGCGCAGCGCCGCGCCGCGCGCCGCGTTGTCCAGGCGGCGATGGATGAGGTCCAGCGACAGGCCGTGGAAGTGCAGCAGCATCCGCCCCGACGGCCGCGCAACGGCGGCAGGCTGCAGGCGCAACAACGCACGCACCCGCGCCACGAGTTCGCGGCGGCTGCACGCCTCGTCGACGACGTCCGAGGCGCCCGTCTCCAGCGCCACGATGCGTGCGAAGTCGTCGAGCGTGCGCGCCACCAGCAGGACCGGCCCGGCCCAGGTCTGCCGCAGCGAGCGCATGAAGGCCATGCCCTCGGACTCGGGCGGCGTGTCGTACAGGATGATCGCGTCGAAGCGCTCGCGCTGGAGCCAGCCACGCGCGACCTTCACGGATCCCGCGCCGCGCGCCTCGAGCGCGTACATGGACAGGTATTTGAGGTTGCCGCGGCGGCGGATCGCGTCGGCGTCGACCAGCAGGCAGGTGGAGCGCTGCGCGCGTGTGGAGGGCGACGCCGGTTCGGCGTCCGCGTCGCGCGCTCGGCCACGGCGAACCGCCGCCGACGCAGGCGCCGGCCGCGGCACGGGCCAGGCGGGGCTCGACGAGCGAAGGCGCAGCGGGTCGTCCATGGGTTGATCGCGTTCCGGAGCCCCGAATGTCGTCCACTCGTTCGCGCGCCGCATCCGCCGTGCGACGAAGCGCGGTTTTGCGACGGCGAGTGGACGGAAGCGACCCGGATGCGGCGATCCGCGCGTGCGCGCGCTCGTCACCGGACAGGGAGCGGGGCGCGTCGCGCGCCGGTCAGACGAACCCGAGATTGCGCTGGCTCGCGTTCCAGTTGCCCAGGTTGGGCAACACCGTCAGCAGGTCGGTGTCGCTGATCCCCAGCCACGCGCCCAGCGTGGCGGCGTACTGGTCGACGGACGTGGACGGCAGCAGTCGGCCCTGGCCGACGTCGTCGGGTCCGCCGTTGGCGACGACGGGCGGCGTGCCGTAGTAGCGGCCGCCGTTGACGGCGCCGCCCAGCATGAAGTGCATGCTGCCCCAGCCGTGGTCGGAGCCGTCGTCGGCGGTGAGCGTGCGGCCGAAGTCGGACGCCGTGAACGTGGTCACCTGGTTGGCCACGCCCAGCTCCACCGTCGCCGCGTAGAACGCGCTGAGTGCCTGCGCCACGCCCGTGAGTAGGCCCGGGTGGACGGTGGCCAGGCCGCTGTGGGTGTCGAAGCCGCCCATGGACACGAAGAACACCTGGCGCTTCGCGCCCACGGCGTCGGCGGTGCTGATCATGCGGGCGACCAGCTTCAACTGGTCGGCCAGGTTGTTGGTGGCGGGCGCGGGGAAGGGCGTGTTGATGACGGGGCCGGCGGCGAGCGCCGCGCCGAGCGTGCCGCCGGCGCTCAACGAGCGTGCGGTGATGCGCGTGTACTCGTTCTCGAACACGTTGGCCCGGCTCGCGGTCACCAGGTCCTGCAGCGCCGCCGAACACGCCGTGGAGCCGAACAGGGGCTTGGCGACGCCGTTGAGCGCCACCGGGCCGGTGGGCGACACCTGGTACTGCGTGGCCGTCTTGCCTGACAGGTATACCGCGTTGCCCGACACGTTGACGCAGGTGAACACGGCATTGCCGTTGCCCGACTCGAACAGGTCGCCCATGCGGCCGCCCCAACCCGAGGTGGCGCCCTCCGGCGACGACGACTGCCACACCGACTGCTGGTCGTTGTGCGAGAACAGGCGCGGCGGCAACGGCGTGGCGCCGCTCGTGTACTGCGCCTTGGTGGTGGGCTGCACCAGCGTGCCCACGTTGAGCATCACGCCGAGATTGCCGGCGTTGAACAGCGGCAGCAGCGGCGCGAGCTCGGGCGCGATGGCGTACTGCAGCCCGCCCGTGAGAGCGACAGTCGGCACCAGGACCGTCGCGGCGAGCTGGGCCTGCGTGTACGCGAGCGACGGGCGCATGCCCTGGTACAGCGCGTAGCGCGCCGCGTCGTACGGAACGAGCGTGTTGCCGTAGTCGTTGCCGCCATACAGGAACACGCAGACGAGCGCCTTGTAGTCGGTGGCAGTGGCCGCCGCGGCCTCGCTCATCGCGGCCAGGTTGAGCGCCCAGGGCGCGGCGGCGCCGGCCATCGCGAGCAGGGAGGATCGCTTGAGGAAGGCGCGGCGAGAGGCATCGGCGGTCATGGCGTTCTCACTTCTGGACGATGTATTCGGGCGCGGCCAGCACCAGCACGAGGGCCGCGTTGACGCGGGCGCGCCGGGTGGTGTCGGTGCCCGAGCCCATCGTGGCCACGGCGGCGGCCAGCGTCGACACGGTGGCCGCGCTCAACTGGTCGGCGGCGAGCACCAGGTTGAGCTCGGCCAGCAGCGCGTTCGCATCGTCGGCCAGCGCCAGCAGCGCCGTGTAATCGGGCGTGAGGTCGGCGATGGTGCCGGCCACGGCACGCTGCAGGAAATTGACGCAGCCCACCACCGACGACTCGTTGGCGATCTGGAACTCGGGCGCCTGCAGCTCGTCGGCATCCAGCGCGGTGTTGGGCGGCACGTAGCCTGGCCGGAAGAAGTTGAACACCGAGGGCGAGCGCAGCGGGCTCTGCGCCAGGCCCTTGGCCGAGTCGGACGTATCGCCCACCGCCCACGCGCCGCTGGGCGAAGTGACCGCGGTCGCGCGCGCCCAGCCGGTGAAGCGCAGGATGGGCTCGCGCAGCTTGCCGTAGGTGGCCCCGGCGGGCGGGTTGCGGGCCTCGTCGTCGAGCAGCAGCGCGCGCACCACGGCCTTGAGGTTGCCACGTGCACCGGTGCCGTCGTCGGCGAACACCGCCGCGATGCGCGCGACGTAGGCCGGGCTCGGGTTGCTGGTGACCAGGCGCTGGATCAACTGGCGGCTGAAGAACGGGGCGACGTTCTGATGCGCGAAGATCGCGTCGAGGGCCAGCGCCAGGCCGGCGGTGGCGGCGGTGCCGGCGGGAATCGTGGTGCCGAGAAAGGTCTTGGCGCCGGTCTCGTAGCGGGCGGGCACCTGGATCAACGGGCGCCTGACGAAGTCCGGCGTGGCGGTGCCGGTGCCCACGTTCTGGCCCTGGAGGTCGAAGTCCCAGCCCGTGAACACGCGCGCCAGGCCGGTGATGTCGGCGAGCGCATAAGTGGGCGTCGATGCGCCGCCGGTGAGCTGCGTGCTGCCGTCGGCGTTGAGCATGACCAGGCCGATCGTGAACAGCTGCATCAGCTCGCGCGCGTAGTTCTCGTCGGGCAGCGCGCCGCTGACGGGATCCTCCTTGGCCGATCCGCGAAACGTGAGGAAGTCGCCCATCGCCCCCGACAGCGACATCTGCTGCAGCCACGCGCGATGGCTGCCGAACGCGGCGGCTTCCAGCATGTCGACCCAGGCCGCGGCGTTGAACTGCTTCCAGCCGCCGCCCACGAGGCCGTCGATGCCGATGACGAAGATCTCGGACAGCGCGAAGGTGACGCGCTGGCGCAGCGTATCGGGCGCGCCGAGCATCTTGCGCCAGACGGCGGCGTCGAAGCCGGCCTGGTCGTTCTTGTGCGTGACCGCGGTGTAGCCCTGCGCCACGAGCCAGTCCCAGCGCGTGTCCGTCACGGGCAGCGCGAACTGCGCGTCCAGCCAGCCGGCGTAGCCCAGGCTCACGACGTTGGCGATCTCGGTGCGATTGGCGCCCATCGAGGCCTGCGCGAGAAAGCGCGAGGCCTGGGCCTCGGTGGGTGCGGCCGGCGGCGGAGGGGGCGGCGGCACCGGCGCGGGGGAGGGCGCGCCGCCTCCGCCACCGCAGGCCGCGAGCGACGCGGCGAGCGCCGCCGCGGCCAACGCCGCCGGCGCATTGTGGACAGGCGCAGGCGCCTCGCTGCAGACCCGCAAGGGACGCAGCTCTTCGAGGGATTCGGCAGTCATCGCTACCTCGCGATCGGGACGTGGTGTGTGTTCGCGGTTGGCGTCGCGTGGTCGCACTGCGCCGCTGCGTGACGCAAATGTCAGCTTGAATGGCAGGGCTGCCAACAAGCTTTGCATGGAGAAACCTCGTGAGCACGAGCAGCAACGTCGGGGGCCGGCGAGGCTGCGCGTGTGAGAGGCCGTGCGCGCGGGCAAACCCCGACGCGGGCAGGGCGCCGCCGATCGAGCGCCGCCGACCGGCTCTCGCACCCCCGGTTCCGCGTTTCGTCGCACGAGCCGCGGCCACCGGGTCGGACCGCGGCCGCGGCTGGGTAGACTGGCCCACGCCGTCGCGCCTGAACGTGCGGCGGGTCCCGTCCAACCGGCGTCAAAAGCGCCCCGCACCAGGCCGCCCATGCAACCCACGTCAAAGACCCTGCGCCACCTGCTGGTGGTCTCTTCCCTGCCCGCGCTCGTGGGCGTTGCCCAGGCCGCCGACGCGCCCGCAGCAAACCCGCTGCTGGTGCCCAGCGCGCTGCCGCTGCACTTCCCGCGCTTCGACCAGGTCCGCAACGAAGACTTCCTGCCGGCGCTGCAGCAAGGCATGGCCGAACACCGCAAGGAGATCGAGGCGATCGCGTCGAATCCGGCGAAGCCCACCTTCGACAACACCGTCGTGGCGATGGAGCGCGCGGGCAGCACGCTCAATCGGGTGGAAAGCCTCTTCTCCAACCTCGACAGCGCCAACACCAATGCGCAGATCCAGGACACGCAGCGCCAGTACGCGCCGCTCGCCGCCGCGCACCACGACGAAGTGGTGCTCGACCCGCGCCTGTTCGCCCGCATCGACGCGCTGTACAAGGCGCGCGACACGCTGGGCCTGGATCCCGAATCGGCGCGCCTGCTGTGGCGCTACCACCAGGACTTCGTGCGCGCCGGCGCGCAGCTGCCCGAGGCCAGCAAGGCCCGGCTACGCGCGCTCAACGCGGAGCTCGCCACCCTGCAGACCACGTTCGCCCAGAACGTGCTCAAGGAGCGCGGCGCGTCGGACGTCGCCTTCGACAGCCGCGCGGAGCTCGCAGGCCTCACCGACGCCGAGATCACGAGCGCGGCCGACGCCGCCGCCAAGGCCGGCAAGCCGGGCAAGTTCGTGGTCGAACTCGTCAACACCACCGGCCAGCCGGTGCTCACCGAACTCACCAGCCACGCGTCGCGCCTGAAGGTGATGGCCGCGTCGCTCGCGCGCGGCAGCCGCGGCGGCGAGTTCGACAACCGCGCCACCGTCGTCGCGCTCGCGCGCAAGCGCGCGGAACGCGCCGCGCTGCTGGGCTACCCGACGCACGCCGCATTCCAGCTCGCCGAGCAGACGGTGGGGTCGGTGGACGTGATGAACAAGCTGCTGGCGCAGCTGGCCGTGCCGTCCGTGGCCAATGCGCGCAAGGAGGCGCGCGAGCTGCAGGCCATGGTCGACGCCGACAAGGGCGGCTTCCAGCTCGACGCCGCCGACTGGTCGTTCTACGCCGAGAGGCTGCGCAAGGCGCAGTACGCCTTCGACGAGTCGCAGCTGAAGCCGTACTACGAGCTCGACCACGTGCTCTTCGACGGCGTGTTCTATGCGGCCAACAAGCTGTACGGGCTCACGTTCAAGGAGCGCCACGACCTGCCGGTGTACGAGCCCAGCGTGCGCGTGTTCGACGTGTTCGACAAGGACGGCACGCAGCTGGCGATCTTCATCGGCGACTACTACGCCCGCTCGAACAAGGAAGGCGGCGCCTGGGAGAGCGCCTACGTGGAGCAGGACGGCCTGACCGGCGACAAGCCGGTGGTGGGCAACCACCTCAACATTCCCAAGCCGCCGGCCGGCGAACCCACGCTGCTCACGCAGGACGAGGTCACCACCGCGTTCCACGAGTTCGGCCACGCGCTGCACGCCATGTTCTCGCACGTGAAGTACCCGCGCTTCGCCGGCACGTCGGTGCCGCGCGACTTCGTCGAGTACCCGTCGCAGTTCAACGAGATGTGGGCCAGCTACCCGGACGTGGTCAAGCACTACGCGCGCCACTGGAAGACGGGCGAGCCGATTCCGCAGGCCTTGCTGGACAAGGTGGAGGCGGCCTCGAAGTTCGACCGGGGCTTCTCGACCACCGAGTACCTGTCGGCCACCCTGCTGGACCAGGCCTGGCACCAACTGAGCCCCGACCAGATTCCGCCGGCCGCCGACGTCGCGTCGTTCGAGGCCGCGGCACTGCACCGCACGGGACTCGACTTTGCGCCGGTGCCGCCGCGCTATCGCAGCACCTACTTCTCGCACACGTTCGCGGGCGGCTATTCGGCGGGCTACTACTCCTACATCTGGAGCGAGGTGCTCGCGGCCGACTCCACCGACTGGGTGCTCAAGCACGGCGGGCTCACGCGCCAGAACGGCGACCACATCCGCGCCACGATGCTGTCGCGCGGCGGCAGCGCCGAGTCGCTGTCCCTGTTCCGCGACCTCACCGGAGGCGCGCCTGACATCGGCCCGCTGGTGAAGAAGCTGGGCCTCGACGCGGCGCAGTGAGCGGCCGCGACCCCGGCCGGCGTGCCGGGGCCTCCGATGCCGTCAATGATGGCCGGAGTGCTTGGCGTGGTGCTTGGGGTGATGATGGTGGTGGTGGTGGTGGCGCGGACGTGCGTCCGCCGCCACGGCGAACATCGACAGCACGGCGGCGACGGCGATCAACTTGGTCAATGACATGGGGAGCTTCTCTCTGTGTTGTGGACTTCCGGCACGGGACCGGGGCGGCATCATGCCTCAAATCCGGACGATGAAAACCCCGGACGATGGGAATCGTGCCGGGGTCGGCGAAGCTCCGATCGATCGAGGCGAACCCCGATCGGCCCTTACTTCGTGTTGGCCTTGATGTCGGCCTTGTCCTGCTTGTAGTCGAGCTTGGCGTCGGCCTTGTCCAGCTTTTCCTGCGCCTTCGCGTCCTTCTTGCAGGCGCGTTCGACGCCGCCGCTGGTGGTTTCCTTGCAGTCGTGGCGATTCGCGTTGTAGTCGGACTTGGCCTGCGCCTTGTCGGTCTTGTAGTCGCCCTTGGCTTCGGCCTTCTGCGCGTCCGCTTCCGACTTGGTCACGGTGTCGGCGTAGGCGCCGAGCGACAGCGTGGCGGCGGTGGCGGTGAGCACGGCGATGAGGGTCTTGTTCACGATGGTCCTTCCGTGGAGCGCCCGACGGGTCGGGCTGAGCCAGGAAAGCGGCAAACCCCGTGCCGCCGCGGGCCCAGCGTCAGGCGGACGCGGCGTTGTCCGACACGCCGAAAACCATTGGCGCGACGGACGAGCAGGGCACGGTGTCGGGACGGACAGGCCAGGTCACAGCGTGCGCCTCAGCGCCTCGAAGAACAACTCCGACTGCAGCCGCTCGCCGCGCGTCTGTTCGCCCACGTGACGTGCGAGCCGCTCGTCGACCGGCGCGAGCGGGCGGCCGGTGGATTGCGCCAGCACCTGGTGCATGCAGGCGCGCTCGAGGAAATAGAGGTCGTCCCAGGCGTGCGAGAGCTTTTCGCCGCACACGATCACGCCGTGGTTGCCCAGGAATGCGATGTCGGCGTCGCCCATTGCGCGCGCGATGCGCTCGCCCTCGGCGTCGTCGAGCGCGAGGCCGTTGTAGTGCGCGTCGATCGCCGTGCGGCCGTGGAAGCGCATCGCGTTCTGCGACAGGGTGGTGTCGAGCGCGCGGTCGGTGGTGAGCGTCAGCGCGGTGGCGTAGGGCATGTGCGTGTGCAGCACGCAGGACTTGCCGAGCCGGTGCACGGCGGCATGGATGAACATCGCGGTGGACTCGACCTCGTGGCGGCCCGCGAGCTTGCGGCCGTCGTTGGCGATCAGCACGATGTCGTCGGCCTGGATCTCGCTCCACAGCAGGCCGCGCGGGTTCAGCAGGAAGCGGTCGGAACCGTCGGGCAGCTCCACGCTGAAATGGTTGCAGATGCCTTCGGCCAGGCCGTGGTGCGCGGCCGCGCGCAACGCGAGCGCGAGGTCGGCGCGCAACGCGGCGACGGCAGGGGAATGGAAAACCTCATCGTGCATGGCGAGCTCCTGCGAGGGGCGGGCGTTGGAAGTGCAGACTCTACAGGCAGGTGTTGCGGCTGGCGGCAGGCCGCTCGATTGCCTGCGGATGAGCATCGTCCTGAACTGTAGGCCCCGCCATGCCCGTCCGATCGTCCGCCCCCGTCGTCCCGTTTCCGATGAATGTGCTTGCGCTGGTCGCGCTGGCCGTGCTCGCCGCGTGCTCCAAGGGGCCCGTGGACGTGTCGGCCGCGCCTGTCGCGGCGACCACGGACATGGCGGCATCCGATGTGGCGCAGCAGGCGCCGACGGCCGCTCCGGCGCCCCTGCGCGTCGCGACGACCAGCCGCGCCATCGCCGACGGCAACGCACCCATCGTCGTCGATCCGCCCGCCGCGGGCGAGCCGGCCTACGCCAACGAGTCCACCGATCCGAACGCACCGGTGTACGCCGACGACCCGGCCTATGCCAACGACGACCAGCAGCAGGTCGTGAGCGTCTACGTGGATCCGCCGCTGGAGCAGCCGGCGCCGATCGCCGTGGACTGGGCGCCGCCGCCGATGCTTGTCGAGGAGATCTCGCCGCCACCCTATCCCGACGCGGTGTGGGCGGGCGGCTACTGGGGCTGGCAGGGACGCTGGGTCTGGTGCGCGGGACGCTGGCAGCGTCCGCCGCGGCCCGACTACCGCTGGCACGAGCCGTACTACGAGCATCGCGCCGACAAGGTGGTGTACGTGCCGGCGTACTGGTCGCCGCCGGAGCGCCACTTCGTGGCGCCGGCGATCGGCATGACCATCGCCGTGGCGGTCATCGCCGTGGGCGTGCACGCCGGCCACCATGCCGAAGGGCCGCAGGGCGTGTTCGTGCCGCCGCCGCCGGGCTCGCGGCCGGGCATCATCGTGCCGGCCCCGGTGGGCACGCCGCCACGCGTGGTGGTCGGCGCGCCGCCCGTGATCAACGTGGGCATGCGCGTGAACGGCAACGTGGAGAACAACAGCCACAACGTGACCAACAACGTCACCAACATCACCAACGTGCGCAACGTGACCATCGTCGTTCCGCCGACGGCGACCGCCAACGGCCGCGGGTTCCAGCAGGCCGTGACGGCCGATCCGCATCGGCCGCTCCCGGCCGCCGCGGGCGTGCCCACGGCGCCGACGCCGCAGTCGACGACCCCCGTGGCGGCCTGGCAGCCGGGCCATCCGGCGCCGACGCTGCCGACGGCGCAGCCTGTGCGCGGCGTGCGGCCGCGCGGCGACGGGCATGAGCCCGCGGATGCGGTCCGACCGGCCGGCGATTCGCACGCGCAGCAGCAGGTCCAGCGAGGTCAGCAGGCACAGCAGCAAGCGGAGCGTCAAAAGGCTCTGGAGGAGCAGGCGCAGCATGCCCAGCAGCAGGCGCAGCAACAGAAGGCCCAGCAGGAGCAGGCCCAGCACGCGCAGCAGGAACAGGCGCAACACGCCCAGCAACAGGCGCAGCAACAGAAGGCCCAGCAGGAGCAGGCCCAACGCACCCAGCAGGAGCAGGCGCAGGTGCAGCACGCCCAGCAACAGGCGCAGCAACAGAAGGCCCAGCAGGAGCAGGCCAAGCGCGCGCAGCAGGAACAGGAACAGGCGCAGCACGCCCAGCAACAAGCCCAGCAGCAGAAGGCCCAGCAGGACGAGGCCCGGCACGCGCAACAGGAGCAGGCCCAGCAGGCGCAGCAACAGGCTCGGCAGAAGGCTCAGCAGGAGCAGGCGCAGCACGCTCAGCAGCAGGAGCAGCAGCAAAAGGCCCAGCAGCAGAAGGTCCAGCAGGAGCAGAAGGCCCAGCAGGAGCAGCAGCAACGCGCCGAGCAGGAAGAGGCCGCCAAGGCCAAGGCGGAGGCCGAAGCGAAGGGCCACCGGCCACCGGAGCGCAAGCCCGACGACAACGACCGCAAGTAGCGGTCGCGCCCGCGAGGCTCAGGTCAGCCGCGCGCCTTCGCCGCGGCGGCCAGCGCGTGCAGCAGGGCCGCCACGTCGTCCGGCGTGTGCGCCGCCGACAGCGCGATGCGCAGGCGTGCGGTGCCCTCGGCCACGGTCGGCGGACGGATGGCCGGCACCCAGATGCCGGCGTCGGCCAGCACGGCCATCACGCGCAAGGCCTCGTCGTTGGCGCCGATCACCAGGGCCTGGACCGCGGTGGCCGACGGCAGCAGCATCCAGCCGGTACCGGCAATCGCCGCGGGAAGCCCGGCCCGGAAGTCCGCGATGTTGCGGTGCAGTTGCGCGATGCGCGCCGGCTCGTCGCGGATCACCTGAAGTGCGGCGCGCACGCTTTCGGCCAGCAGCGCCGGCGCGGCCGTCGCGAACGTGTAGCTGCGCGTCTTCTGCAGCAGCCACTCGACCAGCGTGGACGGCCCGGCGACGAACGCGCCCGACACGCCGGCCGCCTTGCCCAGCGTGGCCATGTAGATCACGCGCCGGCTTGCCTGGGCTCCGGTGCGCCCGACCGCCGCCAGCGAGCCGCGGCCCTGCGGGCCGCACACGCCGAAGCCGTGCGCGTCGTCCAGCAGCAGCAGCGCGTCGTGGCGCTCGCACAGCGCGATCAGCGCGGGAATGTCGGCGACGTCGCCGTCCATGCTGAACACGGCGTCGCTGATCACCAGCTTGCGGCGCGCGGGGCTGGCCTGGAGCTGCGCGTCGAGCTGCGCCAGGTCGGCGTGCGCGAAGCGATGGATGGCGGCCTTGGACAGGCGCGCGCCGTCGATCAGGCAGGCGTGGTTCAGCGCGTCGGAGAACAGTGCGTCGCCGGGGCCCACCAGCGCCGGCACGATGCTGGCGTTGGTGGCGTAGCCGGCGTAGAAGTACAGCGCGCGCTCCAGGCCCGTGAACTCCGCCAGCTCCAGCTCCAGCGCCGCGTTGGCCTCGCTGTGGCCGCTGACCATGGGCGATGCGCCGCTGCCCACGCCGTAGCGTTGCGCGCCGGCGATGGCGGCCTCGCGCAGAGCCGGATGTTGCGACAGGCCCAGGTAGTCGTTGCTGCAGAACGCCAGCATGCGGCGGCCGTCCACCCACAGCGCGGCGCCGTCGGCGGGGCGCACGGCGCGGCGG
>FSZR01001171.1_pt1 | contig 13751 bp, 10 predicted proteins | sample 1638781 | NCBI WGS metagenome assembly FSZR01 (sample SAMEA3914813, study PRJEB12502) | metagenome | biome: forest; material: soil | place: Canada | collected 2011-07-07 | depth 0.3 m | reverse complement strand
CTGGGCCGGCGAGACGTTGACGGAGATCGTCAGGCCCGGCAGCGATTCGGCCGCGACGCGGCAGGCCTCGCGCAGCACCCACATGCCGATCTCGCGGATGACGCCCGACTTCTCGGCGATGGGGATGAACTCGACCGGCGTCACCAAGCCCAGCTGCGGATGGCGCCAGCGCAGCAGCACCTCGACGCCGACGACGCGCGACGACTCGATGTCCACCTTGGGCTGCCAGTGCAGCTGAAGTTCGCCGCGCGCGATGGCGTGGCGCAGCTCCTGCTCGATCAGCACGCTGCGGCGGTTGCGGTCGCCCAGGCCGGCCGAATACGTCTCGTAGCGGCCGCGGCCGGCCTTCTTGGCGGCGTACAGCGCGATGTCGGCGTGCACCAGCAGGTCGTCGGCGCTGCCCTCGAAGCCGGCGCAGCGCGCCACGCCGATGCTGGCCGAGGCGCGCAGCGATCGGCCGCCCACTTCCACGGGATCCTCCAGCACGTCGATGAGGCGCTGCGACAACGCGTCGACGTCGAGGCCGCCCTCCGGGGCGTCCAGCACGAGCAGCGCGAACTCGTCGCCGCCCAGGCGAGCGACGAGGTCCTCCGGCCGCCGGCACGCGAGCAGGCGCGCGGCCACGGTCTGCAGCAGGCGGTCGCCGGCGGCGTGGCCCAGGGTGTCGTTGACCAGCTTGAAGTGGTCGAGGTCCAGCGCCAGCAGCGCCACGAGCCGCCGCTGCGCGAGCGCGGTGCGCAGCGCGCCGTGCAGCGTGAAGCGGTTGGCCAGGCCGGTGAGCGAGTCGGTGTGCGCCAGGTGCTGCAGGCGCTCCTGCGCCATCACCTGCTCGGTGACGTCGGCGATCACGCCGCGCCAGCCCACGGCGCGGCCGTCCTCGTCGACCAGCGGCTTGCCGTTGATCGACCAGTGGCGCGGGCCGTGCACCGCGGCGGCCGACAGCCGCAGTTCCTTGAACGGACGCTCGGCCGACATCGCGTCGCGCAGCGGGCTGGCGTCGACGCCGGCGCCCGCCAGCAGGTCGAGGAACGGGCGCGCCCGCAACGTGGTGTCGTCCAGCGCCAGCAGCGCGCCCAGGCGCGGCGAGTGGTGCGCGATGCTGCCGTCCAGGCCCGTTTCCCACAAGGCCTCGGCGGCGTTCTGCTCGAAGTCGTGCAGCAGCACGGCCATCATGCGTTCCTGCCGCTTGGCCTCGGCCTGCGACTGCAGCAGCGCCGTGCGATTGCGCGACATCGCCACCGCGCCCAGGGCCACGATGACCGCGTAGATGGTCTGCAGCACGCCCACGGCCGCGAAGATGCGGTCGCCGGTGCGCCAGCAGGCGATGACGCCCGACGACGCGAAGATCACCACGAACCACACCGCCGCCACCGGCAACGGGCTCAGCACGAAGGCGCCGGCGGCCAGCATGCCGGTGACCATCGCCGTCACCAGCAACTGCTGCTGCGACGACGCGTGCGCGAACCACAGGATGGGCAGCGCGGCCCACACCAGCGCCAGCAGGTTGGCGTGGAGGTTGGCGTGGCGGATGGCCGCTGGCGACGCCATCGTGCGCGGCCGGTCGCGGCCGCGCCACCAGCCCAGCAGGGCCACCACGCACAGCGCGTACAGCAGCACCAGCCACGCCAGCATGCCCAGCGGCACGTCGTCGCGCCAGGCCCAGATGACCAGCGCCCCGTTGCCGAGGTTGGCCGTCATCGTGTACGGCGTGAGGCGGATGACCGAGTTGAGATGCGCCGCGCGGATCTCCGCGGAGTCGCGATCGCCGGCGCTGTACACCGCCATGAAGCCCGAGCGCAGCCAGCGGTCGGCGAGGCGGCGGGCGAAGGCGACGGCGGACTGCGCGGGCTTCATGGAAGGGGAGATCGACGGCAAGGAGGCGGGCGCCCGGGAAAGTCGGGCGCGTCTGTCGTTATCGGCCGTGCCAGGCCCGACTGTTGTGCATATTGTGCGTTTGCGCGGCCGGGACGGTGCGCCTGCCCCCTCATTTCCCTGGCGTCAGCGAGCGCTCGCATTGCTGCACTGCAGCACTCCCCCACGAAATACAGGCTTGACCGAGGCGCGCTACCCTGCGGCCATGAGCTCCCTGCCCCGCCCGCCGGCCGACATCGACACCACCCCCTACCACTGGCACTGGCGCGGCCAGGCGCGGCCGCCCTTCGCGGTCGCCCCGCGCGCGGGCCAGGAATCCGTGTGGGACTATCCGCGCCCGCCGCGCCTGGAGATCGATCCGCGCGAGGTCGTCATCCTGTGGGACGGCCGCGAGATCGCGCGCAGCACGCGCGCCATCCGCGCGCTGGAGACGGCCCACCCGCCCAGCTTCTACATCCCGCGCGCCGACATCGCGCCCGGGCTCCTGGTGCCCGCCGAGGGCACGTCGCTGTGCGAATGGAAGGGCCCCGCGCGCTACTGGTCGCTGGTCGACGGCGACCGCGTACTGGCCAAGGTGGCGTGGAGCTATCCCGACCCGCTGCCGGGCTCCGAGCGGCTGGGCGACGGCGTGGCGTTCTACTGCCACGCGCTCGACTGCCGCGTCGGCGGAGTGGCCGTGTCGCCGCAGCCGGGCGGGTTCTATGGCGGATGGATCACGCCGGAACTCACGGGGCCGTTCAAGGGCGAACCGGGCAGCGAAGGCTGGTAACCCCTCGGGCATGAAAACGGGGCGCGAGGCCCCGTTCAAACTTACCAGCCGCCGTCGTCGCTACCGCCGCCGCCGGGCGAGAAGCTGTCGCCCCCACCCCCGCCGCCGCCACCGCCGTCGCTCCAGTCGTTGCCGCCCTGGCCGAAGTCGAACGGGCGGTTCTCGAGGTCGGAAGTGGCCTGGTTGTAGCCGTTGTCACCGCCGCCGCCTTGCGGGATGTAGTTGCCGCCGCCGTTGTTGCCGTAGTTGTTCTCGTCGTGGCGGTTGCCCTCGAGCATGCGCTCCAGCAACATGCCACCGGCCACGCCGGCGCCCGCGGCCAGGCCGGTGCGCAGCAGGCCGCCGCCGGGCGACGGGCCATACCCGGGACCGTATCCCGGCTGGGCCGGTCCGTAGCCGGGCTGCGCCATGCCGGGGTTCATGCCGTAGCCGCCGCTGGACGCCATGTTGTTGGCGAGCGCGCGGCGCGACATGGCGCGGAAGACGAGGAACAGCACCACCGCGATGCCGCCCACCCACACCCAGCCGGGAATGCCGCTGCTGGCGGCCTGCACGGGCACGGCGGGGGCCGGCACCTCGCGGGCGGTGGTCACCTGCGGCTGCACGGCCGTCGTCGTCGCGACGGGGCCGGCCGCGGCGCGGTCGACCTCGCGCTCGAACTTGCGGAACGTGTCGGGGTTCTTGTCGAAGGTGAGGTTGGGGTCGAGCTCGCGCACCGTGCGCGTCTCGCGCGCCGCGTCGCTGAACTTGCCTTCGTGGGCCAGGATCTCGGCGTAGAAGTAGTGCGCCCGCGCGTTGTCCGGCTTGGCGGCGATGACTTCCTTGATCATCGTCTCGGCCTTGGGCCAGTCGCCGGCATTGACGGCGGCCCGCACCTCGTTGGCCGTGGGCACCGTCTTGCCGGCGGCCGCGGTCGCGTCAGCCGCCATCGCGGAGGCGGACCAAAGGGCGGCGGCACAGGCGGCCACCAGCAACATCTTGCGTTTCATCGTGTGTCCTTTCAGACGGAGGGCCACCGGCATCATGCTCTCTCGGAGCCGGCGCTTGCCTCGAACAGGCATATGGTGTCGACCCGGCAGTCGATCAAGAGGTTCCGCACCACATTTCGCATGGTGCGATATCAGGGTTCGGCAAGTCGCACGCCCGCAGTGTGAACACGCGGGTTTTACATCGCTAGGGGTGGACGACGAATTGCCGCAGGAAGACGATGAACGGACGCCGGTCCGGCGTGACACGCGAAAGGGAGCATCCATGGCCAGCAGACACACCATTCCGGGCAGCGAACGCGAGGCGCTCGACGGCGCCAAGGCCGTCGGCCCCGCCCGGCCCGACGAGCGCATCGAGGTCACGCTGCGGCTGCGCGCGAAGACGCCCATCGCGCACGCGCTGGGCGCCACCGGCGCCGGCGACGACATCCACCCCGGCCAGCGCCAGTACCTCACCCGCGAGCAGTTCGCGGCCACCCACGGCGCCGACGCGGCCGACCTCACGGCTGTCGCCGCGTTCGCCAAGGCGCACGGCCTGGCGGTGCTCGAGTCCGACGCCGGGCGCCGCAGCGTCGTGCTGTCCGGCACCACGCAATCGATGAACGACGCGTTCGGCGTCAGCCTGCAGCAGTTCGAGCACGCCGGCGGCACCTACCGCGGCCGCACCGGCAGCGTGAGCGTGCCGGGCGACCTGGCCGGCGTGGTCGAGGGCGTTTTCGGCCTGGACGACCGCCCCGCCGCCGACCCGCACTTCCAGCGCTACCAGCCCGTGCTGGGCCTGCGCGCGATCGCGGCCAAGTCGTTCTCGCCGACGGCGCTGGCCAGGCTGTACGACTTCCCCGCCGACGCCGACGGCAGCGGCCAGTGCATCGGCATCATCGAGCTGGGCGGCGGCTTCAAGCCGGCCGACCTGACGACCTATTTCGCGTCGCTGGGCGTGCCCAGCCCGACGGTCAAGGCCGTGCTGGTCGACCACGCCAAGAACCACCCCACCAACGCCAACTCGGCCGACGGCGAGGTGATGCTGGACATCGAGGTGGCCGGCGCCGTCGCGCCCAAGGCCACGATCGCGGTCTACTTCGCGCCCAACACGACGCAGGGCTTCCTCGACGCCATCACCACCGCCGTCCACGACAACGTCAACAAGCCATCGGTCATCTCCATCAGCTGGGGCTCGGCCGAGAAGACCTGGACGACGCAGGCGATGACGCAGTACGACCAGGCGTTCCAGGCGGCCGCCGCGATGGGCGTGACCGTCTGCGTGGCGTCGGGCGACACCGGCTCGTCCGACAGCGTCAGCGACGGCAAGCCGCACGTCGACTTCCCGGCGTCCAGCCCCAACGTGCTGGCCTGCGGCGGCACCAAGCTGCTGGCCAGCAGCGCCACGGCGATCGCGTCGGAGGTCGTGTGGAACGAGGGCGCCACCACCAGCGCCACCGGCGGTGGCGTCAGCGGCTTCTTCGCGTTGCCCGCGTACCAGGCCAAGGCCGGCGTGCCCGTGAGCGCGGGCGGCAAGCCCGGCCGCGGCGTGCCCGACGTGGCCGGCGACGCCGATCCGTCCACCGGCTACAACGTGCGCGTGGACGGCCAGGATTTCGTCATCGGGGGCACCAGCGCTGTCGCGCCGCTGTGGGCCGGACTGGTCGCGCTGATGAACCAGAAGCTGGGCCACCCGGTCGGCTTCCTCAACCCGATGCTGTACGGCTCGCTGCAGGGCAAGGGCGTCACGCACGACGTCACCAAGGGCAACAACGGCAGCTACTCGGCCAAGGCCGGCTGGGATCCGTGCACGGGCTGGGGCTCGCCGGACGGCGCGAAGCTGCTCAAGGCGCTGGGCACCTGAGCGCCGGCGCGGGCGTCACGCGCGGGCCCGCGCGCCCGCGCGACGCCGCAATGAAAAACGCCCCGGAGCGCGCGAGCGGCCGGGGCGTTTGTCGGTGCGGCACGAGGCCGCAACGTGCGGGACGTCAGAAGCGATACGTCGCGCCGACGGCGATGGCACGACCCGTCGGGTCGGCATAGCGGCCGTCGTAGCCGACCTGGTTGCCGCCAACGATCTTCAGCGACAGCGGCGGACGCTGGTTGAAGACGTTGTTCAGGCCGAACGTGAAGCGCAGGCTCGGCGAGAAGTCCCAGCGCGTCTGCCAATCAGCGATCGTGTACGACGACACCTTGCCGTTGTAGGCGACGCCGTCGCCCAGCGAGCCGTCCGCGCCGACCGCCACCACGTTGCCCGAGTCGGCCGTGTACGACTGGTCGGCGTAGCCCGACTTGTAGCTCACGGTCAGCGTGTTGGTCCAGTCGCCGGTCTTCAGGCCCAGGATCACGCGGAAGATGTCGCGGAAGACGACGTTGTTGTCGCCGCCGAAACGGCCCAGGTCGGTCTGCTTGCCGCCAGGCAGCTCGTAGTCGGCCTTGAGCATGTGCGTGCCGCTCAGGTCGGCCGTGACCTTGCCGATCGACGTGTTCGTGGCCAGATTGATTTCCCAGTCCAGGCCCTGGTAGTTGGCGCTGCCGGCGTTGAACGGCTTCTGGATGAGGGCGACCGTCGTCGGACCCGACGGGTCACGGTAAGGCACCACGAACAGGCTGCTCAGCGCGGCGGCGTTGGCGAACGCGTAGCCTTCGGGCATGCCCGACAGGATCTGGTTCTTCAGCTTGACGGCCCAGTAGTCGAGGCCGAACGAGAAGCCCTTGGCCGGCTCGAGGCGACCACCCAACGTCCATTGCTTGGACGTCTCGGCCTTCAGGCCCGTGCTGCCGCTGGCGGGGTTGCCGGCGGAGATCAGGTCCCATTGCTCGGGATCGGTGCCGTTGGCCACGCAGACCGGGGTGTCCGGGAACGGGCAGGCGTAGGAGCCCGAGGTGTTGGTGCTGAAGGCCAGCGGCGCGGCGATCTGGTTGATCGACGGGGCCTTGAAGCCCGTGCCGAACGAGCCGCGCAGCAGCACCATGTCGGTCGGCTGCGAGCGGAAGCTCAGCTTGAAGGTCGGGTGGCTGAAGCTGTTGCCTTCTTCCTGCGAGGGCAGCGGCTGCAGGTCGTTCGGGACCTGCGTGAACGGCATGTCGTTCTTCACGCGCTCGTACTTGTCGAAGCGCGCCGAGACCGTGACGTCCGTCTTCTTGGCCAGGGGCATCAGCAACTCGGCGAACACGCCTTCGTTGGTGCGGCTGGCGGACATCGGGACGTAGCCGTAGAAGCCACCGACCGCGTAGTCGGATGCGCTGGCCTCGGCCGCGGTGCCGTTGCCGAACTGCGCCATGGTGCTGGTGTCCTGGCTCATCTTCTGCTTGGTCACGTCCAGGCCCAGCGCCAGCGACGACGTGCCGCCCGGCAACTGGAACAGGTCGCGCGACGCGCGCAGGTTCAGCGCGTTCTGCGAGATCTTGGACTTCAGGAACGTGCCGTGCAGCTCCGCCGAGGCGAGGCTCTGGTTCGCGATCGGGATGATCGGGTCATAGGCGCCCGTCTTGATCAGGTTCACGAACGTGTTGAAGTCCAGGTAGCCGTTGGCGAGCTTGTCCTGGTCCTGGTTGGACGACAACGTCAGGCTGCCGCTGTAGTCCCAGTCGAACGCGGTGCCTTCGGCGCCGAGCACGTAGTGATGGGCGGTCGTCTCCCAGATGTCCGTACGGGCACCGGCGTCGAACGAGCGATAGTGCAGGCTGGCGCCGCCGGCCTTGTCGCTGTCGCTCACATTGGGGTTGCTGACGACGTACTTCTGCCACAGGATGTCCAGCGGCTGGCCGGCCAGGTCCTGGTTGCCCAGGCCCATGGGCTGGGCCGACGGCGCGAACGCGGCCGTCATGTCGAACTTGGACCACAGCGCCTCGGCGAACAGCGTGGTGTGATCGTTGACCTTGAAATGGTCGGTGATGAACACGCTGTCGCGCTTGGAGCCCGGGATGTCCTGGACCGTCGCCGCGTAGTTGGTGTAGCAGCGGACGCCGGAAATGAACACGACCGGATTGGGGCCGCAATTGCCGTTGGCGGCGAGGTACGGGTTCAGGTGCGTACCGCTGTCCAGGTAGATGTTGCCGGGCAGCGAATTGCTGGACGGCTGGTAGAGCTCGGCCGACTGCCCGTCGATGGTCACGGGGATCAGGCCGCCGCGACGCGACACCGCGCGCTGGCTGGCCATCAGCTTGTTCTGCACGTCGTGGCTGTACGACAGCAGCAGGTTGTTGCCGTCCTTGTCGTAGTCGCCGAAGCCCTTGCTGATGCCGGCGCTCCACTTGCCGCCGCCGGCCTGGGTGGGGTGCGTGCCGGTGAAGGAGACCTTGCCGTCCGTCTGGTTCTTCTTGGTGATGAAGTTGACGACGCCGGCAATGGCGTCGGAGCCGTACAGCGCCGAGGCGCCGTCGGTCAGCACTTCGACGCGCTCGATGGCGTCGAGCGGCAGGCTCTCGAGGTTGACGGAGCCGTCACCGCCCGAGGCGCCGAAGCCGCCGAACGGGGCGACGCGGCGGCCATTGAGCAGCACCAGCGTGTACTTCTGGTCGAGGGCGTGGATGGCGGCCGTCGTGGTGCCGTTGCCGTTGCCGTTGACCGAGCTGGAGGATTGCTGGAAGTTGCCGCCGGTCATGGCCGGCAGCGCCTGGATCAGTTCCGTGATCGACTGGGCGCCGGTCTTGTCGATGGCGTCACGCGAGATGACGGTGACGGGCAGCGCGCCTTCGGACTCGACGCGACGGATCGCGGAGCCGGTGATCTCGACCCGCTGGACGCTGGGGGTGTCCTGCGCCCATGCGTTGGCGGCGGTGGCCAGGAGCAGTGCGGTGCAGATCTTGGTTCGGTGGAACATGGACTTCCTTCCTCGGGTGGAATAGGGAACGTTTCTCGTCCGTGCGCCGCTGGTGAATTTCCTTTTGTTAAGGAAACATTACAGTCCGGCCGTACGGTGGCGCGATTGTGAGCACCGCGTCAACGAGCGTCCTTCGCAAAAACCCTGCTGTCTGTTTTTCGCCGCGCCAATTGCCTAGACAAGCAGTCTCCCGACCGCAAATCCGCACCAAATCCAGCCCTCGGCGCCCCATCAGTTGGCGCATTGCACCGGCTTGGCGTGCAGCTTGTCCACGAGCACCGACGGCTCGATTCCGACGAGGAAGCCGCGCCGTCCGCCGTTGATCAGGATGCGCGTCAAGGTGAGGATGGTCTCCTGCACGTAGACCGGCACGTCCTTGCGAAAACCGAACGGCGACGTGCCCCCCACCAGGTAGCCGCTGTGGCGTTGCGCAACATCGGGCTTGCACGGCTCCACCGACTTGCAGCCGATGGCACGTGCGAGATTCTTCGTTGACACCGTCTTGTCGCCGTGCATCAGCACCACCAGCGGACGCGCCGCCTCGTCCTGCATGACCAGGGTCTTGACGACCTCGTGCTCGGGCACCCCCAGTTGCGCCGCGGACTCGGTGGTCCCGCCGTGGTCGACGTAGTCGTACGGGTGCTCCGTGAACGCGACGCCCTGCGTGCGCAGCCATTGGGTGGCGGGGGTTTCGCTGACGTGTACGTGGGTCTTCCTGGCCATGGCGCGATTGTCGCGCGATGCGCGCCGCACCACGCGCCGTCCTCCTACGCGCAGGACGCCACCGTCGTCGTTGCGCCATCATGTTTTATCGTTCTACAATAAGTTCTTGCCGACCCACGATCAACCCGCACCATGATCCCACTCCGCCGCGACGGCCTGCCACCCGAGCTCCAGCAGCGCCTGCGCCGGCTGGCCGCGATCGTCCGCTTCCTCATCGTCACCGGCGCCCTGCTGCTGCTGGGCACCTACGTCTGGATCTGGCTGGTGCCGGGGCACGCGCAGTCGCAGGTCAAGGAAGCCGCGGCGGTCGACATCGACCACATGCCGCCCTACATGCAGGCGCTGGGCGCGGCGTGGACGCTCCTGCCCATCGGCATCTGGCTGTATGCGCTCCAGCAGCTGTGGCAGTTGTTCGGCGAGTACGCGCTGGGCAAGGTGTTCAGCCGGCGCGCGCTCGAAAGCCTGCGCGGCTTCGCGCGCTGCGCGCTCGCCACCGCGTTCGCCGAGCCGATCTACGGCGGCGTGCTGTCCGTCATCGTCACGTCGGACCGCAAGCCCGGAACGCGCGAGCTCAACCTGGCCTTCACGTCCAACGACTACACGATGCTGCTGATCGGCGCCGCGCTGCTGGCCATCGCCACCGTGATGGCCGAGGCAGCGCGCGTGGCCGAGGACAACGCGGGCTTCGTCTGAAGCGGGCATCGCCATGACCATCGTCGTCAATCTCGACGTGATGCTCGCGCGCCGCAAGATGCGGTCGCGCGAGCTGGCCGAGCGCGTGGGCATCACCGAGCAGAACATCTCGCTGCTGAAGTCGGGCAAGGTGCGCGGCGTGCGCTTCGACACGCTGGCCGCCATCTGCGAGGTGCTGCAGTGCCAGCCCGGCGACCTCCTCGAGTACCGCCCCGGCGAGGAGCCCGCCGATGACTGACGTCGCGGGCGGCGGCTGGGCCGGCGAGCGGCGTCGGCGCTGGAGCGCCACGCGCGTCGGCGCCGCGATCGCGCTGCATGCGCTGGTGCTGGGGGCACTGAAGCTCGCGATCGACCGCGTGGAGCTGCCATCCCATGGCGCCGAGCGCACGACGATGCTGGTGAACGTGGCGCTGCATCTCGCGCCGCCGCCGCCCGTGCGCGTGACGCACCCGCTGCCGCCCGCGCATGCGGCCGCGCGCGGGACGCCTGCGCCCGCCCCCGCGCGCGCGCCCGCCGCGCGGCCCGCGCCCGACGATGCGGCGCAGGCCATCACGTTGCCCGCGCAGCCGCCGGTCGTGGAGGCCATCGCCGCGCCCGCGTCGCAACCCGATCTCTCGTTTCTGAACAGCGCCGCCCCCCGCCAGGCGATCCGCAACGTCGCGCGCGGCGACACGCTGTCGAGCCACGCGAACGCGCTCACGCACGAGGAGCCCGGCAGCGAGCTCGTGGCGGCCGACGGCACGCACCAGGGCACGACGCGCAACCTGCCGCCGCCGCCACCCGCGCAGCTGCTCGCTCAGAACATCGCGGCGGCGCACAAGGGCGATTGCATGAAGGGCGACTTCCCCGGCGGCGGCATGGGATTGCTCAGCGCGCCGTTCCTGCTCGCGGCCGAGGCCATGGGCAAGTGCGCGCACAAGTCGTGAGCGCCGGCGATTTGCCGGCTACGCGCGTCCGGCGGCCCGATCGATCTCCAGCTGCCGCAACACATTGCGCTGCAACTTGCCCGTGGTCGTCATCGGCAACGACGCCACGAACTCGATGTCCTTGGGCGTCTCGTACGGCGCGAGCCGGATGCGCACCAGTTGCTGCAGCTCGGCCACCAGCGCGTCGTCCGGCCGCACGCCGACGGCCACGATGACGAAGGCCTTGACCACGGCACCGCGCTCGGCATCGGGCTTGGGCACCACGGCCACCTGCGCGACGGCCGGGTGGCGCGCGAGGCAGTCCTCGATCTCGGTGGGCCCGATGCGGTAGCCCGACGACTTGAACTGGTCGTCGCTGCGGCCCTGGTACCAGAGGTAGCCGTCGGCATCCATCACCGCGCGGTCGCCGGTGCGGCACCACGACTCGAAGGGCTCCCCGGTGAACTTGGCGCGGGTGGCGCGGTCGTTGTTCCAGTAGCCGAGAAAGAAGATCGGATCGCGGTCGCCGTGCGCGTCGCGCGCGTGCACCGCGATGTCGCCGGCCACTCCGGGCGCGCACACGTGGCCGTCGTCGTCGATCACCGCGATGCGGTGGCCGGGGTACGGCCGGCCCATGCTGCCCGCGCGCGGCGGCCAGCCGGCGGCCAGGCGCCCGGAGCGCGTGCGGTACTGGCCGCAATTGCCGACGACGTAGTTCATCTCGGTCTGGCCGAACATCTCGTTGACGACGATGCCCAGCTTGTCGCGGCAGTACGCGAACACGCCCTCGCCCACCGCCTCGCCGGCGCTCATGATCGATTGCAGCGCGAGCTTCGGGTGCGACGTCCGCGGCTCCGGCGCCACGCGCATCATCGCCTTCAGCGCGGTCGGGAACAGGAACGTGTGCGTGACGCGGTGGCGCGCCATCAGCTTGAGCGCGAGGTCGGCGTCGAAGCGGGCGCGCGAGGCGACGATGGTGCGGCCGAAGTTCAGCGTGGGCAGCAGCGCGTCCCACAGGCCGCCCGTCCAGGCCCAGTCGGCCGGGCTCCAGAACGGGCCCTCGCCCTGGAACCAGTTCTGGCTCGCGACAAAGCCGCTGAGGTTGCCGATCAGCGCGCGGTGCGGGATCACGGCGCCCTTGGCCGGGCCCGTGGTGCCGCTGGTGTAGATCAACAGCGCGGGGTCGTCGGCGGCGGTGACGGTGGGCTCGAAGTCGTCGCGCGCGGCGCCCAGCGAGCCGCTCCAGGAGATGTCGCCGCGGCTGTCCGCGGCGCCCGCGCCCATCACGCGCAGCAGCGCGGGGCAGGCCTCGCGCAGCGACGCGACGACGTCGGCCGCGCCCTCGTCGACGATGGCCAGCTTGGCGCCGCTGTCGTTGAGCCGCGACTGCAGCGCGTCGGCGCCGAACAGCACCGACAGCGGCACCGCGATCGCGCCCATCTGGAACAGCGCCATCAGCGCGATGGCCGTCTGCGGGCGCTGCGGCATGACCACCGCCACGCGGTCGCCGCGCGTGATGCCCAGCGAGCCGAGCGCGTTGGACAGCCTGCGCGCGTCACGCTGCAGCGCGGCGTAGGTCCACGGCACCGCCGGCGCGCCTTCGCCGCCGTCCTCGATGATGGCCACGGCGCCGGGCGTGTCGCGCGCCCAGCGGTGCAGGCATTGCTCGGCGATGTTGAACGCGGCGGGGACGCGCCAGCGGAAGTCGGCGTGCAGGGAGGCGTAGTGGTCGTCGGAGCTCATCCGACGCAGCTTACGCGGTCGGCTTGCCCAGTGCTTGCAGTGCGTCTCCCGTGACGCGGCAGATGCGCCAGTCGGGCAGCATCGTGGCGCCCATGCGCGCGTAGAAGGCCTGCGCGTCGACGTTCCAGTCGAGCACCGACCACTCGAAGCGCCCGCAATCGCGTTCGACGGCGATCTGCGCGAGGCGCGTGAGCAGCGCCTTGCCCATGCCGGTGCCGCGCGCCGACGGCCGCACGAACAGATCCTCGAGGTACAGGCCCTTCTTGCACAGGAAGGTCGAGAAGTTGTGGAAGAACAGCGCGAAGCCGACGGGCTCGCCATCGATCTGGCCGATCAGGCATTCGCACGTGGGATGCTCGCCGAACAGCTCGCCCTCGATGGCCGCCGGCGTGGCGGTGGCCAGGTGCTCGAGCTTCTCGTAGATGGCGAGATCGCGGATCAGCTCGACGATGACGGCGGCGTCCTCGCGCGTGGCGAAACGGATGGTGGCGGTGGTCATGAGAAATCTCCGTCCTGCGGACTGCGATGCGAGCGCCTTCGGGCGGCCGGGCGGCGCTCATGCACACATTGTCGCGCCTGCGTCAGCGCGGCACGGCGATCTCCTCTACAGTGCCCGGATGCCCTACGTCGAACTGCGTCCCGCGATCACCCGCTCCCTTCCCGTGCGCAGCGTGCGCTACCAGCTGCGCGAATGGGGCGACGCGTCGCTGCAGTCGCCCGAGCGGCCGCTGCTGGTGCTCACGCACGGCTGGATGGACGTGGGCGCGTCGTTCCAGTTCGTCGTCGACGAGCTGTGCCGGATCGAAGGCGCCACGCGCCACATCGTGGCCCTCGACTGGCGCGGCTTCGGCGGCAGCACCTCGGGCGACGTCGACGCGTACTGGTTCCACGACTACCTGGGCGACCTCGACGCCGCGCTCGACGCGCTGTCGGCCGGCGCCCCCGTCGACCTCGTCGGCCACAGCATGGGCGGCAACATCGTGATGAACTACGCCGGCGTGCGCCCGGCGCGCATCCGCCGGCTGGTCAACCTCGAGGGCTTCGGCCTGCCCGACATGAAGCCCGAGGCCGCGCCCGACCGCCTCGCCAAGTGGCTCGACGAACTGAAGGAAGCGCCGTCGCTGCGCCCCTACGACAGCATCGACGAGGTGGCCGAGCGCCTGCGCCGCAACAACCCGCGACTGCCCGCCGACAAGGCCGCGTGGCTCGCGCCGCACTGGTCGGAGCAGCGCGCCGACGGCCGCTGGCACATCCT
>FSZR01001497.1_pt1 | contig 13763 bp, 15 predicted proteins | sample 1638781 | NCBI WGS metagenome assembly FSZR01 (sample SAMEA3914813, study PRJEB12502) | metagenome | biome: forest; material: soil | place: Canada | collected 2011-07-07 | depth 0.3 m | reverse complement strand
GATCTTGGCGATGCGCTTGCTCGACGCCAGCGGCTTGCCCGCTTCCAGGCCGAAGCCGTTGACGATGTTGAGCACGCCCTTGGGCAGCAGGTCGCCGATCAGCTCGGCCAGCACGAGGATGGATGCGGGCGTCTGCTCGGCGGGCTTGAGGACGACGCAGTTGCCGGCGGCCAGCGCCGGTGCCAGCTTCCACACGGCCATCAGGATCGGGAAGTTCCACGGGATGATCTGGCCGACGACGCCCAGCGGCTCGTGGAAGTGATACGCGTAGGTGGTCTCGTCGATCTCGCTGATGCCGCCTTCCTGGCCGCGCACGCAGCCGGCGAAGTAGCGGAAATGGTCGATGGCCAACGGGATGTCGGCGGCCATCGTTTCACGCAGCGGCTTGCCGTTGTCCCAGGTCTCGGCGTTGGCGAGCAGCTCCAGGTTCTGCTCCATGCGGTCGGCGATCTTGTTGAGGATGTTGGCGCGCGTGGTCGGCGACGTCTTGCCCCAGGCGGTCTTGGCGGCGTGGGCGGCGTCCAGGGCCAGTTCGATGTCCTCGGCGGTGGAGCGCGGCACTTCGCAGAACGCACGGCCGGTGATCGGCGTGATGTTCTCGAAGTATTCGCCTTTGGTGGGCGGCAGCCACTCGCCGCCGATGAAGTTGCCGTAGCGCTTCTTGAAGTTGACGGCGTAGCCGAAGCGGCCGGGTTCGAGCATGTCCATTGCGGGTCTCCTGATGTGATCTGACGCGGGGACAAGGCCGTCGCACGAGCGCTTCCTGCGTCGGCGTGCGGGCCACTGTCGAACGTCCACATTGCGAGTCGCGTGCCAACCTGTCAAGAAGGGCGCCAAAGGCCGTGATGGCGTCATGCCGTCAACGTAAACACCGACGAACGGACACGTAAGGAGCGCAACATGTGGCGCCTTGTCACATCCGCGGTGTTCCGGGATGGAACACCGGTGTGGCGTCACGCGCCGGCGGGCGGTTCGTCGACCGGCGCCAGGTCGGCCGCGTCGGGCTGCGGGCCCGTCAGCGTCATGAGGATGTCGGCGTACCAGGCGCAGTTCAGGCCCAGCGATTCGTCGAGCAGCTGATCGCGGTCGCCCATGTCCAGGCGCGCCGAATGCACGCCCAGCAGCAGCCACGGCAGGGCCGGGTTGCGTGGCGGCGTCGCGGGATCGCGCATCACCACCGGCGCGCCGCTGGCCCCGCGGTGCATGCGCGCGTCGGTCAGGAAGTAGCCATGGCCCTGGAACCGGATGCCGTACGACGAGGCGACGATCGCCTGGCGCACCACCGGCAGATGATGCAGTGCGTCATGGAACCCGAGCGGAAAGCCGGACACCAGCAGCGACACGCCCACGCCGATCGGGTCGTCCGGGCCGGCCAGTTGCGCCGGGGTGAAGGCGCGCAGCGCGCCGTCGGGCGGCAGCTTGGTGCGGTCGAGCGCCAGCACCGCGATGTCCACCTCGCCGCCGCTGTCGCGTCCCTGGCGCCACAGGCTCTTGCCGTTGGCGTAGAGCGGGATCGAGAAGCCGGTCGAGCGGGTCAGGTCGACACCGTCGAGGTGAAGCTCGATCTCGATGCGGTCGGGCAGGTGCTTGTTGATCGCGTCTATGAGCACGTGCCGACTCGTGACCAGGTACAGCTCGCCGTCGCGCTCGAAGAAGAAGCCGCTGGCGTTCGTCTGCAGCAGCGGCCCCAGGAAGGTCGAGATGCGGGCGGTGGCGAGCAGGAGCGGGTCGGCGGCGGTCATCGTCCACAATAACATCGCCCCCGACTTTCACCTGCCCATGCGCCGCATGTTGACCTTGACTTTGCTCTCCCTGGCCGTCGTCTACGCCGGCCTGTGCTTGGCGCTGTACCTGATGCAGCGCTCTTTCCAGTACTTCCCGACGCCGCGTCGCCTGGGCCCGACGCAGATGGCCGGCACGTTCCAGAGCGGCGACACGCTGCTGCAGCTGACGGTGCGCCCGCACTCCGGGCGGGGAGCGCTGCTGTACTTCGGCGGCAATGGCGAGGACGTGTCTAGCAGCGTCGCGCCGCTGATGGCCGCGTTTCCCGAGCGCGAGATCGTGATGCTGCACTACCGCGGCTACGGCGGCAGCGCCGGCCGCCCGACCGAGGCCGCCATCGCCGCCGACGCCGCCGGCCTGTTCGACAAGGTGCACGCGCAGCACCCCGACGTGATCGTGATGGGCCGCAGCCTGGGCACCGGCGTCGCCGCGCGGCTCGCGAGCACGCGCCCGGCCTCCAAGCTGGTGCTGGTGACGCCCTACGACAGCCTGCTGGGCATCGCCGAGCGCCAGTTCCCGATCTTCCCGGTGAAATACCTGCTGCTCGACAAGTACGAGTCGTGGCGCTACGTGCCCGGCATCCGCGTGCCGGTGCTGATCCTCGCGGCGGAGAGAGACGAGGTGATCCCTGCCAGCAGCACCGACGCCTTGCGCGCGCGCTTTCCCGCCGGGCAGGTGACCTGGGTGACGGTGCCCGGCGCGAGCCACAACACGATCGGCGACGACCCGCTCTACGTGCGCTCGCTCGTCGAGTTCGACGCGCACCAATGACGGTCCACTACGCCGCGTTCCTGCGCAACGTGAACCTGGGCCGGCCGCGCAGCCCGACCCGGGCGCAGTTCGAGGCGGCCTTTCTCGAGTCGGGCGCGGGCAGCGCCGAGTCGTTTCTCGTCAACGGCACGCTGGTCTTCACGCTCGCCCCGGGCGCGCGACCTCGCGCCGTCGCGCAACGCGCGTGCACCGTCATGCGCGCGAGCTGCGGGCTGCGCGAGCCGGTGTTCGTGCGCAGCGTGGACGAGTTGCGGGCGCTGGTCGCGAGCGACCCGTTCGCCGGCCAGGTGGCCGAAGGCCGCGACGCTTTCTGCATCAGCTTTCTCGGCGCGCCGCTGCGACGCTTGCCCGAGCTGCCCTGGGTGTCGGCGCGCGCCGACCTGGAGTTGCTGTCCGCGCACGACACGCATGTGTTGAGCGTCAGCCGCTGGGTGGGTAGGTCGGCAGGCTCGCCCAACGCGTGGCTGGAGCGGACGCTGGGCGAGCCGGCGACGACGCGCAACTGGCGGACGGTGGTGCGGTTGGTGGAAAAGTACGCGCTGGCGGACTGACGTCAGGGGTCTGGCCCACCCGCCGATCGCGAAGCGATCGGTGGCCGGGCCTGACCCCGATCCCCTGCAGCAGCGCTCGATCGGGGTCTGGCACGGCCTCACGCCGCTGCGCGGCGCGAGGGTGTGCCAGACCCCTGCACCAGGTTGCGTCGACAAAGTGACCGCCGCCCGCCGTCAGTCCCTGACGCGCCGCATCTCCATCACCCAATTCGTCTCCCAGGGGCCGTCCGCGGCGCCGTCCTGGCCGATGAGTGCGAAGTCCTGCGACCAGCGCGCCGTGTCGGGGCCCAGGCGCTCCCACAGGAAGCGCACGTGCACCGGGCGACCGTCATCCTCGTCGTCGCCGACGAACACGCCGCGATCGCCGTCCCAACCGCCGCGGACCGGCGGCTGCACGCGGCCGTCGCGGCTGTTGATCCAGTAGATCGCCCACTGGCGCGCTTCGACGTCCAGCGTGCGGAACGTGACGCCGGTGAAGCCCTGGCTGGTGAACGCGTTCTCGTCGATCGAGATCTGGCCGTCCATCAGCACGTTGGCGCGAAACCTGTGCTCGAAGGACGTCCAGTCGGTGGTGTCGGCGAGCCGACGGTGCAGGCGCCGGTTTGCGACGTGCCAGGTTCCGCCGACGAGGAAGTCGAAGTCGTGCGCACGGCCGATGTACGGGCAAGGGGAGGTGGTCATGGTGTCAGCTTTCGTGGGAGTGGTGGCGCCGCAGCGCCGAACGGGACGTGGGAGCGAGGCGCAACTGGGTCGCGTCTCCTGAGAGAAGGGCGCGCCATTCGGGCCGCTCGAGGCAGCCGGAGGCCTGCAGCAGCGCGGCGTGGCGCAGCTGCGCCGTCTCGTCGTCGAAGCGCGTGAGCCAGACGATGTGCGGTTCGCCCTCGCGTACCGGCAGGCGCGGGAAGTTGTTGGGCGCCGGCTCGCTCACCCAGCAGGCCAGCAGGTCGCCGCCCACGCCCACCCACCACGGGTGGATGCACTGGTCGAACGCGTGCACCAGGGCGTCGGTGGCGGCCTCGCGCAGCGGGCACAGCGTGATCGTGAACACGCCGCCGGCCCGTGGCGCGGCGTCGACCGCGCGGCGCGGCTGCAGCGCGGCCACCAGGCCCTGGTCGCAACCGAGCGGACGCAGCAGCAGCACGTCGTCGCTGTCGATCATCGTGGCGTTGGCCGCGTCGCGGTGGCGTTGCCACGCCGGGCCGCCGTAGAACGCCGCGAGGGCCGGGGCACGTGCGTCCATGTCGGGGAAGGCGCGCATCCACACGAAGCGGTCGGGGTCGTCCAGGTCGCGGAAGGTGGCGAGCAGGCGGATGCCGGCCGCCTCCTGGGTCTCGACGAATTCGCGCTCGAACAGGGCGATCAGCTCGTCGCGCCGACCGGGGTGCAGCGTGTACTGGCGCAGCTCGAGCACAGTCAAGGCCTCGGCGAGGGCGGGGGATGGCATGGCGGAACTCCTGCGTTGAATGGCGATGGAGGCATCCTCGCACTCAATAGATGCCAAGGCATGTCATGTATCTGGTGCACACTGTCCGTCATGCGTGCCAGCCGCCTCCTGTCGCTCCTGATGCTCCTGCAGACTCGCGGGCGCCTGAGCGCGCAGGTGCTGGCCGAGGCGCTGGAGGTGTCGGTGCGCACCATCCATCGCGATGTCGATGAACTGAGTGCCTCCGGCGTGCCGATCTGGGCCGACCGCGGGCGGCTGGGCGGCTTCCAGCTGCAGCCGGGATGGCGCACGCGGGTCGACGGGCTCACCGCGCCCGAGGCGCAGGCGATGTTCCTGGGTGGCCTGCCGGGTCCGGCGGCGGAGCTGGGGTTGGGCGAGGCGATGGCGTCGGCGCAGCTGAAGCTGCTGGCCGCGCTGCCGGACGGCTGGCGCGACGATGCGCGGCGGGTCAGCGCGCGCTTCCACCTCGACCCGATCGACTGGTACCGCGGTCCGTCCGCGTCGGACCACCTGCCGGCGATCGCGCAGGCGGTGTGGAGCGAGCGTCGCGTCGCGATGCGCTACGAGAGCTGGAAGGGCGAGGTGTCGCGTCGCGTCGACCCTCTGGGGCTCGTGCTGAAGGCCGGGATCTGGTACCTGGCCGCGCAGGTGGGCATGGGCGTGCGCACCTACCGGCTGTCCAACATCCTCGAGCTGGCGGTCACCGACGAGGCGTTCGAGCGCCCGCCCGGCTTCGACCTGGCGGCGTGGTGGCTGGCGTCGACGAAGCGCTTCGAGAGGGAGCTGGCGGTGGACACGGCGCAGCTGCGCGTGTCGGCCGCGGGCATGAAAGCCTTGCGCGATCTCGGCGCCGCGGTGGCGCAGGCGGCGCAGGCGTCGGCGTCGGAGCCGGACGAGTCGGGCTGGCGCCGCGTGACGATCCCGATCGAATCGATCGCGCATGCCGCCGCCCAGGTGCTGCGCCTCGGAGCGCAGGCCGAGGCGCTCAGGCCCGCGGCGTTGCGCCGCGAGCTGCGCGAGCGTGCGAGCGCCATCGCGGCGCTCTACGCGGACTGAAGCGCCTCAGCAGTCGTCGCCCAGACCGCCCCCGCCGTTCTTGATTTCGGGGTCGACGCTGTATTCCTGGCCCGTCTTGATGTCGACGACGTGTACCGTGTACTTCAGCAGGTCGGCGACCTTGTTGCGGTCGTACAGCGCGGCCTGCGTGTCGGAGAGGGTCCACGACGCGTAGGGGAAATCGTCGACCGGCACGTCCAGCTCGATGGTCTTGGCGGTGCGGAAGCGATAGCCCGCGGTGGCCAGCGTGAAGTAGAGCAGCACGTTGCTGCTGCCTTCGATGATATCGGCCGGGTTGGGCTTGCAGGTGATGTCGACGCCGCCAGCGGGGTTGGGCGTGACGTCGACCGTGACCGGAACGACGCGTTTGGGTGTCTTGTCTGTCATGTGGATTCCCTTGATCAGGGCCGGGACGCTTCCCCCGCCTGTGGCGTCGGCCCGAGTCGTTGTTGAAGATCGGCGAAGGCGGGGTGCCGATAGGTCGTGCGCAACACTCTATCGGCCCACGCCCGGGCGTCTTGAGTGCCGCCGAGGCGCAGGTCCAGCTGTCCGAGCTGTGTCATCGCCGCTGGAATGAGGTGTTCGGCGGTCGGGCGGATCCGTTCCGCCGCCGCCTGCCACGCGGCGCGCGCCGGGCCTGCCTGGCCGGCGCGTGCCAGCAGGTCGCCTTGCGCCAGTCCGGCGCTCGCGACCAGGATCGTGTCCAGCATCGGCACTACGCCGCCCTGGGATTCGTACAGCTGCACGTCGGTCACGAATGCAGCCAGGGCCGCGGCGGCGGTTGCGCGTTCCGCATCGGTGTCCGCCAGGCGGCCCCGCAATTCGGCGATGCGGGCGCTGTGCGACAGGCGCCACGCGCGCTTGGGCGTCGGCCGAGCCATCAGCGCGGCCAGCCTGGCGCTGGCCTGGCGCCACAGGTCACGCGCGCCCTCGCGGTCGCCGTGGTCTGCCAGCATGGCGGCGAGCAGTGTCTGCGAGCCGATGATCTCGCCGATGTTGTCGACGTTGGCGGGGTCGCGCGCGTTGAGTGCGAGCAGCTCTCCCAGCGCCCCGCGCGCCGATGCCATGGCGTCGTCGAGACGACCGAGGTTGTGCTGCGCGATGGCGATCTCGTGGTGGGCGTTGGCCACGAGGAACTGCGCGTCCTGGTCCTTGTCCGCGTTCGGCGCGCGCAAGGCGGCGGCGATCTTGTCGTTGTCTGCGCGCACGGCATCCTCGTCGCGGCCCAATGCCTCCAACGCGACCACGCTCCAGCCGATGGTGTTGCCTTCGCTGACTGCGTCGTCGGGATGGCTGCGCGCGATCCGCGCGACCTCGCTGCGCGCCTGCGACAGCAACGGCAGCGCCTCGTCGGCGCGGCCCAGTTCGGTGAGCACGATGGCGACGTTGGTCTTCGAGAACACGCCCTCGAGCTGCCAGTCGTGGTCGCCCGGCTTGGCGACGTTCATGCGCCGGGCCATGTCGTCATAGCGTCGAAACGCGGCCTCGGCGTCGTGCAGGTGGCCGCGATACCACTGCACGTATCCGACCCAGTACTCGCTCTGCGACTGGTCGAAGATGCGCTGCGGATCGCCAGGATCGGCCTGCAGCAGCCGGCTGGTGGTGTCGGCGGCCTGCTGGAAGTCGCGCACCGCCTCGTCGAAACGGCCGCGTTGCTCGGCCAGGCTGCCGATCATGTGCAGCGCGCGGGCACGGCGGCCCAGCGAGTCGGCATCGAGGCTGGCCGGATCCTGCGCGGCGTAGTAGTCGAGCGCCTTCAGGCCCACGCCGTCCAGCACGTCGAGCCGGCCCACGGGCTGCAGCTTCTTGCGCAGGTCGCCGATCATGTACTCGATCAGGCCTTCGGCCTGCACGCGCTGCGCGCGCGCCTCGCGCGCCTGCCACAGCGCCACGCCGATGCCCACGCCGAGCGCCACCACGGCGACGCTGGCGGTGGCCACGCCGGCGCGGTGGCGTTGCACGAACTTGAGCGTACGGTACAGCGGCGCATCCGGACGCGCCGAGATCGGCTCGTGGGCCAGGTAGCGGCGAATGTCGTCGGCCAGCGCCGCGGCGTTCGCGTAGCGCTCCGACGGCGCCTTCTTGAGGGCCTTGGCGACGATGGTCTCGACGTCGCCCTTGATCTCGCCGGAGAGCTTGCGCGATTCGGTGGAGAAGCGCGCCGTCGGGCCGCCGCGGCGCAGGACGGCCTCGGACAGCCGCCTGGGCACCGTCTCGATGACCGAGCGCATGCGGTCCAGCGGCGCGCCGGTGGGCGCCGCGGTCGGGTGCTCGCCGCCCAGCAACAGGTACATGAGCACGCCCAGCGCGTAGACGTCGGTGGCCGTGGTCACGTCGCCGCCCTGCAACTGCTCGGGCGCCGCGAATTCCGGCGTGAACGCGTTGCCGGCGCGCGCGGTCAGCGCCGTCTGCCCGGCGCCGCCGGCGTCGTCGAGCAGCTTGGCGATGCCGAAGTCCAGCAGCTTCACCTCGCCGGCCATGGTCACCAGGATGTTGCTGGGCTTCAGGTCGCGGTGCAGTACCAGGCGGTTGTGCGCCTGCGCCACCGCGGCCAGCACGTCCAGCATCAGCGCCAGGCGCGCGGAGACCGAGAGCGCGAGGCGCTGGCAGTACTCGTCGATGGGCTCGCCGTCGATGTACTCCAGCACGAGGTAGGGCTGGGCGCCGTCGGCCATGACGCCGGCGTCGAGCAGGCGCGCGATGTTCGGATGCGTCAGGCGCGCGAGGATCGTGCCTTCGCGTTCGAAGCGCGCGGCGTCGCCCTGGCCGAACAGGCCGGAGCGCAGGAACTTGATCGCCACCTCGCCCTCGTAGCGCCCGTCGTTGCGGCGGCCCAGCCACACGGTGCCCATGCCGCCGTGGCCGATCTCGCGCACCAGCGTGTACGGGCCGATCGCCTGGCCGGCGAGGCCGGCGGGCTTGGGCAGGGCCGACGCCGGCATGAACTCGCCGCGTTCGATGGCGGGCAGGTGCTGCAGCATCGCGGCGACGGCGTCGCCGAGCACCGGATCCTGGGCGCGCAGCGCGGCCAGGCGCGCGTCGCGGTCCGCGTCGGGCAGGTCCAGCAGTTCGTCGAGCAACGGCGACAGCCTGCCCCAGGTCTCCTTGCCGACGCTCATTGGTTCAGCGCCGCCGAGAGAAACAGGCGCGCCTTGCGCCAGTCGCGCTGCACCGTGCGCTCGGTGACGCCGAGGATGGCCGCGATCTCGACCTCGGTCAGGCCGCCGAAGTAGCGCAACTCCACCACGTCGTGCAGCCGGCGGTCGGCCACGGCCAACTGTTGCATCGCCTCGTCGACGTGCAGGATCTCGTCCTCGTCGTGGCTCATCGCATCGCCGATCGCCGTGTTGAGCGTGACGTGCTCCACGCCGCCGCCGTGCCGGGCCGCCTGGTGCGCGCGCACGAAATCGACGACCACGGTGTGCATGACGCGTGCCGCATAGCCCATGAAGTGCTGCTTGTCGACGAACCGGGCCTCGCCCGCGCCCTGGAAGCGCAGCCAGCTCTCGTGCACCAGCGCGGTGGTGTCGAGCATCGTCATGTTGCCGGAGCGGCGCATGCGGCTGTGGGCCAGGCGCTGGAGGTCGGCGTAGAGCAGGGCGAACGCCTGGTCGGCCGCCGGCCGGTCGCCGGCAGCGGCAGCCTTCAGCAGGGAGGTGATGTCGGACATTGACTTTTACGTTTCGGGCCACGGACCCGCATACCCCCACTCTAACGCGCCGTTACACATTTTTTCATGTCGCCCTGTCGGGTTCGCCGATTCGTTTGCGTTTTATTCATCGAGGAGCGTTTTTTCGGGAGGTAGGGAGGCCGGAGGGCCGACCCGGGATTCCGCTCCTCGCCGTCTCGGCTCGCCGCTGTCATCGGGAGTCGGGACACCACTGGAAGGAACGCCCGTGATGTCGCCTGTACGACCCGAACGCGAGGAAGACGCCGGCCAGTCCGGTTCGGCCGGCCGGCCGGCCGCGCCGCCGCGCGAGTTGCCGGTGTCCGGCCCCGCCGAAGTGGAAGCCCGCCTGGAGCTTCACCTGGCCCAGTGCCGTCGGCGCGGTGGCATGCTGGCGCTGCTGTGCGTGAGCGTGGAGGCGATCGCGTGCACCAGTGGCCAGGTCAGCGCCAACATGGAGCAGCGGGTGCGCCAGGAGGTTGCCAACCGGATCGGCAACGCCGTGCGCGCCAGCGATGCGATCCTGCGCGAAAGCGACCGCGACACCTGCGTCGTGCTGCCCGGCGCCGACGCCGCGGTGGCCGAGCGCGTGGGCAAGCGGCTCGCGCACCTGGTCAACGGCGACTATCGCGTCGCCGGCGAGCTGTTGCAGGTGGTCGTGCGCGTGGGCAGCGCGGCGCATCCGGACAATGGGCAACGTGCGCCCGACCTGCTCCGGCATGCGGGCGACACGCACTAGCCTGCGTTGGTCACGGCGCGTCGAACGCTACGACGCCTTGCGCGATCTCGCCGCCGCCGTAGGCGCGCATCACCTGGGCGATGACCACGCGGTAGCCGGCCAGCCAGTTCGCCTGCGCGGCCTTGGCCTGCAGGTGCGTCGGGTGCGACATCAACGCCTGCAGCGCCTCGAGCGACGACCAGTAGTAGACGTTGGAGACCAGGCCCGTGGCCGGGTTCTCCCACGCCTCCTCGCCCAGGTAGCCCGGCAGGCTCTTGGCCGCCGCGGCGATCTGCTGGTCGAGGCGATGGAACTCGTCGTCGAACTGCTTCTTCGCGAAGATGAAGGTGGAGGAATAGACCATGCCGCGGCCGCTCACCGGGGCGCACGGCTGACGATGCCACGCAGCGAGCCTTCGAAGAACGGCCTGGCGCGCCACGCGCCGTGCTTGCGATCCCACTCGCCGGAGGCAAGTTCGGCGCCGAGCCGCTGCACGATGCGCGCCTGCACGGCGTCGGGCACGAAGCTCCAGGCCGACTGCGAGCGCCGCACCGCCGGATCGAGAAACGCCTCGGGCCGGGCGTAGAACGCCTCGGAGAAGCCGTCGATGCAGTCGTGCGGGATCGGCAGCGTGTGCACCTCGCAGGCGCCGCCCAACTGCTCGACCAGCTTGGCGATGGGCGGGTAGCGACGGCGCTCCACGGCCAGCATCTCGGCGGCGTAGTCGGCGAGCCAGTAGCGGTCGAGCGCATCGCCGTCGAAGGTCAGCAGCACGATGGGCCCGCGCGTGACGCGGCGCAGTTCGCGCAGGCCTTGCTCCAGCTCGGGCCACTGGTGCACGGTGACCAGCGCCATCGCGGCGTCGAACGACTGGTCGTCCAGCGGCAGCCGTTCGGCCACGCCGTCGACCGCCGGCGTGAGGTGGGCCGGGCGCTGGGCGCGCATCGCGGCCGAGGGCTCGATCGCCAGCACGTGGCGGTCGGTCGGCTCGTAGGAGCCTGCGCCTGCGCCGACGTTGAGGACGCTGCGGGCGTCGCCGAGCGCGGCATGCACCCAGGCGGCCAGGCGCGGGTCGGTACGTCGCTGGCGGCCGTAGCCCTGGCCGTGGGCGGCGTAGTCGACGTCGCCGGCGATCGGTGGGGAGGTCAGAGTCATGGACGGTGCGGAGAGTGAGGAATTCGGTGTACGGACGCTTCAGCAGGAGAGGTCGGGGGTGAAGCGGGCGTCGGCGGCGACGCTGGCCGTGAGCGTGTCGGCTGTGACGACGAGGCGTGTGCCGTTGGCCACGTGCAGGGTCAGTTCGAGGGCGCCGTTCGCGGTGCCGGGGATCTGGAGGCGTCCGACGACGAGCGTGTCGTGGCGCAGGGTGGCTTGGGTGATCTTGCCGAAGGCGTGGGTCGTGTCGTCGTCGAACGTTGCGTTGCCGAATTCGAGCTGCACGGGCGCCAGCCAGCCGCGCTCGCCGGTGTCGACGTCGCGCACTGCTGCGGCAGCAAAGCGCATGCGCACGATGCTGGCGTCCGCGACCACGTCGAGAAGCTCCGAATCGGGGAATTCGAGGGCGAAGGGCATGTTTGCGATTCTCGCCGACGGTTCGCGGATTTGCGGGGCGCGCCGGGTCAGGTCGCGATGATTCGCCGGACTCTTTTCCGCTCCTGTCCCCCGGCGGCCTGCGGCGCGCCTCCTCCTTAACCTCGCGGAAAAGAGTCCGACGACTCACCGCGCCCATGCATGGCGGGGAACTAGACAACATTCGCTGGGGAAAGTACTCCCAATTTATGTTGATGGTGTTGGCATCCACGGGCCATCGAGGCCGCGTGGATGCCCGCGGCCAGCGCTTTGGCAGGGCGGCGGGCTTGACGCGAACGCTGGGCCAGCCTGCCGGCCTTCCTTTTCGTGATCGACAAGGCACGACACGGATTGCGGGCATGTCGAGCCGAAGGTTCGCGTCAAGCCCGGCGCCCGGTGTCTCGGTCGGCCGCGGGCATCCACGCGGCCTCGATGGCCCGTGGATGCCACAACCTCAACAAAATGAGTTCTGGCTTCCCCAGCGAATGTTGAACGCCGGCATGTCATGCGCAGGGCAGGACGGATCGGCGGACTCTTTTCCGCGAGGTTAAGGAGGAGGCGCGCCGCAGGCCGCCGGGGGACAGGAGCGGAAAAGAGTCCGCCGAGCCGTCTTGCCCTATCCCAACGCGCCCCGCCAAGACGACAAATCCCGCCAAAAAAGTTCCGGCGGGAATAAACGCGCCGATCGCCCGATCTTGCAGGGACATCCACCGTTTCGAGGAGCTCCCATGCCTGCCGATTTCGATCGCCGCGACTTCCTGCGCCTGGCCGGCGTCGGCGCCGGCGTGGTCTTCGCCTCCGGACTGGCCGGCTGCGCGGCGCGCGCCGCCGCGCCGACCACCGACTTCCACTTCGTGCAGCTGTCCGACACGCACTGGGGCTTCGAGGGCCCGGCCGTGAACCCGGAGGCGCGCACGACGCTGATCCGCGCCGTGGCCGAGGTCAACGAGCTGCCGCTGCAGCCCGACTTCATCGTCTTCACCGGCGACCTCACCCACACCACCGACGATCCGCAGGAGCGCCGCAAGCGCCTGCGCGAGTTCAAGGCGATCGTGGCCGACCTGAAGGTGCGCGACGTGCATTTCCTGCCCGGCGAGCACGACGCCTCGCTGGACAAGGGCGCCGCGTTCCAGGAATTCTTCGGGCCCACGCACTGGACCTTCGACCACCGTGGCGTGCACTTCATCGCGCTCGACAACGTCTCCGACCCGGCCGCCCGCGTGGGCGACGAGCAGTTGGCCTGGCTCGCCAAGGATCTCGCCGCGCTGGACAAGGACGCACCCGTGGTGCTGCTGACGCACCGCCCGCTGTTCGACCTCGCGCCCCAATGGGACTGGGCTACGCGCGATGGCGACCAGGTGGTGGCGCAGCTGATGCCGCACACCAACGTCACGGTGTTCTACGGCCACATCCACCAGGAGCACCACCACCAGACCGGCCACATCGCCCATCACGCGGCGACGTCGCTGATCTTTCCGCTGCCGGCACCCGGCTCGCAGCCGCAGCGTGCGCCCATCAAGTGGGATGCGGCGCAGCCGTACCGCGGCCTGGGGTTTCGCGAGATCGAGCGCCGCGGCGGCGCCGACTACGTGCTCGACCAGCACGGCGTCACGGGGGCCTGAGCATGGATCGACGCCTTCTCCTCTCCGGTTTCGCCGCCACCCTGGTGGCCGTCGCGGCGCGCGCCGCGACCGAAGCCGGCGCCGCGCGCGTCATTGCGGTGGTCGCGCGCAAGTTCGTCTTCATCCCCAACGAGATCACCGTCCGCCAGGGCGAGTCGGTGGTGCTGGAGCTCACCGCGCCGGAGGTGGCGATGGGCTTCTTCGCGCCCGAGCTGGGGCTGCGCGCGCTGATCGTGCCGGGCGAGATTTCGCGCGTGCCGTTCACGGCCGACAAGCCGGGCCGCTACGACTTCCTGTGCGATGTATTCTGCGGCGACGGACACGAAGGGATGAACGGTCACCTCGTCGTCCAGTCTTGACGAAGCCGATGGAACAGGACGAGGGGCGCTTCGCGGCGTCCGTGCTGCCGCACCTGGATGCGGCCTACAACCTCGCGCGCTGGCTGGTGCGCGACGCGCACGACGCGCAGGACGTCGTGCAGGATGCGCTCGTGCGCGCGCTGCGCCACTTCGACGGCTTTCGCGGCGGCGACCCGCGGCCGTGGCTGCTGGCCATCGTGCGCAACGCCGCGTTCGCGTGGCTG
>FSZR01001632.1_pt1 | contig 13860 bp, 7 predicted proteins | sample 1638781 | NCBI WGS metagenome assembly FSZR01 (sample SAMEA3914813, study PRJEB12502) | metagenome | biome: forest; material: soil | place: Canada | collected 2011-07-07 | depth 0.3 m | reverse complement strand
CTCGTCGGTGGCCACCGTCGTGGCCGTGGGCACCATCATCTTGCCGGCCATGCAGGCCGCCGGCTATCCGAAGCGCTTCTCGGCCGGCGTGATCACCACGTCGGGCGCGCTGGGCATCCTGTTCCCGCCGTCGATCAACCTGGTGATCTTCTCGATCGCCACCAACGGCATGAACGCGACCGGCCCCAACGGCGAGCCGGTGCCGACGGCCTCGGTGGGCGACCTGTTCATCGCCGGCGTGATCCCCGGCGTCGTGCTGGCCGTGCTGCTGGGCGTGACCACCTGGTACCGCGCCCGCAAGTACGACTACCCGCGCATGCCGCGCGAGACCTGGGGCGCGCGCTGGAAGGCGTTCCGCGAGGCGTTCTGGGGCCTGTTCCTCGTCGTCATCGTCATCGGCGGCATCTACAGCGGGGTGTTCACGCCGACCGAGGCGGCCGCCATCGCGGCGGTGTACGCGTTCATCATCTCGGTGTTCGTGTACGGCGACCTGAAGCTGAAGGACGTGCCCAAGGTGCTGCTGAACTCGGCGGCCATGAGCTCGATGCTGCTGTACATCATCACGAACGCGGTGCTGTTCTCGTTCCTGCTGACGTCCGAGCAGATCCCGCAGGCGATGGCCTCGTGGATGACGACGCAGGGCTTCGGCGTGGTGGTGTTCCTGCTGCTGGTCAACGTGATCCTGCTGGTGGCCGGCAACTTCATGGACCCGTCGGCGATCGTGCTGATCATGGCGCCCATCCTCTACCCGGTGGCCGTCAAGCTGGGCGTGAACCCGGTGCACATGGGCATCCTGATGGCCGTGAACATGGAGGTGGGCATGTGCCACCCGCCGGTGGGGCTCAACCTCTACGTGGCCTCCGGCATCACGAAGATGGGCATCACCGAGCTCACGGTGGCCGTGTGGCCGTGGCTGCTGACGATGATCGGCTTCCTGGTCCTCGTCACCTACTGGCCGGCGTTGTCGCTGTGGCTGCCGCACCTGCTGATGCACTGAGCCAAGGGAGGTGCGGGCGAGCCGCTTAAGATCGCGCCTTCGCCCGCGGCCTCCCGTTCCATGCCTGTCCAAGACCTCGTCGCCCTCCGCCTGATCGCGTTGGCCTGCAGCTTCGCCCTCGCGCCCGCCGTGCAGGCGCAGAACGCGTTGTCCGCGGACCTCGATCCCGCCGCCGGCGCCGTGCCGTTGCGGCAGATGGACGCCCGCCTGCGGATGGGCGCCGAGCGCGTGCACCTGCCGCAGGGCGAGCGCATGGGCCTCGTCGGGCTGACCGAGCTGTTCAACGTGGTCGGTCCGTGGTGGGCCGGGCCGGGCGTCTACGGCGCGGCGACCGGCCAGCGCGGCGGCCTGTTCGTGCCCGGCGTCGAGGTCGCGTGGTCGCATCCGTTCAGCGACCTGCTGGCCGTGGACGCCGGCCTGTTCGCCGGCGGCGGCGGCGGCGCCGCGGCGCCGGTGGGCGGCGGCCTGATGCTGCGCCCGCACGTCGACCTCGTCTTCCGGCTGCGCGGCTTCTACACCGGCCCGACCTGGTCCAAGGTGCGCTTCACCACGGGCCGGATCGACGCCAACCAGGTCGGCTGGATGATCAACGTGGACTCGTCGTTCCGTTTCCGCCCCGCGGACGCGGTCGGCCCGACCGACGGCAGCGCCACCGGCCTCGGCTTCGACCGCATCGCCGCGACGGTGACGATGGCCCGCCCGCGCAATTCGCGCACCACGGCCGGCGCCCCGCTGGCGCAGACCATCGGCCTCGTCGGCGTGCGCGCCGAACGCGACGTCGACGGCCCGCTGTGGGCCGGCATCGAGGCCGCCGGCGCCGGCAGCGGCGGCGTCGCGGGCTACGCCGAGGTGCTGGGCACCGCGGGACTGCGCTGGCCGGTGGTCGGCGACCGCCTGAGCCTGGGCGTGCGCGGCTCGCTGGGCCTGGGCGGCGGCGGCGGCATCGACACCGGCGGCGGCCTGCTCGCCAAGGTCGCCGCCGGCGGCACGCTGCGCGTCACCGATGCGCTGGCGCTGGACGTCGAGGGCGGCGTGGCCGACGCGCCCCAGGGTCGCTTCAAGGCGCTCACCGGCGCCGTGGCGCTGAACTGGACGCTCGCCCCCCCGCCGACCCGCCTCGCCGACTGGAACAACACCCGTCCCGCGAGCCCGACCCGCATGGAATTCGCCGCGGCCACCGAACGCTACCGCGCCGCGCGCAAGGACGGCAGCCCGCGCGTGCTCGATGCCGTGGCGCTGCAGGTGAACCGCTTCGTCACGCCGCAGGTCTACCTCACCGGCCAGGTGCACAGTGCATACGCCGGCGGTGCCGGCGCGTACTCGGTGGGCCTGTTCGGCCTGGGCGCGCAGCTGCCGGTGGTCGCGCGCGTGCGCGCCGGCGCCGAGGCCCTGGCCGGCGCGGCCGGCGGCGGCGGCGTCGACACCCGCGGCGGCGCCGTCGCGCAGGCGCGCGGCTACGTCGACGTCGCCCTCACCGACGCGCTGTCGCTGCGCGTAGGCGGCGGCAGGATCCGGTCGGTGCACGGCGGGCTGGACGCGCCGGTGGTCGACGCCGCGCTCGTCTTCCGCTTCGGCACCGACCGCGCCCGCCACTGAGCACGGCGTTTGCCGGAGGGTGCGGCTGCGCGGCGCGTGCCGCGCGTTCGAGGACAAGCCATGCCCCGCTCGATCTGGAAAGGCGCGATCGCGTTCGGCCTCGTGCACGTGCCGGTGTCGCTGTACCCGGCCTCGCAGGAGGACGACATCGACTTCGACTGGCTCGACCAGCGCTCCATGGACCCGGTCGGCTACCAGCGAATCAACAAGCGCACCGGCAAGCCGATCACCAAGGAGAACATCGTCAAGGGCGTCAAGCAGGACAACGGCGATTACGTGCTGCTGGACGAGGACGAGATCCGCAACGCCTACCCGAAGACGATGCAGACCATCGAGATCGAGGCCTTCGTGAAGGCTTCCGAGATCCCGTTCGTCTATCTCGAGAAGCCGTACTACCTCGAGCCCGCGCCCAAGGCCGACAAGGTCTACGCGCTGCTGCGCGAGGCGATGCTCGCGCAGGGCGTGATCGGCATCGCCCGCGTGGTGATGCACACCAAGGAGCACCTCGCCGCGCTGATGCCCGACGGCCCGATGCTCGTGCTCAACACGCTGCGCTGGGCGAGCGAGGTGCGCACGTGGAGCGAGCTGCGCATCCCGGCGGCCGGCAAGTCCGCCGCGAGCCTGAAGGACGCCGAGCTGAAGATGGCGGGCCAGCTCATCGGCGAGCTCACCGTGAAGTGGAAGGCCGACGAGTACCACGACAACTTCGCCGAGGCGATCCACAAGCTGATCCAGGCCAAGGTGGCCGCGGGCAAGACGCACGAGGTCACGCCCATCGAGACCGCGGGCGACACCGCGGCGCCGTCCAACGTCGTCGACCTGACGGCGCTCCTCAAGAGCAGCCTGGGCGGCAAGCGTCGCGCGCCGGCGGCGGCCGCCGACGACGTCGAGGAGACGCCGCCCCCGCGCAAGGCGGCCGCCAAGCCGGTCACCAAGACTGCCGCGGCCAAGACGCGCCCCGCGCCGGCGAAGAAGGCCGCCCCCGCCCGCAAGCGCGCCTGAACTGGCGCTGGACGGGCATGCGGAATGCCGCGAGCCCTCATGGCTTCGACCCCGACCACGGGCACCCGCGTGCCCTCGCGCGCCCCGGCGCGCTCCCCGCGCGTCTCGCGCGCGAAGGCGCCCGCGGCGCCCAAGCGCGCCCGCAAACGCCTGCCCACGGACGACGACGAGGCGCCGCTCGCGCGCTACCGCGAGAAGCGCGACTTCACGATCACGTCCGAGCCGGGGCCCGAGGCCACGCCCGCGGGCGGCGGCTCGTTCGTCATCCAGAAGCACGACGCGACGCGACTGCACTACGACTTCCGGCTCGAGCTCGATGGCGTCCTGCTGTCCTGGGCGGTGCCCAAGGGCCCCAGCTTCGATCCGCGCGAGCGCCGGCTGGCGGTGCATGTCGAGGATCATCCTGTCGCGTACGGCGGCTTCGAGGGCACCATCCCCAAGGGCCAGTACGGCGCGGGCACCGTGATCGTCTGGGACAACGGCACTTGGGAGCCGGTGGGCGACGCGCGCGCTGGCATGAAGGCCGGCAAGCTCGTGTTCCGGCTGCATGGCCACAAGCTGGCCGGGCTGTGGGAGCTGGTGCGCATCGCCAAGCCCGGCGAGCGCCAGGAGCCCTGGCTGCTGTTCAAGAAGCACGACGAGTGGGAGCGGCCGCACGCCGAGTACGACGTGGCGAGCGCCCTGCCCGACAGCGTGATCGCCAAGCCCTTGCCGCTGCTGGACAAGCCCGCCGAGCGCGACCCGGCCGGCTCGATCCGGCGCGCCGCCAAGACGGCCGACGCCACGTTCGCGGCCGAGACCGCGGTGGCCAGGACGCGCGCGAAGTCCGCCGCGCGACGCAAGGCGGCGCCCGCGTCGGCGTTCGACGTCGCGGCGATCGACGGCGCGAAGAAGGCCCGCCTGCCCGAGACGCTCGCGCCGCAGCTGGCCACGCTGTCGAAGTCGCCGCCCACGCACGGCGACTGGCTCTACGAGATCAAGTTCGACGGCTATCGCCTGACGACGCGCCTGGCCGACGGCGCCGCCACCATCGTCACCCGCGGCGGCCACGACTGGACGCACAAGCTGCCGGCGCTGGCCGCCGAGCTCGCCACACTGGGCCTCGCCGACGCCTGGCTGGACGGCGAGGCCGTCGTCATGGGCGAGGACGGCCTGCCGCACTTCAACAAGCTGCAGAACGCGCTCGACGCCAAGGGCCGGGGCGACGCGGTGGTCTACATGCTGTTCGACATCCCGTTCGCCAACGGCCACGACCTGCGCCAGGTGCCGCTGCACGCGCGCCGCGCGCTGCTCAGGCAGATCGTCGAGGCGCATCCGGGCGAGCGCGTGCGCTTCAGCGAGGACTTCCCCGCCGACGCCTCGCAGGTGCTGCAGACCGCGTGCAGCCTCAAGCTCGAAGGCGTGATCGCCAAGCGCCGCGACGGCGCGTACACGTCCAGCCGCAGCACCGACTGGCTCAAGCTGAAGTGCCAGGCGCGCCAGGAGTTCGTCATCGGCGGCTTCAGCGACCGCAGCGACAACGCGAACGCGGTCGGCGCGCTGATGCTGGGCTACCACGACGAGCACGGCGTGCTGCAGTACGCGGGCCGCGTGGGCACCGGCTGGAGTTCGGACGACGCGGTCGCCCTGCGCGCGAAGCTCGCGAAGCTGGTCGCCAAGGCCTCGCCCTTCCCGCCCGGCACGACGCGCTCGACGCGCTGGCTGACCCGGCCCGCGGCCGCCGACCACTGGGTCGAGCCGAAGCTGGTCGCCGAGGTCAGCTTCGCCGAATGGACGCCCGACGGCAGCGTGCGCCACGCGTCGTACCAGGGCCTGCGCGAGGACAAGCCCGCGCGCTCGGTCGGCCGCGAGCAGGCCGCGCCGCCGCCCGACGACCAGCCCGCACCGCGCCGCAAGACGCTGATCGAATCGCTGTCCGCCACCCAGGCCAAGCCCACCATGACCGAGCCCGCCGCCCGCAAGAACAAGGCCGACACCGCGGAGGTCGAGGGCGTGCGCATCACGCATCCCGAGCGCGTGATCGACGCGAGCAGCGGCCACACCAAGCTGGACCTCGCGCGCTACTACGCGGCCATCGCGCCGTGGATGCTGCCGCACATGAAGTCGCGCCCCGCCTCGCTGGTGCGCGCGCCCGAGGGCGTGGGCGGCGAGCTGTTCTTCCAGAAGCACGCGGACGTGAAGACGATGCCCGGCGTGAAGGACCTGCCGGGGCTGTGGGAAGGCCACGGTGCGCTGCTCGAAGTGTCCACCGCGAAGGCGCTGGTGGCCGCCGCGCAGATGAACGTCATCGAGTTCCACACCTGGAATTCGGTCAAGCAGAAGGTGACGCTGCCCGATCGCGTGATCTTCGACCTCGACCCGGGCGAGGGTGTCGATTTCGCCGCCGTGCGCGAGGGCGCCGAGCTGATGCGCGCGCTGCTGGGCGAGCTGAAGCTGCAGGCGTGGCTGAAGACCAGCGGCGGCAAGGGCCTGCACGTGGTGGTGCCGCTGTCGCCGCGGCGCGACTACGACGAGGTCAAGGCGTTCTCCAAGCGCGTCGTCGAACACCTGGCGCAGACCATCCCGCAGCGCTTCGTCGCCAAGAGCGGCCCGGCCAACCGCGTGGGCAAGATCTTCGTCGACTACCTGCGCAACGGCTTCAACGCCACGACCGCGGCGGCGTTCTCGGCGCGCGCGCGACCGGGCCTGGGCGTGTCGATGCCGGTGGGCTGGGACGAGCTGGCGGAGATCCGCAGCGGCGCGGAATGGACCATCTCGAACGCGCGCGACCGCCTGTCGTTCCAGAAGGCCGACCCGTGGGCGGACTACGGGGCGTGCAAGCAGACGATCACCGCCGGACTGAAGGTGCTGGCCGGCCTGGAGTGACCGGGCCGCGGGCCGTCGAGAATGGCGGCATGGACCTCAAGGACTACCTCGCCTGCGACGCCACCGAGCTCGCCGCCCGCGTCGCGCGGCGCGACGTCTCGGCCACCGAACTGCTGGACCTCGCGCTGCGTCGTCAGCACCAGGTGCACGCGCGCATCAACGCCGTCTGCCACCTGATGGAGGCCGAGGCGCGCGCGCAGGTCGCGGGGCCGCCCGCGGCCGGCCCGTTCGCCGGCGTGCCGTTCCTGCTGAAGGACGGCGTGCAGGACGTCGCCGGGCTGCCCACCGGCTACGGCAGCGCCGGCATGCGCCGCGTCGTGCCCACCGAGACCGCGCACGTGGTGCGGCGCTATCGAGAGGCCGGGCTGGTGGTGTTCGGCAAGACCAACCTGCCCGAGTTCGCGCTCAAGGGCGTGACCGATTCGCGCGCCAACGGCCGCACCAACAACCCGTGGGACCTGGCGCGCACGCCGGGCGGCTCGAGCGGCGGCGCGGCGGCCGCGATCGCCGCGGGCGTCGTGCCGATGGCCGCGGCGGCCGACGGCGGCGGCTCGATCCGCATCCCGGCCGCGTGCTGCGGCCTGTTCGGGCTGCGGCCGTCGCGCGGCCGCGTCTCGTGCGGCCCGGGGCTGGGCGAGGCCTGGTTCGGCGCGTCCAGCGAGGGCGTGATCTCGCGCAGCGTGCGCGACACCGCCCGTGCGCTCGACGCCATCGCCGGCCCGCAACCCGGCGACGCCTTCGCCATCGCGCCGCCGTCCGCGCCGTACGCCGAGGCGATGCGGCAGGCGCCCGGGCGACTGCGCATCGGCTTCACGACGACCTCGCCGCTGGGCACCGCCGTGCATCCGGAGGCCGTCGCCGCGGTGCAGGCCGCCGCGCGGCTGCTGGCGAGCCTGGGGCACGACGTCGAGGAGGCCGCGCCCGACATCGACGGCCCGCTGCTGGCGCGCAACTACCTGCACGTCTACTTCGGCCAAGTGCCCGCCGCGATGGCGCAAGCCTATGCCGCGGGCGCGACGCGCGGCGAGTTCGAGCTGCTCACCCGCATCATCGAGACGCTGGGCAAGGCCACCTCCGCCGCCGCGCTCACGGCCAACCTGGCGCAATGGAACCAGCACGCCCGCGCTCTGGCCCGCTTCCACGCCCGCCACGACCTGCTGCTGACGCCCACGCTGGCCCAGCCGCCGCTGCGCCACGGCGAGGGCGAGCCGCCCGCGTCGCAGCAGGCGCTGCTGGACGTGCTCGATCGCAGCGGCCTGCTGGGCCTGCTCGCACGCGCCGGCGCGTTGCAGTCCACCGTCGACCAGATCGCCACCGACAGCCTGAAGTTCGTGCCCTTCACGCAGCTCGCCAACCTCACCGGCACGCCCGCGATGAGCGTGCCGCTGCACTGGACCGCCGACGGCCTGCCGCTGGGCGTGCAGTTCGTCGCGCCGTTCGGCCGCGAGGACCGGCTGCTGCAGCTCGCCGCGCAGCTGGAGCAGGCGCAGCCCTGGTTCGAGCGCCTGCCGGGGTGGGTGCTGGCGGACGCGGGCTGACGTCGCAGCCGGAGGGGTCAGGCTTCCCCCCGGCGCCGCCGGGGGTGCCTGACCTCGATCCTCAAAGAAAAAGCCCGCGCTTCTTGCGAGGCGCGGGCCGGGGTTCGCGGTTCGGCGCGAAGACGCGTCAGAACGGAATGTCGTCGTCCATGTCGTCGAAGCCGGTCGACGCCTTGGGTGCCGGGCGCGGGGCCGGGGCGGGACGGGCGGCCGGGCGGGCCGGACGCTCCTCGTCGTCGCCGCCGCGGGCCGCCGGGGCGCGGCTGTAGCCACCGCCACCGCCGCCGCCTTCATCGCCGCCGCCATCGCGGCCGCCCAGCAGCTGCATCTGCTCGGCGACGATGTCGACCGTGTTGCGCTCGATGCCGTCCTTGTCGGTGTACTTGCCGTACTTCAGGCGGCCCTCGATGTAGACGGGGCGGCCCTTCTTCAGGTACTCGCCGGCGATCTCGGCCAGGCGGTCGTAGAAGGTGACGCGGTGCCACTGCGTGTCTTCGATGCTCTCGCCGCTCGCCTTGTCCTTGCGGCGGCTGGAGGTGGCCACCGAGACGTTGCAGATGGCGGTGCCGCCGGGGGTGTAGCGGACTTCGGGATCGCGGCCGCAGTTGCCGATGAGGATGACTTTGTTGACTGACGCCATGGCGTGCTCCGAAAAGGTGGGGACGGCTCCCCGTGGCCGGCCGCCGTGAGGCGGCTTGTGGAATTCCGTCGCGCGGGAGGGTCGCTCAGGGCATGGCGCGATGCCACGCCGCGGGACGCCTGGGGCGCTCGGGAGGTGAACCCGGATTATGCCGGCGCGCCCGGGAGGCCGTCCGCGACAAACGTGAGGATTTCGCCCGCTCAGGCGTGCCGGGGCGACGGCAGCGCCTCCAGCGAGCGCTTGAGCCCGGCCCACATCCACGGCGGGCTGCTCGCGTGCTGCAGGTCGGCGATCGCGCGCGCCAGCATGGCCGCGCCGGCATCGGCGTGGCCGCTGAGCGCGAGCGCCCGCCCGCGTTCGCCGGCCAGCCGGGCGGGCCAGAAGACCGAGGGCGAGCCCTGGTCGAGCTTGGCCGCGTCGAGCCGGTCCAGGATCTTCAGGGCCTGGTCGCCGTGGCCGCGGTCGTCCTGGATGACGGCGAGGTGGAAGTCGACCGCCTCGACGGTCGGGTGCGTCTCGTCGTGCACCAGCGCGACGAACCAGCGCCGGCCCTCTTCCAGCCGCGGCTGCGCGTAGTCGTCGTCGCCGGCGAAGACGGCCAGCAGCGCCAGGTTCAGGTCGGCGATGCGGGTGGCCTGGTTGTCCGGGCCCACGGTGCGATGCAGCACCTCGGCGCCGCGGCGCGCGTCGGCCAGCGAGTCGTCCAGCCGGCCCAGCTGCTGCTCGACGTCGGACAGGTCGAGCGAGGCGATCGCCACGAAGTAGTCGTCGGGCCCGACCACCTTGGCCAGCGCGTCGCGCCCGGCGAGCAGCGCCGCGAGCGCGGGGCCGAGGTGGCCGCGGCCCGTCTCGATCTTGCCCAGGTGCAGGCGCGCGCGCGCCATCAGCGCGCTGCCGGTGCCGCGCTCGTCGAACGGCGGCGCGAACAGCGGCCGGATCATCGTGTAGGCGCTCTCGAGGTCGCCGGCGCGGTACAGCATCTCCGCGATGTCCAGCCGCACCGAGGCTCGGTGCGCGAGATCGTCGGCGAACAGCTTGTCGCCGAGTTCCACCGTGCGGCGCGCCTGCGGCACGGCCTGCGCGAAGCGGCCCCGCATGTAGGCGAGCACCGCGGTGTTGAACGCGACTTCGTAGGCGATGTTGCCGTCCGGCTCGCGCGCCAGGGCGTCGCGGGCCTGCGCCGTGGTGGTGGCCAGCAGTTGTTCGGCGGGCTCGAAATGCGACTGCAGCGCCAGCGCGCCGACCAGGCCCAGGTGCAGGCGCAGCGCGTCGGGATCGGTGTCGGGCACGCCGGCGGCCCGCAGCGCCGCCGCGCCGCGCTCGAGCTCGATCTGCGTGGCCGGCGGCTTGTGCAGGGCGGTGTAGACCTGGGCCAGGCGCCGGTGCACCACGGCCTCGGTGCGCGGCTGGCCGGGAAAGCGGGTCAGGGCGCGCTCGCTGGCGTGCGCGAGGATGTCGTCCAGCGTCGCGGGATGGCCGGCGATGCGGCGCGACGGATTGCCCGCGCCGAGGACGTCGTCGGCCATGAAGTCCTGGATCTGCTGCGCGCGCTGCTGGTCGCCACGGGCCTGCGCGAGCGCCATCCGGGTGCGCTGCCACGACCACAGGCTGGCCCCCAGCGCCAGCACCAGCGCCGCCACCGCGGCGATCGCATAGGGCCGCTGTGCGCGCCGGCGTGCCTCGCGCTCGCGCAGCAGGCGGTCGCGCGCCTCGCGGTCGCGGGCCTCGGCCAGCGCCCGATGCCGCGCCTCGAGCGACTGCACGCGTTCGAGCCAGTTGGCCACGCTCGCGGGCCGGGACGCCGGGACCAGGTGGGTCGCGGCCGCCAGGTCCTCGGCCAGCAGCGCGTCGTCTATCGTGCGCTCCCAGCCCGGCGCCATCGGGGCGCGCAGGTCGCCGGCGATGATCTGCCAGGCCAGCACGCCGAGTGCGAACAGGTCGCTGCGGGTGCTGGGTTGCTGTCCGGCGAGCAGCTCGGGCGCGATGTACAGCGCGGTGCCGGCAGCGCTGGCGGGACTGGCGACATCGCTCACGGTCAGTCCCAGCCCGGTGATGCGCAGGCGCGCGAGCCGCTCGGGCTCGAGCAGCCAGCCGTTGCCGAAGTCGGTCAGGCGGCAATGCCAGGCGCCCGCGTCGTCGGCCGCCAGCAGGACGTTGCCGGGCTTGAGGTCGCCATGCAGGACGGCCGCGGAATGCGCGTCGGCCACCGAGCGCGCGATCTCCACGACCAGTGCCAGCCGCTGCGCGCGCGTGAGCGCCGCCAGCCCTCCGCCATCGGCCCACTCGGCCAGGCTGGCGCCGCCGAACTCGCATTCGATCCAGTAGGGTGCGTCGGAGAAGTTGGCGTCCAGCACGCGCACCAGGTCGTCGCGCACGCCCAGGCTCTCGACCAGCACGCGCGACAGCGTGCGCTCGCGCTTCAGGCCGGCCAGGCCGGGGCCGTCCACGCAGAACTTGAAGACGCGCGGCGGGTCCTGCGCGCCGGCGTGCGCCAGCCAGACGGCGTTGCGCGCCGACACGCCCAGCACGCGCACCAGCCGGTACTCGGCGCGACCGGGCACGGCGAGCCCGGGCACGAGGTGGAGCTCGGGGTAGGCGCTGCGGGCGACCACCATGCGCTGGATCGGCGCGTCGAACATGTAGCCGCTGCCGGCGACGGTGCGGATCGCCGCCGCGTCGGCGCCGAGCGCGCGCCGCAGCTTGGACACCGCGTTGGGCAACGCGTTGTCCGACAGGATGGATTCGTCGCGCCCCCACAGGCCGGCAAGCAACTCCTCCTTCGTGAGCACGATGCGCGGCTGGCGCAGCAACGCCTGCAGCACCGCCAGCGGCCGCGGCTCGATCGCCACCGGTTGCCCGTCCACGCTGAGGCACTCGTCGGCCTCGTTGTAGTCCACCGCTCCGAAACGATAGCGATGGAACGCTCCCTGGTCGTCCGCCTTCATCAGTGCCGCTCCCCTGTCGGACCCGGGCCGGTGTCGTCGACCGCTCCCGTGGCCTCGCCCTCGATCTCGCTGCGCCGCCAGGCGGCACGCGGTCCGGTGCACGCGCGGCCCGGACCTGCTCGAGTGTAGAGGGGCGGCCGCGCGGACGGTGCGAAATCCGCGCGCCGGGCGGGACGTCGCGGGCCCCGCATCGTCGATCGATGAATGCCGGCGGCGCCCCGCGCGCCACCCGCCGCCCCGCTCAGTTCAGCGAGATGCCGACGGCCTGCGTCGGCACGACCGCGTTGGCCGTGGTGCCGGTGGCGAGCTCGCCCTGGTAGTTGGAGCCCCAGCCCCATACCGTGCCGTCGCTGCGGCGCACGACGACGTTGCTGCCGCCCGCGAACGAATTGCCCGCCGCCAGCTCCGCGACGCCGTCGATGCCCGGCACCAGCGTGGGCACCAGCACGTAGGCCGACGCCGCGAACCCCAGGCCGTACATGAACGTCTCGCCATTGCCCCAGGCGTACACGTGGCCGTCGGAGGTCAGCGCGTAGGAGTGGAACCGCGTGGTCGCGACCTGGACCACGCCGGACAGCCCCGCGAGTTGCGCGGGCAGGGTGTGGCCGACGACGTCGCCGGTCCCCAGCTGTCCGTAGGTGTTGTCGTTGCCCCAGGCCCAGACGCCGCCGTCCGCGGCCACGCCGATGCAGTGGTAGCTGACATCGGGCGCGCCATCGCACGACACGTCCGTCATCGTCGGCAGGCCCCCGACGGCGGCCGAGACCGAGAAGGTCGCCATGTCGGTGGTCGAGTTGCTCGACGCCGGGCTGACGGACAGCAAGTACACCCGGCCGGCGGTGTCGACCAGGGGCACGCTGGCGCCGGCCGCGCTCGGTCCGAGGTCGCCCGTGCCCAGCGTGGCGATCGTGCCCAGGCCGGTGGCCTGCAGCGCGCTGACGGTCTGGCCCAGGAGGTCGAGCTTGCCCGCGAGCACCCACACGCTGCCGTCGGCGCGCAACGCCACTGTCAGGCCGGTATGCTGCATGCGCACCTGGACCGACCCGGGCAACTGCGGCACGACCGTCGGCGTGGCGAAGGCGGTCACCGGCGTTCCCGTCTCGGTGAACACGCCCAGGCCCATCTCGACGATGTCGGACGTGCCCCATCCGTACAGGCTGCCGTCGGCCTTGACCGCGCCGCCGATGACGCCGTAGTCGCGGGCCGGGCCGCCGTCATAGGCCGTCACCGCCCGCACGCCCGAGAGCCCCGGCAGCAGCGCGGCCACCGTGCCCGCGACGGGCGAGCCGCCGCCATTGAGGTCGCTGCCCCAGCCCAGCACGCTGCCGTCGTCCTTCACCGCCAGCGCGAAGCCTTCGGTCAGCGCCAGCCGCCGCTGCGGCACCGTGGCGCTGCTCGCCGTGGTCTGGCAGGCGACGGCAACGCCCGTGATCGCCGCCGCGGACACCGTGCCGCTGCCCTGCGTCACCGCGCACGTCTGCCCGGACGGCTGCGTCTTGACGGTGACCGCGTAGGCCGCGCCGTCGGCCACGGGCGTCGCGAACGTGAACGTGCCGCTGGTCGCGACGCTCAGGTCGTCGCCGGCGTTGTCCTGGAGCACGACGGTCCCGCTCAGGCCCGACACCGTGCCGCCGATGGTGTAGCTGGACGGCGTGGGGGCGGGGCTCGGGCTCGGGCTCGGGCTCGGGCTCGGGCTCGGGCTCGGGCTCGGGCTCGGGCTCGGGCTCGGCGACGGCGACGGCGACGGCGACGGGCTGGGGCTGGGTGTCGGAGACGGCGAAGGCGAACTGCCGCCTCCGCCGCCGCAGCCGGCCAGCATCGCGGCCGTCGAGAAGGCCACGCCCAGGAGCTGGAGGCGGCGGCCGATGGGGGGTGTCGCGCCGGCGGCGGACGGGGGGGCGACTGGCTTCATGGGGACTCCCTCGCTGGGTCACCGCCGGAGCGCCGCGACGTGCGGTTCATGCCGGGGTGGTTCGCCGCAAGGTTCTCCGTGAAGGTCCGCGAACACCATCACGGAACCCTCACGAAGCGTCGCCGGAGCGTTTCGCGAGGCCGCGACGGCCGCGTCTCAGGGCTCGCCGTCCCAGTAGTCGAGATCGGTCTCCAGGCGACCCATGCGACGCAGCGCGGTCTCGCCGTCGGTGCCGCGGGCGCTGCTCAGCACCTTGCCCGAGTCGGGGTACTCGCAGATCTCGGGCGAGTCCTTGGTGCCGATCGACAGGTACTTCATCGGCGCGGCCGAGGTGTTGACCATCTGGTGCGGGTACTCCGGACCGG
>FSZR01001888.1_pt1 | contig 14005 bp, 13 predicted proteins | sample 1638781 | NCBI WGS metagenome assembly FSZR01 (sample SAMEA3914813, study PRJEB12502) | metagenome | biome: forest; material: soil | place: Canada | collected 2011-07-07 | depth 0.3 m | reverse complement strand
CTACAGCTTCAAGTACGTCAACGGCCACCCGAAGAACACGCGCGCCGGCCTGCCCACCGTGATGGCCTTCGGCCTGCTGGCCGACGTCGACACCGGTCGCCCCGAGCTGCTCAGCGAGCTGACCCTCACCACCGCGATGCGCACCGCCGCCACGTCGGTGATGGTGGCGCGCCGCCTCGCGCGGGGCGACAGCCGCGTGATGGCCGTTATCGGCAACGGTGCGCAGAGCGAGTTCCAGGCACTCGCCTTCCACCTGCTGATGGGCATCGAGGAAGTACGCCTGTACGACGTCGATCCGCGCGCCACGTCCAAGCTGGTGGCCAACCTCCATGCCGTTGCGCCGGCGTTGAAGGTCAGCGTCTGCGCGAGCACGGCCGAGGCCGTGCGCGGCTCCGACATCGTCACCACCGTGACCGCCGACAAGACCAACGCCACCATCCTCACGCCCGAGATGGTGGAACCAGGCATGCACATCAACGGCGTGGGCGGCGACTGCCCTGGCAAGACCGAGCTGCACGCCGACGTGCTGCGCGCCGGCGCCGTGTTCGTCGAGTACGAGCCGCAGAGCCGCATCGAAGGCGACCTGCAGCAGATGCCGGCCGACTTCGCCGTGACCGAATTCTGGCGCGTGCTCGCCGGCGAGGCCGCGGGCCGCACGTCGGAGCAACAGGTCACGGTGTTCGACTCCGTGGGCTTCGCACTGGAAGACTTCTCGGCGCTGCGCCTGCTGCGCGACCTGGCCGTGGAGCTGGGCCTGGGCCGATCCATCGACCTGGTGCCGGACCTGGCCGACCCGAAGAACCTGTTCGGCGCGCTGCGCATGCCGACCGTCACGGGCCTGCCCGAGGCGCTGCGCGTGGCCCTCGCCGCGTAACACGCTGCCCTGTCGCCCACGCGACGCTTTGCCCTGCCGGGCGGCGGGCCGCGTCGCACGGTGACAATCGCCCCCACCCGCGGGGGCGCGTCAAGCCGCCGCTTCATCGAAGCCGAGGCGCCATGATCATCGTCCACCACCTGAACAACTCGCGCTCGCAACGCATCCTCTGGCTGCTCGAGGAGCTCGGGTTGCCCTACGAGATCAAGCGCTATGAGCGCGACGCGAAGACCATGCTCGCGCCGCCCGAGCTGCTCAAGGTGCACCCCTTGGGCAAGTCGCCGGTGATCACCGACGGCGACGTCACCGTGGCCGAGTCGGGCGCCATCGTCGAATACCTGCTCGACACCTATGGCGAGGCCTCCGGCCTGCGCCCGGCCCGCGGCACGGCCGACTACCGGCGCTTCACCTACTGGCTTCACTTCGCCGAGGGCAGCGCCATGCCGCCGCTGCTGATGAAGCTCGTCTTCCTGCGCATCAAGTCGACGCCGATGCCGTTCTTCGCCAAGCCCATCGCCCGCGGCATCGCCGACAAGGTGCTGAGCAGCTTCGTCGACCCGAACCTGGCGCGCCAGATGGCGTTCATGGAAAGCGAACTCTCGCCGGGGCCGTGGTTCCTGGGCGCGAACTTCAGCGCCGCGGACGTACAGATGAGCTTCCCCATCGAGGCGGCCAACCAGCGCGCCGGGCTCGCCAGGGACAAGACGCCGCGCCTGCTGGACTGGCTCGCGCGGGCGCATGCGCGTCCCGCCTACCAGCGCGCGCTGGAGCGCGGCGGCAAGTACGACTTCGCGTGAACACTGGGTGCCAGGTCTTGCCTGGCAACGTCGATGTTGCGGGGCAAGACCTGGCACCTCAGGCCTTGGCACCTCAGGCCGGCACCTCAGGCCTTGGGCTTGGGCTTGAAGATGTGCACCACCTCGCCGCGGGCGAGCATCTCGACGAGTTGGGCGATGCGCTTCGCGCGCGTCTCCGGCTTCACGGCCGTCTGCACGCGCCACAGCACGGCGTAGCGATTCGACGCGTTGACCGTCGCGAAGAATTTCTTCGCCTTGGGGCTGGCATCGAGCGCGGCCTGCAGGTCGTCGGGGACGGTGGCCGTGCGGGCGCTGTCGTAGGCCAGGGCCCAGCGGCCGTCGGCCTTCGCGGCGTCGATCTGCGCCTGGCCCGCGGGCTGCATGCGCCCGCCCTCGATCAACGCGGCGACCTTCTCCACGTTGACCTTCGACCAGATGCTGCGCGCGCGCCGCGGCGTGAAGCGCTGCAGGAAGTGCTGGTCGTCGAGCCCTTTCTTCTGGCCGTCGATCCAGCCCCAGCACAGCGCGATCTCCACCGCCTCGGGATAGGTGACGCTGGGCTGGTCGGCGCCCTTCTTGGCGATCTGCAGCCACAGGCCGTCGGACGTCGCATGGTGCTTCTTCAGCCAGGCCTCGAAGGCCTTGGCCGACTTGAACAGCGTCGGGGCGACGCCGGGCGGGGCGCTGGTCATGACCTTGTGGCGCCGTTCAACCCAGGTGCAACTGGTGCAACCCGAGGATGCCGATCAGCCCGATCGCGATCAGGTAGAACGCGATGATGTAGTTGAGCAGCTTGGGCATCATGAGGATCAGGATGCCGGCGAGCAGCGAGATGAGGGGCGTGAGCCCGAGGTGGATGTTCAAGACCGGTCCTTTGTCGTGGTGCGAGCGCGGCCTGTCCGCGGACTCGTCGGTCCTGAATGTTAGCCGGCCCTCGACCAGGCCGGGCGCCATGCGTCAGTGCACGTTGACCACGTCGCGATGCAGCGGCGCGAGCCGCGCGAGCAGCCGGTTCTGCGTGGCGAAGGGCACGCCCTGCGCGTCCATCGAGGCCTGCAGCACCTCCACCAGCGCGTTGAAGTCGCCCTTCGAGACGTCGATGTCCTGGTGCGCCAGCTTCATCGACAGGCCGGTGTAGACGCAGCCGCCGCCCGAGGTGCGGCAGATCAGCTCGGACAGCATCTGCTTGAGGTGATCCTGCCTGGCGCGCTTGAAGAACTCGCCCATGCGCGCGTCCGTCACCAGGCGCGGCACGAAATCGGCGACGATGCGGTCGATGCCGGGCTGGCCGCCGAGATCGCGGAACAGCGAGTCGTCGGCGGGCGCGGCGATGCTCGCGTTCGCTGGCGCCGCGGGCTGCGCATGCGCGATCGGCAGCGCGAAGGCGCCCGCGAGGGCGGCGAGGAGGAGTGCAGACTTGGTCATGATGATCCTGGGTGACCGGCGTCGCGTTCAGAACGCGATCTGCGCGGAGAGGTAGCCGCCGTCCTGCCGCTTCGTGGCGACCGCCGGAACGATGTGGCCCAGCTGGACGTAGGCGGCCGTCAGCGAGAAGTGCTTGGCCGGCGCCCAGGCGGCGAACAGGTCGAACCAGTCGTCCTCTTTCAGGCCGGCGCCCAGCACGGACGGGTTCAGGTTGTCGGGCTTGCGTCGGTACTCGGCGCCGAACGCGAGGCGGCGGTCGGCGAGCCAGGCCACCGAGAACTCCGGCTCGATCCTGTAGGCGTCGTGGGCCGTGCCGCCGAACCCGAGCAGCCCGTTCTGGTTCGCCTTGGTCGCGCGCAGCGTGCCGTTGACGAGCACGCCCTGGGCGAGAAACAGCTTGGTCGCGCTCACGTAGAAGTCGAGGCCGGCGGTGCGCGCCCCCAGCGCGCGCAGCGTGGGCTCGAGCGCGCCGGCCTCGGCCTGCTTGCGCTCGACGCCCAGCGCGATCTGAGGCAGCCAGTTGTCGCTGTCGAGCACGGCGTCGCCCAGCACGCGCACCTTGGCACCGAACACACTCATCTTCAGGTGCAGGCCCGGCAGGCCCAGCGCGCGGCCAGTGGCGCCGGTGGCGAAGTCCTGGCGCGCCAGCGAGAGCTCGGCGCGGTCGTCGAAGGCCAGCAGCGCGCCCTGCACCTGCATCGAGTAGTTGCGCGTCGACACGACCGACGCCGTGGCGGTGGCACCCCATTGGCCTTCGGTGGCGTTGCTGCCGATCACCGCCCACGGCGTGAGCCCGCCGCCGGCCGCGCCGTCGATGCTGGTGACGCCGCCGGTGAGCAGCAGCTTGTCGGTCTCGGCGTGGGCCCGCGGCAGCGCGAGCGCCAGCGCGGTCGCGATCAGCAGGGCGCCGGATGCGCGCAGTCGCTTCGCCGGGTCGACTTGAACAAGGGTGGATGGCATGCAGGCTCCGGAGGATCAGGAATGGCGGCGACGCGGCTTGGGCGGCGTGAAATTGAGCGTGGCCTCGACGATCGTGCCGGCGCCGGTCACCTGCTTCTGGACGGCGGGCTGGTCCACCAGTTGTTCCGGACTCCACGCGCGCAGTTCGGCGGCGCCCTCGGGCACGTCGGCGATCGAGGCGACGCCGTTGGCGTCGGTCACGGCGACCCACGGCGTGCCGCTCACGAACAGGTGGCCGCGCATCGAGCCGTGCAGGTGGCAGCCGAGCACGACGACGCCGGGCTTGTCGAAGGTCACCTCGGCGCTGGACACCTTGTCGGCGGTGGCGGCGGGCAGGCGCATCTCGAAAGTCTTCGCCGGCGCGACGTTGCCGAACGGGCCGCCGGGCTCGGAGCGCAGGTGGTGGTCGTACGGATCCTCGTTGGCGAAGCGCACGGTGGTGCCTGCCGGCACGGCCGTGAGGTAGGGCACGAAGTGGATGTCGTGCTGGGCGATCACGACCGGGCCGCCCGGCGGACGCGGCGCGCCGGGGTGCGACGGCGTGAGCTGCACCACGACGTCGGGCGCCGGCTTGCCATCGGCGCCGCGCACGATGACCGTGACGCTGGCGGCCCGGGCGGGCAGGGCGAGCGCCATCAGCAGGCTGGTGGCGGCGAGAAGGGTCGATTGGAGGCGGGTCATGGTGCCTTTGTACGGCCGACCCGGCTCGGTGGATGCGCGGATTTCGGGCCATTCTGTGTCCGGGGGGCGTCGTGCCGTGCCCGAGCGTGAACGAATGCGCATTTCGCGCGCCCGGCGCGGGTCGCGGCCCATAATCGGCAGCATGGCCGACCTCCTCGATCCGCTGCTCGACGCCACGTTCAAGGGCTTTCCGCACGGCGTCGCGCCGCTGCGCCGCTCGCAGGTCGGCGCGCAGGGCTGGAACGTGCTCGCGGGCGACCTGCCGCTGCCACTGGCCGTGATCCGGCGCGACGCGCTGGCCCACAACGTGGCCTGGATGCAGCGCTACGCCGACGGCGCCGGCGTGCTCTTCGCCCCGCACGGCAAGACGACGATGTCGCCGCAGCTGTTCCGGCGCCAGCTCGACGCCGGCGCCTGGGGCCTCACGTTCGCCACCGTCACGCAGGTCCAGGCGGGCCTGGCGGCCGGCGCGCGCAACGTGCTCATCGCCAACCAGGTGCTGGACGCCGCCGACCTCGGCGCGATCGCCGCGCTGCTCGAGGGCCGTCCCGACGTGCGCGTGCTGTTCCTGCTGGATTCGCTCGCCCAGCTCGGGCTGATCGAGGCGGTGTCCGTCGACCGGCCGTTCGAGGTGCTGCTGGAGGTAGGCATCGAAGGCGGCCGCACGGGCGTGCGCACGCACGCTGAAGCGATGGCGCTCGCACGGCGCGCGCATGCGAGCGGTTCGGTGACGCTGGCGGGCCTCGAGTGCTACGAGGGCCTGGGCAACACCGGCCGCAGCGAGGACGACCGTCCCGCTGCCGACGACTTGATGGGGCGTGTCGAACGGCTGGCGCGCCAGTGCGACGAGGAAGGGCTGTTCGATGTCGACGAGGTGATCGTGTCGGCGGGCGGCTCGGCGGTGTTCGACCTGGTCGTGCCGCGCCTGCGTCCCGCGTTGTCGCGACCGGTGGCCGGCCTGCTGCGATCCGGCTGCTACGTCACGCACGACCAGGGCCATTACCAGCGCCTCGTGCACACGGTCAACCAGCGCCTGGCCTGCAGCGACGCGCAGGGCTTGCGCGCCGCGTTGGAGGTGTGGGCGCTGGTGCAGGCCCTGCCCGAGCCCGGCCTCGCCATCCTGGCGGTGGGCAAGCGCGACATCTCCTACGACCTGGGCATGCCCGTGGCGCTGGCCACCTGCGCCCGCGCGAGCCGCGAGCGCGTGCCCGCGCCCGAGGAATGGTCGGTGCACAAGCTCAACGACCAGCACGCCTACCTGCGCATGGGCACGACCGCCAACGGCCTGCAGGTGGGCGACCGCGTCTGCCTGGGCATCTCGCATCCATGCACCACCTTCGACAAGTGGCGCTGGATGCCTGTCGTCGACGAGCAGGAGACGGTGGTCGACGCCATCGTGACTTGTTTCTAGAAGATCGATCGCCCCGTCAGCGTCGTGAACCGCTCCAGCGCCAGCGAGCCCGCCATCGAGTTGCCGGACGGCTCGAGCGCGGGCGACCAGACGCACACCCCGCATTCGCCGGGCATCACCGCCACGATGCCGCCGCCCACGCCGCTCTTGGCGGGCAGGCCGACCCGGAACGCGAAGTCGCCCGCGGCGTCGTAGGTGCCGCAGGTGAGCATCAGCGCGTTGAGGCGCTTGGTCATGCTCGCCCCCAGCACCTCTGCGTGGCCGTCGGGATGCGCTCCGCCGTGAGCGAGGAAGGTGACGGCGCGCGCGAGCTCGACGCAGCTCATCTCGATCGCGCAGTGGCGGCAGTAGGCGTCGAGCACGTCGTCGACGCTGTTGGCGAGGTTGCCGAACGCCTTCATCAGGTGCGCCATCGCGGCGTTGCGATGCGAGGTGCGGCGCTCGGACGCGGCCACCGCGCGGTTGTAGTGGACGTCGCGGTTGCCGCAGAGCGGGCGCAGGAATTCGACGACCGCGTTTTCCGGCACGGCGTAGCGCGTGCACAGGATGTCGGTGCACACCAGCGCGCCCGGGTTGATGAACGGGTTGCGCGGCTTGCCGCCTTCGGCCTCCAGCTGGACCAGCGAGTTGAAGGGCGTGCCCGAAGGCTCGCGCCCGACCCGGGTCCAGACCTTGTCGCCTTCGAGCTGCAGCGTCATCACCAGGGTGAACAGCTTGGAGATGGACTGGATCGAGAACGGCACCTGCGCATCGCCCACCGCGTGCACACGGCCGTCGATCGTGACCACCGCCATGCCGAAGTGATGCGGCGACACGCGGGCCAGCTCGGGGATGTAGCTGGCGACCTTGCCCTGGCCGATGACGGGTGCCAGCTCGTGCTGGATCTGTTGCAGGACTTCGGTGTAATCCATGAGCGAGGCGGCGGCACCGTGGAAGGTCTGTCGCCGCAGTATGGCGCGGATGCGTGTGGCACGATGGTGCAGCAGCACCGACAATCCCCGCCAGCTGCCATTCGCCCGGGGAGGGGTTCGTGATCATTTCAGTCGTCAACCGAAGCCATGTCCTGTCCGACGCCGACGTCCTGCCCGTGATCCGCGCGGTCAACCGGCAGTTGCGCGAGGACTTCGAGCCGTTCTGGAAGTTCGGCGGCGAGCTGCGACTCGATGGCGCCGAGGATCGCCAGGGCACGCGCGAGAGCCGCATCAAGCTGCCGCGGCTGCCTGGCCGGCGCGGCGACGCGGTCATCTACCTGCAGGACCGCGCTTCGCTGGCCGGCGCCGAGGGTTATCACGCGGCCAACAACGGGGACATCCCGTTCGGCTTCGTCTTCCTCGACGTTTGCAAGGCCCAGGGCGATCCGTGGTCGCTCGGCCTGTCGCACGAGGCGATCGAGCTGGTGGCCGACCCGATGAACAACCTGCTTGTGCAGGGCCCGCATCCGTTCGACCGGCACCATTCGGTGTTCCACATGTTCGAGCTGTGCGACCCGGTGCAGAACGAGTCCTACGAACTCGATGGCGTGAAGGTGTCCAACTTCGTGCTGCCCGGCTACTACGTGCGGCCGGCCGTGGCCGGCGCCCGCAACGACTTCCTGGGCCGGCCCGGGCGCGGCGACGTGCTGCCGCCGTTCGGCATCGCCCCGGGCGGCTACCTTTGCTACTACGACCCGGCCGAGGAAGGCAACAAGTGGCCGGCCGTGATGCTGCCGGACGACCCTGTGGCGGCGCAGCGGATGGTGGCCAAGCGCAAGGCGCAGCTGTCGCGCGTCGAGCGCCGCCGCAAGGCCGCCCGGTAGCGACTGCCCGACGCGCGCCGGCGTCAGTGCGTGATCATCTTCCAGGCCACGAACAGCAGCACGAACGCGATCGCCGTGCGCAGGATGCCCACCGGCGCGCGCGTGCTCACGTACGAACCCAGGAGCACGCCGGGGATTGAGCCGGCGAGCAGGTTGAGCATCAGCGCAAGGTCGACGTTGCCGAGGGCCAGGTGGCCCATGCCGGCGATCAGCGTCAGCGGGATCGCGTGCGCCAGGTCGGTGCCCACCAGCCTGCCGGCCGACAGCCGCAACGGGTAGAGGTAGACCAGCATCGCGGTGCCCAGGGCGCCGGCGCCCACCGAGGTGAGGGTCACCATGGCGCCGAGCAGCACGCCGCAGACCACCGTCATCGTCGGCTGCATCGCCTTGAAGCGCGCGCTGTCTCCGAGGCGAAACCGGGTGCCCAGCGAGTGGATCTGCTCCTTGAAGAGGATGCCCAATGCGGTCACGACCAGCGCGATGCCCAGCGTGAACGTGATGACGCCGCTGCGCAGCTGGGCGATGTGCGCGAAGTGCATCCATGCGAGCGTCAGCGCCGCGGCGGGCAGGCTGCCCAGCGCCAGCCGACGCACGATCTGCCAGTCCACCGTGCCGGCCTTGTGGTGCACGGCGGTGCCGAACATCTTGGTGATCGACGCGTAGAGCAGGTCGGTGCCCACCGCGGTGGTGGGTGCGACGCCGAACAGCATCACGAGGATGGGCGTCATCAGCGCACCGCCGCCCACGCCGGTGACACCGACGATGGCGCCCACCAGCAGGCCGGCGACGCCGTGCATGAGATCGAAGGTCAAGAACAGGCCTGCAAGGGAAGATGCGCGCGGACGCGGGGCGGCGTATCGGGCACGCAGCGGGAGAGCTTCGACACTGCGGCGTGTGACGGCACGCCGGGACGCAGTTTCGAAGCGGTCATTTTCCGTTTTGGTGGCGATAGGCGTTATGCGTAAACCGAGTATGGATAGACGTACCCCAGGATTTGGCGTCGCCGTGTCGCCCCTGAGCGCTTAAAGTCACACGACTCACCCGAGGACGCCCGGCCATGACCCTGCCCATCGACTTTCCCCAAATCTCGCGGTCGCACCTGCTTGCGCTGCTGCGTGCTGCGCCCAAGGCCGAACTGCACATTCACATCGAGGGCTCGCTGGAGCCCGAACTGATCTTCGAGCTGGCCCGGCGCAACGGCATCGCGCTGCCTTACGCCAACGTGGAGGCGCTGCGGGCGGCGTATGCGTTCACCGACCTGCAGAGCTTCCTCGACGTGTACTACGCCGGCGCCAGCGTGCTGATCACCGAGCACGACTTCGACGCGATGGCGTGGGCCTATTTCGAACGCGCTGCGCACGACAACGTGGTGCACTGCGAGATCTTCTTCGACCCGCAGACGCACACGGCGCGCGGCATCGACATGGGCGTGGTGATCCGCGGTCTCGACCGTGCGGCCCGGCGCGCCGAGGCCGAGCTGGGCCTCAGCGTGCGCCTGATCCTGTGTTTCCTGCGCCATCTGAGCGAGGACGACGCGCTGGCCACCCTGGAGGCGGCGCTGCCGTATCGCGACAAGTTCATCGGCGTGGGCCTTGATTCGAGCGAGATGGGCCATCCACCGGAGAAGTTCGAACGCGTGTTCGCCCGCGCCCGGGCGCAGGGCCTGCGCCTGGTGGCACACGCCGGCGAGGAGGGGCCGCCGGCCTACATCTGGTCGGCGCTGGACACGCTGCGCGTGGAGCGTATCGACCACGGCGTGCGCTGCCTCGAGGACGCGGAACTGGTCGCCCGGCTGGCGCGCGAACGCGTGCCGCTGACCGTATGCCCGCTCTCCAACGTGAAGCTGTGCGTGTTCGCCGACCTGGGTCGCCACAACCTGCCGGCGCTGCTCGACGCGAAGCTGTGCGTCACCGTCAACTCAGACGATCCGGCCTATTTCGGCGGCTATCTCAACGACAATTTCGTTCAATTGTTCGAATCCTTGCCCCAACTCACCGCCCACGATGCCTACACGTTGTTGCGCAACAGCTTCGAGGCCGCGTTCGTGGAGGAGGAAGACAGGACGCTCTGGATCGAGGAGCTCGACTCCGTGTTCGCGGCCAACGAGCCCTGAGGACGCCGTGGGCTACCAGCCGTCCGGCGCGATGAACGCCGGATTGCGCAGCGACGTGATGACGTGGTCGCGCCACGCGCCGTCGATGAACAGGTAGTCGGGCGCCATGCCTTCCTTGGCAAAACCCAGGCGCTCCAGCACGCGCGCGCTGCGCAGGTTCTCGGGCCGGTAGGCGGCCTGCACGCGGTGCAGGTTGACGCGCGGCGAGAACATCTCCTCGAGTCCGGCGGCGAGCGCCTCGCTCATCAGGCCCTGGCCCACGTGAGCCTCGTCGAGCGCGTAGCCCAGCATCGCGCTCTGGAACGCGCCGCGCGAGACCTGGCTGAAATGCAGGCTGCCGATCACCTCGACATCGGACGACGGCAAGCGCGCGCCGCCGGCGCGGGTGGCGTCGATCACCCAGTAGCGGTAGGCGGTGTCGTTCTGGAACGCCGTCAGGCCCAGCGCGACGCGCGCGGATTGCGCCTCAAGCGAGTAGAACGAGTCGGCCGTCGGCGGATCCCAGCGGGCAAAGTGCTGGCGGTTGCGGCGCTGGAACTCGCACACGGCTGGCGCGAGGTCGGGGTCGCCGGCGACGAGACGCAGGCGCGCCGTGGTGATTTCGTAGCGAGCGAGGGGGGCGAGACCCGGCATGAAGGAGGCGGCGGTGCTGAAGCGGCGGGATCCGGATCGTACCCGGCCGAGCTGACGCGAAGTTCGCCGCCCGGAGCCGCCCTGCTCAGGCGGTCGCCGCCGCGGGTTCGACGGCGCGCGCCAGCGCCGGCGCCTCCGCGCCGAACGCGTACGCGTCCATGCCGAGGTGCCCGCCCGCGACGCTGGCGTGCAGGCGCAGCGGCGCGTGATCCTCGCCGCCGGCGCCCGCAGCGATGAACCAGGGCAGCAGGTGCTCGTCGGTCGGGTGCATGTACTGCGCCTCGGGCGCCAGGGCGCGGTAGTGGAACAGCGAGTCCCAGTCGCGCGCGGCCGAGCGCTCGGCGAACCAGGCGCGGAACGCGGCGCTGGCGGCGATCTCGGGCACGGGCTCCGCGCGCGGCAGGCCCAGGCGCAGGTTGTGCGTGATCGAGCCGGTACCGATGATCCAGACGCCTTCGTCGGCCAGCGGCGCGAGCGCGGCCCCCAGCTCGAACAGCTGCGCTGGCGAGCGGTCGGGCGCGAAGGCCACCGGCAGCACGGGAATGTCGCCCAGCGGCCGGATGTTGCGCAACGGCACCCAGATGCCGTGGTCGAGGCCGCTCGCGTCGGCGTGTTCCACCTCGATGCCCGACCACTGCAGCAGTTGCTCGACGTGCGGCGCGAGGCAGGGCACGCCGGCCACCTCGTAGCGCAGGTCGTAGAGCGCCTGCGGGAAGCCGCCGAAGTCGTGGATGGCCGCATGGCGCGCGCCCGCGAGCGTGACAGCGCGGCGCGCGAGCGTGTGCGCGGACAGCGCGACGATGGCGGTGGGCGCGGCGCCGCCGGCGGCCACGCGGGCGTCGATGGCGCGCCCCAGCGCGCGCCAGAACTCGCCGGCCGGCCCGGGTTCGAGTGCCGTCATCGGCGAGCCGTGCGAGAGGAAGACGGGGGCGTAACGGGTGTCCATGCGGTGATTGAAGCACCGGGCGCGCGCGGCGTCGTTCGAAGCAATTGGCGGCCGTGTTCAACGGCATTGATGATGGGCACGGCGGGCGCGCGCGACGGCGCCTGGTGCGAATCGCCGGGTCCGCGCGGGGCGGCTGGCACGGCTTCGGTGTACCGTCGGGGGCATGACGACAGCCAGCACCTCCGCCCCTTCCATGAAGCGCCCCCAGGCCTCGATCTGGCGCCTGGCCGGCCGCCAGGTGTGGCGCGATTTCATCGCCGGGGAGCTCAAGCTGCTGCTGTGGGCCGTTGTGCTGGCCGTGGGCGCCCTGACGGCGGTGGGCTTCTTCGCCGACCGCATGCGCTCCGGTCTCGTGCGCGACGCGGCGCAGTTGCTGGGCGGCGATGCGGTCGTGCTGGGCGACAAGCCGCTGGCACCGCAGTTCGCGCAGGAGGCGCTGCGGCGCGGGCTCGCGGTGGGGCAGGCCGCCAACTTCCCCAGCATGGCGCGCGCCGGCGCGGCCCAGGGCGGCGCGGCCAAGCTCGCGGCGGTCAAGGCGGTCGACGGCGCGTATCCGCTGCGCGGGGCCATCACCGTGAAATTCGGCGACACGGCGCCGGTGCAGGCGCTGCGCCAGGCGCCGGCCGTCGGCACCGCGTGGATCGATCCGTCGCTGGCCGGCGCGCTGGCGCTGAAGGTGGGCGACAGGCTCGAGCTGGGCGACACCACGCTGCGCATCGCGGGCCTCATCGCCATCGAGCCCGATCGCGGCACGGGTTTCGCGGCGCTGGCGCCGCGGGTCATGCTCAACGTCGCCGACCTGCCGGCCACCGGGCTGGTGCAGCCGTCCAGCCGCGTCACGTGGCGCCTGGCCGTCACGGCGCCGGGCGGCGACGAGCAGGCGGCGCAGTCCTATGCCGACTGGGCCCGGGCGAAGATCAAGGCCGACGGCCTGCGTGGCATGCGCGTCGAGAACCTCGCATCGGGCCGGCCCGAGATGACGCAGACGGTCGACCGCGCGCAACAGTTCCTGAGCCTGGTGGCGCTGCTCACGGCGCTGCTTTCGGCCGTGGCGGTGGCGGTGGCCGCGCGCGATTTCGCGCAACGCCACCTCGACGACTGCGCGATGCTGCGCGTGCTGGGCGAGACGCAGAACCGCATCGCGGCAGTGCACGCCATCGAGTTCTTCGGGCTGGGCCTGGTCGCCAGCGTGGCGGGGCTGGTGCTGGGCTTCGCGCTGCACCTGGGCTTCGTCGCGCTGCTCGCCGGCTGGTTGCCCAACGGCCTGCCGTGGCCCGGGCCGGCGCCGGCGCTGCTGGGCCTGGGCGTGGGCCTCACCTTGTTGCTGGGCTTCGGGCTGCCGCCGGTGCTGCAACTGGCGCGGGTGCCGCCGCTGCGCGTGCTGCGCCGCGACGTCGGCACGCCCAAGGTGGCCAGCGTGGGCGTGCTCGCCGGCGCGTTCCTGGGCTTCGCGGCACTCATGATCACCGCGGCGCGCGACGTCAAGCTGGGCCTGATCAGCGTGGGCGGCTTCGCCGCGGCGGCGCTGCTGTTCGCCCTCGTGGCCTGGGTCGCGGTGGGTGCGTTGCGGCGCTTCGTGCCCGAGTCGCGCGCGCCGCGCTGGCTGGTGCTGGCCACGCGCGCCATCGCCGCGCGGCCCGCGTTCGCGGTGCTGCAGGTGTCGTCCATGGCCATCGGCCTCATGGCCCTGTGGGTGCTGATCCTGCTGCGCACCGATCTCATCGCCAGCTGGCGCGGCGCCACCCCGGCCGACGCCCCCGATCGCTTCGTCGTCAACGTGCAGCCCGACCAGGCGCAGGCCTATCGCGACATGCTGCAGGCCGCGGGCGTCCATGGCGACGACTGGTTCCCGATGATCCGCGGGCGCCTCGTCACGATCAACGACGAGCCGGTGGGCAAGCGCTACAAGGCCGACACCGACCCGTCCAACATGATCCAGCGCGAGCTCAACCTGAGCCATTCGCGCGACCAGCCGCTGCGCAGCAAGATCGTCGCCGGCAAGTGGGTGCCCGACGAGGCCGACGGCCTCAGCGTGGAGGAGGGCCTGGCGAAGACGCTGGGCCTCAAGCTCGGCGACAAGATGGTGTTCGACGTGGGCGGCCAGTCGGTGTCCGGCCACATCACCACGCTGCGCAAGGTCGACTGGGGCTCGATGCGGGTCAACTTCTTCGTGATGTTTCCGCGCGCCGGCATGGGCGACCTCCCGCTGAGCTACATCAGCGCGTTCAAGGCGCCGGCCTCGCCCGGCTTCGACAACCGGCTCGCGGCGCAGTTTCCCAACGTGACCGCGATCGACGTGTCGGCCACCATCGCGCAGGTGCAGGGCGTGCTCGACCAGGTCATCCATGCGGTGGAGCTGCTGTTCGCGTT
>FSZR01000397.1_pt1 | contig 14011 bp, 12 predicted proteins | sample 1638781 | NCBI WGS metagenome assembly FSZR01 (sample SAMEA3914813, study PRJEB12502) | metagenome | biome: forest; material: soil | place: Canada | collected 2011-07-07 | depth 0.3 m | reverse complement strand
GGCGTGCCGGGCACGTCCAAGACGACGCTCGCCGGCAAGTTCGCGGAAGCGGCCTGCCGGCGCGGCGAGCGCGTGCTGTTCGTGAGCTTCGACGAAAGCGCGCAACAGATCGCGCGCAACCTTTCCTCGGTGGGCATCCAGCTGGGCGTCCATGTGAAGTCCGGCCTGCTGCGCATGCATTCGGCCCGCACCGAGGGCATCAGCGCGGAAGAGCACTTGCTCAAGCTCAGCGCGATGATCCGCGACTACCAGCCCCATTGCATGGTGATCGACCCACTGACCGCCATTGCCAATGCGGGTGAGCTGAGCGCCGCACGCACGGTCGCGAACCGCCTCATCTACTTGATCAAGGACGCGGACATCACGCTGATGGTGACGGCGCTGAGCGAGTCCGGAGAGACGGGCGGCGAGGCCACCGACCTGCAGATTTCGACCATCGCGGACACCTGGATCCACCTGTCCTACCTGGTGCGAAGCGGCGAACGCAACCGCGCCCTCACGATCGTCAAGTCACGCGGAACATCGCATTCCAACCAGGTGCGCGAACTCATCCTGAGCGACGCGGGGCCTTCGCTGTCCGATGTCTACACCGCCGGGGGCGAAGTGCTGATGGGCACGTTGCGCTGGGAAAAGGAGGCCGAGGAGAGCGCCAGGAAACTTCGCCATCGCGCCGAATTCGATCACAAGCGCAGCGAGCTTCAATTCGCCGAGGCCAGCACGAGCGCACAGATCAAGGCACTGCAGTTGGACCTGGAGAGGCAGCGCGCCGAACTGATGCTGTATTCCGGAGCGGACGACGTGCGTACCGCGTCGTCGAGTCAGCGCGAAAGCGAGATGCGCAGAAGGCGCGGCGCAGAGCCCGCATCGGTGTCCACGCGCAAGAACGCGAACGGGGGCGCGAAATGAACCGGCGCGCAGGCAAGGCCAAGGCGATGCCCGCGGAGTTCTCGACGGTCGTGGTGCTGCGCCTGTACGTCGCCGGCGGCGCACCCAACTCGGTGCAGGCCATCTCCAATCTCGAGGCGATCTGCGCCGAGTACCTGAAGGACGGCCACCGGCTGGAGGTGGTCGACGTCCTCGAGAACCCGCGACGCGCGATGGCCGACGGCGTGCTGGTGACCCCCAGCCTGACGAAGCTGTCGCCGCAGCCTGTGGCGCAGATCATCGGCAACCTCAGCGACAAGGTGCGCGTCCTGTTCGCGTTGGGATTGAAGCCCCATGTCGAATGACGGCCCTCTTGGCAGGGTACGGGTCGGGCCGGGATCGGCCGGGCTGCGCGCGGTGCTTCGTCGGCTGCCCGCTGGCGGACCCGAACAGCAGGCCGTCGAGGCTGGCGAGGTCGACGCGGTCATCGACTACGGCAACGCCAACGTCATCATGTTTCCCGCGGCTCGAAGCGCGCTGCGGGTGGCCGCACTCCGCGCATCCGCGCCAAGCCGGAAAGCGACGCCTGACGCATCGGCGGCCAATGCCATGCTGGACGCTCTGCCTCGCGCGGAGTATCAGCGACTGCTGCCCGACCTCGAGCCGGTCGCGCTCAAGTTCGGTGAGGTGCTCCATGAACCGGGCGCGCCGATCCGGCACGTCTACTTTCCCGTCGATTGCGTGATCTGCCTGTTGACGCGGGCGTCGGGTCAATGCTTCGTGGAGACCGGGCTGGTCGGCTATGAAGGCGCGGTCGGAATCTCGCTGGCGTTCGGCGTCGATGCATCGTCGGTTCGCGCCATCGTGCAGACCGCTGGAACCGCCCTGCGGATACCGGCCGCGCCCCTCAACCGTGCACTCTTCGGCTGTCTGAACTTGCAGCGCGTGTTGTTCCGGTTCGCACATGCGAAGCTGGCTCAGGCCCGCCAGACCGCGGCGTGCTTCGCCTCCCATCTCATCGAGCAGCGCATCGCCTGCCTGTTCCTGATGACGAGCGATCGATCGAGGTCGCGGGAGTTCTACCTGACGCAGGAATACCTGGCGTCGATCTTGAACGTGAGGCGCGAATCGGTCACGGCCTCGTCCGCCTCCCTGCGATCGCGCAACCTGATCAGCTACCACCGCGGCAGGATCGAGATCCTGGACCGCAAGGGCCTCGAAGCCGCGTCGTGCTCCTGTTACAAGGCGATGAGCGCCCCGTACGCAACGTGAGCCGTTGCTTCTGCAGCTCGTGCACGCGCCGCCCGTGGCCCGCCAGGTGCGGTCGACCGAGCTCTCGGTTCGACTGGATCGGAGCCGTCCGCCGCGCCCCTTCGACCCTGTCTCCAGTGCGTACGGCAGCGCACATACGGACGATCAGCGAAAGCGCAGACTCGTCATCAAGTCCGATCACGGGCGACGACACGGGAGTGCGCGAGCCAGGCGATTCGCGGGCTCGGCAACTCCCCATTGGACTTCCATGAGACAGTTCTTGTTGGACCACCGCGCGGACTTGATCGAGCGCTGCACGGCGAAGGTCGCCAAGCGCCCCAGGCGCGCGGCCACGCCCGCCCAACTCGCCAACGGCGTCCCGCTGTTCCTCGACCAGCTCGTCAGGACACTCGGCGCGGAGGAGAACGGCCTGGCGGACGAAAGCGTCAAGATCTCCGGAGCCTCCGGCGGCGATACCGCCGCGCTCTCCGAGATCGGCGTGAGCGCGGCCGCGCATGGCGGCGAATTGTTGCGCCTGGGCTTCACCGTCGATGCCGTCGTGCACGACTACGGCGACCTCTGCCAGGCCATCACCGACCTCGCCCTCGAGCGCGACGCGCCGTTCACCATCGACGAGTACCGCACCCTCAACCGCTGCCTCGACAACGCGATCGCCGACGCCGTGAGCGAGTTCGGCGCGCAGCGCGACGCGCGCGTTGCCCGCGCGCGCAGCGCGGAGGAGAACGAGCGGCTGGGCATCCTGGTGCATGAACTGCGCAACGTCCTGCAGACCGCGACGCTCGCCTTCCAGGCGCTCGAATTCGGAATGCTCCCGGTCGGAGGCGCGACCGGGGGCCTGGTCTCGCGCAGCCACGCATCGATGGCCGCGATGCTGGGGGACTCCATGGCGCAGGTGCGCGGCTCCGCCCACGCGATCTCCGACGAGGTCTTCTCCGTCGCCGAGCTCATCGCCGACGCGGCACGGGCCGCCGGCTACGACGCGGCCGCGCGGGGTTGCGCGTTCAACGTGGCGGCGGTGGATCCGTCGCTCGGGGTGTCGGGAAACCGCGCGAAGATCCTGGCCGCGTTGGCCAACGTCCTTCAAAACGCCTTCAAGTTCACCCATGCCCGAACGGCGGTCGGGTTGACGACACGCGTCGACGCGCAACGGGTCTTCATCGAGGTGTCGGATCATTGCGGGGGGCTCCCGCACGGGGCCACCGAGGCCATGTTCAGGCCATTCACGCAGTCCGGCGAAGATCGCAGCGGCCTGGGACTGGGCCTGTCGATCGCTCGGCGGAGCGTGGAGGCGGACGGCGGAACGTTGACTGCGCGCGACGTCCCGGGGGCGGGTTGCGTGTTCACCATCGAGTTGCCCGAGCGGGCGCTCCCTTGACGCGTGCAGGATCGCAAGGCCAGGCGGCGCGCTAGGACGGGAGCGGCTCCGGCACGTCGTCCCGATCCCATTCGGCGCGGTGCTCGTCCAGCGCGTCCATCAGCGCTGTCTGGCTCGTCCCATTGCGAAACAGGCGCTCGATCAGCTCGCAGTCGTCCCGGTTGAGATGCGCAAAGCGCGGCTGGCGGCGGACATAGGCGAAAAGTCCTCGAAACTCCTGCTCGGAGACGAGCCTGACGTAGGCCATCGCCGCCGACCCGAGGCTCTCGCAATACTCGCGGGCGACGGATTCCAGGTGCATCGGAAACATGCCGAAGTTCAGCTTGTAGAGGTCCTTGACCTTGTCCAGGCGCGCGTGCGAGTTCAATGGAGGCCTTCCTGGGAGCGGGGCCGATCCGCGAATTCGACACTTCAGAGTATGCGCCTCTTCAATGGCAGGCCAGCGGGCACGTGCGGCCCGCGCAGGGCCCCGTCGACCGCGAATGGCGGAACGCCGGCGGCCCCTGCGCCCTCAACGCCCGGCAAGCAACGCCGCGGGCCGGGTCGTCACCGCGTCGAGCCCACGCCGCGCCTTGCATTCGACGCCGCACGCCGGCCCGGTGGCCGCCCGCAACGCCTGCAGCATGGCCTCGCCACCCGGCGACAGTGGATGGTTGCGGCGGGTCACGATCCCGTAGGGGTCGAGGCGCAATTCGAGCGCGATGGGCAGCGGCTCCAGCAGGCGGTGCTCGACGTGCGTGCGAACGACCTCGGGCGGCAGCGCGACCACCATGTCGCTCTGCGCCAGCAGGTGCGTGATCATGGGCACCGAGGTCGTCTCGATGGTGTGCTCGGGCAGGTCGAGGCCGGCCGACAGGAACAGCGCCGTGAGGCGATCGCGCAGGATGCTGCCTTCGGCGGGCAGGATCCAGCCGGCGCCGGCCAGGTCGGACAGCGCGAGGTCGTCGCGACCCAGCAGCGGATGGCCGGCGCGCGCGAAGATGCAGTGGGGCTCGTCGATCAGCGGCTCGAAGTCGAGCTCGCCGGCCGCCTCGGGCTCGAGGATGCGGCCGACCATCATCTCCAGCTGGCCCGAGCGCAGCCGCGCGAGCAGCGACTTGCTGGTGTCGACCTCGATCGCCACGTGCAGCTTCGGGTACAGCGTCTTGAGCCGCAGCACGGCGGCCGGCAGCAGTCCGATGGCCGGCGTCAGGACGGTGCCGACCGCGACGCGGCCGCTGAGGCCCGACAGCAGCGTCATCACCTCCTGGTGGGCCAGGTTCATCTCGGCCAGTGCGGCGCGGGCACGGCGGATCATGATCTCGCCGAACGGCGTGGGCGTGACGCCGCGCGGCAGGCGCTCGAACAGCGGCGTGCCCAACAGGTGCTCCAGCTCGGACAGCAGCTTGGACGCCGCCGGCTGCGTCATGTGCGCGGCGTTGGCCGCGTGCATGATCGAGCGATGCTCGCCCAGCTCGCCGAGCAGCACCAGGTGGCGCGTCTTCAGCCGCGAGCGGATGAAGCGTTCGGAGCGGGGATCCTGCATGGTCGCTGCGCCTTCGCGCCTACTCGTGGTACAGCTGCGAGCGGCCGCCGTCCACGAGGATGTCGGTCGCGTTGATGTAGCGCGCCTCGTCGCTCGCGAGAAACAGCGCGGTGAAGGCCACCTCGTCGGGCTCGCCGATGCGCTTGCACGGCAGCAGCGTGGTCTGGTGCGCGCGCTCGCCCGCGGGATCGGCGCTCGCCGCGAACGAGGCCTCGATCGCCTCGGTGAGGATCAGCCCCGGCGAGATCGAGTTCACGCGCACGCCGCGCGCCGCGTACTGCAGGCCCAACGCGCGCGTGAGGCCGATCAGCGCGTGCTTGGCCACCGGGTACGGGAAGCAGTCCGGGATGATCTTGTGGCCGTGCACCGACGCGATGTTGACGATGCTGCCGCCGCCGCGCGCGAGCATGCCGGGCAGCACGGCGCGGGCGCAGTGCCACGCGCCTTCGAGGTCCACCGACATGCACCGGCGCCACTGGTCCATCGTCAACGTGAGCGGGTCGTTGAAGAAATTGCGGCCCGCGTTGTTGACCAGCACGTCGATCGCGCCGAAGCGCGACGCGGCGCGCTCCACCATCGCCTGCACCGCCGCCTCGTCCGACACGTCGGCCTGCACGAACAGCGCCCGTTCGGGGCCCAGCTCGTCGGCGATGCGGCGGGCCGCCGCGTCGTCGACGTGGCTGTTGAGGACGACTCGCGCGCCCTCGCGCGCGAACAGGCGCGCGGTGGCCGCCCCGATGCCGAGGGTGGAACCGGTGACGAGCGCCACCTTGCCTGCGAGTCGCTGCGTCATGCGTTTCTCAGAGCTTGTAGGTCAGGCCCACGTTGAAGCGACGCCCGAACTGGAACGCGCTCTGGTAGTACGGATTGGTCGGGTCCGTGTAGAACACGCGCTGGTTCGTCAGGTTCTCGATGCCGAAGCGAGCCTGCAGGCTGGGCGTCAGTTGCTGCGCCAGGTTCAGCGACACCCAGGTCTCGGCGCCGTTGATCTGGAACAGCGTGGAGTCCCACGTCGGCGCGCGGTTGTAGGCCGAGTGATAGTTGGCCGACAGGCGCGCCTCGAAGCCGGCGTGCTCGTACCAGAGCGTCATTCCCGCGTTGCTCTTCATCAGGCCATTGGTGGCGATCGGCACGAAGGTGGCGCCGCTGCGGTCGCCGTTCTCCTTGATGTTGCTCTCCGTGTACGTGTAGTTGGCCGCCACGCCCAGCCCGCCCAGCAGGCCCGGCAGGTTCGTGAAGGCCTGCTGGTAGACGAGCTCGAAGCCCTGCGCGTGGCCGCCCTTGCGGTTGACCTGCTGCGTGTAGTACGCGGTCGCGCCATCGAAGGTGCCGGCCACCGACGAGATGCCGATGTAGTCGGTGATGTCCTTGTAGAACACGCCGGCGGAGACGAGGCTGCCCTTGCCGAAGAAGCTCTCGAAGGTGAGGTCGGCCTGGTTGGCCATCATCGGCTTCAGGCGCGGGTTGCCGCCCGAGATGACGGTGGGGTTGACGCCGTTCGGATCGGTGGTGACGACGTGCGCGTCGTTCATCACGTCCAGCGGCGCGCGCGACATGGCGCGCGACAGGCCGAAGCGCAGCTGGTTCACGTCCGCCTCGTCCAGGTTCAGCACCAGGTTCAGGCTCGGCAGGAAGCGCGTGTAGCTGGTGCCGTCGGAGACCGGCGTCGGCGCCGCGCCATTGAGCTGCTGGTTGCCGTAGCCGGTCTGGCTGGTGTGGGCGACGCGCGCGCCCACGTTGCCGCGATAGCTGAGCTTGCCGAGGTCGCCGGACAGGTCCAGCTGGGCGTAGGCCGAGGTGTTGTTCTCCTTGGCGCGCCAGTCCTTCTGCACCAGGTCGGACCAGGTCGGCGAACGGCCGGCGGCGCTCAGCGCATCGGCGCCGAAGTATTGCGCGATGGCGTTCTCGTAGCCTCCCGCGAACTCGACGAAATCGGGGCGTCCGCCGACCGTGACGCGCTGCAGTGCGGAGTTGGGAATCGTTTCCGCGGAGGCGAAGTCCCACGAGGTCTGGTTGTAGTACTTCTCGCGCTGCGTGGCGCGCACGCCCAGCTTCAGCGTCTCGACGTCGCCCCAGTTCAGCTTGCGGCTGGCCGAGAACACCTCGGAGTTGAGCGTGTCGCTCAGGTGGCCGACATAGTTCGGGCCCCATTGCTCGAACACGTTGGTCGAATAGTTGGCCGGGTTGCCGGTGTCCAGGCTGAACGAGTAGGTGGGCCACTGGTTGCGCGTGAAGTCCCAGCTGACCGTGCCCGGGTTGTTCATCGTGAACTGCACCGCCGACCAGGCCGTGTCGCGGCCCGCGGTCGAGCGCGCGACGTCGCCCTCGAGCTGCCATTCACCGACCTTGAACTTGCCGTTCAGGCCGGTGGCGAAGTCGCTCATGTTCTGCTTCCACAGCGAGTTGAGCGTGTCGAGCTGCACGTCGGCCACCGAGGCGGCGACCACATAGCCGCCCTGGGTCTTGATGTTGCTGTAGTTGGCGCTCTGCCAGCCGTCCCAGTTGCCGAGGTTGCCCTCGACGTGGGTCAGCGTCGGCTCCTTGATGTCGGAGCGCGCGAAGTAGACGTCGCCGGTGATCGAGACGTCCGCGTTGGGCTTCCACTCCACCTTGCTCAGCACGCTGGAGCGCTTGTTGGTGCCCTTCTTGACGCCGTTCTGGAAACCCCAGGGCGTCTTGTCGACGGTGCCGTCGCCGTTGATGTCGACCGAGTGGGCCTCGTTGAAGCCCCAGTTGTCGAGGCGATCTTCCAGGTTGGGCTGGTCGTAGTAGCTGAACGCCACCGCCACGCCCAGTGTGTGGTTGGCGAACTGGTCGACGTAGATGCCGCCCAAGCGCGGCGCCCACTTCCTGGCGCCCTCGATCGACTTGCCTTCCTGGTAGTACAGCGCATCGGCCTTCAGGGAGGCGTTGCGTTCCTTGTAGGCGAGCGGCGAGACCGTCTGCAGGTCGATGGTGGTGGCGATGCCGCCTTCGATCAGCTCGGCCGATTGGGTCTTGAAGACCTTGGCGCCCGACACCGATTCCGACGGGAACATCTCGAAGCGAACGGCACGATCCGGCTCAGACGACGCGAACTCGCGGCCGTTGAGCGTGGCGCCGACGAAGCGCGGGCCCAGGCCGCGCGCGACGATCTGGCTCGCGTTGCCGCGGTCGATGCCGGCCGACAGGCCCGGCAGGCGCGCGAGCGATTCGGCGATCGTCGTGTCGGGCAGCTTGCCGATGTCCTCGGAGGCGATCACCTCCACCATCGAGTTCGACGCGTTCTTCTGGTTGACGGCGTTGCGCAGCGACGCGCTGATGCCGATGACCGTGACCTGCTGCACCGGTTCGTCCGTCGCCGCGGCCGATGCGGCCGACGCCGGCGCGGCCGCCTGGGCCTGGGCGCCGGCCGCGCCGATGGCGGCCGGCAACACGAAGGCGGCCCGGATCAGCGCGCTCAGGCGCAGCGGTTGCGGGCGATTCGGGCGGTGGGCGTTTCGGTTCATGTCTGTCTCCGTATAGTTGGTTATCGTCGGGATCGAACGTCGCGGCTGCGTCGAGGCGCCGCGGCGGTAACTGGGCAAATGGGTCGGCGTTCGTGCTGCTTCGTCAGGGGATTCGCGACGTGGCGCCGCAGTCGCGCCAGGCCCGCACGAAATCGGCGGCGTTCGCGGCCACGGCGGCCGCATCGAGTCCGGGGCGGTACAGCGCCGAGCCGAGCCCGAATCCGGCGGCGCCCGCCGCGCGCCACCGTGCCAGGTCCTGTGGCGCGATGCCGCCCACCGGCAGCAGCGGCACGTCCGCGGGCAAGACCGCGCGCATCGCCTTCATCACGCCGGGCGTGACGAGTTCGGCCGGGAACAGCTTCAACGCATCGGCGCCGGCGGAGATGGCCGCGAAGGCTTCCGTGGGCGTCGCGATGCCCGGCACGCACGACAGGCCCGCGGCCTTCGCGGCGCGGATCACGGCCGTGTCGGCATGCGGCATCACGACGATGTCGGCGCCGATCTCGCGCAGGCGCTGCACGTCGTCGAGGCGAGTGACGGTGCCGGCGCCCACCAGCGTGTCGCGGCCCAGCACGCGACGCAGCGTCTCGATGGACGCGAACGGATCCGGCGAATTGAGCGGCACCTCGATCAGCGCGAAGCCGGCCTGCTCCAGGGCGAGGCCGACGTCGGCGGCCTCGACGGGCTGCAGTCCGCGGAGGATGGCCACCAGCGGCAGCCGCGCCATCGCCGCGGCCAGCAGGGCGGAGCGGTCGACGCGGTTCATGCGCGCACCCATCCGGCCTGCACGCCCAGTTGCCACAGGCCGGCATGGGCCGTGTTGCCGCGCACGCAGGCGGGCGCGGCGCCCAGCACATGCAGCGCGCGGACATAGCGCTCGCACAGGGCGGCCTCGCCGACGAGCGCCAGCGGGCCGTGGGCCCGGCGCAGGCCGCAGACGAGCTCGTGGCCGATCAACAGGCCCGAGAGGTGGTCCGACAGCGCGGTCGCCGGCCAGCGTTGCGTGAGGCCCAGCGTGCGAACGGCGAACAGCTGTCCGAGCAGGTCGCCGCCGTCGCTGCGCCGCGCGGCGTCGACGCCGGCGTCGAAGGCGTCGGCGTGCCAGCCGGTGTCGTCGCTCGACATCAGCCGCGCCAGCACCGAGTGGCTGCGCAGCAACGCGTAGACCTCGCCGGTCATGCGCGTTCGAAAGCCGGCGACCGCGCCGTGGCGCAGCTGCACCCACTTGGCGTGCGTGCCGGGCATCAGCACGCAGGCGTCGTCGGCCAACGCCGGCAGCGCGTGCACGAGGCCGACGACCTGCGTCTCCTCGCCGCGCATCACGTCGGGGCTCGCGTCGGCGGGCTCGTCGATGAGGCCGGGCACGATGTGCAGCACGGCGCCGCCGCTCGAGCGGACGTCGACGAGATGCTCGTGCAGCTGGTCGAGGCGCGCGGGGCACGCGACGTACGCCGCCTCGCGCCAGCCGTGCGCGCTGCCGACCATGCCGCACGCGAGCGTCGGCAGACCCAGCTCCAGCCAGTCGCCCGCCAACGCGGTCAGCGCGCGGTCGAACGCGGCCGCGCCGCCCTCGAGCACCGAGACGCCGTCGCCGCTCTGGCGTTCCGACAGGACCTGGCCGCCGTCTGCGAGCAGCCAGGCACGCAGGCGCGTGCTGCCCCAGTCGAGCGCGATCATGCGGGCGGCGGTGACGGCGTGGTTCACCACTCGGCGACGCTCCCGTCGGCGTGGCGCCACAGCGGGTTGTGCCAGTCGCGCACGCTGCGGCTGGCCTCGATCACGCGTTCCTCGTCGATCTCCACGCCCAGCCCCGGCAGGCGGCTCGGCGAGATGTAGCCGCCGTCGATGTGGAAGTCGGCGCGGTTCTTCACGTAGTCCAGCAGCTCGGCGTCCTTGTTGTAGTGGATGCCGGCGCTCTGCTCCTGCAGCACCGCGTTGTGCGCGACCCAGTCGACCTGCAGGCAGGCGGCGAGCGCCACCGGGCCCAGCGGGCAATGCGGCGCCAGCGCCACGTCGTGCGCCTCGGCCATCGCGGCGATCTTGTGGCACTCGGTGATGCCGCCGGCGTGCGAGAGGTCGGGCTGCAGGATCGCGAGGCCGCCGGCGGCCAGCACGCGCTTGAAGTCGAAGCGCGAGTACATGCGCTCGCCGGCCGCGAGCGGGATCGACGTGGCGTCGGCCAGGCGCGCGTAGTGTTCGCTCTGCTCGGCCAGCACCGGCTCCTCGACGAACAGCGGGCGCAGCGGCTCCAGCTCGCGCAGCAGCACCTTGGCCATCGGCAGCGCGACGCGGCCGTGGAAGTCGATGCCGAAGTTGATCTCGCTGCCGAAGGCGCCGCGGATCTCCGCGAACTTGGAGATCGCGCGGTCGACCTCGGCGTGCGTGGCGAGCATCCCGAATTCCTCGGTGCCGTTCATCTTCACCGTGTCGAAGCCGGCCTCGCGCACGTGGTGGATCGCCTCGATGATGTCGGCCGGGCGATCGCCGCCGACCCAGCAATACGTCTTCATGCGATCGCGCACGCGGCCGCCGAGGAGTTCGTAGACCGGCGCGTTCAAGGCCTTGCCCTTGATGTCCCACAAGGCCTGGTCGATGCCGGCGATCGCGCTCATGAGGATGGGGCCGCCGCGGTAGAAACCGCCGCGGTACATCGCCTGCCAGAGGTCGTTGATGCGGGCCGGATCCTGGCCGACGATCAGCTTCGAGAGCTCGTGCACGGCGGTCTCGACAGTGCGCGCGCGCCCTTCGACGACGGGCTCGCCCCAGCCGACGAGTCCTTCGTCGGTCTCGATCTTCAGGAGCATCCAGCGCGGGGGCACGCGATACGTGGTGAGTTTGGTGATCTTCATGGTGTTGGAACGATAGATTTGCCGAGCGATGACGAGTACTGCCGTTTTGAGCTCGAGCTATGAATCGTTCGTATGGATCAACGCGGTGCGTGCAGCGCCTGCATCGACGGCAGGGCACGGCCCGTGTAGTCGAACAGGGCCTGGTTCTCCCAGTTGTTGCCTTCGCCGGTGCGCCAGCCCGCGCCCGCCGCGGGAATCCAGGCCGGCTCCCAATAGAAGACGCCACGCCCGAGGCCGCCGGGCACCGCCGCGACGGTGGCGATCACGTCGCGGATCACCTGCGCTTGTCCGTCCACGTTGACGGGGTAGCCGGCCTTGGCCGCGTGTTCGGCGTCGAGGATGTGCGATGGCGATTGGCCGCGCTCCAGCGTCCAGCCGTAGGCGGTCTCCACCACGACCAGCGGCTTGCGATAGTGCTGCGCGAGCTCGTCGAGGTTGGACTTCAGCTGCGCCAGCGTGCCGTGGTAGATCGGGTACCAGGACAGTCCGACGACGTCGTAGTCGAGGCGTTCCGACGCGAAGAGATCGAGCATGTGGTGGCACAGGTCGGGGTCGGTGCCGCCGGCCAGGTGCACCATCACGGGCAGGTGCCGGCCGCTGAACGCGTCGTTCGCGCGCACGCCCGCGATGCCCGCGCGCAGCAGCGCCGCGAAGGCCGCGTCGCCGCCGATCCGGGCGCTCTTGTCGGCCGACCAGGTCTGGCCGTCGGGCCACAGCATGCCGGCGTTGGTCTCGTTGCCGATCTGCACCATGTCGGGGGAGGCGCCCACGGCGTCCAGCGCATCGAGGGTGTCGGCGGTGTATTCGCGCACCGCGGCCTGCAGGGCCTCGCCGTGCAGGTCGGTCCAGGCGGCGGGCTTGGTCTGGGTCTGCGGGTCGGCCCAGAAGTCGCTGTAGTGGATGTCCAGCAGCACCTTCAGGCCCAGCCCCTTGGCACGGCGGGCCAGGCGCATCGTGGTGGCCAGGCCGTTGTTGCCGCCGCCCACGGCCGCGCCCTTCTCCAGCACCACGCGGCCGTTCTCGACGACGTCGGCGGCGACCACGGGCGTGTGCCACAGGCGCAGTCGTACCCAGTTGACGCCGGCATCCTTGAGGATCTGCAGTGCGTCACCGGGCTTGCCGTCGGCGCTCGAGAACTTGCCGCCGTGGCGTTCGACCTCGGCCAGCATCGAGACGTCGGCGCCGGCCATGAAGTCGTCGGCGGGCTTGGCCGCGTGCACGAACACCGGCTGGAGCAGCAGCGCGGCGAGGCACGAGAGCAGGGTGCGTCGCATCGCGCTCATCCCTTGACCGCGCCGGCCGACAGCCCGGACACCAGCCAGCGTTGCGTGAACAGGAACAGCAGCGTCAGCGGCAGCCCGGCGAGGATGGCGGTGGCGGCGAAGTCGCCCCACAGGTAGCGCTGGTTGAACAGGAACAGGCGCGAGCCGACGGCCAGCGTGAGCTGCGACTCCTCGTGCAGCAGCACCGAGGCGATCGGGTATTCGATCATCGCGCCCAGGAAGGCCAGCACGAAGACGACGGCGAGGATCGGCCCGGCCAGCGGCAACAGCACGCGCACGAAGGCCACCAGCGGCGTCGCGCCGTCGACGGCCGCGGCCTCCTCGAGCTCCACCGGCAGGCTCTCGAAGTAGCCCTTGATCAGCCAGACGTACTGCGCGATGCCGCCGCTGTACGCGAGCACCAGGCTCCAGTGGCTGTTCAGGCCCAGCCACGGCACCCAGTCGCCGATGCGGTCGAACAGCGCGTAGATGGCCACCAGCGCGAGCACGGAAGGAAACATCTGCAGCAGCAACAACGCGTCGAGCGTGAGCCCCTTGCCGCGGAAACGCATGCGCGCGAACGCGTAGGCCGCCGTGACGGACAGCAGCAGCGCCACGCTGGCCGAGACGAATGCGACCTTCATCGAGTTGGCGATCCATTGCAGCACCGGGAACGGCGGCGCCTCCCACTTGCCGTCGGGCCCCAGCACCGACATGCCCAGCGCGAGCTTCCAGTGATCCAGCGTGAGCGCCTTCGGGATCAGGCTGCCGCCGGCGAAGTTGCCGGGGCGCAGCGAGATCGACAGGATCGTCAGCAGCGGCAGCATCGTGACGACGATGAAGGCGAGCAGCGCGGCATGCACCGCGAGCACGCGCCAGCGCTGGTTGGACGGAGTGACGACGGCCATGGAGAAGCTCCTAGCGGACGGGTTGACCGACCTTGAACAGGCGCAGGTTGGCCACCGCCAACGTCGCCACGATGAGGAACACGATCGACGCGATCGCGCAGGCCAGCGCGTAGTGCTGGCCGGAATCCTGGAACGCGATGCGGTAGGTGTAGGACGCGAGCAGGTCGGTCGCCCCCACCGGTACGGCGGTGTCGAGGTAGTCGGGCGCGCCGTTGGTCAGGAGCGCGACGAGCGTCAGGTTGTTGAAGTTCGTCGCGAACGAGGCGACCAGCAGCGGCGCCATCGGTCGGCCGATCAGCGGCAGCGTGATGCGCCACAGGTTCATCAGCGGGCCGGCGCCCACGAGCGCGGACGCCTCGTACAGCTCGTCCGGGATGGCCTTGATGAGGCCCATGCACAGGATCATCATGTACGGGTAGCCGAGCCAGGTGTTGACGATCAGCACCATCGAACGCGCCAGCGTCGCGT
>FSZR01000257.1_pt1 | contig 14085 bp, 19 predicted proteins | sample 1638781 | NCBI WGS metagenome assembly FSZR01 (sample SAMEA3914813, study PRJEB12502) | metagenome | biome: forest; material: soil | place: Canada | collected 2011-07-07 | depth 0.3 m | reverse complement strand
TTCCTGACCACGCGCGCCGCGATGCGCGCGATGATCAAGCAGGGCAAGGGCGGCTCCATCATCTACATGGGCTCGGTGCACTCGCACGAGGCCTCGCCGCTGAAGTCGGCCTACGTCACCGCCAAGCACGGCCTGATCGGCCTGGCCAAGACGGTGGCCAAGGAAGGCGCCAAGGACAGGATCCGCGCCAACGTCATCTGCCCGGGCTTCGTGCGCACGCCGCTGGTGGAAAAGCAGATCCCCGAGCAGGCCAAGGCGCTGGGCATCAGCGAGGCCGACGTCATCAAGAACGTGATGCTCAAGGAGACCGTCGACGGCGAGTTCACCACCGTGCAGGACGTCGCGCAGACCGCCGTGTTCCTGGCGGCGTTCCCCACGAACGCGCTGACGGGCCAATCGATCACCGTCTCGCACGGCTGGCACATGCAGTGATCCGCGCCGGCATCTTCAAGGCCGCCATCTTCGACATGGACGGCCTGCTGATCGACTCCGAGCGCGCCATCTCGGCCGCCTGGATCGAGGGCGCGCGGGCGCTCGGGTTCGACCTGAAGATGTCGGACTTCGTGAAGGTGATCGGCACCGCGTCGCAGCAATCGACGGCGATGCTGATCGAGATGATGGGCAGCGAAGAGGCCATGCGCGCCACTGCCGCGAAGGCGCACGCGCTGCTGCCGCAGGCGGGCGGCGCGCCGGTGTTTCCGCTCAAGCCGGGCGCGCTGCCGTTGCTGGAGGCGCTGCAGGGCGCGGGCATTCCGTGCGCGGTGGCGTCGTCGTCGGCCGTCGACGAGATCCGCCATCGCCTGGGCCACGTCGACGTGCTGAAGTACTTCCGCGCGGTTGCCGGCGGCAACGAGGTCACGCACGGCAAGCCCGACCCGGCGTTGTACCTGCTGGCCGCCGCGCGGCTGGACGTGGCGCCCGAGGACTGCATCGCGTTCGAGGACAGCGAGAACGGCGCTCGCGCCGCGCAGGCCGCGGGCGTGCGCGTGGTGATCGTGCCCGACATCAAGCGGCCGCCGGCGGACGTCGCGGCACGCGCGCACGGCGTCATCGGCTCGCTGGACGAGGCGCTGGCGCACGTGCCGCACTGGTTCCCGCAGCTGTGATGCAATCGCGGGGATGAAACTCCTCGTCCTCGGCGGCACCATCTTCCTGGGCCGCCACGTGGTGGAGGCCGCGCTCGCGGCGGGCCACGACGTCACGATGCTCACCCGCGGCCGCCACGGCACCGCGTTGACCCCGCAGGTCGACCGGCTGGTGGGCGATCGCGAGGGCGAGCTGTCGGCGCTCGCCGATCGCGCGTTCGACGCCGTCATCGACTGCAGCGGCTACACGCCCGACCACGTGACGCGTGCCACGCAGGCCTTGCGCGAGCGCGCGGGGCACTGGGTGTTCGTGTCGACGATCTCGGTGAACGCGGGCTTCCCGCCGGGCCGGGTCTACGACGAGACCGCGCCGCTCGCCGCGGGCCACGAAGGCTACGGCGCGCTGAAGGCCCGCGCCGAGGAGGCGCTGCTGGCTGCCACGAACGGCCGCGCGGCCATCGTGCGGCCGGGGCTCATCGTCGGCCCGCACGATCCCACCGGGCGCTTCACGTACTGGCCGCGCCGCGTGGCGCAAGGCGGCGACGTGCTCGCGCCCGGCCGCCCCGAGCGGCCCGTGCAGTTCATCGACGCGCGCGACCTCGCCGCGTGGTGCGTCGCGCTCGCGCAGGCGCGCACCGCGGGCACGTTCAACGCCGTGGGGCCTGACGTGTCGATGCGCGAATTGCTCGACATCTGCCGTGAGGTCGCGGCAAGCGACGCCCGTTGGCGCTGGGTGGACGACGACGCGCTGCTGGCGCTGGGCGTCACGCCGTGGACGGGCCTGCCACTGTGGCTGCCCGAGTCCGACCCCGCGTTCGGCGGCATGCTGCTGGCCGACGCCGCGCGCGCCCGCGCCGCGGGCCTGCGCACGCGACACGCGCGGGCGACGATCGCCGACACGCTCTCGTGGACGCCCGACGAAGACGACCTCGCCGCCGCGCGCCCGGTGGCCACGCTGACCCCGGAGCGCGAGGCCGAGATCCTCGCGTCGCTGCCCGCATGAACGACCTGCCCTTCCTCGGCGGCTATCCGCTGTCCACGCTCGACCAGGTGCGCGAACTCATCGCGCAGGGCAAGCTCGGCGACTACCTCGCGCGCCAGTACCCCGAGCGCCACGAGATCCGCAACGACGGCGCGCTGTACGAGCACGCGATGGCGCTGAAGTCGCGCTACCTGCGCAACGCGCCGCTGCTGTCCAGGGTGGCCTTCGACAACCGCCTGCAGATCGACCAGCGCGCGCTCGGCACGCTGACCGCCGTGTCGCGCGTGCAGGGCGGGCAGCTCAAGGCCAAGAAGGAGATCCGCGTGGCGGCCATCTTCAAGGAGGCGCCGGCCGACATGCTGCAGATGATCGTCGTGCACGAGCTCGCCCACCTGAAGGAACGCGAGCACGACAAGGCCTTCTACGCGCTGTGCCAGCACATGCTTCCCGACTACCACCAGATCGAGTTCGACACGCGGCTGTACCTGACGTGGCGGGCGCTCGACCCATGATCTGTCGCCATACGCGAAATCACGAATCGTCCGTCACCCTGCGCGAAGTCGCACGGTGACAGCGCTTCTTGTCGACGGTTAACCAGCGACTCCAGGCGCAAGACCGGTGCATCCGCCACCGCCGCCGCCATTCGCGTGGCCGACTTCACGAACTGCCCCGGATTGCCTCGGTGTTTCCACGGATCAGCAGGCCCGGTTGCCTCTATCCTTTCGGACATCCGCAAGCACCACCCGCGACGGCCGTCATGACCTACCTCCTCATCGCGCTCTGCGCCGTTATCGCCGCCGCCGTCGGCGCCTGGCGCTTCGCCGCCGCGCGCCGCCGCCTCGCGCAGACGCAGGCCGATCGCGAATCCGCCACCCGCAGCGCGCTGCTCGCCGCCCGCAAGGATGCCCAGCCGGGCGCTGCGCCCGTGCCCGACGCCGCGGCGGCCGCCGCCGAGGCCGAAGCGGCCCGCGCCAGCGCGCGCGCCAAGGCCGAGCGCGTGATCGCCGCCGAGCAGGCGCGCCGCAAGGCCGCCATCCAGAAGGCCCAGAACGTCGCCCGCGCCGATGCCGAGCGCCGCGCCAAGGAGGCCGAGGCCGCCGCGCTGGCCTCGACGCTGCCGGCCACGCAGCTGCCCAAGGTCGAGCACAAGGCCCCGGCCGCGGCGACGCCGCCCGCGGCTGTCGAGAAGACCACGCCCATCGCGCGCCCGGTGGCCGTGCCGCCCGCACCCGCCAAGCCCGTCGCCACCGTCCTGAAGACCGCCGCGCAGACGCTGGTGATGCTGGTGGACGACTCCAAGATGGTGCGCGTGAAGTCCAGCCGCCTGCTGACCTCGCACGAGTTCCAGGTGGTCACCGCCGTCGACGGCATCGACGCGCTCAAGCAGCTCGAGAACTGCTGCCCCGACATCGTCATCACCGACGTCGACATGCCCGAGATGGACGGTTTCGGCCTGGTCGCCGCGCTGCGCGGCAATCCGCGCACGCAGCACATCCCGCTGGTGATGATCACCTCGGCCGAGGATCGCCATCGCGAGGAAGCGCTGCGCGTGGGCGTCGGCCTGGTGATGGGCAAGCCCTACGACGAGGCCGCGCTGATCGCGCACATCCGCAGCTTCAAGTTCTTCGCCCGGGCCGACGAGCCCGAAGCGCTCGCCTGCGCCTGAGCATCCCGGACTGAACTGTCGCTGAACGGCGGCCCGCTAGCATGGCGGGATGCCCCTGCCCTCGCTGTTCAAGAACCCCCTGCTGGCGACCTCGTTCCGCTGGCTCCTGGCGAGCGACGCGCTCACGCTGCTGGCGATGATGGTGGGCCAGGTGGCGCTGCCGTGGTGGATCGCGCAGTCGGGTGGCGCGCACGACCTCTCGGTGTACGGCGTGCTGGTGTCGGCGATGTCGTTCGTGGCGCTGCCGCTGCTGTCGCCGTTCGCCGACCGCCATTCCAAGCGCGCGTTGATGACCGTGGGCCTGCTGGGCTTGGGCGTCGCCACCGGCGCCATGGCCGCCTACGCGACACTGGGCCACTACCGGTTGCCGGTCGTCGTGGCGATCGAGGCCATCACCGTGCTGGCCAGCGCGCTGGTCATGCCGGCCAGCAACAGCATCGTCACCGAACTCGTGCCGCCGGCCGGGCTGTCGCAGGCGCTCGGACTGCAGCAGACGGCGCAGGCCAGCGGCCGGCTGGTCGGGCCGGCGATCGCTGGCGCCGTGCTGGCGGCCGTCGGCACCGCGCCCACGCTGTGGCTGGGCGGCGTGCTGCTGTTCGCCGCCGCCGCGCTCGCCACGCGACTGCCGCGGCCGGACCGCACGACGGCCGCCACCGCGCGCGGCCGCTGGATCGACGAGGTGCGCGTGGGCCTGCGCATCAACTGGGCCATTCCGATGGAACGCGGCTGGGTGATCTGCAACTTCGTCTCCGCGCTGTTCATGATCCCGTGCGTGGCGATGCTGGTGCCGCTCAAGGTGCAGTCGCTCGGGCTGTCGGCGGCGTGGCTCGGCTGGTGCGAGGCCGGCACGTCGCTGGGCCTGCTCGTCGGCGCGCTCGGGCCGGCCGAATGGTGGGCGCGCGCACAGGGACGCTTCGCGGCGCGCGTCGGCGGCTCCGCCGGCATCGGCCTGGCGCTGGCCGTGGCGGGCCTGACCACCAACCGCTTCGTGCTCGTCGCCGCTTTCGCGGTGGTCGGCGTGTGCGCCACCACGACCACGCTCGTGGGCAAGACGCACCGCATGCTCGCGCGCCCGATCGCGTACCGCGCGCGCATGTCGGCCGCGGCCATCATGACCATCCAGGTGTCGCAGACGCTGGGCCCGGCGCTGGCGGGCCTGGCGCTCGCGCACTGGAGCGTGCGCACCGTCTACGTGCTGTTCGGCCTGCTGGCGGCCTCCGGCGCGCTCGGCTTCTACAGGGTGCCCGGCTTCCGCGCGTTCATGGCGCTGGAGCACGACGAGGTGGACGGCTGGTACGGCAAGAGGTATCCGGACGCGTTCGCCAGCCTCTAGCTTTCCAGCCGATGCCGGCGGTGCCACTCCGCCAGCGTCTCCTTCGGATAGTCGTCGAAGGTGTCGTCGGCGGGCCGCACGTGGGCGTCGACCCAGTCGGGCTTGAACTCCAGCATCATGTGCACGACATCGGGCGGACGGCCGAGCGGGGTGTCGACGGCGCCGGCGTGCGGGTGCACGAGGTCGGGCCAGGTCGGGTCGTAGAGCCACAGCGCGGTGCCGCAGTGCTTGCAGAAGTTGCGTTCGCCGGTGCTGACGTGGCCGGTGTCGAGCCTGGCCTGGTAGACCGACAGGTGCTCGGCGCCCTGCACGCGCAGGGTGCGCTTGTCGGCGCCCAGGTTGATCGCGTAGCCGCCGGTGCCGGCGGTCTTGCGGCAGATCGAGCAGTAGCAACGCATGTACGGCACCGGCTCGTGGGCCGTCACCGTGTACTTCACCGCGCCGCAATGACAGGATCCTTCCAGCAGCATCGTCGCTCTCCGCGTGACGGGCGCGCGGCCAGCGGCGCACCCTGAGGCGGTGAACGGCAAGGAACGTACCAAGCCCTTCAGCTTGCTTCAGGCATCTTGTGGAAGGCGATGGCCAAGCGGTTCCAGCTGTTGATCATCGCGATGGCCAGCGTGAGGTCCATGCGCTCCTTCTCGCTGAACTGGTCGCACAGCGCCGCGTGGACGTCCTCGGGCGCGCCGGCATCGGCGATCCGGGTGACGGCCTCCGTCCAGGCCAGCGCGGCGCGCTCGCGCGGCGTGAAGAACGGGGTCTCGCGCCAGGCAGGCAGCGCGTACAGGCGGCGCTCGGCCTCGCCGCCCTTGCGGGCGTCGGCGGCGTGCATGTCGATGCAGAAGGCGCAGCCGTTGATCTGCGACGCGCGCAGCTTCACCAGCTCCAGCAGCGGCTTCTCGAGGCCCAGCTTCTCGGTGCCGGCCGAGAAGGCCAGCATCACCTTGATGGCCTCGGGCGAGGCCTTGTATAAGTCGAGACGGGGTTCCATGGCGTTTTCCTTTCGTTGGGGTGTGAGCGGATCGTAGGAGCCACCGGCCTCGCCGAGGCGGCCAATCCGGGCCAAGACGAGGAGGCCACTGCCGCGCTGGCGCGCGTCCAATGGTCGAGAATCGGCGCATGGAACTGCACGTGGTGATCACCGGCGACAAGGACCTGTCGGGCCAGCTGTACCGCCAGCTGCGCGACGCCATCCGCGACGGCCGCCTGGCCGCCGGCGAGCAGCTGCCGCCGTCGCGCCTGCTCGCGGCGCAGCTGCGGGTGTCGCGCAAGACGGTGTCCGAGGTCTACGCGCGGCTCACGTTCGAGAAGCTGCTGGTCGGGCGCGTCGGTATCGGCACCTTCGTGGCGCCGCAGGTGGCCCCGCGCGCGCGCCACGCACCCGCGCGGCCGCTCGCGAGCCACGCCGCGGTCGAGAAGTGGCGCGCGCTGGACCTGCCGCTGCGTCACCCGCCGGTGGCCGGCAAGGCGCGCTACGAGTTCATCGGCGGCTCACCCGCCATCGAGCTGTTCCCGCACGCCGACTGGCGCCGCTGCACGCTGCACGCGCTGCGCGAGAACGCCCGCACCCGCGCGCTGTACGGCCCGGCCGAGGGACAGCCCGAGCTGCGCGAGGCCATCGCGCGCCATGTGGGTTTCGCGCGCGGGGTGCGCTGCACGCCGCAGGACGTGGTCGTCACCAACGGCGCGCAGCAGGCGCTGGCGCTGCTGGCGCGCGTGCTCGTCGAGCCGGGCACGACGGCGGCGGTCGAGGATCCGGGGTATCCGCAGGCGCGGCTGATCCTCGAGGCCAACGGCGCGCGCGTGGCGGGCGTGCCGGTGGATGCCGAGGGGCTCGTCGTCGACGCCATCCCGCCGGACGCGCGGCTCGTCTACGTGACGCCGTCGCACCAGTTCCCGCTGGGCCTGCCGATGAGCGAGGCACGCCGGCGCGCGCTGCTGGCCCGCGCGCACGAGATCGGCGCGATCGTGGTGGAGGACGACTACGACAGCGAGTTCCGCTACACCGGCCGGCCCACCGACTCGCTGCAGGGCATGGACGACACCGGCAACGTCGCGCTGGTGGGGTCGTTCTCGAAGACGGTGTCGCCGTCGCTGCGCCTGGGCTACGTCATCGCGCCGCCGGCGGTGGCGCAGGCCGTGGCCAACGTGAAGCACCTGGTGGACTGGCACACGCCCACGCAGACACAGGCGGCGCTCGCGAAGTTCATGGCCGACGGCGACCTGCAGCGCCACATCCGGCGCTGCCACGCCGCGTACGCGCAGCGGCGCGAGCGGCTGCTGGCGCGCTTTGCCGACGACCTCGCGCCGTGGTTCGAGCTGGTGCCCACGAGCGCCGGCTTCCACATGGCCGCGCTGGCGCGGCGTGCCATCGACATGCCCACGCTGCTCAACCTGGCGCGCCGCGTCGACGTGGGGCTGTATCCGCTGGCTCCGTTCTATCGCTCGACGCCGCCCCGCGATGGGCTGCTGCTCGGCTTCGGGGTGATCGCGGCGGAGGACATCGACCCGGCGCTGGACCGGGTGCGGGCGGTGCTGGAGCAGATGGGCTGAGTTTCGAGGTGATCGTCACCCTGCGCGAAGTCTCAGGGCCCACCCCTGCCCGGCCGCCGCCCCGGCGATCGTGGGTTCCGCGACTGCGCGCGGAATGACAGTCGACGAAGCAGCGCGAGCGACGCATCCACGTCGCGGCACGTCAACCCAACCGCGCCACCAGATACCCCGCCAGCATCTCCTGCAGCTCCCGCGCCGCCGCCTTGAGCTCCAGGCCCTCGAGGTCGCCGCGCAGCTGCACGGCCGACTTCATCACGTGCTGCACCACCGGCGCCATCGCGTGCAGCACCTTGCGATCGGCCTGCGGCGCGTGCGCTGCAAGGATGGCCTCGACGCGGTCGCGCACCTTGCGCCGCACGCCGGCGATCAGCGCCGACGGCGGGCCGGGGCGTTCCAGCAGCGTCGCGAATGACGGATGGTGGGCGCGGAAATCGGTGAAGGCCACCGACAGCGCCGACGCCAGCTCCGACGTGCGCAGCGCGGCCGCGCGCGCCTCGAGCGCGTCCAGTCGCGTCCACAGGTCGTCCACCTGCAGCGCCATCAGCGCGTCGGCCACGGACTCCTTGGTGCGGAAGAACTGGTACAGCGAGCCGATGGACGACTCGGAGTGCGCGGCGATCTCGGTCATGGTCGCGGCGTCGAAGCCCTTGGCGGCGAACACCTCGGCGGCCGCGGCCAGCAGCGCTTCCACGCGCAGCTGCCCGCGCGCGCGGCGCGGGGCGCGCGGCGCGGCGGCGGCATCGACCCCCTCGACGGGCGGCAGCGAATTCCCTGCGGAAGAGAGGGCGCTGGACATTTGTGAGTCTTTCCTCATAAAATTTTAAGCGAGGATATCCTCATGTATTCGGGATCGCGACCATGACGCATGCTACCCCTCTCCAGCTGGACGCCGCCACCACCGCGCTGGTGCTGATCGACCTGCAGCAAGGCATCCTGCCGTACGCCAAGGCCCCGTACGACGGCGCCGCCGTGCTCGACAAGGCCGTGCCGCTGGCCGCCGCGTTCCGCGCCGCGAAGTCGCCGGTGGTACTGGTGAAGGTGGGCTTCTCGGCCGATGGCGGCGACGTGCTGAAGTCGGCCGTCGACGCTCCCAACCCGGCCGGCGCGCCGCCTGCCAACTGGCTGGCCGACCCGGCGGAGCTGCCGCCGCAGCCGGGCGACATCCCCATCCTCAAGCGCCAGTGGGGGGCGTTCCACGGCACCGAGCTCGACCTGCAACTGCGCCGGCGCGGCATCCGCACCATCGTGCTGGCCGGCATTGCCACGTCGATCGGCGTGGAATCGACCGCCCGCTTCGCGTGGGAGCTGGGCTACGAGATCGTGTTCGCGGAGGACGCCACGAGCGGGCCCGATGCCGCGATGCACGCCAATTCGTTCGAGAAGGTGTTCCCTCGCCTGGGACGCGTGCGCAAGACGGCGGACGTGCTGGCCGCACTGCGCTGATCCGTCGGTGAACCCGGCGCGCCCGGGCAGGTGTGCCGGACTCGTCCGCAGGTTCGCTAGCCGTAGTTGCGGATCCACTCCACGCCGGACGAATAGGCCGCGTCGATGGCCGTGTCCGACGACGTGTGCTGCCCGCGCGGGACGGCGATCTCGCGTGGCCGAGAGGGCCAGACTTGCTTCGAGATGGTCAGGCTCGGGACGAAACGACCGGCTTCCGCCGGCTTGGCGCTGCATAGCAGCTCCCAGTTCTCCCATTTGAAGACCCGTGTCATGTCCATCGGCGCTCCTGCTGTGGGGATCCCCAGTATGCGCCGTGGCCGATGACAGTTTGCGCAGCAGCCGAGGAATCTTCGCAAACCGCGGGTTTCCACAGGACGCGCTGTTGCGTTGCGCACTCACCTTTTTTGGTGAATCGGTGTCAACCGGCGTGCGCCGGGCCCCGTTGTGTCGTCAAGTCCGGCGTCATCGTCGAACCTGCTCGAGAGAGTCGGAGCCAAAACGAATCTCGTCTTATCTGGAACCCTGAAATGACCAAGACCCTCATCGTTGCCGCCCTGCTCTCCTCCTTTGCGGCCGTCTCGTTCGCCCAAGGCGCCCCGGCCACCGACGCCGCTGCCTCGGCCCCGGCCAAGCACGCCAAGAAGCACAAGGCGCACAAGGCCAAGAAGGCCGCCTCGGCCGCGACGAACCCGGAAGCCTCGCCCGACAAGAAGGGCGGCAACTAAGCTGCACGCCGGCCCCCGACGGCCGGTCGCAGCCAGTTGCGGCGGCGCCCCATGCGCCACGCCACTCCCGAGAAGGGCCGGTCATGCCGGCCCTTTTTGCTGTCCGCTCCGCGCGCGCGACAATCGCTCCCCACGATGCCCGCCGCGCGCGCTCCCCGACAGTCGCACCATGTCTACGTGGTGCTGCTCGACGACCGCGTCTGGAACGAGGCGTCGTTCCGCAAGGCCAATCCCGACCACCAGGTCACCAAGGCCTGCGTCTACGTCGGCATGACCGGTCTCGACCCCGACCTGCGTTTCGACAAGCACAAGGCCGGCATCCAGTCCAACCGCTTCGTCTTCAAGTACGGCGTGCGGCTGCTGCCCGAGCTCTACGCCGTCTACAACCCGATGCCCTACGAGGCCGCGCGCGAGATGGAGGTGGAGCTCGCGATCGGCCTGCGGGAAGCCGGGTATGGCGTCTGGCAGGCTTGAGACTATCCTGCGGGTCTCTCCACTGCCGGGCAGACCCGCATGACGATGACCAAGACGCTGATGATCGTGGCCGAACTGGCCGTGATCAACTGGGTGCTGATCGTGACCGCGAGCCTCATCAAGGCCAAGGCCTGGACGCCCAAGGGCCTGCTGGGCGCGATGGGCAACCGCGAGACCGACGTCGACTGCAGCGGCTTTCCTGCGCGCACCGAACGCGCCGCGAAGAACATGCTCGAGAACATGGTGCTGTTCACGGCGCTCGCGCTGGTGGCCAGCGTCGGCGGCGTCACCGACCCGCACGTCGAACTCGGCGCGCGCATCTTCTACTGGGCACGGCTCGTCTACATCCCGATCTACATGATCGGCATCCCGGTGGCGCGCACGGGCGTGTGGGCCATCAGCGTCGTGGGCATGGGGATGATCTTCGCGGCCATCGTGCAGGCGCTGCCCTGACCATCACCGCCGGTTCATGCGCCAGATCGCGGTGCTGAGCACGGTGGCGAAGCCCACCCACGCGACGAGCGGCACCGCGGTCGCGGCGGCGGGCTTGTCGATCGGGCGAGCCGCGGCCACGTAGGCCGTCGCGGTGGCCGCGATCGCGGCCGAGCCGACAGCCGCCGCGCCCAGATCGTGGCGGCCGAAGAACAGCTTCGACCAACCCGTGATCATCGCGACGTTGGTGGCGAACAGTCCCAGTGCGCGGTTGCGCTCCGGCGTCGATGGCTGGCGCGCCAGGCGATACGCGCCCACTGCGAGTGCGCCGTCGAGCAGCGTCCACACGACGGGAAACACGGCCTTGGGCGGATTGAAGCGCGGCTTGCGCAGCAGCGCGTACCAGACCCTGGTCGACAGCGAACGCGACGGGCTGTCGCTGAGCGAGGCCAGCGCCGGCGCGACGAGCGCCGTGGCCGCCAGCGCGGCCGCGGCGGGCCGGGACAGGCTGCCGTCTTCGAACAAGGTCTTCTGCTGCATCGGATTCACTCCACGATTCGATGCGCGAAGGGCGGCAAGTCGCGCGCCCGGACGTGGCGCGCACGGCGCTTGCCGAGTTGGCGCCATGCTCGAGAACCTGCCCGATTTTGTCGGCCACGCGCTGCGCGACCAGCGCGCCGGCCTGGACCAGCTCGCGTTCAACCGCCTGCCGCTGCGCGGCGGCCAGGGCGCGATCGCGGTCACCAGCCTCGCCTTCGTCGATCACGGCCCGCTGCCGCAGCTCTACACGGCCGACGGCGACGGCCTGTCGCCGCCGCTCGCGTGGACCGGCGTGCCCGAGATGGCGACGTCGGTCGTGCTGATCGTCGAGGACGCCGACTCGCCGACGCCACACCCGCTCGTGCACGCCATCGCCGTCGCGCTGCCGGCCGGCGATGGCTCGCTGCATCACGGTGCGCTGGACGACGACGCCGACGCGCCCGACGAATCGCGCCTCGGCCGCAACTCGTACCTGCAGCACGGCTGGCTGCCGCCCGACCCGCCGCCGGGGCACGGGCCGCATCGCTACGCGTTCCAGGTGTTCGCGCTGTCCGGCGACTCGGCGCTGCCGGAGACGCCGGGGCGCGATGCGTTGATGGAGGCGCTGGCGCGTGATGCGATCGCGAGCGGGATGGTGATCGCCACTTACGAGCGGCACGACACCACGGTGAATGCGTCGGACACGGAAGCCGTGCCGACCGGCGCGACGCTCGCGTGAGCGCGCCCCCGCGCGCGTGACGCCCACGCGCGAGCCGTGTTTTCCGCGCGACGAAACGCGCATTTCCACCGCAAGAGGGATTGCCTCGCGCACGGCCGAGCCCTTAAGCTGCGCGCCATAACAAGAAGAAGAAATGGACTCCAGGGTGACATCACACCTTGATCCGTCCGGGCTCCCGGACGATGGACACACACTCCCCCCGATCACCGAACTGAGCTTTCCCGCGCTCGGCGTGCGCTCGCTCTGCTGGGATGGCGACGAGCTGAACGACCGGGTCGGCTGCGCGCTGCCGCCGGTGCGCGAGCCCCAGACCATGTTCGACGACGCTGTCGTGCTGCCGGACAGTCCCTGGGCCGCGGTCTTCCAGAAGCTCGGCGAGTCGGGACTGATCCTGCGCGATGGCCGTCGCATCGTCGTGCTGCAGTTTCAGGCGATCTGACTTTCGATTCCATCGGACAACGCGATGGCACCAACGACAACGACGCACGCGGCACGAGCCCGCACGCTCATTCACATCCGAAAAAGAACAACATGAGAACCAACCTTCAAGATCCACCGGGCACGCCGGTCTCCACCGAAACCCGCTTTCCCGCGCCGCACGTGCGCTCCCTCGCCTGGGATGGCGACGAGCTCGTCGACTGGGTCGGCGGCGGCGTGCGCTACGGCCTGCAGGGCGAGTCGCACGACCCCTGCGTGCGCTACGCGTATTCGTTCGACATGGCCGTCACGCTGCAAGGCAGCGGCTACAGCGTCATCTACAAGCGGCTCGGCACCAAGGGCCTCGTTCTGAAGGACGGCCGCGTGCTGCGCGACATCAACCGCGCCTTCTATCACGCCGAGAACTACGAGTACCCGGTCGCGCTGTTCCGCCTGCCCTCGGGGCGCCCCGCCATCGTGCACTGTCCCGACGAGTACTGCCGACTGCGCATCGACGACCTCGAGACGGGCGAGCTCGTCGCCACTGCCAGCGAGGCGGCCGGCGATTTCTTCCACTCGCGGCTCAGCGTGTCGCCCGACGGCCGCTGGCTCGCGAGCGCGGGCTGGATGTGGCATCCGGTGGACGACGTGGCGCACTACGACCTGCACGCGGCGCTGGCCGATGGCAGCACGTTGGACGCCATCGCGGTCGACCTGGACGTCCTTACCGACCGCGGCAACGCCGCCGGCTTCGACCGCCGCAATCGCATCGTGGTCACCGGCGACCTGTTCAGCGACGAGGACAACGGCGTGGCGGGCGGATCGACGGTGGTGCGACTCACGCCGGGCGCCGGCACGCCGGCCGAACGACTTCCCGTCGACATCGACAGCGTCTTCATGGCCGTCGGTGACGACCACCTGCTGCTGCTCGGCGGCCATCCGCGGCTACTGTCGCTCGCGTGCGGCCAGGTCGTCGCCGAGTGGCCCGACATCCAGACCGTCGTGCCGTGCTGCGCGATCCAGTCCAGCGGCCCCGAGTGGACGCACTTCGCCATCGACATGCCCCGCGCGCGCATCGCGATCGCGCACGACGAGCAAGTCACGGTGATCGCGTTCGACGTGCCGGGCCTGGACTGACGCGTTGTCTCGCGGCGACCTCGCCGTCAGCGAAAAGCCACCACTGCCTGTAGAGCCATTGCCGCAGCGAGATAATGACGACCATCATGAAAATCACTCACCACCAAACCGCCTGCGCGGCCCAAGTGAACAAGGCCACGCTCGCCGACTGAGTGCTTTCCGATCTCCCGTCGGAAGGCCGCTGCGCCTCGCCGACACAACGAACCCCGGCAGGCTCAGCGTCTGACGGGGTTTTGTCTTTCCAGCGTCCGATTTCCGATTTCCACCCACCTGCAAGGCTCGCCATGCGCACGTACGACAAGCTGATCGCCACGATTCCCGACCGCCGGAACGTGGACGACCCACGCCCGTGCTCCGGCCACGGGACCCGAACAAGCAGCTGACCCGACCTGGTGAATCGCCGGGTGGCGGCTGCGACAAGACAGCACACCTGACGGCGCGACACGACCTCGCGCCCTGAAAGATTCATCATGTCCAAGACCACCACCCCTCTTCGCAACCTGCGCAACATCGGCGTCATCGCGCACGTCGACGCGGGCAAGACCACGACCACCGAACGCATCCTGTTCTACACGGGCGA